>Ga0209474_10003500_pt1 | contig 13757 bp, 11 predicted proteins | sample GraSoiAngelo_145_FD_185902 | JGI IMG/M metagenome (GOLD analysis project Ga0209474, IMG submission 185902) | Grasslands soil microbial communities from the Angelo Coastal Reserve, California, USA - 14_1009_05_20cm (SPAdes) (version 2) | ecosystem: Environmental > Terrestrial > Soil > Grasslands...
GGATCGCGCGCCAGCCGCGCGATCAATTCGTCGGTGGCATCTCCGAGTTCGCCGACATGCAGATAATCGAACGAGGGATAGTAATCCGGGCAGGCGCTGACCGAAGGCCCTCCGATCGCCACGGCAAGATCGAACGCATGTGCACGGCGACAGATGTCGTTCATCTGCTGGCGCTGGATGTGCATGCCGCTGACCAGAACGGCTTCCGCCCATTCGAAATCCTCTGCCGTGGCCGGGCGGATATTCTCGTCAACGAAACGCACCGGCCAATTCGCGGGCAAATAGGCCGCGATCAACAGTAGTCCTTGTGGTGGCATGAAAGCCTTGACGCCATCGGTCAAGGGATAGGCGTATTCGAATGTGCCGAACGAAGACGTATAGCGCGGAAATACGCACAGGATTCGGCGTACAGTGTCGGTAGTCTCAGCTCTCATCAGATTTCCTCGGCGATATCCGGCAAGACCTGCACAATCTAAGCACGCCTGCGGACGCGCAGCTATAAATTCCTCGGGATCGCGGCAATCTTCCCAACCCCCTATTGGCCGATTGGTTTCCGAACAAACCGGACCCGCCGGGTTTTTCGCGGCGCATCAGGCGATCAGCCGCGACGCAAAATCGGGCAGCAGCGCCGGGTTGCCGCACAGGCGAAAATCGGCATTGGCAATGCCGGCTCGGAACAACCAATCGTCGAATTCCGGCGCCCGCTTCAACCCGAACAGGTCGCGGACATAAAGCGCATCGTGAAATGAGGTGGACTGATAGTTCAGCATCACATCGTCCGCTCCGGGTACCCCCATGATGAAGGTCACCCCGGCCGCGGCGAGCAGCGTCAGAAGGTTATCCATGTCGTCCTGGTCGGCCTCGGCATGATTGGTGTAGCAGACGTCCACCCCGAGCGGCAGGCCAAGCAGCTTGCCGCAGAAATGGTCCTCGAGCCCGGCGCGGATGATTTCCTTGCCGTCATAAAGATATTCCGGACCAATGAATCCGACTACGCTGTTGACCAGAAGCGGATCGAAAGCACGGGCGAGCCCATAGGCGCGCGCCTCGCAGGTTTGCTGATCGACGCCATGATGAGCATTGGCCGAAAGCGCCGAGCCCTGCCCGGTCTCAAAATACATGACGTTGCTGCCGATGCTGCCACGCCGCAGCGATAGTCCCGCCTCCTGCGCTTGTCTCAAGAGCGCGAGATCGACTCCAAAGCCGCGGTTGGCGGCTTGCGTACCGGCAATCGACTGGAACACCAGATCGACCGGCATGCCTTGATCGATCAGGCCTAGCGTCGTCGTCACATGCGCGAGCACACAAGCTTGCGTTGGAATCTGCAGTCGCCCAATAATCTCGTCGAGCAACTGCAACAGCCTGCCGATCACAACCGGATCGTCGCTTGCGGGATTAATGCCGATGCAGGCGTCGCCGGATCCCAACATGATGCCGTCGAGGATCGAGGCGGTGATGCCCTTGGCGTCATCAAAGGGATGATTCGGCTGCAGCCGCACGCTCATTCGTCCACGCAGTCCGATGGTGTTGCGAAATCGGGTAATTACCTGGCATTTCTTGGCGACCAGGATCAGGTCTTGATTGCGCATCAATTTTGAAACAGCAGCGGCCATCTCCGGGGTGACGCCGCGTGACAACTTGCCGAGAGCTTCTCCGGTCGCGGCATCCGACAGCAGCCAGTCGCGAAAGCCGCCAACCGTTAGCGAGGACACGCTTGCGAACGCTGATACGTCGTGGCTATCAAGGATAAGCCTCGTGATTTCATCGTCTTCGTAGGGAATGACGGCCTCATGCAAAAACTGCTTGAGAGGAACGTCGGCCAGCGCCATCCGCGCCGCGATCATCTGCTCGGCGCTCTCGGCGGCGACCCCCGCAAGACGGTCACCAGAGCGCGGCGGCGTGGCCTTGGCCAGGAGATCGCGCAGCCCGTCGAAGACGTAGGTGGTGCCATCAACAGCGCGACGATATGCCATGGCGGCTCCGGCCGGCGGCGGTGGGCGCGACGGCAGTGCAAGGACTATCGGCCAATAATATCCTAGGCAGCGCGGACGGTGGCGAGAAAATGGAGCACCTCGGCTTTTAGCCGCTTGTTTTCGTCCGAAAGCATTTGCGCCGAGGAAAGCACTTGGGAGGATGCCGAGCCGGTATCGGCGGCGCCCAGGTTGACGTCGGCGATGCTGTTCGCAACCTGCGTGGAACCAAGGGCTGCCTGCTGAACATTGCGGGCGATTTCCTGGGTGGCGGCGCCCTGCTCCTCAATGGCAGCTGCTATTGTCGCCGCGATCTCCGAGACCCGGCCGATAGTGCCGCTGATCTCCTTGATTGCCACCACGGATTCCAGGGTTGCAGCTTGCATTCCGGCGATTTGTACGCTGATCTCGCTGGTGGCCTTGGCGGTCTGCGCAGCCAAGGCCTTTACCTCTTGCGCTACCACCGCAAAACCTCGCCCGGCTTCGCCGGCTCGCGCCGCTTCGATAGTCGCGTTCAATGCCAGCAGATTGGTCTGCTCCGCAATACTGGTGATTAGCTGGGTGACGTCGCCAATGCGGTTTGCTGCCAGTGACAGCTCGGCAATCCGCGCGTCCGTCTTTTGGGCCTGATCCACCGCCTCATTAGCAATCCTGTTGGAATCCGCTACCTGCCGTCCAATTTCATTGATCGAGACCGCCATCTCCTCCGTTGCCGCTGCGACCGATTGCACGTTTGTGGAGGTTTCTTCCGAAGCTGTCGCAACAACTGTGCTGAGCTGCTGGGTTGCCGCGCTGCTCTTAGTTAAGATCAAAGCGGAACTTTCCAGTTCGCTCGATGCTGATCCTACTTTCTCGATTATCTCGCCGACCGTGGTCTGAAAACTCTGCGCCAGATTGTGAAGCTCGACGCGGCGGGCGGCCTGCTGCTGGCGGTTCTTTTCTTCCCGGTCCGCAGTCTCGCGCTCGGCCTTGGCCACCGCCTGTACTTTAACTTCCTGAACTGCGTTTGCCATCTGACCGACTTCGTCGCGGCGGTCCAGGCCCGGCAATTGCACTTCGAAATTCCCCGCCGCGAGCTCGCGCATGGCCTTTGACATGATAACCACTGGGCGAGAAATATTCCGGCCAATCAAGAACGAAACGACGATGCCGGCCAACGCCACGATCAAGAGCGCGATCATCAACGTCAACTGTTGCTCTTCCAACTTGATTCCGGCGCGCGCAATCGCGTGATCCTTGCTCTCGCTGCTGGCCGTGATCAAATCCTCCGTCAGCTTTTCTATCTCGGCAAAACTTTGTTCCGCGCCTTTGATGAACAACAGCGCCGAGCCGCTGTCGCCATCGGCCATCTCGATCGCATTTTTGGACTTCTTGAGATAGCTCGTGACTGCGGCCTTCAATCTTTCAAGCGACTCCGGCTTGAATTCGTTACGAGTGTCTTCGATCGCCTTGAACGCATCTGAAATCTTTGCGGCAGCGGCGGCAGCCTGCTTGGCAAACGCCGCCACCTTTTTTTCATCCTTTTCATTGGCAGCCGTAGCTGCAAGCCGATACAGCTTGGCATGCGCGGTCCAGGCCGCTGTGGTAAGATCGCCGACAATTTCCGATTGCCTGACCGGCCCCGAGACAAGTGCGTCGACGGCGGCCTGATTCGATCGCAACGCCAGCAACGCGTAGGCGCCGGTACCAACCAGAACCAGGATCAGGAAGACAGGGGCAAGCTGAACCTTCCAGGACAGGCCGATGTTTTTGATCCAGCTGAGCATATCGATCCTTCCACGCGGCAATCCACCTGCAACCATTCAGTTGTCAATTCTTGTAAATGCCCGCACAAACCGCGGTGTTGTCGACCCGTTCGCAGTACATCTGCTTGGGCTCGACCTTCTTCGTAACTGGGTTGACGAACTTGTAGTCCTGCCAGAACGACGCCTGCTTCGCCGCCAGCTCGACGCGCTCCTTGACGAAGAGCTTGCCGTCAACATCCTGAGCGTCGCTCATGTCCTTGCCGACAAATTTTTCGTTGGAGCCATGCGCTAGCACCTTGCCGTCGAGCTGATAGACAACCACGTACAAATCGCGATCGATGAACTTGCCAGCCTTGTTGCTAACTTCGGGATAGGATTTTTCGGGACCCTGCTCCTTGATAAACGCCACCGCTTTTTTGACCATCGCAACGGCATCATCCTTGTTTGCGCCATCGGCGGCCGCGGCGGACCCAACGGAAACAAAAGTCGCCGCAAGGGCGCAGATCAGCGGCTTGCTTGTCCAAATCTTCACGTTTCTCTCCGACTCGGTTAGCTGAGCGGTCGCAGAACCGCGGGTGCTAACAGTTGTCCAAGAGAACGAACCGCCGGTTAAATCGCGTATCCGTAATTTACCGCACAACGTGGAGTTGCTTCCTTGCGATCGGCGGTCATGAAGTCTCGAAAATGGCGAACCGCTATTTACGACTAGCAGCGCCAGTCCGCGCCGCCGACCCGTTCAGGTATTGTGCTAACCGCTTCGGTGCGCTGACGAAATTCACGTCCAGGAAGTCGCTGCGGGCTCTCTTATCCGCGGTATGATGGCTCGGCGAACTGCTCGACAGCGTAAATCTGAGCAGGGGAAGGCTTAATGATTTCTAAACAAACATTTTAGATAATTTTTAGGCCCGTCGGCGCTGACCGGCTCCAAGATCGAGGCCGTGCAATGCCTGAAAAGCCGAATTCCGCTAGCCCCTCCTCAAACGCGACCGGATCCCGGTTTTCGCTCGCGGTCAGGCTTTATTCGATCTTCGCCTTCATCGCGCTGCTCACGGCGGCGATAGCCCTGCTTTCCCATTACAACACCCGGCGCAATGCGGAACTCACCGAAGCGATCGAGACTGCGAGCCTTGCAGCGCTAAACGTCGAGCGCGTCAATTCGCTGGTCTATGCCGTCGTGATGGAATCCCGCGGAGTGTATATGTCCTCGGCACCGGCCGACGTGAAAAAGTACGGCGACGGGCTTCTCAAGTTCAATGACAAGATCCTGGCGGTAGTCAAAGACTGGGAATCCCTCGTCCGGGCAGATGATGCCGCGCAGTTCGCGGCATTCAAGAAACGCATCGAGCAGTTCGTCGAGTTTCGCAAGGAGCTGGTTCGCCGCGGGGTCGAGATTGACGGTGCCGCGGGCCGCGCTTGGGGCGACAATGAAGCCAATCGCAGTGTGCGTATCGCGCTCAACAAGGACCTTGAAGTGCTTTCCAAGGTCTATGCCGAGCGCAGCGAGCAACTCGCCGGAAAAGCAGAGCTCAACCGCATCATGGCTTTTCTGCTGACGGGTCTCGGCGCACTGACGCTGGTCGTGGTTGGCATTGGTGTTCTGATTATCTCCCGCTCGGTGGCGCAGCCGCTATCGGTCATCACCGCCACCATCAAGCGCGTGGCCGAGGGCGAGGAGAACGTAAGGGTTCCCCACGTCGATCGAGCCGACGAGATCGGCGCGTTGGCTCGGGCGATCCAGATCTTCCGCGAGGCAATGGACCGTAATCGCAATCTCAATTCCCAGGTCTTGCAGGATTCCAAGGCGCGCGAACAACGGACCAAGCACATCGAAGCTTCGGTGGAAGCGTTCCGCGGCGCCATGGGGGATGTGCTGCGCGCGGTCACTGACAATGCCTCGGCGATGCGTGTTACCGCCCAATCCATCACCAAAGTGGCGTCCGACGCCAACGGGCGCGCGGTCGCCGCCGCCAGCGCCACCGAACAGGCCTCCAGCAATGTGAACGCGGTGGCCGGCGCGGCCGAGGAACTGTCGGCCTCAGTCGAGGAAATCGGCCGGCAGGTCCGCCAATCCGCCGCCGTCGTCGAGCAGGCCGGGCTTCGCACTGAAAAGTCGGTCACCGAAATCGAAAGTCTCGCCGCGGCGACCCAGCGCATCGATGGCGTGCTCAACCTGATCCAGACCATCGCCGAGCAAACCAATCTTCTGGCGCTCAATGCGACCATCGAAGCCGCGCGCGCCGGGCCTGCCGGACGCGGGTTCGCGGTAGTGGCTCACGAGGTCAAGGCTCTGGCCGAGCAGACCGCGAAGGCGACTTCCGAAATTGGCCAGAACGTCAGCCAGATCCAGACCTCGACGCGCAATGCCGTCACTGCCGTGCGCGAAATCGGCAGCGCCGTGCGTGACATCAATGACGTCACTTCCAATATCGCCGGCGCCGTCGGGCAACAGGACGCCGCGACACGCGAGATCTCCGCCAATGCGCAGTCGGCCGCTCAGGGCAATGAAACCCTGGTTGCTAACATTGGTTCGCTCAGCGATGCCATCGGCGAGACCAACAAGGCGGCGACATCGGTGCTCTCGGCGTCCAGCGACCTTACCGCTACGGCCGAAACGCTGTCGCGCGAGGTCGACAAGTTCTTTCACAATCTGCGCGCCGATCCGCTCGAGCGCCAAGGCGGCGAGTCACGGCGGATGGCAGCAGCGGGGTAAGCTTCGCGACCCGAATGCCCTGCATTACATGGTCGCGCCAAGCACCCAGGGCGCGAATTCGGCGCCACCGAAATCAAAACTCTCGCTTTTGGTCGGCTGTCCCGAGGCGGTCTTCAGCATCAGCTCGAATATGCGCTGGCCGCATTGCTGCACCGTCTCCTCGCCATCGAGGATGGTGCCGCAGTTGACGTCCATGTCGTCTTCCATGCGCTTGAACATGGCCGAGTTGGTCGCAAGTTTGATCGAGGGCGCCGGCTTGCAGCCGAACACGCTTCCGCGGCCGGTCGTGAAGCATACGAGGTTGGCTCCGCCGGCGACCTGCCCGGTCGCCGCGACCGGGTCGTAGCCCGGCGTATCCATGAAGACAAAGCCCTTCTTGGTGATCGCTTCGGCGTAGTTCACGACTTCGACGAGATTGGTGCTGCCGGCTTTGGCCATCGCGCCGAGCGACTTTTCCAGGATCGTGGTGAGGCCGCCGGCCTTGTTGCCGGGGCTTGGATTGGCGTTCATCTCGGCGCCTTCGCGCGCGGTGTACTCCTCCCACCACCGCATCAAGGCCACGAGTTTCTCCCCGACTTCGCGGCTCACCGCACGGCGCGTCAACAGATGCTCGGCCCCATAGGTTTCCGGCGTTTCCGAGAGGATCACGGTGCCGCCGTGCCGAACCAACAGATCGCTTGCCGCGCCGAGCGCAGGATTGGCGGAGACGCCGGAATAGCCGTCGGACCCGCCGCATTGCAGCGCGACGGTCAGCTCGCTGGCTGGCACCGGCTCGCGCTTCACTCTATTGGCGTCGTTAAGCGCCTCACGGACAAAGGCAACGCCAGCTTCGACGGTCTTGCGGGTACCGCCGATTTCCTGAATCTCCAGCTCGCGCAACCGACCTGCAAGTTTCTGCTCCTTCATCAGCCCGCCGATCTGGTTCACCTCGCAGCCTAGTCCAAGCACGACGACAGCAGAAAAGTTCGCATGCCGCGCGTAACCGCCGAGGGTGCGGCGCAGGATAGTCAGCGGCTCGTCTTGAGTCATGCCGCAACCGGTCTTGTGGGTCAGCGCCACCACCCCATCCACATTGGGAAAGTCCGCCAGCGGATTGTCGCCGGTGAACGGATTCTTCTTGAACACATCCGCGACCATGCCGGCGACATGCGCGCTGCAGTTCACGGAGGTGAGGATGCCGATGTAGTTGCGGGTCGCCACGCGCCCGTCCGGGCGGCGAATGCCGTCAAAGCTGGCGGGGAGATCGAAATTGGGGGTCGGCGTGACGTCGGCGCAAAAGGCATAATCTTTTGCGAAATCGCCCATGCCGCAATTGTCGGTGTGGACATGCTGGCCCGGCGCGATCGGCGCTGTCGCAAATCCGATGATCTGGCCATAGCGCCTGATCGGCTCGCCTATGGCAATCGGCCTGATCGCGACCTTGTGGCCCGCCGGAATGCGGTCGCGGGTGGTTACGCCATCCGCCACGATCGTGCCAGGCGGCAGGCTCGCGCGCGCGATCAGCACGCCATCATCGGGATGCAGTCGGATGACGGCTGGGGGCGGCATGCGATCTCTCCCTTGTTCATCGCAAAAACGGCGGGCAGCAGCGGCGGCTACGGTTTCAGGCGCCGCTCGCGCCTGGCGCGCTCATGCCTTGCCGTTGGAATCCTTGCGGGTCTGCGCCACTTGCATCCTGGCGTAGGTCGCCATCAGGCCGCTTTCGTTCGACAACGTCACGAGCTTGAAACCCATATTGATCGCTTTCGTCGCACCTGCCGCGCCGCTACAGTGAATGCCCGGATAAATGCCGCGCTTGCCGCACTCCTTCACGAGCTTCTCATAGATCTTCAGGATTTCCGGCTCTTCACGATCGAGCTTCGGCACCAGACCATAGGAGAAGCCGAGATCGGAGGGACCGACATAGACCGCGGCAATGCCCTCCACGTCGAGAATGGACTCCATGTTTTCGACCGCGGTCTTGGTCTCCATCATCGGAATGCACAGCGTTTCGTCGTTGGCCGAAACCTGATAGGCGCCAGCCGAACCGTACATGCCGGACCGGATCGGGCCGTTGCTGCGGGTGCCACGTGGCGGATATTTGCAATAGGAGACGAAGCTCTCGGCCTCTTCCCTGCTGTTGATCATCGGACAGATCACGCCGTAGGCCCCGCCGTCCAGCACCTTGCCGATCATGCCCGGCTCATTCCATGGCACGCGCACCATCGGCGTCACCGGATGCGCGTGCATTGCCTGGAAGCACTGCATCATCGAGTGGTAATCCTGCACACCATGCTGCATGTCGACAGTAACGCTGTCGAAACCGCACTGCGCGATGACTTCGGCGGAAAACCCGGAAGGGATCGCAAGCCAGGCGTTCACGACGGCCTTGCCAGACGCCCAAACTTTCTTGACGTTGTTTGTCATTGGTGGCGTTTCCCTTTTATCGCTTGTTGTCGTTTCTCAAGTTTCTAATGGGTCAATCTTCAAATGACAGCACGCTGTATGCTGACCTCGCCGACGCCGACTTCACGAGCGGTGTTTACTATCGCCCCCCAGGTATCGTCAGGCAAGGGCACGCCGTTTTTAGTGCGATCGGCCCGCATTTTCCTCTCGGGATCGCCCGGGATCAGCACGGCATCGACGCCTGCGACCGGTTTGGTCGCCCTGATAAAATCGACATAGCGTGAAATCTCGCCATCGAAGAAATTAGCGGTGTCGACCACCTTCGGGTCGACATAAACCGCAAACATGCCGTTAGCGAAACGCCGGTCCGGCGCGGTCGCGCCGGTACCGGTCAGCGCGCCCCCCAGCAGCTCGCAAATGAATGCCAAACCGGAACCCTTGTGTTCGCCAAAAGCGCGGATCGCGCCCGTGCCCTTGGTGTGATCGCGCGGCCCCTCAGCGCCGTAGGGCCCGTACAGCACTGCAGGATCTTCGCTCAACGAGCCGTCGGAATCGATCAGTGCGCCTTTCGGCAATTTCTTGCCGCCGCGGCTTGCAACCAGCACCTTGCCCTCGGCCACGATAGAAGTGGCGAAATCCAGCACAATCGGGTCCTGCCCCTGGCGCGGAACTCCGACGCAATAGGGCGCGGTCGAAAGCCGCTTTTGAACACCGCCGTAGGGCGCCACCAGCAGCGAGCCCGCGGCATTGACGAAGTGGACCGATACCAGCCCCTCGGCTGCCGCCATTTCGGCCCAGTCCCCGACGCGTCCGATATGTCCGGCATTGCGCAACGCCACAGCCGCCAGACCTGAGGCTTTGCACTTTTCGATGCCAATCCTCACAGCCTGCGGCGCGACCGTCTGCCCGTATCCAAATTTTCCATCCACCACCGCAAGCGACGGCGTATTCACGACAACTTCGACGGTCTGATCGGGAACAACCGAGCCCATCTTCTTCCACCTGATATAGACGGGTACCCGGATCACGCCGTGACTGTCGTGCCCGGTCAGATTCGCGGTCGTCAAATACGTGGCGATGCGCCTTGCTTCCTCGGCCGAGGAGTCCGCGTGCGCGAAAACTTCCGTGACAAAGTCGATCAGTCTCTCAACTTGTAGGGTTACCATTCGCGTACTTACGCCCGTAGCTTGATATCGGCCGGCCGCAACATGCGCAAAACCCGACCTCCCGGCCGATTTTTCATGCCCGCCTTGGGCGGCACTTTGAGCGAAAAACAACCGGCCTGTCTACGGTTTCGGGCAGGCGCAGCCTGACGAGGCATCATGCAAAATTGCGCTCACTCGAACTGGTTAGCGTCATCGCTTGCTCAGTCCTCAACCGCAAGACTAGTTTCCAGCGCCTGCAACATGTCCTGCAACTCAGCCAGTTTGCGCGCGCCATAGCGCCTGGTGATGCCCGCGTAGATGGCTTCCGAGGACGGCGCGACGGTCTCGATCAACTTCAGGCCCCTGGCCGAGATCGAGACCAAGCCGCGCCGCTGATCGGCTTTCACCACCCGGCGTTCGATCAGGTGCCGCGCTTCCAGATCGCGCAATATTCGGGAAAGGCTTGGTCCCAACAGGAATGCGACTTGGGCCAGTTCGGTGACCTCGATGGTGTCCACCGAGGTAAGCGCGCGCAGGATCCGCCATTGCTGTTCGGTCAGACCATAGTCACGCAGCGAGGGGCGGAATTGCCGCATCACCGCTTCGCGGGCGCGCAACAGCGACATCGGCAGCGAACGGGAGAATTCGCGCATCGGGACGCGCCGGGCGGCTACTTTGCTTTGCGATTGTTTCCGCGACATGTGTAGTTCGTCCGCACTTTGAGACCACATCAAAGAGTATGGCGAGGCATACGGTTTTTGCACTGCAACAACCGCCAGTTCGGTTTGATCCAATACATTTAACATGTTAAGCAGATTTCCGCACTTCCTTTTTGCCACTCGTAACGGACCCAGCATGGCTCTGACAAAAGACGATATCCGTCTTGCCGCCGAGCGGCTTCATCGCGCCGAGAAAACCAGGCGACAAATCCGGCAGCTGTCGCTCGATCACCCCGGCATCACCATCGAGGATGCCTATGCGATCCAGAAGGCGTGGATCGAGATCAAGCTTGCCGAAGGTCGCGTCATCAAAGGCCACAAGATCGGGCTGACATCGAAGGCGATGCAGAGCGCCCTCGGGATCGGCGAACCGGATTCCGGCGTGCTGCTCGACGACATGTTCTTTGCCGATGGCGGCCTGGTGCCCTCCGACCGGTTCATCGGCACGAGGGTCGAGGCCGAACTGGCCTTCATCATCAAGCAGCGGCTCTCCGGGCCTGACTGCACGATGTTCGACGTGCTCAACGCGACCGACTTTGTCGTGCCTGCCTTGGAAATACTCGACACGAGAATCGAGCGGATCGATCCAGTGACAAAATCGACGCGAAAGATTTTCGATACGATAGCCGATAATGCCGCCAATGCAGGAATTGTGCTCGGCGGCCGCGCGTTGCGGCCGCTGGAAGTCGACCTGCGATGGATAGGCGCCCTTTGCTACCGCAACGGCCAATTGGAAGAGACCGGGCTTGCCGCCGGCGTACTCAACCATCCCGCCACCAGCGTGGCCTGGCTTGCCAACAAGATCGCGCCACTCGGGCTGGCGCTTGAGTCCGGTCAGGTGGTGCTGGCAGGATCGTTCATTCGCCCGATCGAAACCCGCAAAGGCGACACGATCCAGGCCGACTATGGACCGTTTGGGTCTGTCAGCTGTTACTTCGCCTGATGCCGATTGAGATTCGTTTGGAGTCCTGAGATGCCGCATTTCACCATCGAATATTCAGCTAACCTCGATACCCGCGTGGATATGGGCAAGCTGGTCGAACTCGTCCGCAAGGCCGCGGTCGAAACCGGCGTCTTTCCAATCGGGGGCATTCGCGTGCGCGCCATCCGCTGCGAGCATTACGCGATCGCGAATGGGGAAGCGAATTTCGGTTTTCTCGCGATGGTCCTGCGGCTTGGCGAGGGCCGCGATCTCGCCACCCGAAAAGCGGCCGGCGAACATATCTTCAAGGTCCTGTCCAGCTATCTTGAGCCGGTTTTCTCGAGCAGCAAATTCGCATTGTCGTTTGACATGCAGGTTAACGACAAGGAAACAAGCTGGAAGCGCAACAACATTCACGACGCCCTGAAAACGGAGGCCGCGCATGGATAACATCACGCCGAAATCCGACGTGTTCAACGCCAATCGTGACCGAGCCGCCTCGCTGCTCGCGAAGCTAAAGGCCGACGGCATCGGGCACATGATCGATGGCAAGACTGTGCCGTCGATCTCGGGCGCCACGTTTGAAACGAAGTCGCCGGTCGATGGTGCAGTACTGGCGAGCGTCGCGCGTGGCGGCGTGGAGGATATCGACCGCGCCGCGACGGCGGCCGCATTGGCGTTCAAGGGCTGGCGCGAGATGCCCGCGACCATGCGCAAGAAGCTGCTGCATCGCGTTGCCGATGCTATCGAGGATCGCGCTGAGGACATCGCGGTGCTCGAATGCATCGACACCGGGCAGGCCCACCGCTTCATGGCAAAGGCGGCGATCCGGGCTGCCGAGAACTTCCGCTTCTTTGCCGACAAATGCGCCGATGCGCGCGATGGCCTGAATATGCCGAGCGAGGAGCACTGGAACGTTTCGACCCGGGTGCCGATCGGTCCGGTAGGCGTAATCACGCCATGGAACACGCCATTCATGCTCTCGACCTGGAAGATTGCCCCGGCTCTCGCGGCCGGCTGCACCGTGGTTCACAAGCCCGCGGAATGGTCCCCGGTCACCGCCGACCTGCTGGCGCAGCTCGTGAAGCAAGCGGGGGTGCCCGATGGCGTCCTTAATACTGTGCACGGCATCGGCGAAGAAGCCGGCAAGGCGCTGACCGAGCATCCCGCTATCAAGGCGATTGGCTTTGTCGGCGAAAGCGCGACAGGTTCGGCGATCATGGTCCAGGGCGCGCCGACGTTGAAGCGCGTGCATTTTGAACTCGGCGGCAAGAACCCGGTCATCGTGTTCGACGACGCCGATCTGGAGCGCGCGCTCGATGCGGTCGTGTTCATGATCTATTCGCTCAATGGCGAGCGCTGCACCTCCTCGAGCCGGCTTCTGGTCCAGCAAGGCGTCGCGGACAAATTCATCGAAAAGCTCACCGAGCGCGTGAAGGCACTCAAGGTCGGACACCCCCTCGATCCCGCGACCGAAATCGGACCGCTTATTCACGAGCGTCATCTCGCAAAAGTTTGCGCTTATTTCGATGTCGCGCGGCAGGATGGCGCTGTGATCGCAGCCGGCGGCAAGCCGCACGAGGGTCCGGGCGGCGGGCATTACGTTCAGCCGACATTGGTCACCGGCGCGCACGCCAAGATGCGCGTCGCGCAGGAAGAAGTATTCGGCCCGTTTCTGACGGTCATTCCATTTCGCGATGAGAGTGACGCGATCGAGATCGCAAATGGCACTCAATATGGCCTCACCGGGTACGTCTGGACCTCCGACATGGGCCGCGCGCTGCGCGTTGCGGACGCGCTGGAGGCAGGCATGATCTGGCTGAATTCGGAGAACGTGCGGCACTTGCCGACCCCGTTCGGCGGCATGAAGTCATCGGGCATCGGCCGCGACGGCGGCGATTATTCGTTCGATTTCTACATGGAAACCAAGCATGTCTCGCTTGCGCGGGGAACGCACAAAATCCAGCGGCTTGGAATACCCCCATCCTGAGCGACCGCGAGGCAGGGCGCCTCATCACCATGAGCAACTAAAGATTTTGAAAGTAAGGATTTCGTATGCCCGTCCCGCAACACGTCTTCGATCCGCCGTTCAACATCATCCGCTGCAGCCATGTCGTTCTTGACGTTGTGGATCTGAATGCCAGCCGCGAGTTCTACGAGA
>Ga0209474_10003502_pt1 | contig 13753 bp, 16 predicted proteins | sample GraSoiAngelo_145_FD_185902 | JGI IMG/M metagenome (GOLD analysis project Ga0209474, IMG submission 185902) | Grasslands soil microbial communities from the Angelo Coastal Reserve, California, USA - 14_1009_05_20cm (SPAdes) (version 2) | ecosystem: Environmental > Terrestrial > Soil > Grasslands...
TGACGAAAACGGAATGAAACGTCTTTCCGTTATGCACCAAAAACGTGTGGCCGACAAAATCCGGCGTCACCATCGAGCGCCGCGACCAGGTTTTGATCGGTTTCTTGGCGCCCGAGCTGTTCATCTTGTCGATCTTCTCCAGAAGATACGACTCGACGAAGGGTCCTTTCTTTAACGATCTAGCCATAAAAATCAAATTCTATTTGGTAATCTGGAAGCCAGGAAGCCAGGAATAATTTTGAAGTTCTGTCTCAATTTCTTGGTTTCCTGGTTTCCAGGTTAGACTTTTTTCTTCGCCCTTCTTCTCTCCAAAATGAAACGATCGCTCGGTTTATGTTTACTGCGTGTTTTAAATCCTTTCGCCAGTTGCCCCCATGGACTGACTGGATGATGGCGTCCGCCGCCGCCTTTTGATTTCCCCTGGCCGCCGCCCATTGGATGATCGATAGGGTTCATCGCCATACCGCGCACATGCGGCCGGCGCCCCTGCCAGCGAGTGCGTCCTGCTTTTCCACTCGACACATTGATGTGATCGACGTTTCCCACCTGGCCAATCGTGGCGAAGCAGTTTTCGTGAATCCGTCGAATTTCCCCGGAAGGCATTTTCACCAGGGCGTAACCGGCCTCGATGTTGGTCAAGGTCGCCTGTTGACCAGCGCTGCGCGCAACCTGTCCGCCGCGGCCCGGAGTCAATTCAATATTGTGAATGTTCGTGCCGAGGGGAATGGCGCGAAGCGGCAGCGCATTTCCCAACTCAGGCGCGGCATCGTCCCCAGCAGCAACCATCGATCCGGTTCGAAGTCCGTTCGGCGCGAGAATGTAACTCAGTTCGCCATCGGTATATTTGATGAGAGCTATGCGGGCAGAGCGGTTCGGGTCGTACTCAATCCCGACAACCTCCGCTGCGACACCGCGCTTGCGCCGCTTAAAATCGACCTTGCGATATTTCTGCTTATGGCCGCCGCCGATGTGCCGTGACGTCAGCCGGCCGCGGTTGTTCCGGCCACCGCTTCTTTTCTTCGGCTCAAGAAGGCTTCTTTCAGGGCGCCACTTCGTGATTTCGTCGAAGGCAGGTAGCGACTTGAAACGCAGCGTCGGCGTTAATGGGCGAAATTCTTTTAGAGCCATAACAATCAAAAATCCGAAATCCGAATGTTCGAAACGTGCGGGACGTTTCGCACGATCTGCTTTGCATTTTGGATTTTGTTCATTCGAGCTTGTTTTGGATTTCGATATTCGACATTCGGATTTCTCATCGTTAGACGAGATCGATCTTCTCGCCTTCTTTCAAGGTTACGATGGCTTTCTTCCACCGCGGCCGTCGTCCCAGAGGTCCCCGCACGCGTCTCTTCTTGCCGGCGTAATTACAAGTGTTCACGTCCACGACTTTCTTTTGAAAGAGGCGCTCAACTGCGTCCTTGATTTGAACCTTGTTTGCCTTCGGACTGACGCGGAAGACATACTTGTTGTGCTTCTCGCTCATCAAGGTTGACTTCTCAGTCAACGAAGCGGTGTGAATGATCTCGTGCGGCTCGTTCATTTCGTCCTCTCCGCCAATTGTTCCAGCGCCTTGTGCGTGATGAGAATCTTCTCGAAGGCGAGCAACTGCTCTGTGTTTACATCGGAAGCGGTCGCCAGCGTCACCGGTTTGACGTTGCGTCCCGATTTTAAGGTGTTCTGATCAAACACATCCGAAATCAATAAAACTTTCCGAGCGTCCGTTTCCTTCTTCAGCAGCGTCACAAACGACTTTGTTTTGAGCTCCGGAATGACAAATTTGTCGATCGTCAAAACGTCGCCGGCATTGATTCGCTCGCTCAATGCCTTCCGAAACGCGAGACGCCGCACCGATTTTGAAATCTTTTTGGAATAATCGCGCGGCTTTGGTCCGAACACGACGCCACCACCGCGCCAGATCGGCGACGATTTGTAACCGGCGCGTGCGCGCCCGGTCCCCTTCTGGCGCCAGGGCTTTGCGCCAGAAAGGTCCACTTCTGCTTTGGTCTTGGTATTGGCGGACCCGGAACGCCGCGCCGCGCGCATAGCAACGACGACATCGTGCACGGCTTGTGTACCGCGACCATCTTCGATGATGTCGATCTTCGCTTCTTTCGCTGCGGCTTTGGTTAAAACTTTTGCGCTCATTTTTTCTGCGCCAACTCAGCTATGGTCTTCGGCTTCTTCGCCTTCTCTTCTTCCTCATGCTTTCGGTGCTCAGCATGTAGCGCCACTAGACGTTCGGGATGTTTAACGGCCGACCGAACGAGCACATAACTGCCGTTCGCGCCAGGTACGGCGCCGCTCACGAGAATAATTTTTTCAGCCTCGCGGACTTGCATCACTTGGAGATTTTGCACCGTCACGCGCTCGTCACCGAGATGACCTGGCATTCCCTGGTTTTTCCAAATCCGGCCGGGAGTAGAACGATTGCCGACTGCGCCGATGCGGCGGTGCGTTTTCGAACCGTGCGCCGCGCCTTGTCCATGAAAGTTGTGCCTTTTCATCACGCCTTGAAACCCTTTTCCTTTCGATCGGCCAATCACATCGACGTAATCGCCTGCCTGAAATTGCGTCACGCTTAGATTAATCTCGCCTTCCGGAAGATCGCTCCTTAGGCGAAATTCCCGCATAAACCTCTGCGGTGCGACCCCGGCCTTCTTAAATTCGCCGAGCAACGACTTGGTAACACGCGATTCCTTTTGCGCGCCGAACCCAACCTGCACCGCCGAATAACCTTCGTTTTCTTCGGTCAACCGGCGCAGCAAAACGTTATCGCCGGCCGCTATCACGGTCACGGGACACAATCGGCCTTTGGCGTCGTAAACGCTGGTCATACCGATTTTTTGTCCAATAAGTCCGATGATCATGACCGTGCGATTGCAAATGTTTCAGAAGTGCCTCCGCTTAAATCTTAATCGTAATGTCAACGCCCGCAGGCAAATTCAGTTTCTTTAATTCATCCACCGTCTTCGCCGTGGGCTCGATGATGTCCAGCAGCCGTTTATGGGTGCGAATTTCAAATTGTTCCATCGACTTTTTGTCCACGTGCGGAGAACGATTCACAGTGAACTTTTCGATCAATGTCGGCAGCGGAATTGGCCCAGCCACGCGCGCGCCGGTGCGTTTGGCAGTCTCTACGATCTCCACTGCGAATTGATCCAGCATGCGATGATCGAATGCCTTCAGGCGAATCCGAATGCGCTGGCCATTGCTCATTTGGCCTCTTTCTGATCGAGAATGGCCGCAACGAGGTTGGCCGGCACCGGTTGAAAATGGGAAGGTTCCATCGAGTAACTGGAGCGGCCTTTGGAAAGTGAACGGATGGCAGTCGCGTAACCGAACAACTCCGCGAGCGGAACTTCAGCGTGAATGATCGCTAGGCCACTGCGGGATTCGATGCTGTTGATGGTGCCACGACGCCGGCTGAGATCGCCGCAGATGTCGCCCTGATACTCTTCCGGCGTGATGTTTTCGACTTTCATGATCGGCTCGAGCAAAATCGGCTTGCCCTGCTTGAACCCGTCTTTCATGGCGAAGATGGCCGCCATCTTAAACGCGAGTTCGCTGGAATCGACTTCGTGGAACGAGCCGTAAACGATGTCCACTTCAACATCAACGACGGGATAACCGCCGAGTACGCCATTGAGCACCGCTTCTTGGATGCCTTTTTTGACGGCAGGAATGTATTCGCGCGGAATGATACCGCCGACGATTTTGTTCTCGACGACCAGACCTTTGCTGCGCTCGGCTGGACGCACGTCCACCTCCACGTGCCCATACTGACCGCGGCCGCCTGATTGTTTAATCAACTTGCCGACACCATGCGCACCGGTGGTGATCGTTTCACGATAAGCGATTTGTGGCTTGCCCGCGTTGGCGTCCACCTTGAACTCGCGGAACATCCGGTCGCGAATGATTTCCAAATGCAGCTCGCCCATCCCGGCGATGATCGTTTGGCCGGTATCTTCGTGCGTATAAACGCGGAAGGTCGGATCCTCTTCCGATAGTCGCTGGAGTGCAGTTGCCATTTTTTCCTGATCTAATTTTGTCTTCGGCTCAATGGCCATTGAAATCACTGGATCAGGGAAGGACGGCGGTTCGAGAAGGATTGGGTGGTCCTCATCGCAGAGCGTGTCGCCAGTAGTGATATTTTTAATACCGACGATCGCGGCAATGTCGCCGGAGTAACACGTCTCGACGTCTTCGCGTTTGTCTGCTTGAATTTGGATCAACCGCGAAATCCGCTCGCGTTTGTTCGTGCGCGGATTGTAAACCGTGTCGCCCTTGCTCAGCGTGCCGGAATAAACGCGGAAGAAAACCAGCTTCCCAACGAACGGATCGCTCCAAAGTTTGAACGCCAGCGAACAAAACAGGCCGTTGTCATCCGTCGGCACTTCTATTGGCTCGCCTGTATCAGGGTCCTGACCTTTGGCCGGCGGAATATCGAGCGGGCTCGGGAGATAATCGACCACCGCATCGACCAAATACTGAATGCCGATGTTCTTCAACGCGGAGCCGCCGATGACCGGGACGAATTTGTTGGCGATCGTTTGCCGCCGAATGGCAGCTTTCAACAATTCCGGTGTGACCTCGCGCTCTTCGAGAACCGCTTCCGCGATCTCGTCATCGATATTGGAAACCTCATGGATCAAATCATTGCGCGCTTTCTCGACAGCATCGACATATTCGTTCGGGACATCGGTGACTTCATACGTCGATCCAAGCTGATCATCCTCGGAATAAATGATCGCCTTCTTGTTGATAACATCGAGCTGTCCGCGTAGCTGGCCCTCCCTGCCCAGCGGCAGCAAAACTGGCCATGCGTTGGCGCCGAGTTTCTTGTGGATGCTCTCCACCGACATTTCGAAGTCCGCACCGACACGGTCCATCTTGTTGATGAACGCCAGGCGCGGCACGTTGTACTTCGTGGCCTGACGCCAGACCGTTTCCGATTGCGGCTGCACTCCGGCTACACCGTCGAAAACCGCGATTGCGCCATCGAGGACACGCAATGAGCGCTCCACCTCCGCTGTAAAATCAACGTGTCCCGGCGTATCGATAATGTTGATCCGCTGCTTGACGCCTTCGAAAATTTTGTAAACGCCTTCTTCCTTTTTCTGCGACCAACTGCACGTCGTCGCGGCGGAAGTGATCGTAATTCCACGCTCCCGCTCCTGCTCCATCCAATCGGTGACGGTGGTACCTTCGTGCACCTCGCCCATCTTGTGAATCATGCCCGTGTAAAACAGCACGCGCTCGGTGATCGTCGTCTTGCCGGCATCGATGTGCGCTGCGATCCCGATGTTCCGCGTTCGTTCCAGCGGAAACTTGCGATTCGGCGAGTTCGGATTCTTTGCCGCTGCCTTTTTCTGTTCCATCGTCGCCGTCGCCATAATCGTCACCATCTAAAATGCGCAAACGCGCGATTCGCCTGCGCCATTTTATGTGTATCTTCGCGTTTCTTGATCGCGTTCCCCTGTCCTACCGCGGCGTCCTTGATCTCCTGGGCCAGTGCGTCCGCCATTGGGACTCCCTTGCGATTATCCGCGTATTGTACGATCCAGCGCATCGCGAGGGAAATTTGTCGCGCAGGCGCCACTTCCATCGGCACCTGATATGTCGCGCCACCGACCCTGCGCGATTTTACTTCCAGCCGCGGACGAACATTTTCGAGCGCCTTGTTTACAACCTCCAGCGGATCGACTGAATCAGAGCCTTCGCGTGATTTCTCAATCGCGGTGTACACGATTCGCTCCGCGAGCGATTTCTTGCCGCGCTTCATCACGGTAGTAATGAGCCGGGCCACTGCCGGACTCCCATATCGGGAATCGACGTGCTCTTCCTTTTTGTAAACTCTCCTTCGTCGCGACATTGTCGATCTTCCTATTCAAAATTATTTCTTTTCGGCCGCAGTCTCCTTCGCCGCTGCTTTCGGTGCAGCTTCCCTCGCAGCACCGCCTCCACCAGCCGCGCCACCCTTCGGGCGCTTCGCTCCGTACTTTGAGCGACCTCGCCGCCGCCCATCGACACCGAGCGCGTCGAGGGTGCCACGCACAATGTGATAGCGAACGCCGGGTAAATCCTTCACGCGCCCGCCGCGCACGAGCACGATGGAGTGCTCCTGCAAATTATGCCCTTCGCCCGGAATGTAGGCAATCACTTCCTGGCCATTCGTCAACCGCACTTTCGCCACCTTGCGCAGGGCAGAGTTCGGCTTTTTCGGCGTGCGCGTCATCACTTGCACGCACACACCGCGCCGCTGTGGGCAGCCAACCAGGGCCGGTGACTTCGATTTCACCGACACCTTCCGGCGTCCCTTTCGAATCAATTGATTAATCGTGGGCATGTTCCAAATCTTAAAAACAAAGCGCCGCCAAAATCTCATAGTCCGGGCGACAAAAAACCCGCTCAGGCCGCGCAATAAACTCTCTCACGCTCCTGTGCGGTAAGGCCAGAATATAGAGGGAAAATCACGAGCCGCAAAGAATATTTTGCGCTACGTTTGTCATTCCGAGCGAAGGCGAGAAATCTCTGGTTCAAATGCAGAAAAGCTTCGAACTTTTGGCGTCCGATCGAAATTTGAAAGCGCGGCGCGGGCGCCTAACGACAGCCCATGGCGCGATTGAAATGCCGGCGTTTATGCCCGTGGGCACGCAAGGTTCAGTGAAGGCAGTTAGTCCGCGCGAGCTGCGCGAGCTGAACGCACAAATCGTTCTCGGCAACACCTACCATCTATTCGTCAGGCCGGGACTCGACGTGATCAAACATTTTGGCGGTCTGCATAATTTCATGAATTGGGATGGGCCGATCCTGACCGATAGCGGCGGGTACCAGATTTTCTCGCTGGCGAAGTTGCGTAAGATCACAGAGGACGGTGTCGAATTTCAAAATCACATCGATGGAGCGCGCGCGTTCATTTCTCCGGAGATCGCCATGGAAATTCAAGCAGCGCTCGGCTGCGACATTGCCATGGCACTCGATGAGTGCGTTCCGTATCCATGCGAATACGATTACGCGGCGCAGAGCGCGGAGATGACAACGCGTTGGGCGAAGAGATGCTTGGAGTGGAAACGGCGAAACGGCGAAACGGCGAAACGTGGACCCGCCGATTCGCCCTCTCGCCGATTCGCCGATTCTCTTCTCTTCGGAATAATTCAGGGCGCGACGTTTGAGGATCTTCGCAAACGCAGTGCGCAGGCAATCGTGGAGCTTGATTTCGACGGGTACGCGATTGGCGGGGTCAGCGTGGGCGAACCGGAAGAGGAAATGATGCGAGCGGTCGAATCGGCTGAACCATTTCTGCCCAAAGACAAACCGCGTTACGTCATGGGACTCGGCACGCCGCCGCAAATGCTGGAGATGATCGCGCGCGGAATGGATATGTTCGATTGTGTGCTGCCGACGCGCCTGGCGCGGAATGGAACGGCGTTCACCGCGACAGGCACGCTCAATCTAAAAAACGCCGAGTTCGCACTCGATAAACACCCGATAGAAGAAAACTGCGCGTGCCCCGCCTGCCGCGAATTTTCACGTGGCTACATCCGTCACCTCATCAAGGCGGAAGAGATTCTCGGGCTCCGTCTGATTACGCTACACAACTTGCATTTTTATTTAAATTTAATGAGCCGAGCGCGCGCAGAAATAGAACGGGGAACGTTCGACCAATTTCGTAAGGCGTTCGTCGCAGAATACAAAACGCGCGATGCAATAACCCTCTAATAGGGAACCGCGACGTTCAAATGAGAGTAGCCCAGCGCTTTAGCGCTGGGACCCAACGTTGCGCAATGAAACCAGTCCCGCGAGGGACGAAAGACGGGTTCTGTCGTCCTGCCGGACTCGTTGGTTTTGGTCTCAATTACCCAGCGTCAAAACGCTGGGCTATTTCTATTCTTCGCTGGCCGCCCTTAGCGCCGCGCGAAGATCGGTGACGAAATGTTTGTATTCGCGTTCGCGCGAGGCTTCATCGGGCTGCCGAAGAAGAGACGATGGATGAACAGTAGCGAGAACTCTCGGCGCAAGTTTGGACGACAAAACTTTGCCGCGCTCGCGCGTAACGCGAAACGACGGGCCGAAGATCGCCTGCGCCGCCGTCGCTCCGAGGCAAACCAACAACTTGGGTTTGACCAGGCGCAGCTCCGCTTCCAGCCAAGGACGGCAGGCAGCGACCTCCCGCGAATTTGGTTTTTGATGAATCCGGCGTTTCCCGCGGGGCTCCCACTTAAAATGCTTTACTGCGTTCGTGACATAAACTTGTTTGCGATCGATTCCGGCTTCTTCGAGCGCTTGATCCATGATTTTCCCAGCGGGTCCTACAAATGGTTTACCGGCGACATCTTCGGAATCTCCCGGCTGTTCGCCGACCAGCATGATCGCTGCGCTCTTGGGACCTTCGCCAAACACCGTTTGCGTCGCGCGCTTGTAGAGGTGACACGCCGTGCACTCTCGCGACGCTTCACGCACTTCGGTCAGGCTTGATGTATCCGGCGGCCTTGCCGGTCGCGCATATTCGTCGCTCTCTTTTGGCATCTCCATTATGAATCGAAATTCGTTGCATGTTCGTGTTCATTAGCCAAATGCCGATTCTCGAAACGCCACGCCTCATCCTTCGCCCGTTCCGCGAAGAAGATATCGATCATCTCGCAGAGTTAACGGCGAATCCCGATTTCATGCGGTTTACGCTGGGCCCATACACGCGCGAGCAAACGCAAGGTGTCCTGGACAAATTTCTTTCATGGGACAAGGCGGGTTTACCTTCGCCGTTCGCAGTCGTTCTTCGCGAAAATACTGAGGTTCTCGGCTACTGCGGTTTCCTCCATCACCCTGAAGTGCCCGGGGAGGTCGAAATTGGTTACCGGCTCGATCCCGCGTATTGGAACCGCGGCCTGATCACGGAAGCCGCGCGCACCGTGCGCGATCACGCATTCGAAGATCTAAAATTGCCGCGCGTGATTTCACTCATTCACCCAGAAAACATTCCATCACGTCGCGTGGCGGAGAAAAATGGAATGAAAATCGAGAAGGAAATCACGTTTCGGGGTTTTCCGACGCTGGTGTTTGCGATGACTCGGGAGCAGTGGCTGGCGGAGCGTGGCGCTGGATGAACTCGCGGCTGAGTGCGCGATACGCTTGGGCGGCAGGTCCGCTTGAAGCATATTCCAGGATCGATTTCCCAAAGCTTGGCGCCTCGCTCAAACGCACGCTGCGCGGGATCACAGTCTCATAGACGCGTTCGCCGAAATGTTCGCGTACCTCAGCCACAACCTGCTGGCTAAGATTAGTGCGACCGTCGAACATTGTCATGACAATGCCGCCAAGCTCGAGGCGCTTGTTCGCACCTGAATCGCGTACTTGCTCCACCAGCCGAACAATTTTCACCAAGCCTTCCAGCGCGAAATACTCGCATTGTATCGGCGTCAACAGTTCGTCAGCGGCGGCAAGAGCATTGCTCATCAGAATTCCAAGCGACGGCGGACAATCCAAAAAAACAAAACCGAATGTCTCATCGGCGTGCAACGGCTTCAGCGTTTCCGCCAGACGCGTGAGGTGATCCGGCATACGCGCGATTTCGACCTCGGCGCCGGCCAAATCGAGATCGGCGGGCACGATAAACAGGCGGTCGCGCCGCGTAGGAAAGATTTTTTCAGTAATGGAAGCTTCGCCAAGCAGGGGCTCGTAAAGACTGATGTTCTCCACTCCTTGCAAACCAAACGAGCTGGTTGCGTTCGCTTGTGGATCAAGATCGATAAGCAAAATGCGATGGCCCAGTTCCGCCAGAGCAGCGCCGAGATTCACGGCCGTGGTCGTTTTGCCGACGCCGCCTTTTTGATTTGCTATCGCGACGATTTTCATTCGGTGCTGCGCATTCGCTCAGGTGTGCGGGATTTGCCAGATGATGTTGCCGCCCATGGCAAACGAAAACTAAATTTTTCGAATTTCGGATTTGGTTGTAGCGTTTAAGGGTCTCCGTCTGTGAAAGCTTCTACATCAATCGAAACGGCACCGCTCCCAACGGTTTTCGCGAGCGAAGAGCCACTCGTTTTGCGCAGTCAAGACTCGCGCGGCGCGACGACGTTGACACTAAACCGGCCACACGCCTTCAATGCTTTATCTGAAGCGACACTGGCAGCGTTGCAACGCGAGCTCGACACGATCACCAAGGATGAGTCGGTGCGAGTGGTTGTTCTCGCGGCCGAGGGTAAAGCCTTTTGCGCCGGTCATGATCTGAAGGAAATGCGGGAGGCGCCGTCGCTCGAATATTACGAACGCCTTTTTGCACAATGCTCTGATATGATGCTTACCATCCAGCAATTGCCCGTGCCCGTGATTGCGCGCGTCCAAGGGATCGCCACTGCGGCGGGTTGTCAATTAGTGGCGATGTGCGATCTCGCTGTCGCATCGAGCACAGCAAAATTCGCCGTCAGCGGCGTGAACCTGGGTCTTTTTTGCTCAGCACCGGGCGTCGCGCTTTCACGCAACGTTTTACGGAAAGCCGCGTTCGAGATGTTGGTGACCGGAGAATTTATCAGCGCCGAAGAGGCAAAAATGCGCGGCCTCATTAACCGCATTGCAGAACCTGAACAGCTCGATGCCGAGCTGGAAAAGCTGGTCGCTACGATCGTCGCCAAACCACGCGTCGCAGTGGCAATGGGTAAGGAGTTTTTTTACCGGCAAATCGAATTAGGCATCGCAGCCGCGTATGAAGCAGCGAGTCAGACCATGGCCTGCAACATGATGGACGAGGCGGCGCTCGAAGGCGTGCAGGCCTTTATCGAAAAACGTTTGCCGCGCTGGAAACAAGAATGAAACGGCGAGTCGGCGAAACGGCGAGCTGTAGTCCCGATACATCGGGATGACCGTCGATCCGCTTCGCGATTTAACGATTCAACGCCTCGGTGACCTTTACTCTTCAAGAGCTGGCGAAGATGTGCGGTGGCGACCTGGTGGGCGATCCATCGCTGCAAATCACCGGCGCGGCCTCGCTAGGTGAAGCCGTACCGGGAGAAATCAGCTTTTACTCGGACCCAAGATATGGAACGCCCCTGCGCAAAACACGCGCTTCGGCAGTTTTCGTTCCGCCTGACTTTGCCGAATCGATTGCAACCGCGCAGGTTCGCGTTGCCAATCCTATTAAGGTATTCGAACAGGTCGTGCTCAAATTCGCGCCGAAACCCATTACATTTGGGCCCGGTATTCACTCAAGCGCGGTTGTCGATCCAAGCGCTCACCTGGGAGGACATGTGTCGATCCAGCCTTACGCAGTCATCGAAGCCGGGACGAGAATCGGCGATGACACGATCATTGGCGCGGGAAGTTACGTCGGACATGAGACAGTGATCGGATCCGCTTGTCTCATTTATCCGCGAGTAACCATCCGCGAGCGAAGCCGCATTGGCTCGCGCGTAATCATTCACAGTGGCGCAGTGATTGGCGCCGATGGTTTCGGATTTGAAATGGTTGAAGGCCGACACGAAAAAATTCAACAACTCGGGATTGTTCAGATCGACGATGATGTTGAGATCGGCGCGAACACTACGGTCGATCGCGCGCGTTTTGGCCGGACGTGGATTCAACAAGGCGTGAAGATCGACAATCTCGTGCAGATTGCGCACAACGTGGTCATCGGGAAAAATTCGGTGATCGTGGCACAGACTGGAATCTCGGGCAGCACGCGCGTCGGCGAGCGCGTCACCATGGCAGGCCAGGTTGGCATCGTTGGCCACGTCGAAATCGCCGATGGCAGCGTGATCGCGGCGCAAAGCGGCGTTTCCAAGAGCGTGCCCGGCGGCGTGTGGTTCGGCTATCCCGCAAGACCGATCGAGGAAACAAAGCAACAGATCGCCTGGATCCGTCGTCTCGGGAAACTTTTTGAGCGGGTGAAAGAGATTGAAAAGAAATTGGGACTGTAGTGCGAGTTGAATAAAACCGGAGAGCCGCTGTAGCAACGGCCCTGGTGGGCCGTTTCAGTGTGATAAGCAGCGCCGAGCCGGACCGGCCACAGGCCGGTGGCTACACCATTGCGAAATCCATCTAGAATCTCCGCGCACCGGCAAGAAGCCCGCGCAACGCTTCGGGAGAAATCCATTCTGCGCCACACGCATGCACAGTCTCGGCTTCCATCGAATCGGACGTGGCAACCATCAGCTCGAACTGTTTGGCGTACTTGCTGGCCAATCGCTCAATGATCGCATCTGCTGATTGCCCGCTGCGCGAATAAAAAATCTGCACATCGCCGGGGTCGGAGGTCGCTTCGACCTTTTTGCCTTTTCCATCGAAAACGACCACGACACGCACGCCGGTCCAATCCTGATAATCGCGCAGCTGTTTAACCAACGCTTCGCGCGCCAGCGAAGAACTGCGCGCGTGAAGTTTGCGCAGGTCAGGCCAGGCAAAAATGACGCTATGCCCATCGACGATTAGATAATGGGGACCCTCGGACATCGTACAGTCTGTCAGCGCCAAAGGCGCTGTCTTAAGCCAGCCTGGGGCAACGCCCCAGGAATGCAAATCGCCATGTAAACAAGCGCTGAAAGCGCGAATCAATCGGGTGGACAGATCCAACCGGGTGCTGAAATTGAATCGCCCTTTCAGCGCTGGCGCCTTTGAATCCATGAATCCTGGGGCGCTGCCCCACGCTAACGGTGAATGTCGCCTTTGGCGCTAAGTCGAAATCAAAACTACTCCTTGGGACCCGGCTCTTTCTTTGGCCGCTGCTTAGTCGGCGCTGGCCGCGTCGCACTTGCTCGCAGCGCTCCCTTCTTGCGCTGCAAATACGCTCTTCGTCGCTTGCGTTTGGTTCGTACACGGTGCTTTTGTCCCACAGCATTGTCTATCGGTTGAAACGTGGGAAAACGCAATTTGGTTTAAGCTGCAACCGGTCCTGCACACGCCAAGCCAAAATTGTAATTGCATCTGCGCATGATTCACTGCTAAAAGCACGTGTTTATGACGCCCAGGGGGTCGGCGGTCTTCGGAGTCACTGCAAAAAGCGTGACTGCACTTGCCATTGCGTTCCTCGTGGTCGCGGCATTTTTTAGCTTTCTAAACATCAAAAAAATAAAAGCAGTTCGCGCGAATGCAGCGAATGCACAGACCGCGCGAGCGGGCAAAGCGGAGGCAGACCTGGCGCAGGTCCAGAAAGAAAAGGCTGATCTGCAAACCAAACTGGACGTTAATCAGCAGGAGATCACGTCGCTGCAAAAGCGCGTGGAAGAAGCGGGGAAGAACGCGAATGCTCCAGTCGCTGGGAGTCCTCCCGGCGACAGCGGGCAGACAGCTGATTTGCAGTCGCAAGTCGACGATCTTCGCCGTCAGCTCGACAGCGCGGAAAAGGAAAAAGTTTTCCTCTCTGAAAAGCTCCAGGATGCACAGGGGCGAACGGCCCAGCCCAAGGAAGGAAAAAAGCGGCGGGAAACCGCCAGCACGCAGGGCGAAACCGTCAGCCCCCGCCGCACAGGTGTGCGCGGCACTGTGCTGGCATACAATCAAGTTTACAATTTCGTGGTGCTGAATCTCGGCGCCCGCCACGGAGTCGAGTCTAACTCCGAAATGCTCGTTCTGCGGGAGGGAACGTTAATCGGAAAAATTCGCATTTCTTCAGTTGAACCGGCGACGGCTATCGGCGATATCATCCCAAGCAGTTTGGCTCGAGGCGTGCAGGTGCAACCTGGAGACACTGTGATTTATGCCGGCACAACTCCATAAGTATCGAAGAAAAATCCTCGCAGGCCTGTTCTGCGCAGTCGCGATCACCTTC
>Ga0209474_10003503_pt1 | contig 13752 bp, 9 predicted proteins | sample GraSoiAngelo_145_FD_185902 | JGI IMG/M metagenome (GOLD analysis project Ga0209474, IMG submission 185902) | Grasslands soil microbial communities from the Angelo Coastal Reserve, California, USA - 14_1009_05_20cm (SPAdes) (version 2) | ecosystem: Environmental > Terrestrial > Soil > Grasslands ...
GCGCTCAGCGACGGGTTCGCGTGCATCACCTCGGTGCCGAAATTCACCCCGGTCTGCACGACCGGCTTGAGGCGATATCCAAGCCACTGCAGGAAGTGAACGATGAGAGAGCTGTCACCGAACAGATATGTGAAGAACCTCATTCTGCCAATCCGCGCAATCGCCCGGTGCGCGGCGTCGTGAAAACCGTAGAGCGGATAGACGACGTCCGGCTTGACGAAGCCACTCAACAGGCGAGACACGCCGACCACGAGAAGGAGGCCTGCGAGCGCGAGGCCGAAGAAAATCACCAGTGAGAGGATCACCGCTTCGATCAGGAGCGCGACCAGGGTGCTCGCACCCGCGGTCGGATCCAGCACTTGAGCGAGCGACGATGCCCCGTCGATCGCCAACGTCGCACCCCCCGCGAGGAGCGGCAGGTACAGCAGCAGGACGACGAGCACGGCGGCCGTGGAATACACGGCCCGACGCCACGTACCCGCCTGGGCCGCCGGGACCCTCAGGTAGTTCACGTCCGTGCGCTGCGCCGGAGATCCGTGCCACCGCTCGCCGGCCGGCACCGCCTGGCCGCTGTGTAACCCGGAGGCGTGACCGAGCTGCGCTCGATCCCCCATGGACGTGCTGATGTCGAGCACGGAACGTTCGCCGACGAAAACGTCCCGCCCGAGCGTGACCGGCCCGAGCTCGAGCCGCCCAGCCTGCGCCCGGTAGCACTGGAAGAGCGCTTCCTTGCGGATCACCGTCCCTGCGCCGATGGTCAGCAGATCGGTGCACACCGGCACGCGCCGGGAGAAGATCACGGCGCCGGGCCCGATTCTCGCGCCCAGCGCCCTCAGGTAAAAGAGGTACACGGGCGTTCCGATGAACATGCGGGCCGCCGGGCTCGATCGGATGAGCGTCTTGACGATCCAGAACCGGACGTAAGCGAGGCTCCACAGGCGGATCTGCCGGGTCTTCCAACGGCCGATGAGCACCCACTTCGCCGCGATCGGCACGGCGCAGACAAGGAGGAAAGCCGCGCTACTGGCCAGTACCAAGCGCCCGCAAGCCTCGACGGCACTCGAGCCGCTCGCGACCCAGCGGGAGCTCCAGGCGATGCCGACTACGGCGAGATAGGAGTATGCGAGGAAAAACAGGGCCTGCAGCGCTCCGCACAGGATGTACTCCCGCGCGCTGGTTGACGTCGCCGCCTCGATCGCCGCCGAGCCTGGCGGCCGGACAGGTTTGGGCGCCGCGTCCGCGAGCGCCGCTGCAAGGCTGCGGATCGTCGGGTGCCGGTAGATCTCCTTCATGGATACCGACGCCAGGTCGCCTCGCTTCCTCACTCGCGCGCAGAACTTGGCCATCACCAGGGAGTCAGCGCCCAGTTCCTCAAAGAAGTGGCTGTCGACGGACAGACGATCGGCGCACAGGACGTCCGCCAGGACCTCGGCGAGGCTGCGCTCGGCGCGCGTCATCGCGTCGGCGCACCGGTTTTGAGTCACCGCACGTTCGGCGGATCCGACCTGAGCCCCCTTGGCAAGTGCGTCTTTCATGCCTCCTCAGCCCATGGCCCGGGCAGGAACGAACCGACCACTGTCTCCAGCCCCTGCTGGAGCGCGAGGTCTCTGACCAGTTTGCCGACGGCAAGATCAAGGATCCCCAGCCCGAACGGGCTGAACACGCAGACGGTCCCGGAACCGTTCCTGGCGGGGCTCCGGCCGCTGAGAATATCGGGCAAGTTACAGCGGATGAATTTCCTGTGCCCCACGAGTTGTTCCGCCAGGTGCACCGAGGTTTGGGCGCGACAGACGTGATCGATGTCATCCACCACGTTGTCGCAGCAGAGTATGACGTCGGGGGTCAGATCCCGCAGCGAGACATGCAGGATCACGCTCCCTCGAGGGCATTCGCGAAGTTCGCCGATGTGGGGCGTGACCGCCGTGGTGGCAATGGAGACGAGCGGGGAGTCACGCAGCACGGCCCCAACATCATCGGCAATCTCTACCTCGACCTTGTCGAAGATCCTCCGACACTTGTTCTGGAACTGCTTCGCACGGGCTTCATCCTGGTCGAAGAGGACGAAGGTTTGCACGTCGGGGAACACGGCCAGGAGGAATCGCGCAATCTCGAAATTGATCAAGCCGCACCCGATCATCCCAACGCGGCCGGCTCCGCTGCCGTTGAGCAGGCATTGAGCGGCCAGAGCCGCGCTGGCAGCGGTCCGCTTCGCGTTGATCGCGGACCCCTCGAGCACGGCTTCGGGCCGCCCGGTCTGCGGTGAATTCAAGATCACCACCGCGGAGGCGCGGTCGACGCCACGATTCAGATTGTCCGGAAATGAGGAGACCCATTTGACGCCAGCGATCCGGCAGGCACCGCCCAGGTAGGCGGGCAGGGCGACGATTCGGTCCCGCGGCTGGCCGGGAAATGGCAAGAAGGTCGAGTGAGGCAGCGAGCTGTCGCCATCGCCGTGGGTTTCGTAGGCCCTCCGCACCGCCTGGATCAGCTCGAGCTCGCGTCCAGCCAGCACCTCACGGACTTCGGAGCCCCTCAAGATCACGATGTCGCCATCATGCATGGCTCGAGCTCCGGTTGTCCCTGCCAGGGATGTGCGATGTCGCCATCACGCATGGCTCGCGTTCCGGTTGTCGGTGCCAGAGGTGTGCGATATCGCCAAAGTGCTCCGCGACCCACTCGTCGGAATAGACCGTATCGAGGTAGCGTTCTCCGCGGTCGTGAAAAATGGCCACGCACATCGCGCCCCGGGGAATGCGGTCCTTCACCTGCTCTACTGCGGTGAGCACTCCTCCCGACGAGCCGCCAGCGAAAATGGCCTCGGACTGCACCAAGCGGCGACAACCCACGACGCAGTCCAAGTCCGTCACCCGCACACACTCATCGGCCAGGTCGGCGCGATAGAGCTCGGGGCGCCTGGCCGACCCGTGTCCTGGAATGAGCCGCTTGCCCGGCTTGCCGCCGAAAATCACGCTGCCGTGAGCATCGACCGCGAAGATCCTGGTGCCCAGGTGGTGATCCCGAATGTATTCGGCGCAGCCTCTGAGCGTGCCGCACGAGCCGGTGGCGACGAAGAGGCAGTCGACCCTCCCGTCCAGCTCCGTCGCGATCTCGTCCATCGTGGTGCGATAGTGAGCTTCGGCATTGGACAGGTTGGCATACTGGTTGGTCCAGACGCTGTCCTCGATGGTCTGCAGGAGGGTCTGGACGCGATTGATCCTTGCGTGAAGGAACTCTCCCGTCACCGGATCGGGTTTTGAGACCAGATCGATCTCTGCGCCATATGCTCTGAGGATGCGAATGTTCTGTGCGGTGGCTTTTGGGTCCACCACGCAGATGAATCGCAATCCCAGGTAGCGGCAGGCTTGCGCCAAGCCGATCCCCAGGTTCCCGGAGCTGGACTCGATCACCACGGTCGAAGGCTTGATTGCCCCGGTGCGCATCGCCTCCTGGAGAATGTGCAACGCCGGCCTGTCTTTGGCGCTCCCGCCCGGATTGAATCCTTCCAGCTTGGCGAAGAGAGAAAACGGGCTGTCTGGGAGCACCCGCGCCAATCTGACGAGCGGTGTGTGGCCGATTGTGGACAAGATGCTGTCTTCCATGATTGCGCTCTCGCCTCCAACCGATGCACGTCTCAGTGACCTGCCTCGGGCTCTGGTTAAAGCCGGCGAAGGAACGAGATCGAGCCGCCAAACGGGCGTGCTGTACTCTGATAGCGGGAACGTCGGCAGGATCGCGTCTCAACTCCAGGCGACATGGATGGCTTAGCTCGCGTTAACTGAGACCTAACAGTCGAGACTCGACTTCTGAGGATTAGTAAATCCACAGTGCCGCGCAATCAGGTGAACACCGTAATGGGCGCACGCGAACGTGAACGCAGAATAAACGGCACGTCGACTCGATTACACGGAGTCAATTACAGCAAGGCTTGCGGCGTAACCTCGACGCCTTGCGACCGACCGCTGTCGATGGCGTACGGAGAGTCTCCATATCCCAACACACCCGTTTCGCCCGCGGCACAAAAGCCGCCCAGAATTTCCCGTTCGTGGCGAGCGTTGGATCCTGGCGCGGCCGCGTCACCAGCGGTTCTTCGGTCTCGTGGAGTTGAGTGCTGCGATCCGGCAGCGCGACTGCCACCACGAGCGGGGAGGGAGGGAATTGCCCCATGACGCATGCGCAACATGGCGGGGAAGGGCGCCGGAACAGGGCGTGGCGGCGGCAGCGGGATGCCAAGCTGGTGGCGCCATGCGAGCTGCCGTAGCATCGAGCGCGCCGAGCTTTACCGTGAGCGACCTGAACCTCCGCCCTGCGCGGGTGACGAGACAGATCGGGGTTGAGCCATTGAGAGTATCTGGCACGCACTACCGCACGATCTGGATTGCGGAATCCGGAACCGTTCGGGCGATCGATCAGTCTCGTCTCCCCTTTGAGCTCGCCACCATCGACCTCGAGACTCTCGCCGATGCGGCGCAGGCGATCAAAACCATGGCGGTGCGCGGTGCGCCGCTGATCGGAGCAACGGCGGCATATGGCATGGCGCTCGCCGCGCGCTCGAACCCCTCGGACGCGCACCTCGCCGAAGCCGCTCGGACGCTGCAGGCGACGCGCCCAACGGCGATCAATCTGCTCTGGGCATTGACGCGAATGCGCGCGGTGCTCGCGGAAGTGCAGCCGAAGGAGCGAGTCGATGTGGCGTTTCGGGAAGCTGCCGCAATCTGTGATGCCGACGTCGAGCAATGCCGCTTGATTGGTGTACACGGGCTGGAGCTCATCCGCGGACTTGCCAAAACCGCCGGCCGAAGGCTCAACATTCTCACCCACTGTAACGCCGGTTGGCTTGCCTGCGTTGATTGGGGCACTGCACTTGCGCCTGTCTACATGGCGCATGACGCGGGGATACCCGTGCACATATGGGTCGATGAAACCCGCCCGCGCAACCAGGGCGCGGCGCTAACGGCCTTCGAGCTCGGAGCGCACGGCGTACCTCACACGGTCATTGCGGATAATCTGGGCGGGCATTTGATGCAACGCGGCCAGGTGGATTTGGTGATTGTTGGAAGCGACCGCACGACAGCGGGGGCAGACGTGTGCAACAAGGTGGGCACGTACCTCAAAGCGCTTGCGGCCCGGGATAATGGCGTGCCTTTTTATGCGGCACTGCCAGCCAGCACAATCGATTGGTCGCTGCAGGTGGGATCTGCTGTTCCAATCGAGGAGCGATCGCCGGATGAGGTCACGCACATCACCGGCCGCAGCTCCTCGGGCCGGATTGAAACCGTCAGGCTGGTCCCGGAAGGGAGCACCGCACTGAACCTCGCCTTCGACGTGACACCCGCACGGCTGGTGACCGGACTGATCACGGAGCGCGGCATTTGCTCCGCGAGTCGTGCAGGATTGCAACGACTGTATCCTGAGCTGCGAGCAGCGCAATGACGGAACCCAGTGCCGGCGCCGGCGGCGCGGACTTGCGCGCGATGGTGATTGCGGCCTGTCGTGAGCTGACGCGTCGAGGTCTGACGCATGGCACCTCGGGCAATGTCAGCGTGCGCTGCGATGAGCGGCGGTTCTTCGTGAGCCCGACCGGGATGGATTACGAGGTGCTGCAAGCCGCGGATGTTCCGCTCATGGACCTCGACGGGCGTTGGTTCGGCCGCCGCCGCCCCTCGAGCGAATGGCGGTTCCACCGCGACATATTCAACTCGCGGCACGATGTGAGCGCGATCGTCCACACTCATTCTCCACGAGCGACCGCGCTCGCCTGCACCGGCCGGGGCATTCCAGCATTCCATTACATGGTGGCGGTTGCGGGCGGGAGAGACATCCGCTGCGCCCCATATCACGCATTCGGTACGCAGGAGCTTTCGGATGCCGCGCTGGCCGCCTTGAAGGATCGCAAGGCCTGTCTGCTGGCCAATCACGGGGTCATTGCCACTGGCGCGGACCTCTCTGGCGCCATGTTGCTTGCCGGCGAGGTCGAAAACCTCGCGCGCCAATACACTGTGGCGCTGTCCCTGGGAGAAGTCCGTATTCTCGATGACACGGAGATGTGCCGCGTCATCGAGAAGTTCCGCACGTACGGGCTACAGAATGCGGCCGACCCCGACCTGATCTTCGGCGGAGCTCAGCCTGGTGCGGTCGAAGGAAGTTGACCCGTGCCAGGTCTGAACTCGGCAGCCGCCCGGCCGAACGGCAGCGGCTATCTGGTGTTCGCCGCCGCGGCGATCCTGCTCATCACGATGGGAGCGCGTCAGTCGCTCGGACTGTTTGTTGGTCCGCTTAAGACGGCGACCGGGCTGGGCATCGTCGCGGTCAGCTTTGCCCTGGCTATCGGGCAGTTCGTCTGGGGTCTGACGCAGCCGGTTTTCGGCGCTATCGCGGATCGACATGGCTCTGGTGTCGTCCTCGTCGCGGGCGCTCTGGTTCTGGCCGTGGGCGCCGCTCTTACTACGGTGGTCTCAAGTGAGCTGGGGCTCACGCTAAGCCTGGGAATTCTCTTTGCGGCGGGTGCCGCGGCCGGCAGTTTCTCGATTCTGATCGGTGTGACGATGCGGGGTCTCAAGCCCGAGAAGAGGGCCTTTGCAGCCGGGGTCATTAATGCGGGAGGGAGCCTCGGTCAGTTCATTCTCGCTCCGATCAGCCAATTCATCATAACTACGGCAGGCTGGATCATCGCGATGTATGCCTTGGCGGCCGCGGCGCTCGTCACGATCCCCTTGACGCTGCCACTCCTGAAATCCAGAGCTCGCGAGTCAGTTAGCGCCGCAAGCCCCCCCAGCTCGAGTGGCAGCTCTCAAACACTTCGGGAGCAGCTACATACCGCTCTTCTGGACCGTAGCTACCGGTGCCTTCATGCCGGATTCTTCACGTGTGGCTTTCACATTGCGTTCCTGGTCACCCATCTGCCCGGGGAGGTCAACCTCTGCGCCTTGCCTGCCACCGTTGCGGCTGGTTCACTTGCCATCATCGGGCTATCAAACGTTGCCGGGAGTCTGACTGTCGGCTGGCTGGGCAATGTATTCAGGATGAAATGGCTGTTGTTTTGGGTCTATCTCATCCGTGCCGCTGCGATCGCTGTTTACCTTGCGATGCCCAGGACAGCCCTGACGTTCTACGTATTTGCGGCGGTACTGGGCTTTACGTGGCTTTCCACTGTGCCCCCGACCGCCGGCATCATCGGGAAAATCTTCGGCGTGCGCTATCTCGCCACACTATTTGGACTGACGCTGCTATCCCATCAGATCGGTGGCTTCTTTGGTGCATGGCTGGGCGGAATCGCTCTTGTTCGTTTTGGCGACTTCGGGTGGATGTGGTATGCGGACATGTTGCTGGCACTCGCCGCTGCGCTCATCAACTTACCCATCCGAGAGGCACGCATCGCTCGGTCGGGCGGAACACCAGGCTCCTCTCAACTACAGTGGTGACCACATTTCACACTGCAACCGAATATCAAAGCCTCTCCGAAGCCTCGGGAGTCCGGCGAGCAAGGCTCGAGGGCGAGCAGGTCGACGCGACGGATGAAACCGGAGCGGTGGGTGAAACATCAACGATTTCGTCAGGCCGTTCTTGGCGGGTTCATCTTCCTGGCCACCTGCAAATCCCAGGCGGCCCTGGAAGCAACGCCTCCACCGACCGATGAGGCGGCAAGCGAAGTCACCGTCACGGCGACCCGAGTTCTTGAGCCTGTCGATCGGATTCCGGTATCCATCTCCGTGGTTTCGGGCCGAGAACTGCGGGCGCGCGACGCCTGGGAGATGGCCTCTGCCTTGAGCGGGGTGTCCGGCGTCGAAGCGCCGGCCGGGGGAGACGCTGGACCGTCGAGCGCCGTCCCATCTTTCTGGGGATTACACGAATTCGACGCTTTCCTCCTGGTGATGGACGATATTCCCTGGGGAGGCGCCTTCAACCCTGCGATACCGACGTTGAACCTGAACGACGTCCAGCGGATCGAGGTACTCAAGGGCGCCGCCCCCGTCATGTACGGTGCGACGTCGTTCGTCGGCGTGGTGCACGTTGTTCACTACCCGGCAGGGAAAGCGGCCGATACGGCCGATCTGGCGCTCGGTAACTATGACTCGGCACGCGGCTCGGCTGCCTTTGCGCTGCCCCGGTGGGGCAACTACCGCCAATCGTTTGCCGCCAGCGGGGAGAGCCATGGGTTTGCCGACAAGCGAGAGAAGGTCTCCGATGGGCGTTTGCTGTATCGCGGCGCACTGGATGTGGGGAGAGGCCAACTGCAGACGGATGTGAGCGCAAGCCTTGTTCGCGACGTGCCACTCAGCCCGGTCATTCGAGAGGATACGGCGCTCACGAGGCGCACGCCGCTAGATGCCAATTTCAATCCGGCGGATGCCGGGATCGACGAAAACAAGCTTCAGCTGACCATTGGCTACTCACATCCGACCCCGTGGGGAACCTGGGCGACGCTGGCCTCCTTTTCCCGCTCGCACGTCGACGATGTCCGTGCCTTTCTGCATCCAGACCTCAGCGGCGCCGCCGACACTCAAAATCAGAATCGCACCATCTTGGACGATTACCTCGATACGCACCTGGCCAGTCACTTTGGCCGCGCCACGCTGCTCGTTGGGGCGGATCTGTTGTATGGATACGGGCGGCAGACAACGCTGAACGGAAACAACGCCTATACGGTGCCGCTTGACGGCTCGGTCGTGCCGCCCCCGACCACGCAGTTACCGGTCAACGAAATCGGCTACGTAAGCGATAAACGCCTCTTTGCCGGGCAGTATGTGCAACTCGACTGGAAGCCCGATACGCGCTGGGACTTGGTCGCGGGCGTACGTCTCAACGAGACCCACGATAGCAAGTTCGCCAGCGATCTCACCCTGCCGCCGTTTACACCGACACGGCAGTACGCGGCACAACAGGCGAGCCGGGACAACATTCGCCTGACGGAGACGCTTGGGGTCAGCGATCGCGTTTGGGTAGATGGCAAGGATGAAGCGGTGCTTTACGCTGATTATCGGAATGCCTTCAAACCAGCAGCGCTCGATTTCGGCCCGGACTACCAACCCGACATATTGCACACGGAGACGGCCAAGAGCTACGAAGCCGGTCTCAAGGGTGCTGCCGCGGACGGCCGCCTGTCCTACCAGGCGGAAGTCTTTCATATGAACTTCAACAACCTGGTGGTCCGCACGGAATCCGGGCTCCTGACCAACGCGGCGGCCGAGCGGCTGAAGGGCGCGGAGCTCGAGGCCCGCTACCGTATCAGGGACGATCTCGTCCTTGTCGCAAATTACGCGTACCACGACGCGCGCTTCACACAGTACCGACTCTTCGACAGCGACGCCAATGCCTATGTCGACGTCGCGGGCAAGCAATTGCCGCTGTCACTCCGGCATCTTGCGTCCACCGGGATTGTGTATGCGCCGCCGCATGGCTTCAATACCACTCTCGTGCTGACCTACGCTGGTCGACGCTTCCTCGATGAGGAGAATGTGGCGCCGGTCGGCGGCTACGCGAAGTGCGATGCGACACTCGGCTATTCCGTCGGCCATTACCAGCTTTCGCTTGAAGGGAGCAATGTGACGAATCAGCGTCCCCCCGTGAGCGCCAGTGAATTCGGCAGTGAGTCGTTCTATCGGATGAACGCGCGCGCTCTGTGGGTGCGATTTGCCTATCAGGAACTCTGACGATGGCCGCCGCTGCGGCAATTGCGCTCAGGCCTGCGCTTGGCACGATGGAGCGCTCAACCAGCAGGCTCAAAACCCGCTTCGACAAATCGAATAATCGAGCCACTGCGAGTATTGGCGTCCGAAAATGGCGCGTCGGTTGGTCGTCGGAAATAAACAATTGGCTCCGTAGAAGACGTTTGTTCGCCGTGCCTCCGAACTCATGACATCATCAGCGGGAGTACTCATTGGCTAGGGAGCCGGTTATGGGAACCAGACACCTTCCGCCCATTGTGTCGCGCGCGGAGTGGCAGGCCGCCCGTGAGAGACTGCTCGTTAAGGAAAAGGCCGCTACGCGCGCGCGGGACGCGCTCGCGGCCGAGCGTCGGCGCTTGCCGATGGTGCGAGTCGACAAGCCCTACGTCTTCGAGGGCGAACGAGGTAAGGCCAGTCTCCGCGAGCTGTTCGACGGTCGCCGCCAGCTTATTCTGTAGCACTTCATGTTTGCGCCTGGCGTTCACGGCTGGCCCGACGCGGGTTGTGTCGGGTGTTCGTGGTACGCCGACAACATCGGCTCCCTTAGCCATCTGTACGCGCGTGACACCTCTTTGGTGTTGGTCTCCAGGGCCCCCTTGCAAAACATTCTTTCTTATAAAAAACGCATGGGGTGGACACTGCCTTGGTTTTCCTCCGCCGCCAGTGACTTCAACGTGGACTTCGGCGTAACGACCCCTGCTGGCGAGACCTCCGGCACCAGCGTCTTTCTGTGCGACGGCGAAGAGATATTCCACACGTATTTTACCAGTGGACGTGGCGATGAGTTGCTGGGTAGTTTCTATGCGTTTTTGGACCTGACGCCGCTCGGCCGGCAGGAGACCTGGGAAGACTCGCCCGCTGGCTGGCCGCAATCGCCGCCGTATGAATGGTGGCGGCGGCACGACGAATACGAGTAGTGAAATGAGTCGTGACACCGCGCTGGGCGCATGACGAGGCGTATTACACCGCTCTTGCGGGCGGTGGGTTTGCAAACCTCGAAGTCTCGCGGTGGTCCCGCCGCGCGCTGGTTGCAGCTCATCCCAAGTCGTCCTCCTCAAGGCCCGTGCGCTTTGGCTCAATTGGAAGCGGCACGGCTGGCGCACTGACCGCACCAGCCGCGACCACGCTACCCGCGGCGGCGCGCCGGCCTCGGGCGCGGGGTCGATGCAGAATTGGGTAGGCGAAACTCGCAAGGTGCGAGTGAATGCGCCTGAGGTCGCGCACCGTGCGCAGGAAGAGGCCGCTCTCCTCGACGATCGGTTCGACCGAGTCGGTGTCGGCGAGGCGGTTGGCGGAGGCGGCACTGCGCAGGAGGCGCACGCTCAGTGCCGTGGCGGAGGCTTCAAACTCACGAAACTGTCCCTTACGTGCGGCCAGGCGCTTCGCGTCCCGGGGCTCCGCCTGCAGGAAGACGGCCAATGCCAGCCGCAGGCTCTCGAGGAGCTCGCCGTGCATGGCGGCAACTGTGTCGAGCTCCTCGACCGCGAGCGCTCTGCCGCGCTTGACACTCCGCATTGCAAACTCGACCAGACTGTTGGCGACGATGTCGGCGACATGCTCGAGGTTGATCACGGCCGACAGAATATCCTGTCCCCGCGCGCCCTCCCGCTGGTGGTCGAGGGTCTGCTCGTCGCCGACGTCGGCGAGATAGCGGCGAATCGCGCCGCCCAGCTTGTCGACGCAACGATTCTGAGCGGCGATCGCGCCGGTGCGTGTCTGATCACCGTGCCGAAGCACCTCGAGCGCGTCGCGGAGCATCGTCTCGACCATGTCGGCCATGCGCAGGGTTTCGCGGGCGGCGTTGGCGAGGGCAACGGTTGCGGAATCGAGTGCCGCAACATCGAGATACACGGGCCGCCCCGGGTCCACGGGAGCTGGCGGGTCCGGGAGCCATCTCGTGAGAAGCTGTGCGAGGCCGCTGACAAACGCGAGGAACAGCACCGCAAGTGCCAGATTGAAGGCCAGGTGAAAGTTGACGACCAGACGCCCGGGCGAGGGCTCGACGAGCTCCAGCGCATGAGTGATGGCAGGCAGGACCGGCAATGCGAGCAACACTCCGGCGGTGCGCACCAGCAGGTTTCCGAGGGGCAGGCGCCGAGCGGCGGCGGTCGAGGCGCCAACGAGCGCGGGGAGTGCGCCGCCGATGTTCGCGCCGAGCACCAGGGCGACAGCGCCGGTCGGCTCGATGACGTGTGTGGCGGCGAACGTCGCTACCAGCAGCACGATGGCTATGCTCGAGTGGCACGCCCAGGTGAGTGCTGCCGCGACCAACGCCGCGAGAACAGGGTCGCTGGCCAGCGCGCCCATGACCGAGCGCAGCAGCGGAGTGTTCGCAAGGGGTCCCAATGTGTGCACCAGGCCCGAGAGCGCCATGAGCATGAGCCCGAGGCCGATGCCGATGCGGCCGATATTCTTCGCCCGGCTGTCGTCGGCCCAGCGAAAAACGAGCACCCCGACGAGCACCAGGGGTGGTCCCAGCAGCGCCACGTTGAAGAAGAGCACCTGCGTCAGAAGGGCGGTCCCAACGTTTGCGCCGAGCATCACCGCGAGCGCGGGGGCTAGCGCCATAACCCCCGTCGCCGTGAACGAGGTCGCGAGCAGACCGGTCGCGGTGCTGCTCTGGAGAAGTGCGGTCACGCCAAGTCCGGTGAGGAACGCGCGAAAGCGGTGACCAAGGTTGCGGCCGAGCCAACGTCGGAGCACCGTGCCGAAGCCGCGCTGCACCCCGGTTCCGACCATGTGCGTGCCCCAGAGGAGGAGGCCGACGTGGCCTGCAAGCTCAACCAGTGAGAGCGTGCCGCTCATCGGTCCCCGCCGTCGCGCCTTTCCATCCCACACGTCTCCCAAATGGCCCGCAAACCTTACGTTGAAGTGTCCGCTGAACCACGTCAACTCCAGGCCGCCCTTGCACGCCCGTGAATCAGGCTGTACGCGGATGGAATCACGAGCATCGAGAGCAGCAATGCCGTGATCATTCCGCCGACCATTGGAGCGGCGATCCTCCGCATGACCTCCGATCCCGTGCCGCTCCCCCACATGATGGGCAGGAGTCCCGCGATGATCACGACCACCGTCATGGCCACGGGGCGTATGCGGAGGGCGGCGCCCTCGACGATCGCCTGATCAAGCTCGCTCCGATCGTTCAGTCGCCCGCCTGCGCTGCGAGCCGCTACCGCCTGGTTCAGGTACACCAGCATGACAATGCCAATCTCCGCCGCAACGCCGCCGAGAGCGATGAATCCCACCGCCGAAGCGACCGACATGTTGTAGCCGAGAAGGAACATCAGCCAGTAGCCCCCGACAAGGGCAAAGGGGAGGGTCACCATAATGAGCGCCGCGTCGCTGAAACGACGAAACGTCAGGTACAACAGCACGAAGATCATGCCGAGCGTGGCCGGTACGACGAGTTTGAGTCGCTCGGTGGCCCGCGCGAGATACTCGAACTGACCGGACCAGGAGATGGAGTAGCCGGACGGTAGGCGGACCGCTCTTGCCACCGCTTGCTGCATTTCCCGGACCGCGGTGCTCATGGGCCTGCCGTGCAGGTCGACGTACACCCAACCCGAAAGGCGCGCATTTTCGCTCTTGATCATCGAGGGACCATCGGCGACGCGGATCTCCGCCGCGTCGCCTAATCGGATCTGAGCGCCGCGATCGGTAAGAATCGGCAGGTCGCGAAGGCCCTGCAGGGAATCGCGTAGCTCGCGCGGATAGCGCACGCTGATCGGGAAGCGCTGCAATCCCTCCACTGTCTCGCCGATCTCCTCGCCACCGATCGGGGCAGCCACAATGCTCTGCACGTCGGATATGTTGAGCCCGTAGCGCGCGGCGCGCTCCCGATCGATGTTCACGTCGACATAGCGGCCACCGGTAAGTCGTTCCGCGAATGCCGAGGTAACGCCGGGAACATTCCTGACCGCGGCCTCGACTTGCCTTGCCAGGCCGTCGATGACCTGGAGATCTGCGCCGGCGATCTTGACTCCAATCGGGCTCTTGATTCCGGTGGCGAGCATGTCGATACGGTTGCGTATAGGCGGAACCCAGATGTTAGTAAGACCCGGGACCTGTACGACCTGGTCGAGCTCCTGGA
>Ga0209474_10003504_pt1 | contig 13746 bp, 12 predicted proteins | sample GraSoiAngelo_145_FD_185902 | JGI IMG/M metagenome (GOLD analysis project Ga0209474, IMG submission 185902) | Grasslands soil microbial communities from the Angelo Coastal Reserve, California, USA - 14_1009_05_20cm (SPAdes) (version 2) | ecosystem: Environmental > Terrestrial > Soil > Grasslands...
GTTTGCGACCTCGCCTGGATCGCGGAGCGTTCGCAAACGCTTGTCTCCCATCACGTGCGCGCGCTGCGCACCCACGGAATCGTCCGTTCGCGGCGTGAGGGCAAGATGGTCATGTACTCGCTCACCGAGGAGGGCCAAACCCTGCTCGCGTCCGTTCTGCCGGCGCCGACGATGCGACGCAGCAGGCGCGTGCATGCCTGAGCAGGGCGCACCGCTAGTGCACCTCGGCGAGGCGCGGCCGCTGACGGTTCCCGTCCCTGCAGCCGGTCCAGCACCGACCGAGCGAGCGCGGCTCGAGCGGCGGACGCGGCTGCTCGCCTGGGCTGGGATCGGCTGGCACATCGTCGAGTTTGCGATCGCCGTCGCGGCTGGGGTCGCCGCCGGCTCGATCGCACTGATCGGCTTCGGAGCGGACAGCCTGATCGAGGCGCTCGCCGGCGGTGTTGTGCTCTGGCTCTTTACCGGCAAGCGGCGTGGCTCCAGCACTGCCGAGCGGCGCGCACAACAGCTGATCGCCGCCAGCTTCTTCCTACTCGCCGGGTACGTCGGCGTCGAGGCGCTACGCACGCTCGTCAACGGTGATCATCCCGCCGCGAGCTGGGTCGGGATCGGCCTGGCTGCGGTCACTGCGCCGACGATGCCGCTGCTCGCCTACGCGAAGCGGCGGCTCGGCAACCAGCTCCATTCGGCCGCGACGGTCAAGGAAGCGGCCCAGACGCAGCTCTGCGCCTACCTCTCGATCGCGCTCTTACTTGGCCTTGGTGCGAACGCGCTCGCCGGCTGGTGGTGGGCCGACCCGCTCACCGCGCTCGGCATCGCCGCGGTTGCGTTCAAGGAGGGGCGCGAGAGCTGGCGCGGCGAAGGCTGCTGCGATGCCTGCTGATCGAACAACGCACGCGCAGTTACGGCGCGCGCCGCCAGCAGCCGTAGCCGGACCTCCTGCTCCACTGACACGCGTGACGTAGCAGCCGCCAGTCGTTGCGTCACGTCGGACGGGACATGCGTGCCGGACCATGTGTTTCCCGTCGAGCGGAAGGAGCGCGGCGATCGCCGCCGGCTCTACCCCCTCGTCGTCGCGCCGCTGCATTCGCTAGGGCCCCGGCTTGTACGCCTTGACGGTCGTGCCGCGGGCGCCGAACTTGTGCGCCTTGCGCCGGGTGTCTTCGAACTTGGAGCGCGCGTAGGTGTCGACCAGCTGGCCGGTCTCAATCCTTTCGAAGCCGTGACGCTCTAGGAGCTTGGCGTACGCTGCTTCCAGCAGCGCCCCGGCAATTCAGCCGGTCCAGAGATCGATATTCCGGCGGCCCTCGGCGCTGACCGGGTTTTGGATCGTCACGTCGGCGATCTGGATCCGACCACCGGGAGTGAGCACGCGGAAGATCTCGGCGAAGACAGCGTCCTTGTCCGGTATCAGGTCGATCACGCCGTTCGAGATCACGACCTCGAAGCTCGCGTCCGGGAACGGCAGCTGTTCCGCCTCGCTCTCGACGAACTCGACGTTCGCCGCGCCCATCTCGGCTGCCGCGGCGCGCGCCTTCGTCAGCATCTCCGGTGTCATGTCGAGCCCGGTGACGTGGCCGTCCTCGCCGACCATCTGCGCCGCGACGAGCGAGTCGGTGCCGGCACCGGAGCCGAGGTCGAGCACCCGCTCGCCCGCCTTGAGCCGGCCCAGCTGCCACGGGTTCGCGACCCCGGCGAACGAGCCGACGGCGGTCTCGGGCACGTTCGCGAGCTCCTCCGGATAGCCGAGGTCTTCGGCCCATGGTCGGCCGGTCGGGAAGATGAAGTCCTTCGCCGGCTCCTGCGAGACGGACGCGTACGTCTTCTTGATCTCGCTCTTCAGGACCTGCACGTCGATCTCGACCTCAACGGCCATCACGCCTCCTCTCGCACAACGGTCCAATCTCTCACAGCATGTTCTCCTTTTCCTTTAGGGGATGGAGGCGGTACGAAGCGCGCGCCGCGGTTGCCAGGAGGTCGCCGCAACGAAGAGGCCGCTGGCGCCGGTGAGCAGGCCGACGATCAGGATGGCGGTTCGCGTTGAGGTGGCGTCGGCGCCGATCCCGGCGATCAGGGCGCCGAGGACGAAGCCGAGGTCGCGCCAGAAGCGATAGACGCCGACCACGCGCGCCCGGTCGCGCGGCTGGCTGGCGTCGGAGACGGCGGCGATCAGAGTCGGGTAGACCATCGCCGTGCCGGCGCCAAGCAAAAGGGCGGCGGCGAGCGAGCGCGCGAAGGCGCCGTTGCCGGCGACGAGCAGCCCGAGCGCGCCCGCCTGCACGAGCATCCCCGCGGTGATCAGCGGCTTTCTGCCCGTATGGTCGGAGAGCCAGCCGGTGAGGAGCTGGCCGGCGCCCCAGACGACCGGGTAGGCCGCGGCGACGACGGCGATCTCGCGCACGCTGGCGCCGTGCGCTGCCAGGTAGAGCGGCGCGAGGCCCCAGGCGAGCGCGTCGTTGAGGTTGTTGACCAACCCGGCCTGGCTGCAAGCGCGCAAGATCGGGTCGCGCAGACTCGCCTGCGTGAACGCGGCGCCGAGACTCCCATGCGCGGACGGATGAGCGCCGTGTGCCTGTTGCTCGAGCGCGACCTGCGCACCCGTGTCGCGCACCGCGAACACGCTGAGCAGCACACCGACGGTGACAATTAGCGCCGCGCCGACCCAGACGACCGTCAGTGGCGCGTAGCTTGCGGCAAGCGCGCCGGTCAGGAAGGCGGTGGCGGCGACGCCGAGGTAGCCGGCCGACTCATTCAGGCCGAGTGCGAGCCCGCGCCGTTGCGGCCCGGCGAGATCGATCTTCATCACCACGGTCATCGACCAGGCGAGCCCCTGGTTGACGCCGAGCAGCAGATTGGCGGCGACGATGAACCACCATGAGGGCGCGAGCCCGATCAGCAGCGGCACCGGCAGCGCCACCAACCAGCCGATCACGAGCAGCCGCTTGCGCCCGAGCCGCTCGGCCAGCCCGCCGGCAGCCAGGTTCGTGACCGCCTTGGCCGCGCCGAAAGCGACGACGAAGGCAAGGATCGCCGAGGTCGAGCTGAGGCCGAAGTCCTGCTTGCCAATCAGCGGCAGCACGCTTCGCTCGAGACCGACCATGCCGCCGACGAGCGCGTTTAGCGCAACCAGCAGCGCGAACTGCCGTGCGTTGGCGCGCAGGCCGAGCCGGACGTGGCCGCTCACGCGACCGCGCCCACCGAGCCGGCGCGGTTGGCGGCGACTATTCGCTCCTGCCCCGCGGGCTGCGGCGGCATCTCGGCGAGCAGAGCCGCGGCAAACTCGTCCGTATCGGTCACGGCGAGCAGCGGGTTGTGGGCGCGCTCGAAGCCGATCGACGAGACGGGGTTGCCGGAGAGGCCGCGGCCGCAGACCGAGCCAGCGTAGTGGCTCGGGTAAAGAACGACATGGTCCGGGAGCTCGAGCAGGCGCTCGAGGCTGGCGTGCAGCAGCCGCGCCTGGCCGCGCGCGTCGCCGGCGACGTGCAGGTCGGGTCGGCCGACGTCGCCGATCAAGAGCGAGTCGCCGCTGAAGACAAGCCACGGCTCCTCCGTCCCACGCCGCCGATCGGCGACGGTGTAGGCGTGATGGGCGGGCGCGTGACCCGGTGTCGCCATCGCGGTAACGGTCGTGTTCCCGAGCTCGACCACATCGCCGTCGGCTAATGCAACGTGCTCGAACTCGACTCCGGTGTCGGCCGGCAGGTAAGCGGTCGCGCCCGAACGCGCGACGAGCTCGGGCAGGCCGGACACGTGGTCCGCTTGCACGTGCGTCTCGAAAACCGCCACGATCGGCGCGCCCAGCGCGGCTGCGGTGGCGAGGTAGTCGTCGACGAGCTCGGCGTGCGAGTCGACGACCGCGAGCTTGGCGTGTGTGCCGCAACCGAACAGGTAGCTGGCGCACGAGGTTGCATCGTTCAGAAACGGGCGTAGCAGCATCGGGGTTTCCTCCTCCTCAGGTCGTCTCGACCGGCATGCCTGCCCGCCGCCACTCGGGAAAGCCGACGTCCAGGCGGCGCGCCTTCAGCCCGCGCGCTTGCAGCAGCCGAACGGCGTCGTCGGCATAGACGCAATAGGGACCCCGGCAGTAGGCGACGATCTGTCGGCGGCGCGGCAGCTTGGACGCCAGCGACGCGAGCGCGTCCACCGGCACCGACTGCGCGCCCGGGATGTGCCCGGCGCGGTACTCGGGCTCCGGCCGCACGTCGAGCACGACCACGTCTCCTCGTGCCAGCCGCTCCTGAAGCTCCGTGGCGGAAACATGCTCGACCCCGTCCCGCTCGCCCAGGTACTCGTCCGCCAATTGATTCACCTCTGCAACGTGGCGGACCGCGACATCGCGCACCGCCGCCCAGAGATCGCCCACCCGCTCGCTCGCCAGCCGATAGAAGATCCGCGTCCCCTCCCGACGCGAGCGAACCAGACCCGCCCGAGCGAGAACATGCAGGTGCTGCGAGGTGTTCGCGACGCTCTGCGAGATCTCGTTCGCGATCTCCTCGACCGAGCGCTCGCCCTGCGCGAGCAGATCGACGATCTCCGCCCGGCGGCCGCTGCCGAGCGCCTGCGCCACGGACGCGAACGCGTCGAACAAGGCCACCTTCGCTGCGCCACTTGCCACCTTTTCAAGTTATCACTTGAATAGTTGAAGATCAAGCGTTACGCTCGGCAGCGACCAGTCCCTTACTCGCACAGAACGGAGGCGACCATGTCCACGACCATCAATCCGAACAAGGAACTCTGGGAGAAGGGCGACTTCACTCGCATCGCAGAGAGCATGCGCGAGAGCGGCGAGGCGCTCGTGATGACCTTGGGGATCACCGACGGGCTCGAGGTCCTCGACCTCGGCTGCGGCGACGGCACCACGGCCTTGCCGGCGGCGAGGCTCGGGGCGAACGTGCTGGGTGTCGACATCGCCAGCAACCTGGTCGAGGCGGGGAACGCACGGGCACAGAGCCTCGGCCTCAGCAATTGCAGATTCCAAGAAGGCGATGCGTCCGATCTGAGCGAGCTCGAGGATGACAGCTTCGACCTCGTCGTCAGCATCTTCGGCGCAATGTTCGCCCCGAGGCCGTTCGACGTCGCAAAGGAGCTCGTGCGTGTGACACGGCCCGGCGGCCGGATCGTGATGGGCAACTGGATCCCGAATGACCCGACGCTCGTCGCCCAGATTCTGAAGATCAGCGCCTCGTACTCGCCGCCACCGCCGGAAGGGTTCGTCAGTCCCATGACCTGGGGCGTCGAGGAGAACGTGATCGAGCGCTTCGCAGCCGCGGGAGTGGCCGAAGAGAAGATCTCGTTCGAGAGGGATACCTACACGTTCAACTTCCCCGGCGCACCATCGGAACTTGTTGGTCTGTTCCGGGCGTACTACGGACCGACGATGAACGCGTTCGAAGCTGCAGCAGCCAACGACCGCGAGGCCGATCTGCAGGCCGAGCTGGAGGCCCTCTTCAATGCCCAAAACACAAGCCCGACCGACGATGCCACATCCATCCCTGCAACGTTCCTGCGGGTGAAGGTCGCCGTTTGAGCTCGGCGTAACGGGAATGCGACCGCACAGCGGCTGGACCGACACTCGAAGGTCGACATCAACAGGTCAGCACAAACGCGCGTCACGCGGGATCTCCGCTGCGCACCAGCATGCCCCGATTGCGGCGCACAAGCAGCAGGCAATGAGACCGGCTGCGGTGCTACGCCCGGTTCTCGGCGCCGTCCTACGATCCGGAGATGACGCCCGCCGCGCGCTGGCTAGACGCGCTATGGCCCCTGATACGCGCCCGCCTGCCCGCCGCGCCGGCACGTGTGATCGAGGTCGGCTGCGGCTCGCTCGGCGGGTTCGTGCCGATGTTTCGCGCCGACGGCTAACGACGCCGTCGGCATCGACCCGCAAGCACCCCTTCGCCAAAATCTACGCTACTAATGCGCTGCTTCTACGCATTGCCACGGCGTTTCCTAAACCGCGTGCCCAAGTTCGATTCTTGGCGGGGGCACTTCAGTAACTTTGGGAGTGACGCCTAGCGCGAGGCCTGAACGGGCGCGATACTGTCGTCATGGCCGAGACCAAACACACCAAGCAGCGTGAAGAGCAATCCGCAAGACCGGCTGAGCCGGAGTCAGCCGCGTACCGGGCTCACGTGCCTGCGGACATCCGGAATATCACGTTCCCCGTCGGTATGCGCGGCTACGAGCGCGATGCTGTCGAGGCATACGTGCGCCGCGTCAACCGCGTGATCGCAGAGCTCGAGGTTACTCGCTCGCCGCAGGCCGCCGTAAAGCATGCGGTCGAGCGGGTCAGCGAGCAGACGAAGACAATCCTCGAGGAGGCCCGCGAGTCGGCGGAGAAGATCACCACAACAGCCCAGACGGAAGCCGACGAAATCGTGGCGCAGGCGAAAGCGAAGGCGGCGGACCTCGTCGTCGCGGCGAGCAGCGAAGCCGACCGCGTCAAAGCCGAGTCCGACGAACTTGTCGCGCGCTCCAGGGAGCAGGCCGACCAGATCATCGCCGAGGCGAAGGCCAACGCCGAGCAGCGCAGGCGCGAATCCGAAGAGGAGCTCGCCAAGGCGCAGGCGGAAGCCGAGGCCCGGATGCGCGAGCTCGAGGCGGACACTGCGTCGGTGTGGGACCGGCGGCACGAGCTGCTGGGAGACATCGACCGGATGGCCGACCAGCTTCACGAAGCCGCGAGAGAGGCGACAGGTCGCTTCGCCCGCGCGAGCTCAGAGACCGATGAGCAGACCGGGGCCGAGGAAACCGCGATCCTTCCCGCAAAGACCGCTACGGACTAGATCGTTCGACCGCCTAAGCGAGGCATCCGCGCCCCCCTCGGGCAGGATCTGCTGTTCGGCTCGCCGCCTGACCTTGCCGTTTACGAATCCGATCCGGCGGTACTGACAGAGGAGGTGGCTGGAGCGTCCAGCCGCCGGAGCGCGAGGCGCAACGAGAAGGGAGCCTCCTGAGCTTGGTCTCGGGGCACGACATCGTTGCTGCGGCGGTCGCCCGGGGGGACCCCCCGGGAGTGACGCCTCGCACGTCTGAAGAAAGGAGGAGACGATGCGTCGCACCCTGCTTGTGGCCTGGGTTGCAGTCGCCGCGGTCGCGTTCGTAACCCTGTCCGTGACGGCCGCCGCGCCCGCCGGGGGCCCGCCACGCTACCTCGATCAGAAGGCCTCGATCCACGACCGCGTCAACGACCTGCTCCACCGGATGACGATCCAGGAGAAGGTCGGCCAGATGGACCAGCAACTCGTCGGCAACCTGACCGGTCCGTCGAACGCGTGCGGCAGCCAGGGCTTCGCCATGCCGAACGCGACGTGCATGAAGACCGTGCTCGTCGACAATTACACCGGCTCTGTGCTGGCGGGCGGCACGGACAACCCGCCGGACACGACCGGCGCCGGGGGCGCGGGCAATACCGGCTTCGACTGGGCCAACGAGTACAACATGATCCAGAAGTACGCGATCGAAAACTCCCGCCTGCACATCCCGTTGATCTTCGGAGTCGACGCGGTGCACGGCTTCGGGCATCCCTGGCAGGCGCCGTTGTACCCGCAGTCGATCGGGATGGGCGCGACCTGGGATCCGTCGGCCGCCCGAGCCGGCGGCGTCGCGACGGCCGACGCGCTGCGAGCCACCGGGTGGGTGTGGGACTTTGCCCCCGTTCAGGATCTCGCCCGCGACAACAGGTGGGGCCGCACGTACGAGACCTGGGCTGAGGAGCCTGCGCTGTCGGCAGCCATGGGAGCGGCCAATGTGCAAGGACTGCAGGCCCCAGGTCCGGCGCACTCGCTGGATGTGACGGCAACCGTCAAGCACTTCGCCGGGTACTCGCAGGCGATCAACGGGCATGACCGCAACGAGGCGCTGCTCCCTCTGAGCTACTTGCAGAGTGTGATCCTCCCGTCCTATGCGGGCGGTATTGACGCCGGAGCGGGCACCGTGATGGTCGACTCCGGTTCCATCAACGGCGTGCCGGCCACAGGGTCGCGGTACCTGCTGACCGACATCCTCCGCCACCAGATGCATTTCCGGGGCGTCGTGATCAGCGACTACCAGGACGTGCAGGCGCTGCAGGGTGCCTACCACGTCGTGCCGGATCTGGCCGCGGCCATCGCCAAGGCGGTGAACGCGGGCGTCGACATGGCCATGTTCGTGTCCAACTCGGATCAGTGGCAGGCGGCAATCCTGCACGATGTCGAGTCGGGCGCTATCTCCAAGGCACGGATCAATGAGGCAGTAGGGCGGATTCTCACCCTCAAGTTCAAGCTCGGTCTGTTCGATCAGCCGTGCGTCGAGGATCCCAGCACCCCGTGTGTGGACGCCAACGCGGCGGACGCAGCTGTGACCGCCGGACGGGACGCCACGCTCAGGGCCGCACAAGAGTCCATGACTCTCCTGCGGAATCAGAACGGAGCCCTGCCGTTGTCGCCCAGCGGGAAGGTGGTCGTCACCGGTCCGAGCGCGGACTCGATGACCAACCAGCTCGGCGGCTGGAGCGTCAGCTGGCAGGGTGTGTTCGGCGCCGGACACGTCTGCTGCATGGGCCCGCCGAACCAGATCCCGCCCGGCACCACGGTGCTGGAGGGCATCCAGTCCGAAGACCCGAATGCGGTCTACGCGCCGGACCAGGCAAGCGCGCTTGCCCAGGCCGGCACAGCGAGCGCCTACGTCGTGGCGGTGGGGGAGAAGGCGTACGCGGAAGGGCTCGGCGACAACCCGGCGCCGCAGCTGCCGCCCGACCAGCAGGCGCTCATCTCCGCGCTCGAAGGAACCGGCAAGCCGGTGATCGTCGTAGTAATCGCTGGTCGCCCCGTTGGCCTCGGACCGGCCGAGCACGCGAATGCGGTCCTCATGGCTTACCAGGGCAGCACCGAAGCCGGCAAGGCGGTCGCCGACGTGATCTTCGGCAACGTCAACCCGGGCGGGAAGCTGTCGGTCAGCTGGCCTTCAGACGCCCCGACGGTCGGCGGCGACTTCAACGGTAGGGCCCCGTCACCGCTCGGCGACCAGCCAAAGTTCTTCGATCAGTTGCCCGGCACCGGATCTGGTCAAGGCCATGACTACAACCCGCTCTACCCGTTCGGGTTCGGTCTCTCCTACACCACATTCGCCACGAGCGATCTGTCGGTGACGCCGAGTGTCTCGAGTCACGGCACCGCGACGGCGACGTTCACTGTCACTAACACCGGGTCTCGTGGCGGGACAGACATCGTCCCCGTCTACGTGGCCCAGCCGGTGAGCGGGGTCGTCGTCCCGCCGCAAAGGTTGGTCGGGTTCACGCGCGTGACGCTCGACCCGCTCCAGTCCAAGACCGTGCACGTCGATTTCCCCGTCTCCACGTTGGCCGAGACTCAGGGTGACATCGACGCTTCCGGACCACCGACAGTGGAGCTAGGTGCCTACGTCGTCCAGTTGAACAAGAACGACACCACCCCGCACGACGTCGCCGCCTCGGCCCCGTTCACCATCCACTGATCCAAAACGAGGGAATCGCCGCGCCAATCCTGGCGCGGCGATTTCACTCGTGGCGGCGCCATCAGGCAGCGCGCGGAAGGGGCCGCTCGCGCAGCCGCTCCAGGATTCGGTCGGCGTCGAGGGGCAGCACAGCCAGCTCGGGCGGCGGGCGGCGGACGAAGCCGTCGATCAGCAGCAGGTCCTCCGCTTGCTCGTACGTGAGCGCCTCGCGGACGCGCGTGCGCGCCTCGTCGCACCGCGTCAGGGCAAGCCGGACCTCGAGCTCGGCCTCCGCCCCCGGCGGCAGCGACCAAGCGGCGCAGAGCTCGCCGGCGCAGACGAAGAAGGCCTTCTGCCGGCCCGGCTCGATGGCCGGGGCGAGCAGGCAACGCTCCAGCCGGCGAAGATCCTCGAGCCGGCTCAAACGCTCGATGACTTGCTCGAGCGCCTCGACCCGGTCGCGCAGCCGCGCCGCCTCCTCATAGCGCAGGTTTTCGGCCAGATGCGAGAGGCGCGCCCGCAGCCGCGGCAGCGGTCCGCCCTCGAGGAGGCGCTCGAGCTCGTCCGGCGTGCTCAGCGCGAGCGCGCGGGCCGCAAGTGACGCTTTCCGGCGGCTTCCGATCGGACCGAGCGGGCTCGCGGTCTTGCCGACGACGAACTCGCTCCCCCGGCGGCGGAGGTAGACGCCGTGCTCCTTGCGGCGGCTACGCGAGTTGGCAGGCGGCTGCAGCTCGCGGATCAGGCGCAGCTCCTCGAGCGCGGCCTCGAGCTCGGAGCCGAGCACTCGCCACTCGATTCGCTCCAGCGCGAGCAGGGCCGCCTCGACCGACGGCCGCTGCCGATCGCTTCCGAAGTACGAGCGCAGGCGCGTGCGCAGGTCGCGGGCGCGGCCGACGTAGAGAACCTGCCCATGGCAGTCGCGGAAGAGGTAGACGCCCGGCCGGGTGGGCGCGCCCCGCGCCAGGGAGCGCTTGTCATAGACCCGGCGCTTGCGCGGAGCGGCGAGCGAGCGGAGGTCGGACAGCCGCCGGGCCCCGAGCTCCTGGGCCAGGCCGATCAGGTGCAGCAGCACCTCGGCCGTCGCCTCGGCGTCGGGCAAGGCGCGGTGGCAGGGCCGGGTCGAGACTCCGAAGAACTCGGCCAGCGAGGCGAGCCCGACCCGCCGCCGGCGCCCTTCGAGCAGGCGGCGGGCGAGCGCGGCGGTACAGAGCGGCGGCTCCCTCAGCCGACGACCGTGCAAGCGGAGCAGCTGCCGCTCGAGGAAGCGCTGATCGAAGCGCGCGTTGTGGGCGACGAGGAGATCGTCGCCGGCAAAAGCCAGGAAGCCCCGCACAACGGTCGAGACCGAGGGCGCGCGCCGGAGGTCACGCTCGAGCAGCCCGGTCAGATTGGCGACGGGCTCGGGGAGCGGAACCGCCGGCTTGACGAGCGACTGGAACGAATCGACGAGCTCGAGCGCCTGCACCCTCACTGCCCCCAGCTCGCAGATGCTGTCGCGGGCAGCCGAAAGGCCCGTCGTCTCGAGATCGAAGACCACGAACGAAGCGTCATCCAGGAACGGATCGTCAGCTGCGGCGGCGAGGGAGACGGTCGTGCCGGCGCAGAGGAGCCGGCTGTCGCCGGCGGTCAGGTCGGCGAGCAGCGTGCACGCCAGTCCCTCCGAGATCGCCGGGGTGGCGAAGAGCGTCCGCGCGGCCTCCATCGCCGAGAGCGGGCCTCTCTCCTCGAGGAGCTCGACCAGCCGGTCGAGCGCATCAAGCGCAAGTTGCACTCGCCAATCAAAGCGAACATACGTTCGCTTTGCAACGGCGGTCAGTCGGGCAACAGCGGCATCGTCGGGCCGGAACCGCGACGAAGCAGGACGGCGCGGGTGATCGCCGCCGCTCCAAACCGCCCCCGCACCTCGTCCAGCGCGGCGTCGAGAGCGTCGCCGTCGTGCGCCTCGACCGGCAGCACGAGCTGAAGACAGCTCCCCTCCTCGAGGTTGGTGACGGCGACGCCGACGAGAGTGATCCCGCGGCGCAGGATCGCGGGAGTGGCCCCGGCGAGCAGGCCTCGTGCGGTGGCAAGGATCGTCTGAGTGCCTGACGTCGGGTAGGGCAGCGTGTGCGAGCAGGTCGCGCGTGAAAAGTCGTCGAAGCGGAGGCGCAGTACGACCGTCCGACCGGCACGGCCCGCCGCACGCAGGCGACCTGCGACGCGGTCCACCAGGCCGACGAGCGCCGCGTCGAGCTCGGCGAACGAGATCCTCGAGCGTCCGAGCGCGCGCTGCGCTCCGATCGAGCGCCGGCGGCGGCGCGCTACGACCGGCCGCGGGTCACGGTTGTGGGCGAGCGCGTGCAGGCGCCGGCCGGCGGCTCGACCGAGCAGCGTGACGAGCAGCGTCTCGTCGAGCTGCGCGACTTCGGCGACGGTCGTGATCCCGACGGCGTGCAGCCTGGCCGCCGTTGCCGGTCCCACGCTCCACAGCCGCTCGACCGGCAACGGGTGGAGGAAGTCCAGCTCCCGACCCGGCGGCACCAGGAGCAGCCCGTCCGGCTTGGCGACCGCGCTCGCCACCTTGGCCAGGAACTTCGTGGTTGCAATGCCGACCGTGATCGGAAGGCCGACGCGCTCGCGGACGTCACGGCGCAGCCGCGCGGCAACTTCGACCGGCGAGCCCGAGAGGCGTCTGACGCCGCGAACGTCCAGGAAGGCCTCGTCGATCGAGATCCCTTCGACGACCGGGGCGGTGTCCTCGAAGACACGGTAGACGTCCCTGCTCGCCTCGCTGTAGGCAGCCATCCGCGGCTCGACGACGATCGCGTCGGGACAGAGACGGCGCGCCCGCATCACGCCCATCGCGGTGCGAACGCCGCGTCGCCTCGCCTCGTAGCTGGCCGCGAGCACGACCCAGCCGCCGACGATCACGGGCTGTCGGCGGAGCCGAGGATCGTCGCGCTGCTCGACAGCGGCGAAGAAGGCGTCGACGTCGGCATGCAGGATCGCTGCCTCGGACACGAACATATGTTCGCAGATCGAGCGCTAGGCGGTCACACGGGCAAGCAGGGCGCTAGCGATTCGCACCTCCGCCGCGGAAAGCGAATTGCGCGCCGCGGCCGGGGCACTCAGCGTCAGCGTCAGCTCGGTGCGGCTGCGCCCGACCGTCACTAGATCGATCACGACGTCGACGGTCTGGCCCTGGGCGTGCACCCTGACGAGCATGCGATACGCGGCGGAGTACTGGGCAAGCTTCGGGAACGCGTGTCTCCCAAAGGAGACGAGGCGCTCGTTCGACGGCAGCTGCTTCGCCAGTGTGTGGCGAATGCAGCTGACGGAGCGCGGGTCGGCGACGCTTCGCTGCCAGTCACGAGCCACCATCGCTCGCGTCTTCAGCACCTGCGCGTCGCTCTGGATCACCAGACCCGTGTGCTGGAAGCGCGCTTCTGCAGCTCCGGTCCGGACGAGGTCCGATTGCTTCGGCTGGTAGCCGGGACAGGTGACCGTCGACGGTGGAGGCGCCTTCCTGGCACCGCCGGTCCACCCTGAGCCGAGATCCCCGCGCCGCAGAACGGCTGCACGCGCGGCCGCCTGATCGGCCCGGTTGAGGCGAACCTGCTCGCGGTTCGGTGTGCCGGACCGCGAGGCCGAGGACGCGACGGCGCTGGTGAGCCCGGCCAAGAGGATGGCGGAGAGTGCGGCGAAAGCGAGGCGGCGCATTCCCGTCAAGAATCGCCGTTCCGCGGCCCGATGAACATGCCTCGAAAGGAGGGACCCGGTCAGACGAAAGGCTTGAAAAGCGTGCCCGCTCCCCGCGCCGGCTCATGGCCGGCGCGGAGGCGGGGAGCGTGCGAGTGCTTACGGAGTGGCGTGCTTGACCTTGCCAGAGACGCACTTGCCGAAGGCATTCGACTTGTTGGCGTTCGTGCCGTACTTGGCCTTGAAGGCCGCGGGGTCTGCCTTGCGCTCGTCCGAGCAGGCCTTCGCCGCGTTGTCGGTCGCCTTCACCTGCTGCGCAGCCGCTGCCTTGGCCTTGCCGGAGACGCACTTCCCGAAGGCGTTGGCGTGCTTCTTGCCCGTGCCGTACTTGGCCGCGAAGGCCGCCGGGTCGGCGTCACGCTCTGCGCGACACTGCGCCGCGGCGTTTGTCTGGTTCTTCGCGTTCTGATGCGCGAGCTTCGAGACGCACTTGCCGAACGCGTTCGACTTGTTCGCGTTAGTGCCGTAGAGCAGCTTGAACGCCTGCTCGCCCATGGTCGTGCGCTCGGTCGAGCACTGCTTGGCCGCGGCCGCATGGTCGGCCGGAGTGGGTGTGGT
>Ga0209474_10003506_pt1 | contig 13744 bp, 16 predicted proteins | sample GraSoiAngelo_145_FD_185902 | JGI IMG/M metagenome (GOLD analysis project Ga0209474, IMG submission 185902) | Grasslands soil microbial communities from the Angelo Coastal Reserve, California, USA - 14_1009_05_20cm (SPAdes) (version 2) | ecosystem: Environmental > Terrestrial > Soil > Grasslands...
GCCGATCCTCTCGTTCCGGATGTGCAGCAGCACAAGGGCCGCGGTGTCGGTCCGCGGCGTGTCCTCCCGCGCCAGCAGCGAGGCCTTCGCACCGAACAGGTCCTTCGCCTCGCGGAGCGTGCGCTCGAGCACCTGGTCGGGGTCGAGACTCTCGGCGATCCTGCCCAGCGACTCGACCAGCGACTCGAGCTCGCCCTCCGCATACTCGTGCCTGCGGCGCTCCGTGACGATCAGGTGAAGGGCGAAGCCGCTCGCGCCCACGATCGCCGCCGCGAGCCCGGCGAAGGCGAGCGCGCTCGATCCGATCGCGAGCCCGATTACCGAGACGACGGCCCCCAGCGCGACCGCGCCGACGAGCAGTCCCGGCCTAGTCGATGATCGCTTCGCGAAGCGCGATCGCCACGGCATGCGTTCTGGTGTCCGCCTCGAGCTTGGTCAGGATGTGGCGCACGTGGCTCTTCACGGTCTCCTGGCTGATGAAGAGCTTGCCGGCGACGTCCGCGTTCGACATTCCGTCCGCGAGCAGCTTGAGGATCTCCCGCTCGCGCGCGGTCAGCATCTCCTCTTCGGCGCCGGAGAGGAAGGCCGGCATCAGCGCTGGGTCGACGAAGCCCTCGCCCGCGACGACCTTGTCGATCGCCTTCAGCAGTGTCTGATGCGGCGCCTCCTTGAGGATGTAGCCCTTCGCGCCGGACTCGAGGCCGCGGCGCAGTAGCGGGCGCTCGCTGTAGGCCGTGAAGATCAGGACGGCGACGTCGGGTGCCTTCTGGCTGAGGATCTTGGTCGCCTCGAGCCCGTCCATCCCGGGCATCCGGACGTCCATGATCACGACGTCGGGCCGGCGTCGCTCGGCCAGCGCGACCGCCGTCTCGCCGTCGGCTGCCTCGCCGACGACGCGAATGTGCGGGGCGCGAGAAAGCGAGAGGCGCAGCCCTTCGCGGACGACCTCGTGGTCGTCCGCGATCAGACAGGTGATCTCCCCGTTCCTTCGCTCTTCGACGGCCTGCTCTGCCACGGCCTGCGGATTGTATGCGGCACGTCGGAAAGTGCCGAATTTGCGACCTCGGGCCGGCGGCCTGCGCGAGGCCTAGAGCGCCAGCGCCAGCTGCTCGGCGATCACCGGCGGCTCGGGCTCGAGGCGGACGCGGCGGCGGTCGCGGACACCGTGCTCTCTCGCCAGCGCTCGCACGTGCTCTCGGAGCGGCTTCGTCTTGTCGGCGCCGAGGTACGCCCGGCGCGCATAGAGCCGCTCGTAGCGCTCGAGCTCCTCGGGCCAGTCGCGGGCGAGGTTGTCGAGGAAGTGCTCGCGCGTGCCGGGCTTCAGGAAGAGCAGGTTCGCCCAGACTCCACAGGCGCCGGCCTCGCGCGCCGCGCGGACGACTTCGGCAAGCTGCTCCGGCCGGTCGGAGATCCCCGGGAGGATTGGCGCCATGCCGACGCTTGCCTTGATCCCCGCGTCCACGAGCGTCTTCAGCGCCCGTAGCCGCTGGCGCGGATGGGCGGTGCCGGGCTCGCTGCGCCGCCAGACCTCCTCGTCGAGGGAAGGGATCGAGAACGTCACCGAGACCGATGCACGGCGCGCGGCCTCGGCGAGCACGTCGGCGTCGCGGACGATCAGGGGCCCGCGCGTGATGATGCTGAACGGGTTCGAGGCGTTGCGCAGGGCCTCGAGGCAGCCCCGGGTGAGGCGGTAGCGCCCCTCCGCCGGCTGGTAGGGATCGGTGGCGGCGCCGATGGCGACCGACTCGTGCTCCCAGCTCGCCCGCGCCAGCTCGCGGCGCAGAACCTCGGCGACGTTGGTCTTCACCCGGATCGAAGCGCCGTAGCGCTCGTCGGAAGGCCGTTCGGCCCGCCGCTCGAAGTGGCGGACGTAGCAGAAGGTGCAGCGGTGTACGCAGCCCATGTACGGGTTCAGCGACCAGTCGAACGCCATCCCCTTGACGCGGTTCAGCGCGACCTTGCAGGGCTCTTCCCGGTACTCCGCGCGCATTCCGGCATCATAGAACATACGTTCGTACAGGGACAGTCACAGGGACAGTCACTGTTCAGCGCGCAGGCGATTGAATAGGCCTGTGGACGAGCTTTCCGGAGGGATCCGCCGTCTGACTTTCCCGCTGCCGCTGGGGATTCCGCACGTGCACTGCTACCTGCTGCCGGGCGAGGACGGCTGGACGCTCGTCGACACCGGGTTGGGGCTCCCGGGGGCGCAGGAGCGCCTCGCGCCGCTCGCCGAGCTCGACGCGCCCGTCAAGAGAATCGTCGTCACGCACTTCCACCCGGATCACGTCGGCGGCGGCGAGGACGCGCAGGCGCTCACGGCAGCCCGGGTGCTCCAGGGCGCGCACGACTACGAGCAGTGCGAGCGTGTCTGGGGAACGCCCGACTGGTCGGAGCGGCTCGCCGACTACCTCGTCGCGAACGGCCTCCCGGAGGAGACAGCGTCCGAGCTGCGCCGGGAGGCCGGGACCTTCAGACCGTTCATCCGCTACGCGCCCGATCCCGAGCCGCTCCGCGAAGGCGATGAGGTCGCAGGCTGGCGCGTGCTCGAGCTTCCCGGCCACGCGGACGGCCACATCTGCCTCGAGCGCGACGGCATCCTGATCGCCGGCGACCACTTGCTCGGCGCGATCACTCCCACGGTCGGCCTCTATCCCGATTCCCGGCCCGATCCGCTCGGCGACTATCTCGCGTCCCTGAAGCGCACGATCGAGCTCGCGCCGCGTTTGGCGCTTCCCGGACACGGCGATCCAGTGGAAGATCCCGTGAAACGCGCCCAAGAGATCGTCGAGCACCACCGCCTCCGCCTGGACGAGACCGCCGCCGCGCTCGGGCAGGAGCCCCGAACCGGCTACGAGGTCTCGGTCGCTCTCTTCGGCGAGGAGCTGGACGCGAGCGAGCGCCGTTTCGCGCTTGCTGAGGCGCTCGCGCATCTGGAACGGCTCGTCCGCGAGGGTCGGGCCCGGCGCGGCGGTGACGGCAGCACCGTCTCCTATACTGGGATGTAGATCCGGTTGGACGACGAAGTCATTCCTAGACGTCCGCCCGACGGGGCGCAGACGTGACCGTCACTCTCGAACTTCTAGGCGTCGCGGCGCTGATCCTGCTGAACGCGTTCTTTGTGGCGGCCGAGTACGTGCTCGTCACGGCCCGGCGCACCCGCATCCGCGAGCTCGACGAGCAGGGCAACCGTCGCGCGCGGGCGGTCCTCTCGATCGTCTCCGACCCGCCGCATTTCATCGCCGCGATGCAGCTCGGCGTGACCGGCACCAGCCTGGCCATCGGTGCTCTGGGCGAGCAGGCGCTGGCGCGCGTGTTCGACCCGATCATGGCCGCGGTGCTCGCCTTCGCGTTCGCGTTCCTGATCATTACGTTCCTGCACGTGGTCATCGGCGAGCTCGTGCCGAAAGGCATCGCGCTGCGTCACTCCGAGACCGTCGCGCTGGCCGTCTCCGCTCCGGTGCGCGGGTTCTTCATCGTGTTCAAGCCGCTGATCTGGATCCTGCAGCGCTCGAGCGAGCTCGTGCTCCGCGCGCTCGGCCTCCAGCCGCCGGGCGACGACGACGACGTCCTCTCGGAGGCCGAGCTGAAGATGGTGCTCGACCGGTCGACCAAGCACGGCGAGATCGAGCAGCAGGAGCAGGAGATGCTCTACAAGGTCTTCGACTTCGCCGACAAGGAAGTCTCGACGGTGATGGTGCCGCGGCCCGAGGTGGTCGCCCTCTCGGTCGAGCTGCCGCCCGAGGAGGCGCTGGCGGCGGTGATCGAGTCGCCCTACACCCGCTATCCGGTCTACCGCGAGTCGCTGGACGAGATCGTCGGCGTCCTGCACGTGCGCGACCTCTTCTCAGCGCTGGTCGACCGCGGGATCGCGGGCGTCCAGGTCGAGCAGCTCCTGCGGCCGGCCCACATCGTCCCGGAGACGAAGGACCTGGCCGCGCTGCTGACCGACTTCCGGCGCACCAACCAGCACATGGCGATCGTTGTCGACGAGTACGGCGACCTCGAGGGCATCGTCACGCTCGAAGACCTGCTCGAGGAGATCGTCGGCGAGATCGAGGACGAGTTCGACCTCCCGGACGAGTCGGTCGAGCGGCTTCCCGACGGCCGGATGCGGATCGACGGCACCTTCCCGATCGACGATTTCAACGAGCAGTTCAGCCGCGCGCTGCCGGTCGAGGACTACCACACGATCGGCGGCTTCGTCTTCGGCCTGCTCGGCCGCGCGCCCGAGCAGGGCGACGAGGTCGAGGCCGACGGCTGCCGGTTCAAGGTGCTCGAGGTCGAGGGCTCCCGGATCGAACGGCTCGAAGTCGAGCTTGTCCCCGAGGAACCGGAGGAGGGCCGCCTCAAAGAGGTATCGTGACCTCCGTTCGGGGTCAGCTACAGAGGAGAGTCATGAAACGCTTTCTCGTCCTGACGGGCGTCTGCGCAGCAGCGGCCGTTCCCTTCTTCGCCCTCTCGCCGTTCGCGGGCGCGCGGCCGGCGGCTCAGGCGAAGACGACCGTCACGGTCACGGCGACCGAGTACAAGTACAAGCTCTCGCGCAAGAGCGCGCCGCATGGGACCGTGGTCTTCAAGCTCGTCAACAAAGGCGTCCTCAAGCACGACTTCGCAATCGCCGGCCACAAGACGCCGGTGATCAGGCACGGCAAGTCGATCACGCTCACCGTGAAGCTGTCGAAGGGCAAGCATTCCTTCAAGTGCACGGTGGACAGCCATGCGAAGTTCGGCATGAAGGGCGTTTTCACCTCGACCTAGTCGAGAGTCAGTTCGGCGATCTCGCCGCCTGCGATCCGCCAGGCGGCGAGCTCGCCAGTTCCGAGCGAGAGGATCAGGTAGGGGCGGCCCTCCCAGAGGCCGATGTTCTCGACGTCGGTGCGCGAGGGACGCGGCGGTGACGAGAGGTGTGAGTGGAAGACGGCGAGCTCGTAGCCCTCGTCCTCGAGGAACCAATTCTGCGGGTCGGTCTCGAGCTCGAAGCGGTAGGGGCTCGCGGCGGCGTTGTGCGCAGGAAGGTAGCGCTCGGCGGTGCCGTCGCGGAAGGCGACCAGGCCGCAGGCCTCGTTCGGCTCCTCGGCGCGCGCGTGCTCCTCGAGCTCGGCGCGGATCGCCGACGGGATCACCACCAGACGGCCTCTTCCATTTCCGGCGCGGCGCCGGTTTCCCAGAACGGCGCCGAGAGGTACTTCCAGCCTGCGTCGGCGAGGACGGCGACGACCACGCCTTCGTCGAGCTCGGAAGCGAGGCGGCGGGCTACGTGAATCACCGCGCCCGAGGAGACGCCGGCGAAGACGCCCTCGTGCTCGAGCAGGGCGTGGAGACCGGTGACCGCTTCGGCGTTGGAGACGAGCAGCTTACGGTCGAGCTTCTCCACGTCGAGGATGGGAGGCACGTAGCCGTCGTCGAGCGAGCGCAGGCCCATCACCGGGTCGCCGGGGAGCGGCTCGGCCGCGGCGACCGTCACATCGGGGAACGACTCGCGCAGGCGGGCGCCCGCTCCCATCAGCGTGCCGCCGGTGCCGAGCCCCGCGACGAGCACGTCGACGCGGTCGAGCGTCTCGGCGACCTCGGCGCCCGTGCCCTCGTAGTGGGCGCGCGGGTTCGCCTCGTTCGCGTACTGGAACAGCATCCGGTATCGCGGCTCGCGCTCGGCGAGCTCCTGCGCCAGGCGGACGGCGCCGTTCGACCCCTCCGCCCCTGGGCTCTCGACGATCTCGGCGCCGTAGAGCCGCAGCAGGCGGCGGCGCTCCTCGGTGACGTTCTCCGGCATCACACAGGTGAGCCGGTAGCCCTTGAGCCGCGCGACGAGCGCGAGCGAGATCCCGGTGTTGCCGCTCGTCGGCTCGAGCAATTCCTGCCCCGGCGCGAGGTTCGCCGCCTCCACCATCGCAAGCGCGACGCGGTCCTTGATCGAGCCGGTCGGGTTCTGCCCCTCGAGCTTCGCGTAGAGCCTGACCTCGGGCTTCGGCGAGAGACGTCGCAGCTCGACGAGCGGGGTGTTGCCGACGAGCTCGAGAAGGGAGCCTGCGACCGGGCTAGCCACCGGCCATGGCCGGAAGCAAGATGACCTGCGAGCGCTCGTCGACGGGCGTGTCCAAGCCGTCGCGGGTGCGGACGTCCTCGCCCTCGACATAGACGTTCACGAACGGCGCCAGGTCGTCGTCCTCGAGCAGTTGCCCGCGCAGGGCCGGGAAGCGGCCCATCAGGTCGTCGAGCAACTCGCGGACGGTACGGCCGCTGGCCTCGACCTCGCGCTCGCCGGCGGTCTCGGCGCGCAGCGTCGGCGGGATCCGTACGCGGCTCAATGTCCTACCCCCTGGCAGAACTCGACGTAGTCGACGTACTCAGTGATGGAGGGCGACTCTCCGCAGACCGGGCAGGCCGGGTCGCGCCGCAGCTTCATCTCGTCGAACTCGCCCGAGAGCGCGTCGTAGAGCAGCAGTCGCCCGACGAGCGGCTCGCCGATGCCGAGCGCGAGCTTCAGCGCTTCCGTAGCTTGAATCGAGCCGATCACGCCCGGCAGCACGCCGAGCACACCGCCCTCGGCGCAGCTCGGCGCCATGTCGGCAGGCGGCGGCTGCGGGAACAGACAGCGGTAGCAGGGCCCGTCGCCCGGCTTGAAGACGGTCACCTGGCCCTCGAAGCGAAAGATCGAGCCGTGGACGACCGGGATGTCGTGCCAGACCGAGGCGTCGTTGACGAGGTAGCGCGTGGGGAAGTTGTCGGCGCCGTCCACGATCACGTCCCAGCCTGGCTCGAGGATCCGCTCGACGTTCTCGGAGGTCAGCCGCTCGCGGAACGGAACGACCTCGACGTCCGGGTTCAGGCTCTCGATCCGCCGGCGCGCCGAGTCGGTCTTCGGCTCACCGAGCGAGTCGGTGGAGTGCGCGATCTGACGCTGGAGGTTCGTCTCATCGACGACGTCCGCGTCGACGATCCCGAGCTTGCCGACGCCGGCCGCCGCCAGGTAGAGCGACGCCGGCGAGCCGAGCCCGCCCGCGCCGATCAGCAGGATCCGCGAGTCGAGCAGCCGCAGCTGGCCCTCCTCGCCGACCTCGGGGATCAGCAGGTGCCGGCTGTACCGCGTCTGGCGCGCCGGGCCGAGCGTCCGCGGCAGGTCGGTAGGCAGGCCGTTGCGCTGCCAGTCGGTGTAGCCGCCGGCCAGCGAGACCGGCCGCTGGTACCCGAGCTCGGCGAGCGTCTTGGCCGCGAAGGCCGACCGGTTGCCGGCCGCGCAGTAGAGGACGACGGGGCGGGAGCGGTCCGGCGCGGCCTGCTCGATCCGCGACTCGAGGTTCCCGCGCGGAACGTGGACGGCGCCGGGGATCCGGCCCTGCTCCCACTCGTCGCGCTCGCGCACGTCGACGAGCACGGCGCCGTCTTCCAAGAGCTTCTGGGCCCCGGAAGCGTCGGCCTCCTCGATCTCGGTCTTCACAGTCTGCAGCAGCTCGCGGTAGGAAGACATCGCTTTCGATTGTATAGCGGGGCAACCGCCTCGTGGCGCGCCGCTAAGGTCGCGGTGTGACCCCCCGAGGCCGTGTGTCCCTGATCGTCGCGCTCGTCGCGCTGGTCGTTTCCGGGGCCGTCGTCGCCGGCGTGCTCGCCACGCGCAGCGGTGTCCCTTCCGTCAAGCCGCTGAAGGGGCAGCCGACGCTCGCGCTCGATCTCGGCGTGCGCACCGATCCCGAGGCGCGGGCTCTGCGCCGAGCTTCGCAGCTCTACAACGCCGGCCAGGCGAAGCAGGCCGGAGAGATCTTCGGGCGGTACGACTCGCTCGACGCGGAGGTCGGCGCTGCGCTCGCCGACTGGCCGGCGGGGACGGTCGAGCGCTTGCGGACTCTGGCCGCGACGCATCCGCACAGCTCGCTCGCGGCGCTGAACCTCGGCGTCACGCTCTACTGGTCGCGGCAGGACGCGGCCGCGCTCGTCGCCTGGCGCGCGGCGGCGCGGCTCCAGCCCGACACGTACTACGCCGTCCATGCGGCCGACCTGCTCCACCCGAGATTCGTGCCGAGGCTCCCGGTCTTCGTCCCATCATTTCCCGAGCCACGCGGCCTCCGCGGCCTCTCGCCGCCGCAGCAGCTCGCGCTCCTCCGGCGCCGCGCCGCCGCCGGCGGAGCCCACGCGAAGATCCTCTACGGCGTCGCCCTCCAAAGGCTGTACCACCCGATCTCGGCCGAGCGGCAGTTCGCCGCAGCTGCACGTCAGGTGCCGAACGACCCCGACGCCCGCGTCGCGGCGGCGGTCGGGCTCTTCGACAAGGCCGATCCGTCGCGCGCCTTCAGCCGCCTCGGCCCGCTCGTCCGCGTCTTCCCGCACGCCCAGACCGTGCGCTTTCACCTCGGCGTCCTCCTGCTGTGGATCGATCAGCTCGACCAGGCGCGCAAAGAGCTCCAGCAGGCGCATGACGAGGATCCGGGCTCCCCGCTCGGCAAACAGGCCTCCGTGTATCTCGGGGCCCTGCGGATGGCTGGGACCGGCTGACCGAAAATAGGGCCGTTCGGCCTATGGCGTCCGTCCGACACCCGTGTGACACTGCCGCATCCGCAACGGGGTGTGCGGACCGTCACGAGCTCAGGGAGGAGCCGCAAGTGAGGGAGCAGGGGGAAGGCGCAAAGCCGATGAGCATCGCGGAGGTGCTCGAGACCGACGAAGCGCGAGGTCTGATGGAGAGCGGGCGCGAGTCCGGCTCGCTCAGCACCGAGGAGATCGCGCTCGCGCTGTCCGAGCTCGAGCTCGATGCCTCGCAGGTCGACGAGGTGTACCACGCGTTGGAGGAGCTGCACATCGAGGTCCTCGACGGAACCGAAGAGCCGGTGCGCGAGGTCGAGCAGGCGCGCGAAGTAAGCACCGACTCGCTGCAGCTCTTCCTGAAGGACATCGGCAAGGTCGACCTGCTGACCGCCGCGCAGGAAGTCGAGCTGGCCAAGCGGATCGAGCGCGGCGAGCATCAGGCCAAGCAGGAGATGGTCGAGGCCAACCTGCGCCTGGTGGTGTCGATCGCCAAGCGCTACCGCAATCAAGGCCTGCCCTTCCTCGATCTGATCCAGGAGGGGACGATCGGGCTCGTGCGCGCGGCCGAAAAGTTCGACCACCGCCGCGGATTCAAGTTCTCGACCTACGCGACCTGGTGGATCCGGCAGGCGGTCGCCCGCGCGCTCGCGGACAAGGCGCGCACGATCCGAATGCCGGTACACATCGTCGAGAAGCTGAACAAGATCGTCCGCTCCGAGCGCAAGCTGCGCGCCGAGCTCGGGCGTGAGCCGACCTCCGCCGAGATCGCCCGCGAGGTCGAGCTGACTCCGGAGGAGGTCGAGGCGATCCGCCGCAGCTCGCAGGCCCCGGTGTCGCTGGAGAAGCCGGTCGGCGACGAGGAGGAGTCGGAGTTCGGCCACTTCCTCACCGACGAGAGCGAGCCGCTGCCCGAGGACGCCGCCGAGGTCCAGCTGCGCAAGGCGACCCTTTTGCGCGTGCTCGGGACGCTGAGTCTGCGCGAACGGCGCGTGCTCGAGCTGCGCTATGGGCTCAACGGCGAGCATCCGTGCACGCTCGACGAGGTCGGCCGGACGTTCAACGTCACCCGCGAGCGGATCAGGCAGATCGAGAACCAGAGCCTGAAGAAGCTCCGCGCGTTGGCCGACTCGGTCGCGCTGCGCGACGTGGCGTAAATACGAGAGCAGGGGAGGGCGGCGCCGGCCGGCGCCGCCTGTTCCGGTTGCCCCGGCGAAAGTAGACTCGCGGGCCGTGGCAGAGGCCTGGTTCGACGAGCTTGCCGAGCTGATCGCGATTCCGAGCGTCAGCGCCGACCCGGCGCGGGCGGATGACGTCGGGCGCGCGGCCGAATGGCTCGCCGCGTTCGTGCGCGGCGCCGGCGGTTCGGCCGAGGTCGTCCCGACGGATACGCAGCCGCTGATCCTCGGCGAGCTCTCCGCTTCCAACGGTCAAAACCGGGGTCAGACCCCGGTGCCAACGGTTCTGGTCTACGGGCACGTCGACGTGCAGCCGCCCGACCCGCTCGAGCTCTGGGAGTCCGAGCCATTCACGCTCGAGGAGCGCGACGGCTGGCTCTACGCGCGAGGCGTCGCTGACGACAAGGGCCAGCTCTACATGCTCGCCAAGGCCGCGGCCGAGCTCCACGCGGCCGGCGAGCTGCCTGTGAACGTCCGCTTCGCCTGCGACAGCGAGGAGGAGACCGGCGGCCACCAGATCGTCGACTTCCTCGCCTCAGACGAGCGCGGGGCTGAAGCCGCCGTGATCTTCGACAGCGGCATGACCAGGCGCGGCGTTCCCGAGTTCGCGGTGGCCACGCGCGGGCTCGTCTACTTCCACCTGACGGTCCGCACCGGCGGGCGCGACCTGCACTCGGGCCTGTTCGGCGGCGCGGCGTTGAACGCACTCCACGTGCTCAACGAGGTCCTCCAGTCGGTCCGTGCGGAGAACGGCCGCCTGCCCGATCCCCTTCGCCAGGGCATCGCCGAGCCGACCGGGGAGGAGCGAGCCGCCTGGGACGAGCTCGTCCCCGGCGAGGAGATGCTGGCCGAGGCCGGTGCGAGCGCCGCCGACCCCAGGGCCGCCGAGGAGTTCTACCTGCGCACAACTGCCGAGCCCGCGCTCGACGTGAACGGCATCGTCGGCGGGTCGCCGGTCCTACAGAAGACCGTGCTCCCGGTGGAGGCCGAAGCGAACCTCTCGATCCGGCTGGCCCCCGGCCAGGACGTCGAGACGATCGCCGCCACGCTCGAGCAGCTCCTGCGCGACGCTGCTCCGAACGGCGCCGAGCTCGAGCTCGCGCGGCTCTCGTCGGCCGCCGCCGGGCTCGTCCCGCCCGACGCGCCTGCCGTCCAGCGCGGGCAGGAGGCCTTCGAGCGCGCGATGGGCCGCCGCCCGCTGCTCGTCCGCTCCGGCGGCACGCTGCCGATCGTCCCCGCGCTCGTCGACAAGGGCATACCGACGATCGTCACCGGCTTCGCCACTGCGGAGAGCAACATCCACTCGCCGAACGAGCGGCTGCTCGCCGAGTACCTGCCACTCGGAATCGAGACGGCGAAAGAGCTCTTCCGGAGCTTCTCGACCCTCTAGACCGAAACAGGCTCGCCGACCTCGAGCCAGATGTGCCCGAAGCGGCGCATCTCTTCGATGATCGGCAGGAGCGCCTCGCCCTTCTCGGTCAGCTCGTACTCGACGCGAGGCGGCGACTCGGGGTAGCTGCGACGGGCGACGATGTCCTCGTGCTCCAGCGCGCGCAGCCGCTCCGAGAGCGTCCGCGGGCTGATTCCCGAACACGAGTGCTCGAGCTCGGTGAAGCGGCGCGGCCCCTCCGAGAGGTCGTGGACAAGCACCGCGGTCCACTTCGCGCCGAGGATCTCCGCGCAGGCCGCGACCGAGCAGCAGCTCGAGTTGTGGATCTTGCCCATCGTGCGCACGCCCCGAATCGTAGTACGCTCGGGTCGCCGTGTCGCAGCTCGACAAGTCGCAGCTCGACAAGTCGCAGCTCGACAAGGAGCTCCGCGAGCGAATCGACGAGCCGGTCTCCGAGGAGGCGGAACGCGAAGCTCGCCTGACGCCGGCCGAGGCGACTGCGCAGATGCGGATCAAGGTGCCGGCGCAGCGCAGCCGCAAGCTGCGCGCGATCCTCGAGCGCGTGAACGCGGACGACGGCCTCAAGGCCTGGTGGCACGTCGCCAACGTGAACGCCGTCAAGCGGCTCGGGATCAACGACCACTCCTGGGTGCACATCCAGATCGTGGCCAACATCGCGCTGCGGCTCTTGCGGATCCTCGCCAAGCGCGGCGTCGAGCCGGCGATGGTCGCCGACTACGACATGAAGCAGGAGGACGCGGAGGTCGTCGTCCTGCTCGGCTCGTTGCTCCACTGCGTCGGCATGGCCGTGCACCGCGACCGGCACGAGGACTGGAGCCTGTTCCTCGCCGAGCCGAAGGCGCGCGAGCTGCTGGCCGGAATCTACGAGGAGCCCGAGCTGACCGTCGTCGTCTCCGAGGTGTTGGAGACGATCACCTCGCACCGCGAGTCGGGGCACCCGCTGACCCTCGAGGCGGGGATCGTCCGCGTCGCCGACGCGCTCGACATCGAGGAGGGCCGCTCCCGGATCCCCTTCGAGCGCGGCCGCGTATCGATCCACTCGATCTCGGCCGCGGCGATCGACGAGGTGGTCATCTCCGAGGGCACGGACCACCCGGTCTCGGTCGAGATCAAGATGAACAACTCGGCCGGGATCTACCAGGTCGACGAACTGTTGAAGTCAAAGCTGCACGGTTCCGGCCTGGAGCCGTATGTCGAGGTTGTCGCCCGGATCGAGACGGAGGGCGAGAAGAGCCTCGTGCCGATGTACCGACTCGAGTAGTTACGCCAGCAGCTCGCGCAGGGAGGCCAAGGGTGGAGGGGAAGATCGCCAAAGAGCAGCCCGAGGTGTTGTTCGTCTGCACGCACAATGCCGGCCGCAGCCAGATGGCCGCTGGCCTGGTCAAGCTTCGTTCGAAGGGCCGCATCCACGTCCGCTCGGCCGGCTCGACCCCCGCGGACGAGATCAACCCGGCGGCGCTCGAGGCGATGCAGGAGATCGGCGTCGACATGAGCGAGGAGTTCCCGAAGCCGCTCACCGACGAGGTTGTCGAGGCCGCCGACGTCGTGATCACGATGGGCTGCGGCGACGCCTGCCCGATCTACCCGGGAAGGCGCTACGAGAACTGGGAGCTCGAGGACCCGGCCGGCAAGGACCTCGACACCGTTCGCCGGATTCGCGACGAGCTCGACGAGCGCGTTCGGCGGCTGATCGACGAGCTGCTCGCCACCTGACGATGCCGCCTCGTCGCGCCGGTCCCGGCGCGTCGCTCGACGCGCTCAGCTACGCGGAGCCGCGCTCCTTCGGCAGCGGCTCGAGCGAGTAGCCGACCCCGTAGCGAGTCTGGATGAACGTGTGCTCCGAGGCGCGCTGGTCGATCTTCTCGCGCAGCCGCCTCACACAGACGTCGACCGTGCGGTCGCGATGCGTCGCGCGCCGGCCCCAGATCCGCTGCAGCAGCTCGTCGCGGCTCGCGACCCGGCCGCGGTCGAGGGCGAGCGCGTAAAGCAGCCGGAACTCGGTCGGCGTCAGCTGCGCGTTCTCGCCGTCGACGAACGCCTGCACCGAGCGCGGGTCGATCCGGAGCTCGTCGATCACCAGCTCCTCGCCCCGCTCCTCCTGGACGCCGCGCACGCCGCGGCGGGCCGCGGCCTGGACGCGGGCGACGAGCTCCTTCATCGAGAACGGCTTGACCAGGTAGTCGTCGGCGCCGATCTGAAGCGCGTGCACCCGGTCGTGCTCGGTGCCGCGCGCGCTGACGACCACGATCGGCGTGCCGATGCCCTCGGCCCGCGCCTGCTCGATCAGGCTCCAGCCGTCGAGGCCGGGCAGCATCAGGTCGAGCACGAGCACGTCGGGCCGTTCGTAGCGCAACCGCGCCAGCCCGAGCTCGCCGGCGCCTACTCGGACGGGCTCGAGGCCGGACGCCGTCAGGTGCTGGGCCATGCCGTCGGCGATCAGCTCGTCGTCTTCGACGATCAGGACCTTGGTCACTGCATACTCAGCCTAGTGTCCCGGTCCGAGTACGAGGAGCTCCGCGCGGCCTTTACGGCGGCCGTCTCGCACGAGCTGCGGACGCCGCTCGCCCGGCTGCTGGCGCTGCTCGAGTCCGCCGAGCTGCCCGGCGCCGACCAGCCCGCGCTCCTCGCGCAGGCGCGCGATGAG
>Ga0209474_10003507_pt1 | contig 13743 bp, 11 predicted proteins | sample GraSoiAngelo_145_FD_185902 | JGI IMG/M metagenome (GOLD analysis project Ga0209474, IMG submission 185902) | Grasslands soil microbial communities from the Angelo Coastal Reserve, California, USA - 14_1009_05_20cm (SPAdes) (version 2) | ecosystem: Environmental > Terrestrial > Soil > Grasslands...
CTAGTGCGTGTTCAATCCGCTCGACCGGTTGATCGACTCGCGGAAAATAAATCTTGAACGTCGTACCTCTTCCTAGTTCGCTGTAAACCCAGATAAATCCGCCACTCTGCTTGACCACGCCGTAGACCGTAGCCAAGCCCAAGCCGGTGCCTTTGCCCTGCGCCTTGGTGGTGAAAAATGGCTCAAAAATATGCGCTTGCGTTTCCAGGCTCATTCCCATGCCGGTATCAGAGACGCAGAGCAGCACGTAGCGGCCTTCTCGAACAATGGGATGCTTTTCGTTGTAAAGACGGTCCAGTTCCGCGTTGGACGTCTCGATGATCAACTTGCCCCCATCCGGCATGGCGTCGCGCGCGTTGACCACCAGGTTCATGATGATTTGCTCCATCTGGCTGGCGTCGGCGCGAATGGAGCCCAAATTTTCCGAAGGGCGAATGGCCAGTTCGATGTCTTCGCCAATCAACCGCGGAAGCAGGCGTCCCATATCCGCGACCGCGTCATTCAGATTCATCACCTTAGGCTGCAGCATTTGCAGGCGGCTGAAAGCCAGAAGCTGGCGTGTCAGGCTGGAAGCGCGATCCGCCGCGCGCTCAATTTGCTCAATTTTCCGGGAGTATTCGTCAGCGGGCGGCAGCGCATTGCGAAGAAGTTCGGTGTGTCCCTTGATCACCATGAGGAGATTGTTGAAATCATGGGCCACGCCGCCCGCCAGTCGGCCCACTGCTTCCATCTTTTGAGATTGCCGGAGTTGCTGCTCGAGAATGTGCCGTTCGCTGACGTCTTGCGCAACAATTAGGCGGACTCTCTTTCCTGAATACTCCAACTCATGAACGGTAGTCTCCACCTCAATGGTTTTCCCGTCTTTCTTCCGGTGCTTCCAGTGCCCACGGTAGAGTCCGTCTCCGCGATTTTCCTCGAGGTCGTTGGGCCTCTTGATTTTTTCGTCTTCCGTCTGGAAATCAAGGATCGTCATGTTCTTGAATTCTTCCAGCGAGTATCCGTAAGCGCGAACGGCCGCTTCGTTCACTTCTAAAAAGTTCAAAGTTTCCCGGTCAATCACCCAGGTGGGAAGCGGGTTGTGGCTGAACAGCAGCCGGAACATCTCTTCATTTTTGCGCAGGGCATCTTCGGCGCGCCGCCGCTCAATGGCCAAGGCGATGTGCCCGCCCACGGAATTCAGGAACTCCAGGTCGCGCTGGTCATACGCTTTTGCGCTCTCATAGTGCTGCACCACGAGCACACCGATCGTCTCGTTCGGCGTCTGGAGTGGAACGCCCAGCCAGCCAGGCGCCGGGGCTCCGACCAGCTCCACTTCCCCTTCCGCCGCAAGCCGGTCAAATTCGCTTTGCGGAATGAGCATCGGGATTCCCTTGCGAAAAACGTAGGCAGTGCAACTGTGCCCAACTCTCTGTGGTGAAGGAGGAGCAACATCCACTTCATCCACAAAAAAAGGAAACGAGAAAGTGTCTGTCGCAGAATCATGCAACGCGACGAAGCAATTCTCCGCCGGAAGGACCTTCTTTAGTGCTTGATGGATTCCTGCGAGCAGTTCATCCAAGTTTGCGGTCTGATTCAGCGCGTGAACAATCTCGGCAATGACCTGCCGCTCCGACTCCATCCGGCGAAGCAGCGCGGCGAGCTGCTCGGGGTTGATCGTCGTGCTTATCTCAGGAATGGGAGGCTGTGGCATAGGATGGTCGCTCGCGACGCCCTCCGAACTTGTCACGCCGCCAGCGAAAATTATCCTCGCTACTCTAAATGCTTTCGCTTGCCGATCCGTCCTTGCTCATGGAGGGACTAGCTCTTTCTATGATATGAGGTTTCAGTTTCCCTGGGCGGGAATGCTCTGAATCCTGTCACCAATGAATGACGGGACACGATATCCAGCAGCTGCAACTTGCCCGCTCTTGAAACAAAAAGCACAGCGGATTTGCTTTCGCAGTTCTTTTTGTCCGAAGTTTTTGGGTTGTGCGATATTGGTTCGTGATTCTTTAAGGAGGCTTTTGCGCAATGCATGACATTTGGAAAGACATGTTCGTTTTGGCGATTCCCCTGCTGGAGAAAATTCTGCGCCCCATCGTGATCTACGCTTTCCTGGTGATCAGCCTGAGGCTGTCCGGGAAGCGCGAACTCGTCCAGCTAAACCCTTTCGACCTCGTCGTGCTTCTGACGCTGTCCAACACCGTGCAGAACGCCATCATCGGCGACGACAACACCGTCGTGGGGGGAATCATCGGCGCCACTTCCCTGCTGGTCACCAATTATCTGGTCGTGCGATTTCTCTACGATCACCGGAAGCTCGACCAAATGGTCGAAGGAAGGGCCGATGTCCTGGTCGAAAACGGAAAAGTCCGCACGCAGCATTTGAAGAAGGAATTGATCACCATGCCGCAGTTGCAAGCCGCCGCTCACAAGCAGGGGTTCGCCTCGCTCTCCGAAGTCGAACAATGCGTCCTGGAGCCGGGAGGGACAATGACGTTTATCGGCAAGAAGCCAGGGGTCGAGGACGTGCGTCACCAGGAATTGCTCGGCAAAATGGAAAGTCTGGCCCACGAAATCGCGCTGCTGCGAAGCTCGCAGCCCCCCGCCCGCGCGTGATCATCGCAAAAGCAGACCAGTTGCTGCCAGCGCAACGCCACCTGCGCCCAGAAGCATCCCCGCGAACCAGAATCCTTTGCGCTTGGTGAGCATTGTAATGGAACAGATGACCAGGCCAATCTCCAAAAACGCCTCTCCGCCGTCATAGCGGTTCGCGCGCCGGCTGACGAGGTCGCGGTCTTTCTCCAGCTCTTTCGCTTTTTCGCTGATGTCCTCTTTATCGCTGTCGTAGCGCGCAATCTCGCTCTCGTACTTTTTAAGTTTTGCGCCGGCTTTCTCTTTATCTGGAGGATTCATTATCTCCATCAGGTCCGCCGTGTTCTGCATCAAGTGATAGCGGCTGTTCTTCGCCTGATAGTAGGCCCACTGGTCGGTCGCCTGTGACTGAAGCAAGAGTTCCTCGGTGTGAGCGCGATGGCTCAGCAACGTAGCTCCAGCAATAAGGACAGCGAGGATGGACATAGTGATGGAGACTGGCGCGACCAGCGGATGATCTTCGTGACTGTGGTGCCCGGGGAGTTCAATCCCATCTGGCATTTGTAAATCGCTCCTGTGGGTGGAATCAGGCAACAGGCTCGGCCGCCATGGCCTGCAAAGCTTCGCGGGCTGTGGCTAGAGTTCGATCAATGTCAGCGGACGTGTGAGCCGCGGAGAGAAACGCCGCTTCGAACTGTGAGGGCGCCAGGAAAATTCCCCGCGCCAGCATCTCGCGAAAAAACTGCGCATACCGCTTGGTGTCCGAACGCTTGGCGTCCGCATAGTCTCTAACTGGCCGCAGCGTAAAGAAGACTGTCGCGAGCGAGCCCATGGCATTGATCTGCGCCGGGATTCCGGACGCCGCCAATTCCGTGCGCAGGCCGGAAACCAGGCGTTGCGCCAACTCTGTCATCTGCTCGTACAATCCAGGTCTGGTAAGCTGCTTCAGCGCCGCGATTCCCGCGCGCATCGCCAACGGATTTCCCGCCAGCGTTCCCGCTTGATACACCGGCCCGAGCGGCGCAACGTGATTCATCAGCTCCGCGCGCCCGCCGTAAGCGGCCACAGGGACTCCACCGCCTATAATTTTTCCGAGCGTCGTGAGGTCACCTTCAATGCCGAGAAGCGCCTGCGCTGAGCCGTTACGCAGACGAAATCCTGTAATGACTTCGTCGACGATCAGGAGTGCGCCATTCTTATGCGCAATTTGTTGCAAGCCCTTCAGAAATCCAGCGTCCGGCGGCACCACTCCCATGTTTGCGGCGACCGGCTCGACAATCACCGCGGCGATTTTGTCTTTGTGCGCCGCAAAAACTTTTTCGACGGCCTCCAGGTCGTTGAACGGCACGTTCAGCGTCAATCCAGCCAGCGCTTGCGGGACCCCGGGACATTCCGCGATTCCCAGCGTCGCCAGCCCCGAACCCGCCTGCGAAAGAAAACTGTCAGCGTGCCCGTGATAGCAACCTTCGAACTTCACGATGAAATCGCGCTTCGTGATACCGCGCGCCAGCCGCACCGCGCTCATCGTCGCTTCCGTGCCGCTGGAAACGAACCGGATTTTTTCAAGGAACGGGATGGCGTTCGTGATGAGCGTGGCGAGTTCCAGCTCCAGCTCTGTGGTCACGCCAAAACTCGTCCCGCGGCGGGCCTGATCGGCAATCGCCTCGGCGATCGCGGCATTGGCGTGGCCCAGAATGATCGCGCCCCACGAGCAAACGTAGTCGAGCAACTCGTTGCCGTCCGCGTCATAGAGGTATTGCCCGCTGCCGCGTTCGATGATCAGCGGATCTGCGCCGACGGAGCGGAACGCTCGCACGGGGCTGTTCACTCCGCCGACGAGAACTTTTTCGGCGCGCTCGAAGATTTCCCGCGAGCGCCGCCGCTCGGCTTTGAGTTGGGTTTGCGCTTTGCTCATTTGGTTTCGTTCCACTGGTCAGGACTGACTATTCTAATTGAGACTAGTCAGGACTGACTATCTTGCCTAACAAGCCTTTAGCCAGCGCGCGGCGTCCTTGGCATGGTACGTCAGGATGTGGTCCGCACCCGCCCGCTGGATGCCGGTCAGAATTTCGAGCACCACGCGCTTCTCATCGAGCCAGCCGTTGCGCGCCGCCGCCTTCACCATGGCGTACTCGCCGCTCACGTTGTACGCGCCCACGGGAACGTCGAAGGCTTCGCGCACGCGCCAGATCACGTCGAGGTACGGCAGCGCCGGCTTGACCATCACCATGTCCGCGCCCTCTTCCAAATCCAGCCGCACTTCTTTCAGCGCCTCGCGCGCGTTGGCGGGATCCATCTGGTAACTGCGGCGGTCGCCGAACTGCGGCGCGGACTGCGCGGCCTCGCGAAATGGTCCATAGAATCCCGAACAATATTTTGCGGCGTAGGAAAGAATCGCGATGCTTTCAAATTTGTTATCGTCGAGTATCTTCCGAATTGCGCCCACGCGGCCGTCCATCATGTCGGAGGGCGCAACGATGTCCGCGCCGGCTCGCGCGTGCGACAGCGCCTGCTGCGCCAGAATTTCCAGCGTTGGGCCGTTCGCCACTTCTCCGTTCTCGATGACGCCGCAGTGGCCGTGATCGGTGTATTCGCAAAGGCACACGTCGGTGATCACCAGCAAATTCAGGTTGGCTTTCCGAATGCCCTCGATCGCGCGCTGCACCACTCCTTGCGAACTGAGCGAGCTCGCGCCGCGGGGGTCTTTTGTTTCTGGAAGCCCAAAGAGGATCACCGCCGGAATCCCGAGCGACTGGACTTCCCTGCACTCTTCGACAATCTGATCTGCCGATTGCTGGTGAATCCCCGGCATCGAGCCGACTTCCTGGCGCACATTCTTCCCAGGACATACAAACATCGGGTAGATCAAGCCAGCCGTACTCAGGCGCGTTTCGCGGACCATGCTGCGAAGCGCTTCGGTGCGGCGCAAACGCCGGGGCCGATGCGTGGGAAAGCTCATGCTTGTTTCGCTCCTGCCGGCGCGGCCTTTGCGGCGGCGAAATGTTTTTCTAAAGCTTCCACTACGGCAGCCGCGGTCGTATCCGCTGACACTATCACGCGCTCGACCCCCGCTTCTCGCAAAGCTTTTGCCGTGACCGGTCCCACGGCTGTGATGGCCACCTTGTCCTGAAGCGCGCGAATTTCCCTGTTACCGAAGGTTTCGCCGAAATGTTCTACCGCGGATGAACTAAAGAACAAAATCGCGTGTACTTCACCAAATGCAGTTTCCCCCAACGTACTCCGGTCAACATCCGTGGGCTTCACGGTGCGATACGCAATCACTTCCGTGACTTCTGCGCCATGCCGTCTTAGAGCCGCAGGCAAATCTGGATTAGCCTTGTCACTGCGGGGCAACAAAACCTTCGTCCCTTTAAGCCTGCTTCCTAATTCCTGCGCAAGTGCCACGCCATTGTGTGTCTCTGCCACGTGAGCGACGGGAAAGCCTGCTAGTGTGGCCGCTTCGGCGGTGACCGGCCCGACGCAGGCGGCGCGCCATGTTCTTTCTGCCGACCGAAGTAGGCGGCCCGATTCCGACGTGCGGCCCGCGACGGCACGCACCGCCCGAACACTAGTTAAGATTAACCAATCGAATTGCGCGATTTCGTCGATGGCCCTGTCCAGTGGATCAAAATCTTCCGGCTCGGCGAAGGAGACCAATGGAAACACAAGCGGGATTGCCCCACGATCAGCCAGTTCGCGAGCCAATTCTTCACTGACTGTCATCGCGCGCGTGATCACGATGCGCTTCCCTGCTAGCGAGCTTGCGGGGTTTTCACGCACGCTGACGAGCCACCTCTTCAAGAATGGGCTGCGCACCTGCATCGATGAGCAACCGTGCCATGTGCTCGCCGAGCTGCGAAGCCTGGTCCGGTTGTGACGCAGCGCGCTGCTTCACGCAGTGCGCTCCATCCACGGAACAGACACATGCATCCATCACGAGCTCGCCGTGCTCGACGCGCGCAAACGCGCCCATGGGCACTTGACACCCGCCATGCAGCGCGCCCAGCAGCGCGCGCTCCGCGATAATTGCGGCCCGCGTCTCCGCGTCATCGAGCGGCGCCAACAAATCTCCCGCTTCCGTATCCTTCAACCGGCACTGCACGGCGATCGCGCCCTGGCCCACAGCAGGCATGCACACTTCGGGAGAAAGAACTTCGGAGATTCGCTGACTGAACCCCAGGCGGTCCAATCCTGCTTTCGAAACGCACACCGCCTCGTACTCGCCGCTTTCCACTTTGCGGAGACGCGTGTCCACATTGCCGCGCAAGTCGCGCAAATCCAGGTCCGGGCGAACGTGCCGCAACTGCGCCTGCCGCCTTAAGCTGCTGGTCCCAACGCGCGCGCCTTCCCGGAGATTTGCGAGCGTCGCCCCCACCAAGCAATCGCGCACATCGTCGCGCTTGCAAACGGCGGGGAACATCAGGCGCGAGGGGATGTCGGTCGGAATGTCTTTCACGCTATGCACGGCCAGGTCTATGGTTTCTTCGAGCAGAGCTTCTTCCAACTCTTTGATGAAAATTCCTTTGCCGCCGATTTGCGCGACGGGAGCGTGCAGCATTTTATCACCGGCGGTTTTGATGATAACGATCTCCGGCTCGACGCCGGTCGCGGCAAACAAACGCTTGCGGACAAATTCCGCCTGCCATTTCGCCAACAGGCTGCCTCGCGTGCCGATGCGCAAGGTCCTCAAGGTTTCTCCCGATTCGAAAGAAACAGGTGGCGCAACGCCTCGACGTTGTGAATCTTCCTGCGCAAATCCTTTTCACCCCGCAGGCGCTGCGCAGGCTCCAGCAACAGGCCTTCGAGCAAATCATCCATCATTTTTTCAACGCAGGCGCGGTCGGCTTCCGTCAAGTGCTTGATGGATTCGACTCGCGCACGAATAAATTGTGCGCGTTCCTCCCGCATTTTTGTGCGGAGTTCATTGATCAAACCCACAAGCTCGACGCTTGCCTGCCAGGAAAGGAATCTTCCAACGTGCTCTTCCACGATGCTATCGGCCTTGGGAATCTCATTTTCCCGGGCGTGGCGGTTTTGGGCCACGATTTCAGTGAGATCATCGATGTTGTAAAGATAGACGTTGTAAAGCTTTCCCACACCGGCGTCAATATTCCGCGGCAAGCCGAGATCCATGAGGAACAACGCGCGATTCGCGCGCTGCTGCATGGCTTGCTCGACGATTTCACGGCGCAAGACCACTTCTTCGGCGGCCACGGACGAAACAATGACGTCCGGCATGGGGAGGGCCTTCTCCCACTCACCCCAAGGCAGCACTTCGCCAGCGTATTGTTTCGCCAAGCTATCCGCGCGTTCGCGCGAGCGGTTCGTCACGTACAGACGCGCAATTCCACGGTCGCGCAGTTGCGCAATCACCTGCTCGCTGATGGCTCCGGCTCCCAGCACCAGTGCACTGCGGTGGTCCAACTTTCCGAAAATGCGCTCGGCCAGCTTCACACCGGCGGAAGCCACGGACGTGGGCCGCGTACCCAATTCGGTTTCTGAACGCACGCGCTTGCCAACTTCGAGAGCGCCCTGGAACAAGCGGTTCAGCACCGGTCCTGTGGCGCCTTGCTCGTGAGCGACACGATAGGCCTCGCGCACCTGGCCAAGGATCTCCGCTTCACCCAGCATCATGGAATCCAAACCTGCAGCCACGCGGAAAAGATGCCGCACAGCTTCGCGGTCATAGTGGTGATACAGCGACCCATTCAGCACTTCCAACCGGACAGAATGAAACTCGCTGAGAAAGGTCGAAAGGCCGCTAGCGCATTCGCGAGAAGTTTCCGGCGGCACACCGTACACCTCGCTGCGATTACAGGTGGAGAGCACCAGCGTTTCCTCGAGAATCCCTTTCGAACGCAGTTCTTCGGAGGCGCGGCGAGCTTGGTCAGCGGTGAAAGAGACCCGTTCGCGCACCTCCACGGGTGCGGTGCGGTGATTCAGTCCAACGAGAACAATCTCCATTCCGAGGCTTTGTCTCTCCTAAAAATACCGGTGACTGTGCGAAAGATAGAAATTAACAACGGTAAAGCTCAGAAAAACGATCAGAAAATTGAAGACACACAGTTTCGAGGCACGCGCTCCCCGCCATGCGGTGGTGCGGGCCAGCCGGAAATAAGCCACATAAAGGAGCAGCACGAGCAAGGTAATGGCGTATTTCGGGTCATAGAAAGAGTATTTGTTGCTCAGGCGGTCGACCCACAAGAATCCGAGGGCGGTTCCAATGGTGATGGAGACCAGCCCCACTAGAACGCTTGAACGGCTCATGCGATCGAGCAGCTCCAGCGGTGGAAGGCGCCACACGACGTCGCCCAATTTATGAACGCGCAGCAGGCGTTCTTCCCCGAGGTAAACGAGGCTAAGGACAAAAGAAAGCGCGAAGGCAGAATAGGCGAGGATACTCAGGGCAACATGCAGAGCAAAAGAAGGCCCGTGGGCTTCCGGCGGAGAGAGCTTATCCGCTGGGGCAAGATGAGCAGCCACAAAGAACACTAGGACGAATGGCAAGACCAGAGCTCCCACCGAGCGCTGGCGGTGGTAGAGTTCCAATCCCAAGTAAGTGAGAGCCAACAGCCACCCAAAGAGCGACATGGAACCGTACAGGTCGTGGTACGGAACCGTGTGGAGACCGCGCGACCTTTCCAGCAATGCAAAGTAGTGAGTGACGAGCCCCGCGGCAAGCAGCAAGGTTCCGAGCCGCCCGGTAAGCGCTTTTCCGGTATTCAAGAAAATTAGATAGAGCGCAAAGCTCAGGGCGTACGCAACGGCCGTCGAAATGAACAGGGTGAAGTGCACACTTGCACCTGGTGACAAAGAGCCCAGACGCGCGGAAATTCGCCTCTTTACAGGCAACAGGCGTCGAGCTGGTTTGACGCTTCGAGTATAACTTACACGACTGGCGGCCTGCACAGCATGACGCCCGTCGCAGTACCTGCAGCCGCAAGACCTGTTAAGATGAGCTATTCTCCGACTTGCAGAAAGGACATCACACTGCAAAGCACGGTCAATCGAAAGGACTTATTCCTGCGCGCCTGCCGCGGGGAGATTCTGCCGCGCGTGCCCGTCTGGATGATGCGACAGGCAGGCCGGTACCTGCCCGAGTATCGTGAAGTCCGCGCAAAGCACGGATTCCTTGAGGTTTGCAAGACGCCGCAACTGGCAGTGGAAGTTTCGCTGCAACCGTTTCGCCGGCTGGGCGTCGATGCGGTCATCGTATTTTCCGACATCCTGATTTCTGCCGAAGCGATGGGCCTGGAGCTCGAGCTTGGCGATGCCGGCCCGAATCTGCCGAACCCGGTTCGTAGCAAGGGCGCCGTCGAAAAACTGCGGGCTTTTGACCCGGAGGTGGAAACGGGCTTTCTGCCGGAAGCCATCCGCCGGATCGTGAAGTCGGTCGGGCCCGAAGTCCCTGTTCTGGGATTTGCAGGCGCTCCCTGGACTCTTGCATGCTACATGGTGGAGGGCAAGGCGCGAGAGGGTTTTGCTACCGTTAAGGAATTCCTTTATCGCGAGCCGAAAACGTTCCGCGACCTGCTTCACCGCATTGCGCAAGCCACGATTCCGTACCTGAAAGCGCAGATTGCCGCGGGAGCCACAGCGGTGCAGTTGTTCGATACCTGGAGCGGCGAGTTGAATTTGCAGGACTACCAGGAATCCGCTCTGCCGGCTGTGCAAGAAGTCGTTTCCGAGATCTCCGGCTCGGTTCCAGTGATCTACTACACGAAGGCATCGCAGCATCTGCTCTTAGCGGCAGGGCGCTCGGGCGCAAATGTGTTAAGCGTCGACTGGCGCGTGGATCTGGGAGAAGCTCGAGGGGCGCTTGGTCCGAGAATCGCATTGCAAGGAAACGTCGATCCGGCGGCTTTACTTGGCCCGGCGGAAACAATTCGGCAAACCACGCTGGACACCATGAACTCGCTGGCAGGGCGCGGACATATTCTCAATCTAGGTCACGGGATACTCCCAAACACGCCTGTCGAAAACGCGCAGCTCTTTGTGGAAACCGGCCAGCAGGCCTTGCTCCAGGAAATGCGTCCCGCGGCGCAGTCCAGATAAGAGGCCATCGCCATGACGCTCGCTTATCCATCGCTCGAGCAAATGCGGGGCGAACTGCGCGTGGGCGAAGAATTTCTCGCGAAATACAATCGCCCCGGCCCGCGCTACACAAGTTATCCGACCGCGCCCGTTTGGAACGACAGCTTCGGGCCCGGGGATTTAGAAAGAGTTTTTGGAGAAGCAGAAAGCGCGAAGACGCCCGTTTCGCTGTACATGCACATCCCTTTCTGCGAGAGCCTCTGCCTGTTTTGCGCGTGCAACGTGGTGATCCAGAAAAACAAGAGTGTCGCGCCGCCTTATCTGGACGTGTTGAAGCGCGAAACGGAGCGCGTGAGCCGCAGCATTTCCAAGGATCGCCCCGTGGTGCAATTCCACTGGGGCGGCGGCACGCCAACTTATCTTTCGCCGGAGCAGATTGAAGACCTTTTCGAGTTTACGCGCGAGCGTTTTCAATTCGCGCCGGACAGTGAAATCGGGATAGAAATCGATCCCCGCGTCACTTCGCGCACGCATCTCGAAACTCTCCGCAAGCTCGGCTTCAACCGGCTGAGCATGGGCATTCAGGATTTTCAACCCGAAGTGCAGAAAGCTGTTCACCGCATCCAACCGTTCGAAATGACGCGCGATTTGCTTCTCAGCGCCCGGCGTCTGGGATTCGAGAGCATCAACGTGGATTTGATCTATGGCCTGCCGTACCAGACGCCCGAGAGTTTTGCACACACGGTGGATCAAATCATCGGCCTCAGCCCGGACCGCGTCGCGCTTTTTAGTTACGCGCATGTTCCCTGGCTGAAGAAACAGCAAGGCTCGTTCATCGGGCATTTGCCCGAGGGCATGGTGAAGTTTGAAATCTTCCGCGCGGGCCTGCTTAAGTTCGTCGAGGCCGGATACCTTTACATTGGGATGGATCATTTCGCCAAGCCCGGTGATGAACTAGCCGTTTCGCAGCAAAAGCGCACGCTGCACCGGAATTTTCAGGGCTACACCACCAAAGCAGGCGCCGACCTCTATGGTATGGGCATCACCGCCATCAGCGGCATTCAGTCTGCTTATGCGCAAAATCACCGCGACATTCCCTCCTGGCAAAAAGCGGTGGACGAGCGCGGCCTGGCTACCATGCGCGGCTATCATCTTTCTGTAGAAGACCGCTTGCGGCGCGCGGTCATCAGCCGTCTGCTATGCCATACCATGTTGGTGAAGGACGAGATTTCGCGCGACTTTGGTGTGGACTTCGACGAATACTTTGCCGAAGAACTGCGGCGATTCGAACCGTTCCGCGAGGATGACCTTGTGCTGCTGGAGCGCAACGAAATTCGCGCCACCTGGCTTGGCCGCATTTTTATCCGAAACTTGGCTATGGTTTTCGACCCGTACCTCGAAAAGCAGCAGCTCGCGGCAAAACCACTTTTTTCAAAGACGCTCTGACCTGACAAGGATGCGTACTTCACCGTGACCCGTCACGTCCAAACCCTGGTGGTTGGTGGCGGCATTTCCGGATTGGTCTGCGCGCACGCGCTGCAGAAAACGGGCGTCGAAGTTTTACTGGCCGAGGCCTCGGCGCGGCCCGGAGGCGTGATTCATTCAGTTAGGCGGGACGGCTACCTGCTGGAACATGGGCCCCAAAGCTTTTCGGGCACTTCGCAGCTGCGAAGCTTGTGCACGGATCTGGGAATTGTTGACCAGCTTCTCGAAGCTCCGCCCCGCGCTCCCCGCTACGTTCTGGTCAATGGAGAACTGCAGGCCGTGCCGATGAGCCCGCCGGCGTTTTTTACCAGCTCACTGCTTAACGGCTCCACGAAGTGGGCGCTCCTCCGTGACATTTTCGGAAACAGCACCCCGCCCGAAGGCGATGAATCCGTCGCTGCTTTCGTTCGCAGAAAATTCTCGGACCAGCTCCTTGAGCGGCTGGCGGGCCCCTTTGTTTCCGGCGTGTACGCGGGGGACCCCGAAAAGCTGAGCATTCGAAGCACGTTTCCCCAGCTTCACGAGGCTGAGAAAGCCGCGGGCAGCGTCGTTCGCGGAATGATGCGGCTGGCCAAGAATAAGAAGGGACCGCGCGAGCGTGCCACGCTGAATACTTTTCGCGGTGGCAACGAAACTTTGGTGCAGACTCTGGCCAGCAGGCTTGGCTCGAAGGTCCTTACGAAAACGGCCGCTGTCAACATCTTTCGGCAAACCGATGGCTCCTTCCATGTTTCATTCGCGGGAGGCAACAACGATTCTGTGTCGGCAAAGAGTGTGGTTTTCGCGACGCCAACCGACGTGACGGGAAAAATGCTCGCGCAGATCGACCCTGCGTTCGAAGCTCTCCTGACCACGGTCGAGTACGCGGCAGTCGGCGTCGTTTCTCTAGGCTACGCGAAGAAAGATGTTGGTCACTCGCTCAATGGGTTCGGTTTTCTGGTTCCGCGGACTGCCGGGCTTCGCATCCTCGGCAGCGTATGGAATTCTTCGCTTTTTCCTGGACGCGCGCCGGAAGGTCATCGTTTGCTTACTACTTTTATTGGAGGCGCTACCGATCCATCAGCGACCAAATTGAGTTCTGAAGAATTGTCAAACATCGTTCACGGTGAAATTGCTCGATTGCTCGCGATCAAGACCTCCCCCGTTTTTTGCAACGTCACAATTTGGCCGCGCGCACTTCCGCAGTACCATCTCGGCCACTCGGATCGGTTGACTTCGATCAACAAAAGCCTGGCGCGCTTTCCGGGCCTTTTTTTGACTGGCAATTATTTGCGCGGTCCGGCCATCGGAGCGTGCGTCGAGCAAGCGCTCGCGGTCGCTGAAGAAGTAAAAGCAGTGAGCGTCCGATGAGAACTGAAGGTTGCTTACTTTTTGCCATAGCGGAGTGCTAAGCGCACCTCGCGCCGCTTGCCCGCTTCGTGGAACCTTCGCTTCTCTTCTTCCGTCTTTACAATCAGCGGCGGCACTGGCTTCGGTAGCCGCGTGTGTTCATCGATGGCGACAAACGTAACGAACGCCGACGTCGTGTGTTTCTTCTCACCGGTCAGAACATTTTCGGAATAGACTTCGACGCCGACTTCCAACGAAGTATGGAAAACGCGATTCACCTGAGATTTCAAGATGACGATTTCTCCCAAATTCACGGGGTTG
>Ga0209474_10003510_pt1 | contig 13739 bp, 14 predicted proteins | sample GraSoiAngelo_145_FD_185902 | JGI IMG/M metagenome (GOLD analysis project Ga0209474, IMG submission 185902) | Grasslands soil microbial communities from the Angelo Coastal Reserve, California, USA - 14_1009_05_20cm (SPAdes) (version 2) | ecosystem: Environmental > Terrestrial > Soil > Grasslands...
GGACGCATCAGCCGCGTTTCAAATCTCCAGCTTGTTCTCGGGCACTTCCGGCTTTGTCGCGTTAAGAGAGAACCATCCATGAAGCGCAAACAGGTTAACGATTGCGATAACCACGGCAGCGCTCGCGTTCCTGGGTGGCACGACGGTTGGCGCGCAGGACAAGTACTCTCTGGCATCGCCGAGCGGAATCGCCTTCTCCGACTTCAAAGGATACGAGGACTGGGCGGTGGTCTCTTCCGCCCGGACCGATGAAGTGCTCAAGGTGATCGTCGCCAATCCGGCCATGATCGAGGCGTACAAGGCCGGCATTCCCGGTAAGGATCAGCTTTTCCCGGATGGATCCAAGATCGTAAAGCTCCAGTGGAAGCCGAAGAAGAGCACGGAGGCTCTCTTCGCGGTGGATGTGCCGGACATCTTCACCCAGGCTTTCGTCATCGAAAAAGACAGCAAGAGATTTCCGAAAAGCGGCGGATGGGGATACGCGCTATTCAACTATGAAGCCACATCCGACAAGTTCACAGCCGATCCCAGCCCCTCAGACTGCGGACACGCGTGCCATGTGGCCGTGAAAGCGAAGGACCACATCTTCCACCCGTATCAGAAGCGGTGAACCACGCGTGCTCCCAACTGAAGTACTCCGCGGACCTCTACGGGGCTTCACCGCATGCTGAGTGAACTCGGCAACGCAGTGCATTTGCATCGACGGCGGCGGCCAAGGGGATAACGATATGGAAGACCGAGAGATCCGAGCGGCTCTGGATCGCCACTGGACCGCCTCCGATGCGAACGATTTCGAGGCGGAGCACCAGATTTACCGCGAGGACGCTGTGCTCGAATATCCACAATCGGGCGAGCGCCTCCACGGGCGGCGGAAGATTCAGTCGTCGCGCGCCGCGCAGCCGAACCGGAAACGCTTCACGGTGCGGCGGATAATCGGCGCGGGCGAGCTCTGGGTCACTGAATATGTCCTAACCTATGACGGGCGGCCGTCTTACACCGTGAGCATCATGGAGTTCCTCGATGGAAAGGTAGCCCGCGAGACCCAGTATTTCGGCGATCCGTTCGAGCCGGCGCCTTCGCGCGCGCAATGGGTCGAGCGGATCCCCTGAAAACCTGGCCGCCACATATCCACTCAAGCGAAAGGAACTCATTATGAAGATTCTGATGGTTCTCACCTCGCACGATGAGCTCGGCAACACCGGCCGAAAGACGGGCTTCTGGCTCGAGGAACTCGCGGCACCGTATTTTGTGTTCAAGGACGCCGGCACCGAGATCGTGCTCGCCTCGCCGAAGGGCGGTCAGCCGCCGCTCGAACCGGAGAGCAACGAACCGGCGTTTCAGACCGACGTTACCCGCCGCTTTGAAGCCGATGCGGCCGCGAATGCACAGCTCGCCTCGACGGTTCGCCTCGATAGCGTCAAGCAGGAAGATTACGATAGTGTCTTCTATCCCGGCGGCCATGGGCCGATGTGGGATCTGATCGAAGACAAGAACTCGATCAAGCTGCTGGAAGCATTCGTGGCAGCCGGCAAGACCTTCGCGGCAGTCTGCCACTCGTCCGGCGCGCTCCGCCGTGTCAAGACCCCGGACGGCAAGTTGTTTGTCGAGGGCAAGACCGTGACCGGTTTTACGAATGGCGAGGAAGAAGCTGTAGGATTGACGAAGGTGATGCCGTTTCTTGTCGAGGACGAGCTGATGAACATCGGTGCCACCTTTTCCAAGGTCAAGAACTGGGGCGTTCACACGGTTTCTGATGGCCAGCTGATCACCGGGCAGAATCCAGCCTCGTCGGGACCGGCGGCCAAGCTTCTTCTCGAAAGGCTAGGCAAGCCGACCCATTAGAATGCAGTGCCCCACCGCTCGATGAGACAACGCTTCGACGCTATTGTCATTGGCACCGGACAGGCCGGACCGCCGCTGGCCGGGCGGCTTGCGGCGGCGAAGATGTCGGTCGCGATCATCGAGCGCAAACTATTCGGCGGCGCCTGCGTCAATACCGGCTGCATGCCGACCAAGACGCTGGTCGCCAGCGCCCAAGCCGCGCATACGGCGCGGCGCGGCGCGGAGTATGGCTTCGCCTTTGACGGGCCGTTGCGCGTTGACATGGCAGGGGTCCAGGCCCGCGCCGCCGCGATCTCCGCCAAATCCCGCGGCGATGTTGAAGCCTGGCTGCGCGGCACGGAGCATTGCACGGTCTTCACCGCACATGCGCGGTTTGTCGGGCCAGATACGGTCTCCGTAGGCGAAGCGACGCTGACCGCACCGCGGATCTTTATCAATGTCGGGGGCCGCGCCTCGGTACCGCATATGCCCGGCATCGCCGGTGTGCCGTTTCTAACCAACAGCACGCTCCTTGAACGCAAGCAGGTGCCAAAGCACCTCGTTGTCGTTGGCGGCAGCTATGTCGGGCTCGAATTCGCGCAAGCCTTTCGCCGTTTTGGCGCGGATGTGACGGTCGTCGAGATGGGACCGCGCCTAATCGGCCACGAGGATGAAGACGTTTCGGCGGCGGTGCAGGAGATCATGGAGGCCGAGGGGATCGCCGTGCGCACCGGTGCGGAGTGCATCAGCCTCGCGCCGCATACCAAAGGTGTCGCCGTGTCGGTCAAGTGCACCGAAGGCGATCCGGAGATCATCGGCTCGGATGTATTGCTCGCCGTCGGGCGGCGTCCCAACACCGACGATCTCGGTCTCGACAAGGCCGGTGTCGCGGTCGATGCGCGCGGGTACATCACGGTCGATGATTTTCTTGCCACTAATATCCCGGGCATCTGGGCGCTCGGCGATTGCAATGGCCGCGGCGCGTTTACCCATACGGCCTACAACGATTTCGAGATCATCGCCGCCAACCTGCTCGACGGCGAGCAGCGGCGGGTCAGCGATCGGATGCTCGGTTATGCGCTCTATATCGATCCGCCGCTAGGCCGCGTCGGGATGACCGAGACACAGGCGCGCGCCACCGGCCGCAAATTGCTTGGAGCCAAGCGCCTGATGACGCGCGTCGGCCGCGCAATCGAAAAGGGCGAGACGCAGGGCTTCATGAAGGTCACCGTCGATGCCGAGACCAATAAGATCCTCGGCGCCGCCATTCTCGGCACCGGCGGCGACGAGGCGATCCACGGGATTCTCGATATCGCCGCCTCTGGGCAGCCGTATACGAGGTTACAGCGGGCAATGCCGATCCATCCGACCGTGTCGGAACTTATCCCCACGCTGCTCGGTGATCTGAAGCCGCTCACGTAATGGCCGCACAGGGTCCGAGGTTCGCGCTTGACGATGGCGGTGCCGCCCCCCGCCCCTGCTTTGCCGCCGCGCGGCGTTCCCTACGGTTCACAACCGGACCTGCTGCCGCCCTTGGCCGAGCGTACCGCTGGGCCAGCCCAGCATGACAATGCCGGCCTCCGCAGCGGGGCGAATCACAACGAACTATTCCGCCGCGGCGGCGTGCCGCGGTAGGTCAAGGCTCGCCAGGAATTCGATCAGGTACGGCTTCCACAGCGTGGCGTAGAAATGGCTGAAATGGCCGTGCGTGTCGGGCCCGGCCGGGATCAGCACATAGCGCCCGCGCTTGACCCGCTTCATTGCCCGCTCGACCGTGCCGAGCTCGGGCGGGTTGGCGTGGTCCTCGGCGTCGTTGATCAGCAGGATGCTGGCCTTGATCTTGTCGAGGTCGGGTTCGGGGTTGTAGTCGCGGATCGCCTCGATCGCCCAGAGCGCGTCGTTGGCGTCGCGCTTGGCCGCGTCGGCCACGCGGCGTTCGTACAGCGCGTCGGCGGCGGCCAAATTCGGCGCCATCTCCTGGATGCGGGTCGGGCTCTCCGTGTTGAAATTGCCGGCCGCGCTGTAGATGTAGTGCCGCGGCTGCTTGTCGTAAAATCCACCGTTCCAATCGGGATCGTTGCGGATCGCCTCGGCGGCGGCGCGGCGGCCGAGCCAGTTGCGCCCGCTGATCTCGACCGGCTGGCACGACAGCGCGATGACCCCGTCCATCAGATCGGGATACATCTCGGCCCACATCCAGGCGTGCATGCCGCCCATCGAGCTGCCGATCACGAGACGCAGATGGCCGACGCCGAGGTGCTCGGTGATCAGGCGATAGCCGCTCTCGACCATGTCGCGGTAGCGGTAATGCGGGAACTTCCCCCTGAGCCCATCCGAGGGCTTCGACGATCCGCCGCGGCCGATCGCATCCTGCATGATGAAGAAGTATTGGGTGACATCGAGCGGCTGCCCCGGGCCGTACAGCTCGTCGGCAAGCGAGGGGCGCAGCCAATTGGCGCCGGTGCCGGTGTTGCCCTGCAGCAGCAGCACGCCGTTGACGATCTTCCCCGCCGCGTCGCGCCGCGGCATGCCCATCGTGCGGTAATGCAGCCGCAATTCCGGCAACAGCTCGCCGCTCGCGAAACGGTAATCCTTGATGACGAAATCGTCTTCCCGGTAATTCGGCCAGCTTGTGGCGGGGTGCGTCTGCGGCATCGGCCAAGTCCTCCTGTCGATCGGAGCAGGTTGTCATCCGGCGCAGGGCGACGCAATCTTCGGTGAGTTTTCGGGGCTCCACGCCCGGATCGCAGCTTGAGCGGCGCCAAGGATGAAACGATGAGAGTCGGGATCTCGCTGACGACCAATTACCCGGATGTGACAGACCCGCGGCAAGGCGCGCGCTGCATCATCGAGCGCGCCGCAGCCGCACGTCGCGCCGGGCTAGACTCCCTGTTCGTCGGGGATCAGCACGCCTCGCCGATGCCCTATTACCAGAACACGCCGATGCTCGGGCGGCTTCTCGCGGAATGGGGTCAGGCCGCGGCCGGGTGCCTGTTCCTGCTCCCGATGTGGCACCCGGTGCTGGTGGCCGAGCAGATCGGGACGCTGGCCGCCATCGCGCAAGGCCCCTTCATCATGCAATGCGGGCTCGGCTGGGGCGACGATCGGTTCGCCGCGATGGGCGCCAACATCAGAACGCGGCCTTCGGCTTTCGAGGAAGCGCTCGACATCGTCCGGCGCCTGCTGGCCGGCGAAACGGTGAGTTCTTCCCGGCGTTTCCGGATCGCCGAAGCGCGCCTCGCGCTGCGTCCCGCCGAGCCCGTCGAAATCCATATCGGCGCCAGCGCGCCGCCGGCGATCGACCGCGCGGCACGGCTCGCGGAGGGCTGGATCGCGAGCCCCGGGCTTACCCGCGAGGAAGCCCGCGCGCAGGCCGATTTCTACCGCGAGCGCTGCGCCGCTTATGGCAGAGAGCCAGGCGCCATCGTGTTGCGGCGCGACATTTACGTCGGCGAGTCATCGTCCGAGGCGCAGGCGGTATTGCAGCATGCGCTGAGCCGAGGCTATCGCGGCATACCGGCGGAGGCCCTGATCGCCGGATCGGTCGACGAGGTCGCGGAACAGTTTCGAATGTTCGGGGAAATCGGGTACACCGAGATCCTGGTGCGCCATTTGACCAATGATCAGCCCAAGGTCCTGGGCTCGCTGGAACGGCTGGCCGCGGTGCGCGCCGCCGTGTCTGAATCGTAGCCGCTATTCGGGCACGTTGGACCGGTAGGGCGGATAAGCGCAGCGCAATCCGCCAATGCCGGTGTAGATTTTCGGCGGGTTACGCTTCGCTCACCCGCCCTACGCGGGCGGCAGCGGTGTCCGGCAACGCGTTTGTCAGGGAGAATCCCCATGCTGGAGCTTTCGGACATCCAATCTTCGCCAGAAGAGCTGCAGGACTACTACGCGCAGCTGAGCGCCCAGCACATCACCCCCGCCTGGATCGGCGGCGGCATCAGCGTCGAGCCGCAGAGCCAAGCGGTGCCGTTCGTGTGGCATTGGCAGGATTTGCGGCCGCAGGCGATGCGCGCGGCCGAGCTGGTGGGGACCGCGCAGGCCGAACGCCGGGTGCTGCGTCTGACGAACCCGAAACTGCCCGGGATCGCCAGCAACACGCTGGTCGCGAACATCCAGATCGTCATGCCGGGTGAGATTGCCCGGGCTCACCGCCATTCGGGAGCGGCGCTGCGCCTGATCATCGAGGGAAGGGGCGGCTACACCGTCGTGAACGGCGAGCGCGTTCCGATGTCGCCGGGCGATCTCGTGCTGACGCCGAACTGGTCATGGCACGACCACGCCAACGACACCGACGCGCCGATGATCTGGCTGGACAGCCTCGATACGCCGCTGGTGCGGATGCTCGAAGCCGGTTTCTATGAAGAGTACCACCAGGAGCGGCAGGAGCTTGCGCCGCCGGTCAACGCGTCGGAGTGGCACTACCCGATGACGGAGATGCGGGCCGCGCTGGAGCGGCTGGCTGCTGGCAGCCCCGACGCCGCTGGCGAAGAGATTAGCCTCGAATACACCAACCGGCGGACCGGCGGACCGGTGATGCCGACAATCGCCTGCCATATGCAGCTGCTGCGCCCCGGCGAGAAGACGCGGGCGCGCCGCCGTGTCTGCTGCGCGAACTATCACGTGATCGAAGGCGCCGGCTATTCGGTGGTGGGCGACCAGCGGCTCGACTGGGAAGACAAGGACGTGTTCACGGTGCCGACCTGGACCTTCTGCGAGCACGTCAATAGCGGCAACCGCCCGGCCTTCCTGTTCAGCTTCAGCGACGCGCCGGTGATGAAGGCATTGAGCCTCTACCGGGACGAGGCCAGGCCGTAGCCGCGAGATCCCATAACCGGTTTGGGAGACCGATATATGAAGCATAAGATCCTTGCCTGTTTGCTGACGCTCTCCGCGATCGCGATTGCACCGCCGGCGATCTCACAGACCGCCCCGGACTACGCTTCGATTGTCGCCGCTCCTGACCGAAGCGACGCGGATCGCAAGCTCGATACCAATCGCGCCCCGGCGCAGTGGCTGGCATTCATCGGCGCGACGCCAGGCATGAAGATCCTAGACATCTTCGCGGTATACGGGTGGAAAGCGGAACTTCTGGCACGCGCGGTAGCGCCGGGCGGCCAGGTTTATGCGCAGAATTCGGAAGCCGCCTTTGCGCGGGTCAAGGACCGGCTCGAAGCGCGGCTCAAGACCCCGGCAGCCGCCAATATCGTCCCGGTGGTGCGGGTATTCGAGGATCCCGCCCCATCGGATATGCATGATTTTGATCGCGTAACATTCTTCTATGCCTATCACGACATTACCAACCTCGGCATCGACCGCGCCAAGATGCACAAGGCGTTCTACGATGCGCTGAAGCCGGGCGGCGAGTTGGTCGTGGGCGACTATTCAGCGAAGCTCGGCGCGGGCACGAGCGTAGTTCAGACCCTGCACCGTTCGGACGAAGCGCTGGTCACACCGGAGATCGAGGCGGCGGGGTTCAAATTGATCGAACATGGCGATTTCCTGCGCGTTCCCGGGGATGCCCGCGACGCCCACTCGCATGGCGGGGCTGAACCGGTCGATATCTATTTGCTGAAATTTCGCAAGCCGGGCTGACTTGGTAACGACCGGAAAGGTGCAAGTTCTGTCGCGTCGCGCGGATCGCATCATCGGTAGTTCAGGCCGCAAGCAGTCGTTGGCGTGACAACGAGCGCTCGGCCCACGCCTATTCTTGACGGCGATGGGTTGGTTGCCAAAGGTGCTGCACGCGATCAAGTGAGACAGGAGATGCCGATGCTGCCCCTGGTTCTCTCGTCCGACTCTCACGTGTTCGAACCGCCCGATCTGTGGCAGACCCGCATCGACAGGGCGTTCCGCGATCGTGCGCCGCGGATCGAGCGGATCGACGGCGGCGACTACGTCGTGGTCGAGGCGGGTCAAATCCTCCCCGGGATGGCTTGATCTCGAAAACACCCGCCGCTTGGTGGCGCGCGCAGCCGCTTGGCAAACGCGTACGGCGCGATCATGCTGCGCTGGTTCCAGGTTCCGCAAACCGCCCCTTGGGGCTCGAGTAAGGGACAACGGATCGATCGTAAGGCGACAACCACCGAAAGAGGCGGGTGCAACATGGCAGATCAACGATCCTATGTGTACCTCGGTTTGGCCGGCGAGACAGGCGCCGGTCGCGTCGTGCATTCCGGACTTTTCCGTCTCGCCGATGACGCTCACGAGTGGGAAGCGCTGCAAAACGGCCTGCCGGAGAGGCCCGCCGTGCGCGCTCTCGCGGTGCATCCGGCGAAGCCGGAGATCATCTATGCCGGCACGCAATATGGCCCCTATCGCAGCGCCGATCGCGGCGAGCACTGGGAGAAGGTCGAGTTGCCTGACCATGGCCTGCCGGTATGGTCGGTCCTGTTTCATCCGCATGACCCCGATGTGATCCTGGTCGGGTGCGAGAATTGCGATATTTATCGCAGCGATGATGCCGGCGAGCATTGGACGCGTCTGCCGGTCAGCGTGCGCTTTCCCGAGATCACGACCGCATCCGGCGCCAACCCGGCGAAGCGCGTTTTGATGCTCGATGCCAGCGCCAGCGAGCCCGATTGCCTCTACGGCGCGATCGAAGTCGGCGGCACGATCCGCTCGACCGACGGCGGCGAGCATTGGGAGAATCTGAGCCACGGCCAATACATCAACGACGATATGGTCGACATGCACGGTGTCCTTGCCAGCCGCTGGCGGCCAGGAACGGTGTTCGCGATTGCTCGTGCCGGAATGTTCCGCAGCGCCGATGGCGGCGAACATTGGAGTCACGTGCCGTTGGAGCCGCTAAACGTCAAAGGACAGATCTATTGCCGCGACATCCGCGAGGTGCCCGGCAATCCACGCCATCTATGGCTCGCCGCCGGCTCCGGCTTCATCAGCGATCTTGGCATATTGCTGCACAGTCGCGATGGCGGCGACAGCTGGACGCAAGTCGATGTCGGCGCGCCGGTCCCGCACACGATGTTCAAGGTCGCGTTCGACGAGCGTCAGCCGAACCGAATGTCGTGCGCCACCAATGGCGGCGAGGTCTGGACCAGTCATGACGGAGGGGAGAGCTGGGCTCCGCAGCCACCGCCGCCCGGCGGAACGCAGATCTATGCCTTGGCCCGCGGCTGAGCGCCGGACGGCCGCGCTCAGCTTGACGGCGAAGGGTCAGTTTGCTGAAGGTGCTGCCCCGATCAAAATGAGACAGGAGTTGCCGGTGCTGCCCCTGGTCCTCTCGTCTGACTCTCACGTGTTCGAACCGCCCGATCTGTGGCAGACCCGCATCGACAGGGCGTTCCGCGATCGTGCACCGCGGATCGAGCGGATCGACGGCGGCGACTACGTCGTGGTCGAGGCGGATCAGATCCTCTCCGGGATCGGCCTCATTTCGAATGCCGGCGCGCGGTTCGAGGCCCCCGAAACGATCTCGCCCCAGGGCCGCTTCGAGGACGTGCATAGCGGCGGCTACGACCCCGAGCAGCACCTGAAGGACATGGCGCTCGATGGGGTAGCCGGCGAGGTCCTCTATCCCTCGCAAGGCCTCTTCTATTTCAAGGTGGCGGACCCGCAGCTGATGTCCGCGATCTTTCGCGCCTACAACGACTGGCTCGCCGAGTTCTGCCGCACGGACCCCGCCCGGCTCAAGGGCATCGCGATGATCAACCTGGACGACGTCCAGGACGGGATCAGGGAGCTGGAACACGCCGCCCACCTGGGTCTGGCCGGCGCGATGATCACCGAATACCCAGCGGAAGACCGCCGCTACGACCAGCCCGAGTACGAACCGTTCTGGGCCGCCGCCGCGGCGCTCGATATGCCGCTGAGCCTGCACACGGCGACCCGGCGGCAGGGCAAGATCCGCGGGGCCGGCCCCGGGACGCTGCGCGACGCCAGCAGCCGCGCGACGAAGGCGTTCTATCCGGCGCTGTCGATGTGCGACATGATGTTCTCCGGCGTCTTCGAGCGTCACCCCCGACTCATGCTGGCCATCGTCGAGTTCGAGCTGTCCTGGGCGCCGAACGTAATCACCTCGATGGATTACACCTACCGCGAGCGCCACGGCGAGGCGATCTACCGGTTCAAGGACGGCATGGCCCCGAGCGACTTCTTCCACCGCAACGTCGTCTTGAGCTTCCAGGAGGACGCCGTCGGCATTCGCCTGCGAGACGTCATCGGCGTCGACAACATGATGTGGGGCTCGGACTATCCGCACAGCGAGTCGACCTTTCCGCAATCGCGCAAGATCTTGGCGGAGATCCTGGCCGGCGTGCCGCAGGGCGAACAGGCCAAGATCGCCGGCGGCAACACCGCCCGCGTGTACAATTTCGATGTCGCGAGTTTAACCGGGCGACGCTGACCGTCCCTGCCTGAAGCGCCAACCTCTCTGCGGATCGACGAGCCGCTTTGCATTCGAACTCATTTGGAGCTCAGCAGTCATCGGCAGCGGAGGGTAAACCATGAAGATCGTCGTCATCGGCGGTACCGGCCTGATCGGCTCGAAGACGGTGGCCATTCTGCGCCAGGGCGGTCACGAGGTCGTCGCCGCCTCGCCCAAAAGCGGCGTCAACAGCATCACCGGCGAGGGCCTCAAAGAGGCCATGGCCGGCACGCAGGTGGTGATCGATCTCGCCAATTCGCCCTCATTTGAAGACAAAGCGGTGCTGGAATTCTTCGAGACCTCCGGCCGCAACCTTCTCGCGGCCGAGGCCGCCGCCGGCGTCCGGCACCATGTCGCGCTTTCCATCGTCGGCATCGACCGGAGCGACAATGGCTATTTCCGTGCCAAGGTCGCCCAAGAGAAACTGATCCTGGCCTCCGGAATCCCCTACACGGTCATCCGCTCGACTCAATTCTTGGAATTTCTCGGCGGCATCGCCGATTCGAGTATGGATGGAAACATAGTCAGGCTTCCGCCCGTCCTGTTCCAGCCCATCGCGGCGGACGATGTTGCCGCCAGCGTTGCCGATGTGGCGCTCGCGGCGCCGCGAAACGGCATCGTCGAGATCGCCGGACCGGAACGAGCACCGTTCAACGAAATCGTCGCCCGTCATCTGAAGGCGGTCGGCGATCCGCGTGAGGTGGTGCGCGACCCCAAGGCCGGATACTGGGGCGGCCGGGTCGAGGAGCGCTCGCTCGTGCCGGTGGGCGAAGCGCGCCTCGGCCGCATCGGTTTCGATGAATGGCTTCGCCGCTCACAGGCAAGAACCTGATCCTGCATCCGAGGTACAGCCACCGGATCTCGCCCGCTGGCGAGAGCTGATAGCGCGTCCCGACTACGATGCTGAAAGGAACAGCGTATGAGGAAACCTCACTTGTACTTCCGCGCTTACCTGGCGGCACTCCTGATGTTCGCAGCCGTTCCGGGCGAGGCCGCAGACGTGAAGGAACTGTTCGCGATCGATCTCGCAGACTACCCGAGCAAGGAGGGTCGCATAATTGAGGTGTCGTATCCGCCGGGCGCACAAGACGTAGTGCATCGACACGACGCCCATGCGTTCGTCTACGTTCTCGAAGGCCAGATCGTTATGCAGTTGAAGGGCCAACCTGCTCTCACGCTCAAGGCCGGGCAGACGTTCTATGAGGGGCCCACCGATGTTCATGTCGTGGGGCGGAACGCCAGCAACACGGAGCCGGCCAAGTTCGTCGTGGTGCTGCTGAAAGGTAAGGGGGCTCCTATCCTGACGCCGGTGAAAGAATGATGCTCGGCACCGTGCGCCCCCTGCCCTCCGCATTTAATCCATCTGGGCAAGGTCGGCTGTCGGGGCATACCCGGCCGAAGCTGTGCGACGCCCCGAGTGCCGCTATCCGAGGGGCTGCCGCGCCGGACCGACGAACTGGCGCATGCCGGCAGCGGCTTCCACATGACGCTCGCTCTCGGCGGTCCGTCGCCGCTCTGTTACGCGCCGCATGGTGCTCGATTGCGGATCTTCGTTTAGGGTTGGCCGCAGCGTCCTGCTCACCTTCCTTCTGATTTTTTCACCTCGCGAGGCCCGTGATGTCGCTCCCCAACTCTCCCGATCCGGCAGTCCGCGAAGCAATCGTGCGGCAGGATCTCGGCAACGTTCTGCACCCGATCGTCCAGCACAAGACGCTCGAAACAAACCAGATGGTCGTCACCGGCGGCGAGGGTTCGACGATCGTCGATGCCGACGGTACCGAGTATCTCGACGCGATGGCCGGGCTGTGGTGCGTCAACATCGGCTACGGCCGCGCCGAGCTCGCCGAGGTCGCCGCCGACCAGCTGCGCCAGCTGGCTTATTTCCCGCATATGGCGATGAATATGCCGGCCGCGGCACTGGCGGAAAAAATCAACGGGCTCATGGGCGGCGGCTATCACACCTATTTCGTCAACTCGGGTTCGGAGGCAAACGAAGCCGGGTTCAAGATCGCCCGACAGTACATGAAGCACGAACATACGGGCGAATATCGCTTCAAGACCGTCAGCCGCTATTTTGCCTATCACGGCACGACGCTGGCGACCTTGGATGCCGGCGGCATGGGCGAGCGCAAGGCGAAGTTCGAGCCGTTTTCGGGCGACTTCGTGCACGTCGCACCGCCCTATTGCTACCGTTGCCCGTTTGGCTTGAGCTACCCGAGCTGTGGCCTGGCCTGCGTCAAGAACATGGAAACGACGATCGTCGGCGAGGGCCCCGAGACGGTGGCCGAAGTGATCGTCGAACCGATCATGAGCGGCGTCGGTGTCGCGGTGCCTCCCGACGAGTATCTGCCCGAGGTCGAACGCCTGTGCCGCAAATACGGCATCCTGTTGCACGTGGACGAGGTGATCAACGGCTTTGGCCGGACCGGCAAGATGTTCGCGCATCAGCATTACGGAGTGTCACCGGACATCATCGCCGTCGCGAAGGGCATCTCCAGCGCGTATCTGCCGATTGCCGCGACGGTGGTGAAGAACAACGTGTTCGACAGCTTCTATGGCGATCCGGCGGAGAATCGGCAGGTCTTCCAGGTGAATACCTATGGCGGGCATCCGGTGGCGGCGGCGGTCGCGTTGCGCAACATCGAGATCATGGAAGAGGAGCGGCTTGCCGACCGCGCCGCGGAGATCGGCGCCTATCTGCTCGATGGGTTGCGCACGTTGACCGGCCTCGCGGTCGTCGGCGATGTCAGAGGCAAGGGGTTGCTGATTGGCATCGAGCTGGTGAAAGACCGCATCACCAAGGAGCAACTCGATGCAGCGCAGCTGGCGAGCGTGGTCGATTTCTGCCGGGACAACGGCGTGATCGTGGGCCGCGCCGGCGCCGGGCGGCGCTCTGGCACGACAATCGCCTTGTGCCCGCCTTTGGTGATCACCCGCGCGGAGTGCGACCGCATCGTCGACACAATGGGCAGGGCTCTGAAGTCGCTCGACATCGGGTCATGAAATTGACGGCGTAACAGGAGGACGACATGGCGCGGGTCGCGGGCAAGGTGGCGCTGGTGGCGGGATCGGGTGGCGGCATCGGCGGCGCCGGCGCCGAGGCGCTGGCACGCGAGGGCGCGGCGGTGTTCTGTACCGACCGCGACGGCGCGGCGGCCGAGGCGACCGCGGCCCGGATACGTGCTGCCGGATGGCAAGCGGCTGCGTCGGCTCTCGACGTGTGCGACCGGTCGGCGGTCGATGCGGCGGTTGCCGCTGTGGTGCGCCAATTCGGGCGGCTCGATATCGTGCTCGAATCGGCCGGGATCAGTCACCGGCTCAATTTCCTGGATCTCGATGCCGAGACTTGGGACCGCATCATCGCGGTCAATCTGACCGGCATGTTTCACCTCGGACAGGCGGCGGCGCGGCAAATGGTGAAGCAGGGCGGCGGCGGCAGCATCATCAACGTGACCTCGCAACTCGCCGAGGTGGCGCGGCCCGAGCGCGCCGCCTATGTCGCCTCGAAGGGCGGCGCCCGCTCGCTGAC
>Ga0209474_10003511_pt1 | contig 13737 bp, 13 predicted proteins | sample GraSoiAngelo_145_FD_185902 | JGI IMG/M metagenome (GOLD analysis project Ga0209474, IMG submission 185902) | Grasslands soil microbial communities from the Angelo Coastal Reserve, California, USA - 14_1009_05_20cm (SPAdes) (version 2) | ecosystem: Environmental > Terrestrial > Soil > Grasslands...
TGGGCACATTCATCGAAAACGCCGTTCATCCTTTTTTATTGCTTGGGAAATTCCAGTCCCATTTCCCTGTAGCGGTCGGGATCGTCGCCCCAGTTCTCGCGCACCTTGACGAACAGGAACAGATGCACGGGAACGCCCGTGATCTCTGCGATTTCCTTGCGCGCGTCCGCGCCGATCGACTTGATGGTAGACCCATTCTTGCCGAGCACGATCTTGCGCTGGCTTTCGCGCTCGACAAAGATGGTCTGTTCGATGCGGATGGACTTGTCCTTGCGCTCGGTCCAGCTATCGGTCTCGACGGTCGACTGATACGGCAATTCCTGATGCAGCTGACGAAAAATCTTTTCCCGCGTGATCTCGGCCGCCAAATGCCGCATCGGCGCGTCCGACATCTGATCCTCGGGGTAATGAAACGGCCCCCCCGGCACCATTTCCGCAAGCCGGCGCCGCAAATCGTCGACACCATCGCCTGATTGCGCGGAAATCATGAACGTCCCCGCGAAGCGAAGGCGGTCATTGGCCGTCTTCGCCAGCGCCAGCAGCTTTTCGCGGGCGACCAGATCGATCTTGTTGATGACCAGGATCTTCTCGTGATCGACGCTGGCCACCTTGTTCAGGATGGCATCGGCCTCCTCATCGAGGCCCGCTTTGGCATCCAACAGCACGCAGACGAGATCGGCGTCATGCGCCCCGCTCCAGGCCGTCGACACCATGGCGCGGTCCAGCCGTCGCTTCGGCGAAAAGATGCCGGGCGTATCGACCAGGATGATTTGAGCGTTGTTTTCGATCACGATGCCGCGGATCAGCGCTCGCGTCGTCTGCACCTTGCGCGAGACGATGGTGACCTTGGAGCCGACCAGGGCATTGACCAGCGTGGACTTGCCGACATTGGGCGCGCCGATCAGCGCGACGAAACCGCAGCGAGTGCCGGCGGGCGCGGCCTTGTCGGAGACTTCAGCGGTCATTACCGCCGACGCCTTCGCGCTCGATCATAACGGAAGCAGCGACCTTTTCGGCGGCACGCTTGCTGCCGCCGATGCCTTCGGCCGGCGCAAACCCCGGCAATTCCACCGCAACGCGGAATTGCGGATCGTGATGCGGCCCGGTGCGCTCGATCTCGCGATATACCGGCGTCGGCAGGCCGTTGGCCTGGGCCCATTCCTGCAGCATGGTCTTGGGATCGCGCAGCGGGCGCCGGTGCTTGCGCATCCGCTCGGTCCAGTTGCCCGTGACGAACTCCGCTGCAGCGGCGTAGCCGCCGTCGAGAAAGATCGCGCCAATCACCGCCTCGCAGATGTCGCCGAGCACGGACTTGCGCAAGCGCGCGCTCGCCCCGGCACCGACCGCGCCAAGCTTGATGTCGTCGGCAAGCCCCAAAAGCTTCGCGACGTCGGCGCAGCTCTCCTTGCGCACGAGGTCGGCAAGCCGTTTCGACAACTCGCCCTCGTCGGCATTCGGGAACGCGCGATAGAGCATGTCGGAGACAACAAGCCCGAGCACACGATCGCCAAGGAATTCGAGACGCTGGTAGCTGTCGCCGCGCTTGTCGCCGCGTTTGCGCGTCGGTTTGAGCGCCGAAACGTGGGTGAAGGCGGTCGCAAGCAGGGTGGGCGAATTTGTACCCGATGCGCCCTTCGAGCGCGGCGGTGGCCGCTTTGGCGCTCACTTTGCTGCGCTTCTTCTTCACCGCCTTACCTTCGCCCACAGGCTCAGGCTGCGGACTTGCGTCGCCTGGTCTCGTCGCGGGGCGGATATCAGGCGTTTCGTCGTTCATCGCACGATTTTGAAGATGCGATTCCAGCGCACCGCCGTGGGCCAGCGCCAGAACATCCAGGCGTGCTCGCCCTCGGCGACGGAGAAAAAGATCATTTGCGCCCGGCCGACGATATTCTCGAACGGCACGTAGCCGACCGCGGACAGCACGCGGCTGTCGGTCGAGTTGTCGCGGTTGTCGCCCATCATGAAGAAATGACCGGGCGGCACGGTGTAGACATTGGTGTTGTCGTAGAAGCCGTTATCGACGCAATCGAGCGTCTCGTAGCTGACGTCGTTCGGCAGCGTCTCCTTCCAGCGCTTGACCCTTGCGGTCGCGTCGGAGGATCCGCAGGGGTCCTCACCGATGAAATCGCTGAGGCGCTCGCGTTTCACCGGGGTGTCGTTGATGTAGAGCAGCCCTTCCTTCATCTGGATGTGATCGCCGGGCAGCCCGATCACGCGCTTGATGTAGTCGGTGGAATCATCCTTCGGCAGGCGGAACACGAGGATATCGCCGCGCGACGGTTCCGAGCCGAAAATCCGCCCCGAGAACAAAGGCGGCGACAGCGGAATGGAATAATGGCTGTATCCGTAGGAATATTTCGAGACGAACAGATAGTCGCCGACCAGGAGCGTTGCCTTCATCGATCCCGATGGAATGTTGAAAGGCTGGAACAGAAAGGTACGGATCACCAGCGCGATCAACAAAGCGTGGATGACGACGCGGATGGTTTCGCCAAGGCCGCTCTCAGATTTTGTTCCGGACGTCACGCTCATCGCTTTCCCAAATCCCGTGGCAACCGCCCGTGCGGTGGCAGAACGTCTTCCTTACGCGAATAGCCCGCCGCTTCGCGTCAAGGAATTGGTCCTGATTCTGATCGTGAGAGCCAATTCCGGCGCAACTTCCGGAGCAGCCCTAGGCTGAATAGCCCTCGCGTTTTAGACGGTTGTTCGCAGACGCGCAATCAACGGCCTCATCAAAACTTCACAATCCATTGATATATAATGGATTTTTTAGTTTTTCCCCGACCGACTCCGCCGCCGCGTCACGATTGCCTGCCGGGACCGCCGAAATTATGACGAAGGCTTGCGCCATCGGCCAATCATCGGTGATGGAAAGATCGACCCGCGCCTGATGGCCTTGCGGCGTCAGGGACAAAAGTCGCGCCAGCGCCCCGCCGGTCAGCTGCATGGTCGGCCGTCCGCCCGGCAGGTTGATCACGCCCATGTCGCGCCACCAGACCCCGCGCCGGATTCCGGTGCCGAGCGCCTTGGAACAGGCTTCCTTGGCCGCGAATCGCTTGGCGTAGGTCGCGACCACCATTTTCTCGCTATTGGCGCGGCGGGCGGCGCGCGCCCGTTCGGCGTCGGTGAAGATGCGGTCCAGAAAACGGTCGCCATGGCGCTCGATCACCTTGGCGACACGGCGGATATCGATCAGGTCGGAGCCGATGCCGATGATCATGTCCGGCCCGCAAGATGTTCACGCCCGCGATCCATCGCGGCGCGCATCGTTCGGACCGTCTCGCCAAGGCCGACAAACAGCGCCTCGCCGATCATGTAATAGCCGATATTGAGCTCGACGATTTCCGGCAGGCTCGCGATCTTCTCCGCAGTCACATAATCGAGGCCGTGACCGGCGTGCACCTCGAGCCCGGCCGAGCGTGCAAGCTTGCTGCCATCCACGATACGGCGCCATTCGGCCTCGGCCTTGTCAGCGTGGCCGTCCACCACGGCGTCGCACCAGGCGCCGGTGTGAATTTCGATCACCGGGGCGCGCAATCTGGCAGCCATCTCAATCTGGCGAGGGTCTGCGGCGATGAACAGCGACACCCGTATCCCGGCGTCGTTCAATTTGGCGATGAACGGTGCCAGTGCATTGTGCTGGCCGACGACGTCCAGACCGCCCTCGGTGGTCAGTTCCTCCCGCCGTTCGGGCACCAGACACACGGCATGGGGTTTGGTGGCCAGCGATATCCGCAGCATATCGGCGGTCGCGGCCATCTCGAAATTCAGCGGCTTTGAGATTTCGGCCTTGAGGCGCGCCATATCCTGGTCGCGGATGTGCCGGCGATCTTCCCGCAGGTGCGCGGTGATGCCGTCGGCGCCCGCCTCGATCGCGACCAGCGCGGCGCGCACGGGATCGGGGTTCATCCCCGCCCTGGCGTTGCGCAGGGTGGCGACGTGATCGACATTGACTCCGAGACGCAGTGGAGGAGTTTTTGGCATAACGGACTCGCGGACGATTTATGGATGTCATGCGCGGGTTTGACCCGCGCATCCATCCTCTTCGTGAAGATGGATTGCCGGGTCATAGGCCAGCGGAAGCGACGCCGTCCTTCGGACGACTATGCCCGGCAACGACGAGCTTGGCTACCCATTGACGCGTTCGACCCGTGCGACGACGGCTTTGGCGCGCAACTGGTTGATAATAGCGCTGAGATGCTTCAGGTCATAGACCTCGAGATCGATCGTGAGCTCGGTGAAATCAGGCGAGCGCCTGCTCATGCTGATATTGTCGATATTGCCGTCGTGCTCGGCGATCACGGTTGCCACCTGGGCGAGGCTGCCCGGCTCGTTGACATTGTCGACCATGATCCGGGCCGGAAAGCGCTGCGGCGTGGTATCATCGACATCCCAGCGCACGTCGAGCCAGCGTTCGGGTTCCTCTTCGAAATCCTTCAGCGCCGGCGACTGGATTGGGTAGATGGTGATGCCCTCGCCCGCCGTCACGATCCCGACGATCCGGTCGCCGGGCACCGCGCCGCCGTTCGGTGCGAACTTGACCGGCAAATCCGAATTGATGCCGCGGATCGGGATTGCCGAGGGGCTGCGGGGCGCCTCCGGCGGAGATTTCAACTTGAGCTTGACCGCAAGGCTCTTCTTGGCGCCGTAGCGCGCGACCCGCTCTTCCTTGTAGTCGGGATACATCGCGCGGGCGACGTCGGAAGCCTTCATCTCGCCACGCCCGACGGCCGCCATTACGTCATCGATCGAGGCCCGCGCCAGCCGCGGCAGCGCCCCCTTGAGCTTATCGTCGGCGTATTCGATCTTGGCGCGCTCGAACAGGCGCTCGACGATGCGCCGGCCGAGCCCCGCATATTGATCGCGCACGGCAGTGCGCGTCGCGCGCCGGATCGCCGCCCGCGCCTTGCCGGTCACCGCCAGCGATTCCCAGGCCGAGGGCGGCGCCGACTGAGCCTCCGACGTCAAGACCTCCACCTCGTCGCCGTTCGTCAATTCCGACGACAGTGGCGCGAATTTGCCGTTGACCTTGCACCCCACCGCGCTGTTGCCGACGTCGGTGTGAACGGCGTAGGCAAAATCGATCACGTTGGCGTGCCGCGGCAGCGCGATCAGCTTGCCCTTCGGGGTGAAACAGAACACCTGGTCGTGGAACAGCTCGAGCTTGGTATGCTCCAGAAACTCTTCCGGATTGGCGCTTTCGGACAAGATCCCGATGGTGTGACGCAGCCAGGCAAAGGCATTGGACTCGCGCTTCAACAATTCGGTCGGCGAACCGACGCCGTCCTTGTAGAAAGCGTGCGCAGCGATGCCGAATTCCGCGATCTTGTCCATTTCCTCGGTGCGGATCTGCAATTCGACGCGCTGGTTGCCGGGGCCGATCACGGTGGTGTGGATCGAACGGTAATCGTTCTGCTTGGGCGTCGAGATGTAGTCCTTGAAACGGCCGGGCACGACCGGCCAGGTGGTGTGCACGACGCCGAGCGCGCGATAGCAGGCCTCGAGATCGTTCATCACCACGCGGAACCCGAAGATGTCGGACAATTGCTCGAAACCGACCGACTTGCGCTCCATCTTGGTCCAGATCGAAAACGGCTGCTTGCGCCGGCCGTAGACGCGCGCGGTCAATCCGTTGTTGCGAAGGTTCTTGGAGAGCTGGCTTTCGATCTCGCCGATCAGGTTGCGGTTGCGCTCGGCCAACGCGTCAAGCCGCTGCGTCACGACCGCATAGGCTTCCGCATCGAGGGTGCGGAAGGAAAGGTCTTCCAATTCTTCGCGCATCTCCTGCATGCCCATGCGCCCCGCAAGCGGCGCGTAGATGTCGAGCGTCTCCTCGGCGATGCGGTGCCGCGACGCCGGGGCTACGAATTCCAGGGTGCGCATGTTGTGCAGGCGGTCGGCAAGCTTGATCAGGAGAACGCGGACGTCGTCGGCGATCGCAAGCAGGAGCTTGCGCAGGTTCTCGGCCTGCTTGGCCTCGCGTGAGACCAATTCCAGCCGCTTCAACTTGGTCAGCCCGTCGACCAGCGCGCCGATCTCATGCCCGAAAATCTGATCGATCTCGGCGCGGGTCGCCTCGGTGTCCTCGATGGTATCGTGCAGCAGCGCGGCGACGATGGTGGCGTCGTCGAGCTTCAGCCCGGTGAGGATCGCCGCGACCTCGAGCGGGTGCGAAAAATAGGGATCGCCGGAGGCGCGGGTCTGCGAGCCGTGCGCCTTCATGGCGTAGACATAGGCGCGGTTAAGCAGATCCTCGTTGGTATCAGGGTTATAGGACCGGACGCGTTCGACGAGGTCATATTGCCGCATCATGCGCGGACGCGGCGATTTGGCCGTCCGCACCGGCGCAGACGACGACGGCGCCACGGCGACCGATTCGGTCGAGGCCTGCATCTGCGGTTGGCTGCGGCGCCAATACGCCATCGGATCACTGCCCTCAATCCCGGACTACGGACGCGCAGTCTAACGCCAAATAGGCGATCCTCCGATCAAATCGGAGACAGCCGGAATGCGTTCCGCGCGGCCCGCCGCGTTCCATGGTAACCATGAAAGCTGACGTAAAAGCAAAGGCCCGGACAAATGTCCGGGCCTTTGGTAAATCGGGTGTGGCTGGAACGGCCGCCACGCCGGACAGGAGGGGTTACTCGTCCTCTTCGGGCTGCTCTTCGGGAGGCGCCAGGCCTTCGAGGCCCTTCAAAAGCTCCTCCTCGGTCATGCGCTCGACCGCAACCTCGGTGTCGTCGGCATCGACGCTGGCGCCGGACGAGCCGATCAAAGGCACGGTATCGGGCTCGGGCTCGTCGACTTCGACGAATTTCTGCAGGGAGTGAACCAGCTCCTCGCGCAAATCTTCGGGGGAAATGGTCGAGTCGGCAATTTCCCGTAGCGACACGACCGGGTTCTTGTCATTATCCCGATCAATCGTAAGTTGTGAGCCGGACGAGATCATCCGGGCCCGGTGAGCGGCCAAGAGAACCAGATCGAACCGGTTGTCGACCTTGTCGATGCAATCTTCCACGGTGACGCGCGCCATCGCCTGTCGCTCCGTTAATTGGGACCGAAATGTTGGTTATGCGCGCTAGTTATAGGTGTCGGGGGCGTTTCGCAAGACCAATTTGTGATTTGGCCTCCGCTAGCCCCTCTGCTAACCCGCCTTACGGGGCTTCTTGGGCCGGAGCGTCCGAAACGACGGGACACTGCTTTGGACAAGAAATCGCTTCATTGCGTCGTCAAAACTATACCTTTATTGCCCTGACTTCCCCAATCTCCGGTAGTGTCTGTCCGGGACCAATCCAATTGGGGGATTGGCGGTACATCGAAATGCGCGGATCTGCGGCCGCCGCGCCAAGCAAAAAGGCTACCAACAACTTCGCGAGAGACTGAATGTCACCTACGACCAACAAGATCGCGCTCTTCATCGATGGCGCCAACCTTTATGCAACCGCCAAGACGCTCGGTTTCGATATCGACTACAAGCGCCTGCTCAAGGAATTCCAAAGCCGCGGCACGCTATTGCGCGCGTTCTACTACACCGCGATCATTGAAGATCAGGAATATTCGTCGATCCGCCCCTTGATCGACTGGCTCGATTACAACGGCTACACCGTCGTCACCAAGGCGACCAAGGAATTCATCGACGCGAGCGGCCGCCGCAAGGTGAAGGGCAATATGGACATCGAACTCGCCGTCGATGCCATGGAACTCGCCGAGCATATCGATCAAATGGTGCTGTTTTCCGGTGACGGCGACTTCCGCTCGCTGGTCGAAGCGGTGCAGCGCCGCGGCGTCCGCGTCACCGTGATCTCGACGATTTCCAGCCAGCCGCCGATGATCGCCGACGAGCTGCGGCGTCAGGCCGACGTTTTCACCGACCTCGTCGAGCTGCAATCCAAGCTCGGCCGCGATCCGTCCGAGCGCCCGGCTCCACGCGAGCCGCGCCACCACGCGCCGCAATTCCTGCACCGCGCCACCACCATGGCGCCGAGGGGCGATGACGACGATTTCGAGGAGTAAGAACGACCTGGCGCCGACGGGCGCTCCGTCCACTTCCTCCGGACCCGACCGAGATTGCCCGCTCTGCCCCAGGCTTGCGGCCTTCCGCGAGGAGGCGCGAGTGCGTGAACCGGAATGGTTCAACGGGCCGGTACCGTCCTTTGGCGACCCTGACGCGCAATTGCTCATCGTTGGGCTCGCGCCGGGCTTGCAGGGCGCCAATCGCACGGGGCGGCCTTTCACCGGCGATTTCGCCGGCGACCTCCTCTATGCGACGCTGCTCGAATATGGTTTCGCGCAAGGCGCCTATCACGCGCGGCCGGACGACGGGCTAAAGCTGGTCGGCTGCCGGATCAGCAATGCGGTGCGGTGCGTACCGCCGCAGAACAAGCCACTGCCGGCGGAAATCAATACCTGCCGGCCATTCCTGGCCATGACGATTGCGACCATGCCTGGATTGCGTGCGATCGTAGCACTTGGACGAATTGCGCATGATTCAGTCCTGAAGACGCTGAGCCTTCGCGGCTCGGCGGCGCCGTTTGCGCATGGTGCCGTGCATCGGGCCGGTGCTCTCAAGCTCTACGACAGCTATCACTGCTCGCGCTACAACACCAACACCGGCGTGCTGACCCCAAAGATGTTTCGCGGCGTGTTTGCCAAGGTGCGAGCGGATTTGGGTTAGGTCTGACGAATCTAACCCGGATGCGCCTTCAGATTCGTAGGGTGAGCAAAGCGAAGCGTGCCCACCATCACAGCGCGATAGACGACGATGGTGGGCACGGCGCAAGCGCGCCTTTGCTCACCCTACCCAACTCAAACCGGATTCTCCTTCAGCCATGCCAGCACGTCGCCGGCATTCCGGTCGGGCGGGAACACTGGATAGAACACATGCGTGATCCGTGCATTGTCGATGATCAACGCAAGCCGCTTGATCAGGATCAATCCCGCCACCTCCATGGTCGGCAGATCGAGCGCGCTGGTCAGGGTGAGCTTTTCATCCGACAGCACCGGAAACGGCAGATGCAATCGCGCGGCCATCTCGGCCTGATAGGCGTTGCTCTGCGTCGACAGGCCGAACACATGCGAGCTGCCCGCGGCCTTTAGTTCGGCAAACAGGTCGCGGAAGGCGCAAGTCTGCGGGGTACAGCCGCGCGCACCCGGGATCATGTCCCAGTCGTCGACAATGCTGATCTTGCCGGGCTCGCCGGTTCTGGGATAGGCGAACACCACGGTGCGGCCCGGCAGCGCCGACAACCTCACCGAGGTGTCGTCGGTGGCGATCAGGCTGACCGGCGGAATCGTCATGCCCTCGAGATGCGCCGCGGCACCATCATCGGTCGGCGCCGGGATCTTGCTCCAGTCGACTTCAAGCAGGTTCTTCTGGTTCATTAGACTAGTCTCCATTGGTCGTCATTGCGAGCCAACGGGTCGCGCGAATGCGCGCCCGATGACAGGCTCCGCGAAGCGATCCACGGTGCGGCAATGCCGAAAGCTGGATTGTTTCGTCGCTACGCTCCTCGCAATGACGGATAGGGATGCGGATCACCACTATCCCCTCGCCCGCAGCAGGCGGCCCTTCTCCCTGCTCCAATCGCGCTTCTTCTCGCTCTCGCGCTTGTCGTGCAGCTTCTTGCCCTTGGCCACCGCCAGCAACAGCTTGGCGCGGCCGCGCTCGTTGAAATAAAGCTTGAGCGGGATCAGCGTCATGCCCTCGCGATCGACGGCGCCCATCAATTTATTGATTTGCTTCTTGTGCAGCAACAGCTTGCGCGGCCGCTTCGGCTCGTGATTGAAGCGATTGGCCTGCAAATATTCGGGAATATTGGCGTTGATCAGCCAGATCTCGCCGTCCTTGGAATCGGCGTAGGATTCCGCAATCGTGGTCTTGCCGTTGCGGATCGACTTCACCTCGGTTCCGGTCAACGCAATGCCCGCCTCGATCGTGTCCTCGATTGCGTAATTGAAACGCGCCTTGCGATTCTCGGCGACCACCTTGATCGCCCGCTCATTCTTTTCGGCCACTTCAAGCCTTCTTCAGGAGATCACGGATCTCGGTCAGCAGTTCGACCTCGCGCGTCGGCTTCGGCGGCGCGCTCGGTGCCGCCTCTTCACGTCGCTTCAGCTTGTTGACGAGGCGGATGACGATGAACAGCACGAAGGCGATAATCAAGAAATTCAAGGTTAGGGTCAGAAAATTGCCCCAGGCCAGCACCGCGCCCTGCTTTTTCGCGTCCGCCAGGTTGCCTGCGGTGATCGCCTTCGACAGCGGAGTGAAGTAGTTGGAGAAATCGAGCCCACCGGTGATCGCGCCGATGATCGGCATGATGACGTCGCCGACCAGCGAGTTCACGATCGCGCCAAAGGCGGCGCCGATGATGACGCCGATCGCGAGGTCGACGACATTGCCCTTCATCGCGAATTCGCGAAACTCCTTCAGCACGTTAGAACCCTCTGTTCGTTCGCCAGGCGAAGAATGCGCGATGCAGACAAAATCAATTGATCAGGCCGGCATGCACCATCGCGCTGCGCACGGCCGCGCGCGTCGGCTCGGATACCGGCACCATCGGCAGGCGCAGCTTCTCTTCCAATTTGCCAAGTAGCGACAGCGCGTACTTGATCGGCGCGGGATTGCTTTCAATGAACAGATTGGTGTGCAGCGGCATCAGCTTGTCGTGCACCTTCAGCGCCGTGGCGAGGTCGCCTTTCTGCCAGGCGATATGGAATTCGGAGCACAGCCGGGGCGCGACGTTGGAGGTTACCGAGATGCAGCCGTGACCGCCATGCGCCATGTAGCCGAGAACGGTGGCGTCCTCGCCCGACAATTGGTTGAAATCCTCGCCCATCGCGGCGCGCTGCTGCGACACCCGCACCATGCTGGCGGTCGCGTCCTTGACGCCTGCGATGTTCTTCAACTCGAATAATCGCTTCATGGTGTCGACCGACATGTCGATCACCGAGCGCGGCGGGATGTTGTAGATGATGATGGGAATACCGATCGCGTCGTTGATCGCCTTGAAGTGCTGGTACATGCCTTCCTGGGTCGGCTTGTTGTAATAGGGCGTCACCACCAGCACCGCGTCGGCGCCGGCCTTTTCCGCATGCTCGGCCAGATCGATGGCCTCCCTGGTCGAATTTGAGCCTGCACCTGCGATCACGGGAACGCGGCCCTTGGCCTCCTCGACGCACCACTCGACCACGCGCTTGTGCTCATCGTGGCTCACGGTCGGGCTTTCGCCGGTCGTTCCCACCGGCACAAGGCCGTGGGTGCCTTCGGCCATCTGCCAGTTCACGAGCGACCGGAAGGCCGCTTCGTCGAGCGAGCCGTTCTTGAAGGGCGTGACCAAGGCGGTGAAGGATCCCCGGAATTTCGTCTTGGCTGCCATCGACTTCCTCCAAACGCGTGGTTCGCGGCGCTTCTTGTGCTGAATACATCAATTCATATCGGGTCAGACGGTTCGGCGAAAGGCTGGACTATTGATCCAGCCGCGATTTTGCCGCTGTCATGGCGCAGAGACCTAGGCCCGCGGGGGGAATAAGTATTTTGCCCGCAGATTCAATCAAATAGACCTGAAGCTTAAGCGATTGAATGATTCGCAGCGAAGGAACGCCGTGAACCGCCTTGTCCGCGCAGCCGCGTTGCGATCGACCGCCTTGGCCACCAGCCTGACGCTGGCGGTGGGTTTATCGGCGCTGGCGACGAATGCCTGGGCTGCCAAGCCCAAGGTTCCCCTGCCAAAACCGCGGCCGATCGCACGCAATTTGGTGCCCAATTCTACAGCCAACAGGATCACCGTCAGCAAGAGCACGCCCGGCAAGATGACGGCCGTGGCAACGGCGGCAGCGCCGGTGCTGACCCCGATCGCTAGGGAGACGGGGCCCGGCCCGACACCGGCGCCGGCGATCGCGCCCGTTTTACCGTCCCGCCCGCGCGCGGCCCCTGCTCTGCCGCTGCGCAAACAGGTGGCGCCGGCCGCGGTGGCCGCGACCTCATCGACCTCGAAGGCCGATACCGACGCGATCGAGAACGTCATCGAGCTAATCCGCCAACGCAAGCCTGACGACGCCACCCAAATCGAGGCCACGATATCCGATCCGGTCGCAAGAAAGCTTGCGGAATGGATCATCCTGCGCAGCGACAACAACAACGCGAGCGTCGAGCGCTACCGCGCCTTCATATCGGCCAATCCAAGCTGGCCTTCGCAGGCGTTCCTGCGCCGCCGCTTGGAGGCGGCGCTGTGGGACGACCATCGCGAGGATGCGGTCGTATGGTCCTGGTTCGAAGGCGAATCGCCGTCGTCGGCCAAAGGCCGCTTCGCGCTGGCGCGGGCAATGCTCGCGCGCGGCGACCGCGCCAATGCCGAACGCCTGGTGCGCGAAGCCTGGCGCAACGATGCGATGTCGGAGGATACCGAGAACGCCGCGCTCGAGTTGTTCGGCGCATTGCTGACGGCGGGCGACCAGAAGGCGCGAATGGATTTGTTGTTGTACGGCAGCGAGCACGAAGCCGCCTTGCGGGCTGCAAAACGGCTCGGTGCCGGCTATGTCGCGTTGGCGAAGGCGCGGATTGCGGCTTACAAGAAAGCTGCCAACAGCCGCGCATTGCTCGATGCGGTTCCGCACGAGCTGCATGGCGACCCCGGCTATATCTTCAGCAAGATCCAACTGCTCCGCCGCGAAGAGAAATTCGCCGAGGCGGCAGCGCTGATGCTGAGCGCGCCGAGGGACCCTGCCCGGCTCTACAATCTCGACGAATGGTGGATCGAACGGCGCCTGCTGGCGCGCAAGATGATCGATAGCGGCGAACACCGCACCGCATACCTGATCGCACGCGACGCGGCGCTGCCCACGCGCGACATCTACAAGACCGAACAGGAATTCACGGCGGGCTGGATCGCGCTGCGTTTCCTCACCGATCCGGCATTGGCCGCGCAGCATTTCGCCCGGATCGGCGTCGGCACCGTCAACCCGACGACGCTGGCGCGCGCCGGCTACTGGCAGGGCCGTGCCGCCGAAGCCGCCGGACGCTCCCAAGAGGCCCGCGCCGCCTACGCCGCGGCGGCGGAACAATCGACCAGCTATTACGGCCAATTGGCGCGCGCCAAGCTTGGGATGCCGCAGCTCGAATTGAACGACGCGCCCACCGCGCGCGTCCGCGGCGTCGAGCGGCTCGAGATCGTCCGCGCCGTGCAGTTGCTGTTCGATCTCGACGAGCGCGACATCGCGATCCCGATCTTTGCCGATATGGGGGAAAGCGGCGATCCCGATGCGCTGGTGGGCCTGGGCGAAGTAGCCGCGCGCTACGGCTACGCGCGCGGCATGCTGCTCGTCGGCAAGGCCGCGCTCAATCGCGGATTGCCGTTCGATTTCTACGCCTATCCGGTGACCGGCATTCCGCCCTTTAGGGCGATAGGGCCCGATGTCGAAAAGAGCGTCATCTTCTCGATCGCGCGGCAGGAGAGCGCGTTCAATCCAGCCGACGTCTCGGCGGCGCAGGCCTACGGGTTGATGCAGGTGACGCCGGATGCGGGCCGCTACGTCTGCAAGCGGGCCGGCGTCGGCTTCGATCTCGCCCGGATGAAGACGGACGTGGTCTACAACGTCGCGTTGGGGGCTGCCGAGCTCGGCGGGCTACTTGAGGACTACCGCGGCTCCTACATCATGACCTTTGCCGCCTATAATGCCGGCCGCGGCAGCGTCAAGAAATGGATCGACCGCTACGGCGATCCGCGCGATCCCAAGGTCGAC
>Ga0209474_10003512_pt1 | contig 13736 bp, 9 predicted proteins | sample GraSoiAngelo_145_FD_185902 | JGI IMG/M metagenome (GOLD analysis project Ga0209474, IMG submission 185902) | Grasslands soil microbial communities from the Angelo Coastal Reserve, California, USA - 14_1009_05_20cm (SPAdes) (version 2) | ecosystem: Environmental > Terrestrial > Soil > Grasslands ...
ATGAGGTAGCCGGCGACGTGCAGGTACCGCCTGAGAGCTGCTTTGATCGCCCCCCACCAGGTCACCGGCCGTCCGGCGGCGGACTGGCAGATGGCGGCGGACAGAGCGCCGTACAGAAGCGGCGTGATCGCAAAGTTGATGACGCTGCCCACACCCAGCGCGATGAGCGACGGCGCGAACGCGTTCAGGTCCGGCGTCTGGCCCGAGCTGGCCTGCCCGATCAAATCGCTGAAGAGCGCGAAGAAGCCATAGCCGGCGAGGGCCGCCAGCGGCACGGAGAACACCACCGCTATGCCCGCGAGGAGGAGGAAGTGCCGGCGGTACATTCGGAAGATCTCGTCGAGGACGTCGCCAATCTCGAGTGGGCGTAGGCGGAGCGGCACCGGGACGCTCATGGGGAGTCATTGTCGCCGCCGCCGCCGCCACGATGCCCACGCTTTGGGCTCGAACTGCACGGTTGCGGCGGGCCTGCCGAAAGCCCTGCGGTCGAGCGCGAGCTACGGTTTCGCGGCGGCGCCGGTCCCGGCCGGCTCCTTGTGGCGATGCTTCACGGGCGTGAACTTGAGGGCGTCCTCGCCTTCGACGTCGATCTGCACGGTGTCGCCACGCGCGATCTTTCCGCGCAGCAGGTGCTCCGACAGCTGGTCTTCGATCCGGCTGGTGATCACCCGCCGCAGCGGGCGCGCTCCGTAGATGCGGTCGTAGCCCTCTTTCGCAAGCAGGTCCTTGGCTGCGTCGGTCACCTCGATGGTGATCTGCTGCTCGACCAGGTGCTTGCCGAGCCGATCCAGCTGCAGGTCCACGATCTGCCGGATCTGCTGGGTCGTCAGGCTCTTGAACACCACCACCGCGTCGACGCGGTTGAGGAACTCCGGCCTGAACATCCGCTTCAGCTCTTCGTCGATCTTCTCTTTGGTGTTCTTGTGCCGCCGCTCGACTTCCTCTGATTCGTCGACCACAGCGGGCTGGAAACCCAGCGCGGTTCCGGCCTGGTTCACGTCCCGAATGCCGAGGTTCGAGGTCATGATGATCACGGTGTTCGCGAAGTTCACGACCTTGCCCTTCGCGTCACTGAGCCGGCCGTCCTCGAGGATCTGCAGCAGCATGTTGAAGACCTCGGGGTGCGCCTTCTCGATCTCGTCGAAAAGAATCACCGAGTAGGGCCTCCGCCTCACCGCCTCGGTGAGCTGACCGCCCTCGTCGTATCCGACGTAGCCCGGAGGTGATCCAACCAATCGCGCAGTCGTGTGCCGCTCCATGAACTCCGACATGTCGAGCTTGATGAGCGCGTCCTCGGAGTCGAACAGGTACTCCGCGAGCGCACGCGCCAGCTCGGTCTTTCCAATACCGGTCGGGCCAAGGAAGATGAAGGAGCCAATCGGGCGGCGTGGGTCCTTGAGGCCTGCGCGTGCCCGCCGCACGGCCTGCGAGACGGTGAGGATCGCCTCGTCCTGGCCCACCATGCGCTTGTGAATCTCTTCTTCCATGCGCAACAGTCGAGCTGTCTCCTCCTCGACGAGTCGCGACACCGGAACGCCGGTCCATGCGGCCACGATCTGTGCGATGTGCTCCTCGCTCACCTCAGGCACCGTCTCGCCCAGCTTGTCGCGCCAGGCGGCTTCCTTCAGCGCTAGCTTGTCCTGCAGCTTCTTGACCTTGTCGCGGACAGCGGCGGCGGCCTCGAAGTCCTGCTTGTTCACCGAATCGTCCTGGTCGACCCGCTGCTTCTTGATCTCCTTCTGAAGCTCCTTCAGCTCGTCGGGCGTGGTCGTCAGCTTCATGCGGACGCGAGCCGAGGCCTCGTCGATGAGGTCGATCGCCTTGTCGGGCAGGGCCCGGTCGCTCACATATCGGTCGCTCAACACCGCCGCCGCGTGAACGGCCGCTTCCGTGATGGTCACCCGGTGATGCTTCTCGTAGAGCGACTTGACGCCATTGAGAATGTCGATCGTCTCGGCCAACGTAGGTTGATCCACGAACACCGGTTGGAACCGGCGCTCGAGAGCGGCGTCCTTCTCGATGTACTTGCGGTACTCGTTGAGGGTCGTGGCGCCGATGCACTGAATCTCGCCGCGCGCGAGCGCGGGCTTGAGGATGTTGGCGGCGTCGATCGCGCCTTCGGCGGCGCCTGCGCCGACCAGCGTGTGCAGCTCATCGATGAAGAGCACGACCTCGCGGCTCGAACGGATCTCGTCAAGGATCTTCTTGAGTCGCTCCTCAAACTCACCGCGGTACTTCGTGCCGGCGACCAGGGCGCCCATGTCGAGAGTGAGCACGCGCTTGTGCTGCAGCGACTCGGGTACGTTGCCGAGGTTGATCTGCTGCGCGAGGCCTTCAGCAATAGCTGTCTTGCCGACGCCAGGCTCGCCGATGAGAGCCGGGTTGTTCTTCGTGCGGCGGCTGAGGATCTGGATCACGCGCTCGATCTCCATCTCCCGCCCGATGACCGGGTCCAGCTGATTTCGGCGCGCGAGCTCAGTGAGGTCGCGACCGAACTGGTCCAGCAACGGAGTCTTGGACGGCTTCTTCGGCGCGGGCTCGGCCTCGGTTTCGGCGCTCGAGTCGTGCAGCAGGCGCTCGATCTCGGAGCGGACCTTGTCGAGCGTCGCGCCGAGATCTTCGAGCACATGGGCCGCGATGCCCTCTCCCTCGATGAGCAGGCCAAGCAACAGGTGCTCGGTACCGACGTAGTTGTGTCCCATCCGGCGCGCTTCCTCGAAGGAGATCTCGATCACCTTCTTGACGCGCGAGGTCGGGATGATCTGCTGGATGATGATCCGCTCGTTGCGACCCAGAACCGACTCGATCGTCTGGCGGACTTTGCCGATCTCGACGCCGAGGTTGTTCAGAACCTTGGCGGCGAGGCCCTCACCTTCGCGGAGTAGGCCCAGAAGTAGGTGCTCGGTCCCTATGTAGCTGTGGTGGGATCTTTCTGCTTCTTCCTGTGCGAGCGTCAGAACCTTCTTGGCTCGCTCAGTAAATCTCTCGAACGGATACATGGTGCTCATGAAGGTCCTCTGTCTATTCGGACTCCGGCGACTCGGTGGGGCCAGCACCTCCTCGATCTGATAACTCTCGTGCCTGCAGCACTGTGCAAGTAATATACCGTCCGCCTCACCTCACAGATTCCATTACGGGAGGCGCCTTGAGATCAGTCTCGACGCCCCTTGCCGGATGGTTCCCCGCTCTGGTGGCCCTCGCCATTCCGACCTTCTTTCTACCCAACCTGGTGGATGCATTCATCCTCCCCAGGGCCTCTGTCGTCATCGCCGGGGCGTGCCTGGGCGCCGGCCTGGCTGCTCTTGTTCACGGAAGGCCGAGCCTGGGAGCCCTGCGATGGCCTCTGCTGGCCGCGGCGGCGGCCGCCCTGCTCGCGTTTGCATTCTCCTCCTCATGGCCCCTCAGCCTGGTTGGCGGCTACACGCGATACGAGTCGCTGCCCATGCGGCTCGCCTACCTGGGTCTGCTCGCGGTCCCGGTCTGGCTCTTGCGGAGCGAGCTGTCGCGAAGCGCCGTGATCGTGGCCTTTGTGATTGGAACCGCTCTGGCCTCGCTCGAGGCGATCGCCCAATGGTGGATCCATGTCCCGTTCCGCCCGGACGGTAATCTCGGCAACGCCAACCTGCTGGGAGCCCTGATCGCCCTGGCGATGCCACTGTCGGTGGCCCGCTTGCTGAGATTCGATTGGGCCTCTCCGCTCTGGCTCCTGTGCTCGGCCGTCATGGTCGGGGGGCTGATCGTCTCCACGTCTCGGGGCGGCGCCCTCGCAACGCTGGCGGGCTGCCTGGCGCTGGCTGTGTTCGCGGCGAGGGGACGCGCCGCCGCCCTGATCGGTGTCGCGGCGACCGCGGTGGTCGGGCTCGCGCTGCTTGCGATCCTTTTCTCACCCCTGCGAAATCTCAACGGAGACCCTGGCCCCACCCGCCTGCATCTGTATCCGGACGCCGTCCGGATGATCAGCGCAAGCCCGCTGGTGGGCTGGGGCGAGGACGCCACCGGGCTTGTGTTCGGCCGCTTTCTGACCGGTGACTGGTCACCCGGCGTGACCTTTGATCGGGCGCACTCGGGGCCGCTGGATCTGGCTGCCACCCAGGGATTGGTTGGACTCGTGGCGCTCGGAATTGTGCTTGTGGTGCTGCTGCGTGGGCTCTGGCGCTACCGGCATGCGCCACCAGCCCACGGGTCGAGGCCGGTTCGAGTGGGCACGATCGGGGCTGTCGGAGCCGCCTGCATCGCCTACACGGTGTGGGTCGCTTTCAACTTCGACTGGGCGCCGGCGACCGGCCCGTTCTGGTTGCTGGCCGGCACCGGCTGGTCGGCCGTGCGCTCGATTCAAGGGGAGGAGCTGCCCAGCGCGAACGAGCTCGTCGAGCGGGCGCGACCCGGGGGCGGCCTGCTGCGGGTGGTGGAGGCGCTGGCGCTTGCGCTTGTCGCCGTGGGTCTGGCCGCCCTGCCGATCCTGGCTGAGGCTTGGTACTCCGAGGGCCGCTCCGATCTTGCGGTGCAGGTCGATCCGCTTCAGTCGCAGTACCACCGTGCGTTCGGCGAGAGATTGATCGGACAGGGATCTCAGCAGCAGGGCCTGTCCGAGCTTCGACTGGCGGCGCGGCTGGGGTCCACCGATCCGTCGCTGTACGTCGAGCTGGGTGACGAGGAGCTGCGGACGGGAGACGTCGCGCAGGCACGCGCCGACTACCAGATGGCGCTCACCATCGATCCCTACTGGTTACCGGCCAAACAGCGCCTGGCGGCCAATGGTGGCCTGGCGACTGCCTGACGCCACGCAACTAGAGGACTAGGACTCGTCTTCCTCGTCAGGTTCGGGGTAGCTTTCCGAGCGGCCAACCCGGCTGCCGGCCAGGGCGGCCGGCGGCGCCGAAAGCTGCTTCAGGCTCAGCGAGATCCGCCGGCGCGCGGTGTCGATCCCGATCACCTTCACCTGCAGGTCCTCACCAACCTTCAGCACGTCCTCGGTCCGCTCCACGTGGTCCCAGGACAGCTCCGAGATGTGAAGCAGCCCTTCGATGCCGGGCATGATCTGAAGGAAAGCCCCGTACTTCTTGGTTTTGGTGACCTGGCCCTCGACGATAGATCCGATCGGCATCGACTGGACCAGCCGTTCCCATGGATCCTGCTGCAGCTGGCGCAGCGAAAGCGAGATCCGGGTCTGCTCGGGGTCGAGCTTGATGACCTTCACGGTCACCTCTTCGCCGAGCTGAAGCACGTCGGTCACCTTGGACACCCGGTCCCAGGACAGCTCGGAGATGTGGATCAGGCCGTCCGCCCCGCCGATGTCGACGAAGGCGCCATAGCTCGTGATGCCGGAGACGGTCCCCTTCACGGTGGTCCCGGTCTGGAGGCGGCTGAACAGCTCCTCCCGCTTGCGCGCTCGATCCTCGTCCTCGGCTGCCTTCTGGCTGACGATCAGCCGGTTCCGCTTCCGGTTGACCTCCAGGATCTTGACCGGGATCCGCTGGCCGACCAACGACTCCAGGCTGCCCGCGTATGCGCGCGCCACCTGGCTGGAGGGCAGGAACCCACGCAGTCCGAGCACGTTGACGATCAGGCCGCCCTTGTTCTGCTCGCGGACGTCGGCCTCGATCACCGACCCGTCGGTCTGCTTCTCCGCCGCCACAAGCCAGGTGGTCTCGGCGCGAGCCCGCCGGAGGCTGAGGACGACGTTGCCCTCCTCGTTCTCAGGCTGGAGCACGAACACCTTGATCTGGTCGCCAGGTTCGAGACCGAGCGAGTCGACCTCGCCGCGCAGTCCAAGCTCTTTGCTCGAGATCACGCCCTCGGCCTTGGCGCCGATGTCGACCAGGACCTCATCCGGATCAACGCGCACGACGATGCCGTCGACGATGTCCCCATGATTGGGGGTCTTGAAGGCCTCCTCCTCATAGTGGAGGTAGTCCTCCATCGTCATCGCGGCTGACGGGTCGTCCTGTTCGGTCGCCTCCTCAGGCTCGGTCAGGACAGCCCCAAAATCATTAGCCAACGTAAGAACCCCCTAGAGATTATTGGTGTGGTCTTGGTCGTCAATTGCGGCCTCCGCCAAACGAACTCCAATTGTAACTCACGGGTGCCGCTCATCCCGGGAAGGGTTTGGCGAGATCGTGGTTGTCGATCAGGCGCGTTCGGCCGATCCGAACCGCAAGCACCGCCAGCGTTCCCGGCCCCTCAAAGTCAGCCGGATCGACCAGCTCGGCGTAGTCGACCTGCGCGAGCGGCTCCCGGCCCAGCTCTTCCAGCAGCGTGCCGTGAAGAATCGCGAGGGCGCGCTCTCCCGCCTGGTAGGCATCGGCGGCTTTGCGGAGGGCCATGCTGAGGCTCGCCGCGGCCTGGCGCTCACGCGCGTCGAGGTAAGCATTCCTCGAGCTCACCGCCAGGCCGTCGGCCTCGCGCACCGTGGGACCGACCCTGATCTCGACGCCGGAGTCGAGATCGGCCGCCAGCCGCTTCACCACCGCCACCTGTTGAGCATCCTTCTGACCGAAGTAGGCTCGATCCGCCTCCGACGCCCAGAACAGCTTCGCGACCACCGTGGCCACGCCCTCGAAGTGGCCTGGACGCGCAAGGCCCTCCAACCGCGACGTCAGGCCGCCGACGCTGACGCGCGTGCTCGCCTCGGGCGGGTACATCGCCTCGGGACGCGGCATGTAGACGGCGTCGATAGATGCCCGCCGCAGCAGCTCGAGGTCGGCGGCCACGGGCCTCGGATAGCGCTGGAAGTCCTCCCCGGGCCCGAACTGCAACGGATTCACGAAGATGCTGACGACCACCTTCGTGTTCTCCGCTCGGGCACGGTCGACCAGGCTCATGTGGCCCGCATGCAGCGCCCCCATCGTGGGCACGAGGCCGACCACCTCGCCGGCACGATGCCATCCGCGGGACAGCTCCCGCAGTCGCACCGGCGAATCGACTACGACCGGACCGCTATCCGGCCCCGTACTTGACCTCATCCCGCTTCGAGTCCGCATGCGGCGTCGATCCGTTGGCCGTGTACTCATGCTCCGGCCCGGGGAACGTCCCATTTCGGACGTCGTCCGAGAACCGCTGCGCGGCGCGAGAGATCTCGTCGGCCAGGTTGGCATACCGCTTCACGAACTTCGGTGCCTTGCCCGTGGTCAGCCCCACGAAGTCGTGGAACACAAGCACCTGCCCGTCGGTCTGTGGCCCGGCGCCGATGCCGATGGTCGGGATCCGCAGGGATTTGGTCACGCGGCTTGCCACTGCCGTGGGAACGCCTTCCAGCACGAGGCTGAAGGCACCGGCGGCCTCGAGCTCGCGGGCGTCGGCGAGGATCCTGGCCGCCTGCGCCTCGGTCTTGCCCTGCACCTTGAATCCGCCCATCTGGTGCACGAACTGCGGCGTCAGGCCGAGATGGCCCATCACCGGGATCCCCATACCGGTCAGTCGCTGGGTGAGCTCGGCGATCCTGCCGCCGCCCTCCAGCTTGACGGCGTGCATGCCGCCTTCCTTGACGAATCGCCCGGCGCTTTCGATCGCCTGCTCGGTCGAAGAGTGATACGACATGAACGGCATATCGCCCACCAGCAGGGCCTGGCGCGCGCCACGCGAGACCGCCTTGGCGTGATGGATCATCTCGTCCATCGTCACCGGCAGCGTGGTCGGGTAGCCCAGCATCACCATGCCGAGACTGTCGCCCACCAACAGGATCGGAATGCCGGCCTGGTCGAGGATCTGAGCGCTCAGGAAGTCGTAGGCGGTGAGCATGGTGAAACGGCGGCTTTCGTCTTTGAAACGCTGGACGTCCAGCACCGTGGTCATCGACGCACTCTCCTTCGGGTCGCTGCCACTTCAGGGGTCAGCGCCCTACGCACCCGCTCGGCCGCGGCGGGGTCGAGCCCCGCTTTGCGCGCGATCTCGAGCGTGATCGCGCCGAGCATACGATAAAGACCGGGGTTGTCCACAGCTTCCAGGTGACGCCTCACGGTCCCCGCATCGCCCCGGCGGATCGGTCCGGTCAGCCCCTCCACCACGCCCCGCCGGCGGATGTTCTGCACGGAACCGTCGACTAGCGGCAGCAGCGCTCGCGTGGCTTCGCCCTCGCTCCAGCCAATCCCCTGCAGCATCCTCACCGCCTCCGCCACCACCACGTCGACGTAGTTGGAGGCAAAGACGGCGGCCGCGTGGTACACGACCCGCTGCGCGTCTCCGACCGGCTTCGGGCGCGCCCCCAGCCTGCGCGCCAGCGCAGAGAGCCGGCGCTTCAGGGCCGGCGTGCTGGCGTCGATTGCGATCGTGATGCCCCGAAAGGCCTCGGATCCTCGCGGAGCGGGGAACGACTGCAGGGGATGAAACGAACCGACCGCCCGCGGCTTCAGCGCCTCGAGCACGTCCAGTCCGAGCGCGCCGCTCAGGTGGACGAAGCTCACCGCCGGCCCAGGCTTCAGACCGGCGATCCGTGACGCCATCTCGGAGACGGAGCCGTCCGGAACGGCAAGGAACACGAGGCCGCTGTCAGGCGGCACAAAACCGTTTCGCGCCGGCAGCAGGCGAGCCGGGAGCGCGCGCGAGAGGCTGCGGCCCAGCCTGCCCCGACCGGCTACAAAGAGTCGGTCGGCCGTCAGCTAGGACGCGGTCGAGGACGCAGCCGCTGCGGGCGGCGACTCGCGGGCAAGGATCTCGTCGAGCTGCTTGCCGTCGAGGGTCTCCACGATCTTGAGCTGCTCGACCACCGCGTCCATCTTGAGGCGCTGGGCTGTGAGGATGCCCTTGGCGGTCTGGTAGCCGTGATTGATGATGGACCGGATCTCCTCGTCGATCACCGCCGCGATCTCTTCCGAGTAGTTGCGCTGCTCGCCGAGGTCGCGGCCGAGGAACACGAGCTCCTCCTTATGGCCCATCGCGACGGTGCCCAGCTTCTCCGACATTCCCCACTGAGTCACCATTCGCCGAGCCATCTGTGTCGCCTTCTGGATGTCGTTCTCGGCGCCCGAGGTGACGTCGCCGAAGACGATCTCCTCGGCCACCCGGCCGCCCATGATCCCGGCGATCTGGTCCATGAGCTCGTCTTTCGAGATCAGGTATTTGTCCTCCGACGGGAGACTGAGCGTCCAGCCGAGCGCCATGCCTCGAGAGATGATCGAGACCTTGTGCACCGGGTCCGCGTGCGGAAGCGCCTTCATGACCAGCGCGTGACCCGTCTCGTGGTAGGCGATGACCTCCTTCTCGTGCTCCGAGATGCGCCGGCTCTTCCGCTCGGGGCCCGCGATCACGCGCGCGATCGCCTCCTCGAGCTCGTCCATCCCGATCACCTTCTTGTTCGCGCGGGCGGCGAGGATCGCCGCTTCGTTGATCAGGTTCGCGAGGTCCGCTCCACTGAAGCCTGGCGTCTGGCGGGCGAGCACGTCGAGATCGACGGTCGAGTCCAGGGGCTTGTTGCGCGCGTGAACGTCGAGGATGGAGCGGCGCCCCTTGATGTCGGGCCGGTCGAGGGTGACATGGCGGTCGAAGCGCCCGGGGCGTAGCAGCGCCGGGTCGAGCACGTCCGGCCGGTTGGTCGCGGCGATGACGATCACGTGCGTGTTGGTGTCGAAGCCGTCCATCTCGACGAGCAGCTGGTTGAGGGTCTGCTCGCGCTCGTCGTGTCCGCCGCCGAGGCCGGCGCCCCGCTGGCGGCCGACGGCATCGATCTCATCCACGAACACGATGCAAGGCGAGTTCTTCTTGGCCTGGTCGAAGAGGTCGCGGACACGGCTCGCGCCGACGCCGACGAACATCTCCACGAACTCGGAACCTGAGATCGAGAAGAAGGGCACGCCGGCCTCACCGGCGACGGCCTTGCTCAGCAGCGTCTTGCCGGTGCCGGGGGGCCCGACCAGCAGCACGCCCTTGGGAATGCGCGCTCCGAGGGCGACGAACTTCTCCGGATATTTCAGGAACTCGACGATCTCGCTCAGCTCCTGTTTCGCCTCGTCCACCCCCGCCACGTCCGCGAAGGTGATCGCGGGCTTGTCGCCGGCGATCAGGCGCGCGCGCGATCGTCCGAACGAGATCGCCTGGTTGTTGCCGCTCTGCGTCTGGCGCAACACCCACCACATGAAGGCGGCGATCAGGACGACAAGGATGATGTTCGGGAGCAGCACGCTCAGCAGGTAGGTGCCGCTGCTGTTGGTGTCGAACTTGATGTCGGCCTGGCCCGCCAGGCTCGTGGCCCAGCACACACCGCCGCCCGAGCAGTCGGGCACTGTGACGTTGTGCTTGTTGTTGCCGGTGTCGGTGGCCACGGCGTCGGTGCCCTTGACCTCGACCGTCTTGACCTTGCCGTCCTGGATGTTGTTGACGAGCGCGGAGTAAGACCAGTCGTTCTGGTTCTGGTTGCCCTGGAGCGATTGATACACGAACCAGAACACCAGGCCGAGAACGACGACCAGTGCGAAATAAAACAGGCTGGAGCGGGGGAAGCGACTCAACTAGGCTCTCCTGGAGGGCGGTTCGGGGATTCTACCATGGCGACTTTTGAAGTCCTGACGACAGGATACGTGTCACCGTTACGTGGAGAGAGGTCTCGCCACGATTGGCGCGCAGGTCTCGATCGACGGCAACGCCCGGCACCCACGCCAGCCGCCGCCCGGCAAAGACAAGCGGCCAGGTGTCACGGTCCTCGCGCGGGACGTGCGCGTCCACAAAGATGTCCTGCAGCTTGCGAGTTCCGCGCCCAGGCGCCGGGCGCATCGTCAGCCCCGGCTGCCTGAAGCCGAGACTGAGGATCAGGCCACTCTGCAGGTGGGCTGCTTCGGCGTCGTCACATCCGTCGCATGACCGGGTCGCAAGTGAGAGCTCCATCGGTGGGGGAACCCGAGGCACGATCTGGGCGCGCTCCGCCACGACCCGGAACCTGAGGCCGCCGGGCAGATCGACGCCCCGTCCGCCGCTGCCGCCGCGGATCAGTCGAAGCATTGCCATCAGGTGCGTCCTGGCCAGGGCCGGCTCGACGCCGGCTGCCCGCGCATACAGCTGACGCAGGACCTCGACCGCCACCGGTTCGCTGAGGGTGGCCACGGCGGCCGTCGTCAGTGGCGCGCTCGAGAGCAGCGCTGCCGCCTGGAGCTCGATCTGGTCCTGGAGGCCGGCGGCTCTCAGCGCCGCCGCGTGGATCCGGCGCGTGATGCCCGGCCGGTCGCGCTCGAGCGCAGGCAGCAGCTCGCTCCTCACCCGGACACGGGCATACGTGGTGTCGGTATTGGCCGGATCGGCGACCGCACCGATCCCGCGCCGGTCGAGGAAGTCGAGGACCTCGGTTCGCCACACGCCGAGCAGTGGACGGACGAAAATTCCACGGCGTGAAGGCATGCCCCGCATGCCTGCGATCCCACATCCTCGGAGCAGGTGCATGACCGCCCCCTCGACCAGGTCGTCGGCGGTGTGTCCCAGCGCGATCGCCGACGCGCCCGACTGAGCTGCGGCGCGAAGAAGGAAGTCGTAACGGAGCGTGCGCGCCGCGGCCTGGCGCGAGCCGCGCGCCATCGGTGTGGTGCGGCGCTCCCTCAGGAGCTCGACCCCCATCGACTGGCACATCCGCTCCACGTGGTCCGCGACCAATGCAGACCCAGGCTGCAGTGCATGGTCGTAGTGGGCCGCGACGACCCTGAAGCCTTCCTCTCTCAACGCCACCAGCAGCGCGGTGGAGTCGGGGCCTCCCGAGACCGCCGCCAGAACCCGCTCGCGAGGGTCAAGGCTCAACTGCGCTAACCCGGCCATTTGTGCCCGAATGGCGGAATCGAGTGGCATGGTGGTGCCGGCTGGACTCGAACCAGCGACAACGCGATTATGAGTCGCGCGCTCTACCACCTGAGCTACGGCACCAGCGCGGCCGAGAGCGGCCGAATCCTACCGCGAGGCCGCGGCGCGTGCCTTCAGCTTTCTCTTCTTCAGCCTTCGCTTGGCGAGCGCGACCCGCTTTCTCTTGTTCAGGATGCCTCCAAAAGCAGAGGAGCCGAGAACCCCCGGCTCCGTAGCAGAGATCAGATTTCCGGAGCGGTCGGATTCTTCCGACGTCCTTTTGCAATTGTATTCAAAGCCACCAGGCGGCCTGCGGCCCGACCTCAGCCGTCGGACATCGCCAGGGTCTCGCCGTTTCCGCGCCCGACGGCCATACAGCTGGTGGGACAAGCAACCCCAAAGAGCCGGGAGCCGGCAGGCCCCGGAGGGTTTGGCGTGGCCGCGACCGACCAAGACGCGCCGTTCCAGGATTCGGCCAGGGTGAAGTACTCGAACGAGGAGCTCGCCTCGTAGTACCCGACTGCCGTGCAGTTCGAGCTGGAAGTGCATGAGAGCGCGGTCGCCCCGGACAGCAGGGAGCCGCCCGGTGTCGGCATGCTCTGGATCGTCCAGGTCGAACCATTCCAGCTCGCCGCAAACGGCGTCGGGTATCCAGTGCCGGGATTGAATCCTCCGACGGATTCGCAGGACGTGGCGGACAGGCAGCTGACCGCGGTGAAACTACCCGAGAAGCCGTTGGGTTTGGCCGTTGGCAGGATCGACCATGCGCCGCCGTCCCAGCTCTCGGCCAGCGTTCCACCGCTCGAGGACGCGCTGTAGTACCCGACCGCCACGCATGCGCCGCTGGACGAGCAGGAAACCGCCTCCAGCACCGCGGTCAGCGAGCCGGAAGGGATCGGCATGGACTGGATCGACCAGGCCGAGCCATTCCAGAGCTCCGCCAGGGGCAGCTCGTTGCTTCCCGTGGTCGAGTAATAGCCCGCCGCCGTGCAATCAGTTGCTGACGGGCACGAGATCGAGGTCAGATGCGCGTCGACCGCACCTGAGGGCCCTGGTGTGGACTGGATCGACCATGAGGTCCCATTCCAGCTCTCGCTGAAAACCTGCGAAGCCGAACCGTTGTAGTAATTGCCGACCGCCATGCAGGTGGTGGCCGCTGGACACGAAACCGCGGTGGTCGCCGAGCTGGGTGATGTCGGATTGGGACTTGCCTGCGTGGCCCACTGGGTGCCGTCCCAGCTTTCAGCCAGGGTCGCCAGATTGCCCGATGGGTCGGCGTAGAAGCCGATGGCTTCGCAAGCATTCGCGGCCGGGCAGGAAATCCCGTTCAGGCCCGCGCCCATCGATCCCGGCGGATTGGGATTTGGTTCGATGGACCACGTGCCGCCACTCGACGCCTCGGCGAGGGTGTTCGCTCGGGCCCCTGCCGGGCCCGCACCTGTCTGCGCGTAGTAGCCCACTGCGACGCACGACGCCGGCTGTGGACACGCGATTCCTTCGAACAGGGCGTTGAGCGTGCCGCTTGGGCTTGGCGTGGTGCCGATGAACCATCGTGAGGACCCGGCTCGGCTGTCCCAGGTTTCGCTCAAAGGAAGGATGGGCGCAGAGCCGGAGCCTGGCTCGTAATACCCCACGGCGGCGCAGACGCCAAGCCCACTGCAGGACACGCCGTCGAGGAAGGCGCCGATCGTGCCGGCGGGGTTCGCTGCGGCCAGGAGCCTCCACCTGCCACCCCACCACAGCTCGGCAAGGGTGAGCGGGAGGCCACCGGTGAAACTGCCCGAGTTGAAGTAGCCGACAGCTATGCAGGACGTGCCCCAGAAGATGGCCGTGAAGCAGGCCACGCTGCTCAACTCGGCTACGCCGCCCAGGTTCGGCATCGACTGGATCCTCCATGTTGTGCCGTCCCAGTGCTCGGCCAGGGTCGATGTCCGGCCCGTGTAGCTCGAGGTCGAGCTGCCGACCGCGATGCACCTGGTCGACGAAGA
>Ga0209474_10003513_pt1 | contig 13733 bp, 5 predicted proteins | sample GraSoiAngelo_145_FD_185902 | JGI IMG/M metagenome (GOLD analysis project Ga0209474, IMG submission 185902) | Grasslands soil microbial communities from the Angelo Coastal Reserve, California, USA - 14_1009_05_20cm (SPAdes) (version 2) | ecosystem: Environmental > Terrestrial > Soil > Grasslands ...
CCTTGACGCCCGCGGCTTGCAGGCGCTGGTGCGCCTTCTCGAGGTCGGCGGGCGACGCCACCTCGAGCGCCATGTGGTTGCACCAGCGCGGCGTGTTGGGCGAGGGCTCGGCGGCGACGTCATCGCGAACAATGGCAATAACGTGTCCCTGAGCTCGGGCGGGGCGATCACCCAGAGCAGCGGCGCCATCACGGCGGCATTTCTCGACGTGAACTCGCTCGGCACCGCCTCGCTGCTCGGCGCGAATCAGATCGGGATCGGGTTTGATGCGACGGTCAACGGGCCCGGCAATGCCTTTCTGCTGCGCAATGACGGCCTCGACCTGCATGCCGGGATCGTGCAGACCAATGGCGGCCCGGTGTCGCTGTCGACAACCAATGGCGGCAATCTCAGCGTCGATTCCAGCATCACCACCCTCGGTGGCGAGATCGACATCGCGGTCTCCCCCGGCAATGCCTTTACCAATATCGGCAGCATCGGCAGCGGCGGCGGCAATGTCGTGATCCTCGCCGACACAATGAGCCTATCGGCCGGCACGATCACCGCTGGCGCCGGCGTCGTGGCGCTCGGGCCGAGCACGATTTCGAATAATCTAACCCTCGGGACGGGCGGTTACCTGACGCAGCTGGATCTCGACTCGATCACCGCCGGGATGGTGCAGATCGGCTACCGCAACGCCGATGCCACATCCTCCTTCATCGGCAATATCGACATCGCGAACCCGATCACGACCGCTACGACCGGTTTCACATCGCTGGAGCTGGTCACGGGGGGCGCCGGCACTGTAACGCAGTCGGGCGGCTCAATCACCGCGACCTCGCTCGGGGTCATTGCCGGCGGCGACGTTACCTTGACCAATCCCGGCAATTCGGTCGGCACCCTGGCCGGCTTCACCGACGGGATCGATACCGCGTTCAGCTTCACCAACGCCGGCGCCCTGACCGTCGGGACGATGCCGGCCTTTCAGCTCGGCGTCTCGGTCGATGCGACGACCGGCCAGGTCTCCTCCTTCGCCATGACCGGCGCGCCGTCGAACCCGCTCGCCGGTCTGACGACAACCGGCCTGACGAGCGTCAGCGCTGGCGCTCTGACCATCGCCAGCAATATCGCCGCGCCAGGCCAGACCGTGACTCTGACCTCGACCGGCCCGATCAGCGAAAATGCCGACGCGATCATCATCGCCGGCGCGCTAACCGGCAGTTCGGTCGGCGGCGCTACGCTGACCAGCGACAATCTGGTCGATTTTCTCGGGCCCTGGAGCAACACCGACGGGCTGTTCAGTTTTACCAACGCGCAGCCCTTGACGACGACCGGTACGATAAGCTCGACGGGCGGCATCGCGCTGACCACCACCGGCCCGGATGCGGACCTGACGCTCGCCGGCATCCTGAGCGCGCCCGGCAGCAACGTGACCCTGGTCTCCGACGGCGCCATCACGCAAACGCCGTCGGTGATCGCCGCGACGCTGGGCATAACCTCCGTCGGGCCGGTCTCGATGCTGGACGCCAACCAGGTCGGCACGCTCGCCGCGAGCGTCACCGGCGTCGGCAACGGCTTCGCGTTCCGCAACGACGGCACCGATCTGATGATCGGCACGGTCGGCGGCCTGTCGGGAATCACCACCAATAACGGTGAGGTGCTGATCCAAGCGACGACGTCCGGCAATGTCGCGGTGAACCAGCCGATCAATGCCGGCACCGCGGTGGTGGCGCTGCAGACGGACGGCAGCAATATCACGCAGATCGCCGGCCCGAGCGGCAAGATCACGGCGGGCGGTCTGCTGCTCCTCGAATCTCCGGCGGCGCCGACGGCGACGATTAACCTCACCGGCGACAATGCCGTCGACAACATCGCCGCGACGATCAATGGCGGCTCGCTGTTCTTCAACAACACCTCGCACGATCTGGCGGTCGATACGGTGACCTCCGGTCTGCTGGGCGTCACCAGTTTCGGGATCTCCACGAGCAACGGTCAGGTCGCGCTGCGGACGGCGTCGTCCGGCAACATAGCGATAAATCAACCCATCGATGCCGGTACGGCGGTGGTGGGTTTGCAACCGGCCGGAAACCTCACCGAGGTAACCGGCCCGGCCGGCAAGATCACGGCGAGCGGCTTGGAGCTTGCCGTGTTCGCCGGGTCGGCGACGCTGCCGGGTGACAACGCGGTCGATAACCTCGCCGTGACGGTTCAGGGTCCGCTAACCTTCAACAACACCTCGCATAATTTAACCGTGGATACGGTGGCCTCCACCTTGCTGGGAGTGACCGGCTTCGGAGCCTTTACCACCAACAGTGATATCGCGCTGAGCACCACGATTTCGGGCAACATCACGCTGAACCAAACCGTCAACGCCGGGACGGCGAACGTCACGCTGAGCTCGGCAGGGACGATCAGCCAGACCGGTGGCGCCATTACGGCGACGAGGCTGAGCGGCAGCTCGGTCGGCGGCGCGAACCTGACCCAGGCCAATCTGGTCAACACCTTCGGCGGCTTCAGCAACACCGGTAGCGGTTTGTTGAGCTTCACCGACGCACAAGCGCTGACGACGACCGGGACGGTGAGCTCGGCCGGCGACCTGACGCTGCAGACGGTCTCGGGATTCTTTTTCGGCCTTAATGGATTGACACTCGGCGGTGATCTGAGCGGCAACACCGTGACCCTGACCTCGGCTGGCGGCATCACGCAACTCAGCGGCATCGTCACGGCCGGTACGCTGACCGGCAGCTCGTTCGGTGCAACCCGTCTCACCGGCGCCAACCGCGTGAGCAACTTGGGCAATTTCACGACAACGGGCTTTATACCGGTCAATGATTTTACCCTGTTCAATACGGTGCCGCTGACCCAGCTTGCCGGAACGACGGTCAATGCCGGGTTGAGCACGATCCTGATCGACAATGGCGGTGCGCCGTTCACACAGAGCGGCACGCTGACGACGATCGGCGCCGGCCCAGCGGCGATAACGATCGGAAACACCGGCGCTTTGACGGTGGGGACGATCAATGCCCCCATCGGGACGGTGGTGCTGGGATCGGCGGCGCTTCCGGTCGGCCCGGTCACCGAAACAGGCAGCGTCACGGCGAACGCGTTGACCGGAAATACGGTCGGCGGCGCCAGCCTGACCGGCGCCAACCTGGTAATAAATCTGGGCGCCTTCATTAATACGGGCGCCGGCGGCTTTGCGTTGACGAACGCTCAGGGGTTGACCGTGACCGGCGCCATCGATGCCGGCACCGGTGGGCTCGGCCTGACGACGACCTCGGGCGGCTTGACGCTTGCGGCCAGCCTGACGACCGGGACGACGGCGACGCTGAATTCGACCGACACGATCAATCAAACGGGTGGGCTGATCACGGCGGCAACGCTGACCGGCGCCTCGGTCGGCGGCGCGAGCCTGAATGACGCCAACGCGGTGACAAATCTTGGCGCTTTCATTAATACGGGCGCCGGCGGCTTTGCGTTGACGAACGCTCAGGGCTTGACCGTAATCGGCGCCGTCGATGCCGGGAGCGCCGCGCTTGGGCTGACGATATCCGGCAATTTGGCGCTGACGGCGAACCTGACGGCGGGAACGACGGCGACGCTGAATTCGGCCGGCACTATCCTGACCGGCAGCTCGAACGGCGGTGCGATCCTGAATAATGCCAACCTGCTGACCAATCTGGGCGCCTTCACCAATACCGGCGCCGGCGGCTTTGCGTTGACCAACGCCCAGAGCTTGACCGTGACCGGCGCCGTCGATGCCGGGAGCGCCGCGCTGGGGCTCGCGACGACCTCAGGCAATCTGACGCTGGCGGCGAACGTAACCGCGGGGACAACTGCCGCGCTAAGCTCGACCGGCACGATCGATCAAACCGGCGGGCTAATCACCGCGGCAACGCTGACCGGAAGCTCGGTCGGCGGCGCGAGCCTGATCGGGCCGAATATGGTCGGCACCTTCGGTGCGTTCAGCAATGCGACCTCTGGGTTGCTGAGCTTCACCAATGCCCGATCATTCACGACATCGGGAACAATCAGCTCTGCCGGTAATCTGACGTTAGGGACGAGCCTGTCGGGCGGCCTGACGCTCGGCCGCGATATAACGGCAAGCGGCAACACCGTGACGCTGAACTCGGTCGGGTCGATCACGCAATCGAGCGGCATCATCACGGCGGCAACGCTGACGGGCAGCTCGGTCGGCGGCGCGGTCCTCAATGACGCGAACTTGCTCGCCACCTTCGGGCGGTGGAGCAACACGGGCTCGGGGCTGCTGAGCATTACCAATGCGCAGGCATTGGCGACTGCGGGAACCATCAACTCTGCGGGTAATCTGACACTGACCACGACAGCGGGCGGCCTGACCCTCGGTGGCGATGTCACGGCGAGCGGAAATACAGTGACCTTGACCTCGGCCGGGACGATCACGCAGTCGAGCGGCATCATCACGGCCGGTACCCTGACTGGCGGATCGGTCGGCAATGCCACCTTCGGCCAGACCAACGCGATTGCGAATCTCGGCGCCTTCGCGACCGGCAACGGTAATCTCTCGCTGAACGACAGCATCGGACTGAACATCACCGGAGTAGTCAACGCTGGCACAGGCAATCTCGGCTTGACCGTAGCGGGAGCGATCACCGAGCAATCCGGCGGCGTGATCAACGCCGGCATCCTGGCGACGCAATCGACCGGCGGGACGAGCCTCAGCGGCCAGAACCGGATCGGGACCCTGGCGGCTTCGACCAACACCGGCGCGGGCGGCTTCTCGCTCAACAACGTAGCCGGGTTGACAGTCGGCGGCGCGGTCAACGCAGGGACCGGCGATCTCGCTCTCACCACTGGCAGTCTGATCGTCAACGCCGGACTGCAGGCCGGCAACAATATCCTCGCAACCGCGAATGACTCGATTGCCATCAATGGGGCTCTGACTTTCAGTGCCGGCAAGAACCTCGTGGTGGCGTCGAATGGCGGCTTCACGCAACGCGGCACGCTGACCGTCACCTCGCCCGATATCGTGGTCGACACGACCGGGCCCGCCGGCGGCGCCTCCCAGTTGCTGAATGATCTGTTGACAGCACAACGAGGAGGGACGTCAATCACCAACGCCGGCGTCGTCAAGTCGGCGCAGTTCGCGCCCAATGGCAGCACGGGCAACGCGATCAGTTTCGATACCGGTACGGTCAATGCGACCGGTTCGGTGATGCTGCTGCTCGGCGATGCCGGCGCGATGACCGGCACGGTCAACGTGCTTGGGCTCGGCGTCTCCGGTCAGGGCGGCAGCGCCGATCTGCACGGCTCGATTGTCGGCGACACAACGCAGGCCGCGGCGCAGCAGGGGTTCATCAACCCGCAGACGCAGACCAACTACCTATTCAACGGCTGCCCCATCGGCGCGACGACCTGCGGTGGGCCGACGCCGGTGCCGCCGCCCGTCCCGGTGCCGATCCTGCCGCTGCTGAGCGACTCGGTCGATATCCTGTTGGCTCGGCCGGCGGAGCGGGACATCGAGGCACAGTTGAACAACATCTTCGAGGCGGATCTGCTGTGCGAACAATTGCTCCAGATCAACCCGGAGGGGGCTCGCGATATCTGCCGGTGGCAGCTGCAGTTTGCACCGGCGCCGGTAGCCGTGGCGCCATCGCTGCCGCGCTGACGGCTGCAATGGCGCCGTCAGCCCGGGTCGATCACCTGTACTAGGTGGCCGCCGGGCGCCGATGGCTGGATGGTATTTGGAACTGTTATGATCAACCCCTTAGGGGTTCTGGATCAGCCCGCCTGAAGGCGGAAGCCGGCGAGACCGTCTCGGGCGATTTCACTCGGCAATTCGGTTTCCCAGCGCAGATAGGCACGCATTGCCTCCTGATTGCCGGCGTGGCGGTCGTGGTTCCAGAAGATGGTGTCGATCCGCTCCGTATCAGGCGGCTCGTCGGGCGAGGCGGCGAAGGGACGGCCGGCCGCTCGCCAGGCGTCGGTTCCTCCCTGTACCAGCGCGACCGGCCCGCTGGCGATCGCCGCGAGATCCGCCGCCGCCAGTGCTCCCACCGCTGCGTCTTCGGCAAATACGGCGATGCGGGTCGCGCGCAGTACATTGGCTGGCAAACGGTCGAGCCGCGGACGGATGGTCCAGACCGCATCCTCGGGATGCGCTTTGCGGTATTCCGCGGTCGGCACGACCGCGACCGCGACCGCGCCGGCATCGAGCCAATGCGCCGCCTCGGTCGCCGTGATCTCCAGCACATCGGGCAGCGCCGGTCGAGGCGCGTCGAAGCCGGTTGCGAGCGCCGCGGCCTCAAAGGGGCGATCGAGGATGGCGACGTCCCAGCCCATCTGCTGCAGCCACTGGGCGGTCATGATCGCGCGAGCGCCGAAATCATCGACCAGCACGAGGCGGGCGCCGCGAACGCCGACCCAGCGGTCAATCGCCTGCACCAGCTGCCCGCCCGGCGCCGAGACCGAACCCGGCAGATGACCGGCGGCGAATTCGTCGGGGGTGCGCACGTCGAGCACAAAACTCGTGCGGTCGGGCTCGCGCTGCCATCCGTCGAGCGTAGCGCGATCGATACGGCGGATGCCAAAGCGGACGGCGACTGACTCGGCCCGCTGCCTTGCCGCGGCGAGCGCTTGCGGGCTGGCCGGCTTCAGGCTGGTGGTCGGGCCGTGCTCCAGGTCCAGCCCGGCGAGGCGCCAGGCCTGCGTGCCGCCTTCGAGCGACAGGACCGGGTTCGGCACGCCGGCGGTGCGCAACGACTGCGCGCCGATGATCCCGCGAGTCCGGCCGGCGCAGGACACGACGATTGTCGCCTGCGGATCCGGCACGAGGTCCGCGACGCGCAAGACCAGCTCGGCGCCCGGACAGGTTATCGCGCCGGGCACGTGAAACCGCGCGTATTCGTCGAACGGCCGGCTGTCGAGCACGACGATGTTCTCGCCGGCGCGGCGGCGGCGGTCGAGCTCGGCGGCGGAAATCGCCGGCGTGCCGAACTCGTGCTCGACGATTTCGGCAAAAGCCTTGCTCGGCACATTTGTGCTCGGGAACAGCGGATAGCCGGCAGCCGACCAAGCCGCGACGCCACCTTGCAAAACATGGATCGGGTCGTAGCCGAGCGCCGCCAGCCGGCGTGATGCCTTTTCTGCGATGCCGTCATCGTCGTCGACCAGCACAACCGGGCAGGAACGCCGCGGCACCAATTGCCCGATCATCAATTCGAGCCGGCTGTACGGCACGTTGACCGCGAGGAGCGGGTGGGCGGCGCCATGCTGCCCCTCCTCGCGGATATCGAGAAACGCGACCTCGCCCTTACCGGCAAACCATTGCCGAAGCGTCGCGACATCGATCGAGTTGGCCACGATGATCTCCTGTTTCGGCAGCTTCAGAAGGCGCGAAGAACACGAAGAGGTACTAGCATAGTTCTCACCCCAACCGGCGTCTCGGCGAAAGCCGGGACCCACCCTGCAGCTTCTGAGAGGTAGACGAGTGGGTCCCGGCTTTCGCCGGGACGCGCGGTATTCTATTTCCGAAGTTCCGCGTTGGCGGCAGTTTTCAGGGTGTCGCGCCCATGCGGGTCTCGTCGACAAAATGCTCGGTGGCCGCGTCGATTGCGCGGCCGGCGCGGCCGCGCGGCGCGTGAATGTAGAGCGAGCGGCCGCCGATTGGCTCGCGCGGGGTGTCGCGGGCCGGAGCAGGCGGCGGCAGCGGGATCTCGTACTTCACCGGCGCCCTGTGATCGGCTAGCAGCACTTCCGGCCGGTAGACGCTGTTCAGCTTGAACAGGCTTTTGACGAAATTGGTCTGCCCGCGCAGCAGCAGCCGGGTCGAGATGCCAGCGACGCCGCGGATGTCGCGCCAGTCGATGTGCTTGCGGTAGATCGCCCGCTGGGTCGCGACCAGCTCCCCGTAGAATTCGTCGAGCGGCAGCCGGGTCGGCAACACCGCATGCTGGATGTCGAACAGCCGGTAGTCGCGGGTTTGCAGGCGGCGCTCCTCGGTCACCCAGCTTTCGGTACCTGGATAGGGCGTGTTGACGCTGATATTGACGATTTCCGGCTGCTCCAGGCACCACTCGCGGACAATGCGAAAGCGCTCATGGTCCCAATCGGGATCGGCGATCAAGTTGATTGCAACATGCACGTCGAGCGAGCGGGCGAATTCGAGCGCCTCGAAATTGCGGCCGAGCGGCACGCGCTTGCGGTACTTCTTCAGGCCGTCCTCGTCGATCGCCTCGAGGCCGAGAAACATGTAGGCCATGCCGAGCTGCTTCCAGAACCGGAACACCTCCTTGTGGCGCAGCAGAACATCGCCGCGGGTTTCGAGGTAATAGCGCTTCTTGATGCCGGCCCGCGCCACCGCCTCGCCGAGGGCCATGCCGTGGCGCTCCTGCACGAAGGCGACGTCATCGACGATGAAGATGCCGGGCTCGCGGATCCGGCGCAGATCCTCGATGACCCGCTCGGTGCTCAGCAGCCGATAGCTGCGCCCGTAAAAGGTCCAGGCGCTACAGAACGAGCAATCCCACGGACAGCCGCGCGAAAACTCGATCGAGGCGCAGGGATCGAGCACACCGATGAAATATTTACGGCGGTGGCGCAGCAGATCGCGCGCCGGCAACAGATCGTCGAGCGAATGGACAAAGCCGGGCGCCGGCCCTTCGCCGTCCATCGTGACCGCGCCGGGCACGCTCGCTAGATCGGCGCCGGCCTCGATCGTCGCCAGCAGCGGCGGCGTGCAGGCTTCGCCTTCGCCGCGCAGCACGCAATCGATCGCGCCTTCGCCATGCTCAAGGATCGCCTTGGCGACAAACGAGGCGCTGTGCCCGCCGACACAGATCACGGTCCGCGGCAGACGCGCCTTCACCGCCTTGGCGAGATCGAGGATTTCCGGGATGTTGGCGAGATAGTTGCAGGAGAACAGGAGGACCTCTGGCCGCCACGCGTCGGCGAGCCGGAAGAAGGCGGGGTGGTTCTCCACCTGCAGATCGATCAGCCTGACCTCGTGACCGGCTTGCCGCACCGCGGCCGCGACCAGTTCGAGCCCCAGCGGTTCGAGCCGCAGGAAAATCTTCGTGTACATCAGCGGGCCGGGATGGACCGCGAGGACTCTCATCGGGAATGCCCTGTTTCCGGCAGTTGGCGCCGAGGAGACGATCGCGTGTCGTGCGCGATCGTTCCGCGCCGCGTGAAAATTATGCGGTTTTAGAGCTTCAGGAGGCGCTTGACGTTGCCGTTGAGGATCTTGGCTTTATCCTCGTCGCATAGCGGGATGCGGTGCACCCAGTCGGTGCCAGGCTGGTTCTCGACAAACGGGTAGTCGATCGAGAGCAGGATGCGGTCGATCCCCATCTCCATCATGCAGCACAGCAGGGCCGGGTCGGAGAAGAAGCCGCTCGTCGTGATCCAGAAATGCTCGCGGAACGTATCGCGGAACCAGTTCGGCCCGGCGCCGTCGCGGACGAGCGCCATGTTGATTCGCCATAGCAGGAAAGGCAGGCCCTCGCCGAGATGACCGAGAATGATCTTCAGCCCGGGATAGGTGTCGAACACGCCGCTGAGAACCAGCCTGATGCCCTGCGTCGCGGTCTCGACCGTGAAGCCCCAGGCGGCGCGCAGGATGTTCGGGTACTTCTCGACATAATCCTTGTAGTAGACGTCGATGACCGCCGGATGCGGCACTGCGGGGTGCATGTAAAGCGGCACATCGAGCGCTTGGGCGCGCTCGAAGATCGGCCAGAACCGCTTGTCGTCGAGGAACAGCCCGCCGGTCAGCCCGTGCACCATCGCACCCTTGAAGCCGAGCCGGGTGACCGCCCGTTCGAGCTCATCGGCCGCGGCTTTGGGATCGGCGGTCGGCAGCATCGCAAACCCGGCAAACCGGTCGGGGTGGGAGCGGACGGTCTCGGCGAGCCGGTCATTGGCGCCGCGCGCCAGCCGGACCGCGAGCTCGGCATCGAGCCGTTGCACCGAAGGTGCGCCATGCGACAGCACCTGCATATCGATCCCCGCGGCGTCCATCTCGGCGATGCGGCCCTGCCCGACATCGTCCAAACGCTCGGAGACCCTGGGCTGCCGGGATCGATATGCAGGTGCTGTCGCATGCTTCACCTCAGGATCGAGGTAATGTTCCTCGAGGGCGATGACCTGGGGCTTTATCGGCATTCTGTCCTCCCCGGATGCCAAATGGGCGTCAGCAACGAGGCCGTTTGTATCAGCCGGGAGGGGCGCCGTCAGGCCGATTTATCGATCGCCAAGGCCGGCTCGCTTAGCGGCTGCGCTACCATGTCGCCCGGCCGCTGTTCCGCCTTCTCGTGGATGATCCGCGCCAGCTCGGGGTGACGCCCGAGCAATTGGTGGAAATCGGCGATGTCCAGCGACAGGAGCGTGCAGGCCTGTGCCGCGATTACCGTCGCGTTACGCGGCGCGCCGGTCAGCAAGGCCACTTCGCCAAAAAACTGGCCGGGGCCCAAATAGACGCGTTGCGACGGCAGCTGGACTTCGGCCTCGCCGTCGATGATGAAATACATGCAGTCGCCGGCCTGGCCGCGCCGCATGATCGCGGCACCCGCGGGAAAATCCCGCGGCCGCAACAGGCGCGCGACCTCGGCGATCAAAGAAGCCCCGATATCGCGAAAGAACGGCACCTTGGCGACAAGCTCCCAGGTGCGCAGGAATTCGCGCCGCTTCATCTCCTCGGCGTAGCCGGTGGCGAGAATGCCGGCCCACAATGCGAAGACCAGGATGCCGCTCGTCATGACCACGCCGGCCAGGATGCGGCCCGCCATGGTGTGCGGCACGACATCGCCGTAGCCGGTCGTCGTCATTGTGACGATCGCCCACCACAGCGCCGCCGGGATCGAGCCGAAGGCGTCGGGGTTCGCATGACGTTCGAACAGATAAGCGATGCTGGCCGCGGTGAGTAGAACAATCGCGAAACCGAGCAGCACGGATAACAACGCCTGCTGCGCATTCCGGACGACCCGGCCGAGGCTTGCAAGCCCCGGCGAGTAGCGGACGTATTTGAACGCCCAGACGAACCCGAACAGGCTGGTCTCGGGCAGCCGCGCCAGCGCGGCGATCGCCGGCATAGCGCATAGCAGATCAAGAATTCCCCCGAGCGATACCGCCCAAAGGAGGCGAGCCCGAGAAGCTCCGCCATGCTCGTGGCCCGGCATTTCGGGCGCGGCGATCAGGCGCAGCGCGTATTCGGCTACAAAGAAGGCACTGACGAGGTAATAGCCGGCGCGCAGCACCGGGTCGTACTCGGCCGCGACGAAGGGCACCGTATCGGCCAGCATTGCGGCGATTCCGACCGCTATCAGGACATGGTGCGCCACGCGGAACAGCCGCGCCGCTCGGTCGGGGCTGTCGGGATGAAGCAGCAGGTACAATCGCCGGCGGTCCATCGGGATATTGTAGGCTGCTGTGATTTCCCGGGCTGCGGGATTTTTGGTATAGGATGGCCCTGTCACCGAAACCGCAGTGCCTTTATCCCGCGTGTCGCTCCTACCGAAATCCCGCCGCGCCCTCTTAGCGTTCCTGCACGATGTCGCGATGGCGGCGCTATCCTTCGCGATCGCGCTGTTTTTGCGGCTCGGCGAAGCCATTCTGCAGTACGAGCCGCAATTGATGGTGGTGTACGGCGCCGTCTTTACCGGAATTGCCGCGGTGGTTTTCCTGCTTACCGGGCTCTACCGCGGCATCTGGCGCTACGCCTCGCTGCCCGATCTGTTCAACATCGCCCGCGCCGCGACCCTGACCGAGCTGATCTTTTTGCCGGTCATGTTCTTCTTCACGCGGCTGGAAACGTTGCCGCGCTCGACGTTGCTGATCGACTGGCTGGTGCTGATCGCGCTGCTCGGCGGCCCGCGACTCGCCTATCGCCTGTTCAAAGATCGCGGCTTCGGCCGCATCCTGGAGCGCGACCGCGGGCAACGCGTGCCGGTATTGCTGGTCAGCACCAAGGAGGGGGCCGACACCTTTATTCGCGAGACAGTGCGCGACCGCAACGCGGTCTATCGCGTCGTCGGTATGTTGTCCGATACGCCGTCACGGGTCGGCAGGCAGATCTACGGGGTGCCGGTCCTCGGCACGATCGATGCCCTGGAAGCTGTGGTCGCCGATCTCGACCGGCGCGGCCGGCGTCCGCAAAAGCTGGTCCTCGCCGCCCAGAACCTCGGCGGGGCGGAAGTCCGCCGGTTGCTCGACCGGGCCGACGCGCTGGCGATCCCGCTGGCGCGGCTGCCGCGCTTGACCGAGTTCCGCCAGGATCTCGAAGACCCGCTGCGCGCGGCATTGGAGTCCGCCCGGCCGATTGCGCTCGAGGATCTGCTTGGCCGGCCGCAGGCGGTGCTCGACCGCGAGGCGATGGCCCGCCTGATCGGCGGCCGACGCATTCTCGTCACCGGCGCCGGCGGCACGATCGGCTCCGAGCTCGCGCGCCAGATCGCGGCGCTCGGTCCCTCCCGGCTGATCCTGGTCGATAACGGCGAGTTCCTGCTCTACGCGATCAACAGCGAGCTCGGCGAGCGCTGTCCCGAGCTGGCGATCCGCCCGATCCTCGGCGATGTGCGCGACCGCGGCCGGATCGAGTCGATCATCATCGGCGAAGACCCGCAGATCGTGTTTCACGCCGCGGCGCTGAAACACGTGCCGATGGTCGAAAGCAACCCGATCGAGGGCGTGCTGACCAACGTCATCGGCACGCGCAATGTCGCCGAGGCGGCGCGCGCCCACGGGGTCGGGCTGGTCGTCATGATCTCGACCGACAAGGCGGTCAACCCGGCAAGCGTGATGGGCGCCACCAAGCGCCTCGCCGAGAGCTTCTGCCAGGCGCTCGATCTGACCGAGGCGCGGCGTCCGGCTCAGGCGATCGGCACTCGGTTCGTGACGGTGCGTTTCGGCAATGTGCTCGGCTCAACCGGCTCGGTCGTGCCGTTGTTCACGCGCCAGCTCGCCGCGGGCGGGCCGCTGACCGTGACTCACCCCGAGGTCAGCCGGTTCTTCATGACCGTGCGCGAGGCGGTCGAGCTGGTGCTCGAAGCCTCCGCAACGCAGCCGGCGCCGGACTTGGCCGATGCGGACGGCGCGGTGCGCGGCAAGATTTTCGTGCTCGACATGGGCGAGCCGGTCCGGATCGTCGATCTGGCGCGTCAGATGATCCGGCTGGCAGGGTTGCGCCCGGAGCGCGACATCGAAATTCGCTTTATCGGCCTCCGGCCGGGCGAAAAACTGCAGGAGGCGCTGTTCCACACCGCCGAAGCGCCGGCGCCGACCAGCAATCCGGCGTTGCGGCTGGCGGCGCCGCGCACCGCCGATTACGCCGTCCTCGCCCGCTCGATCGACGAACTCGAAGAACAGGCCCGCGCCGGGCACGAGGCGCGCGTGCTCGCGCTGCTGGAACGGCTGGTTCCGGAATATCGCCGGGCTGGAGCCGAGGATCGGGGATCGGCCGCCGCTGCTATGTGATCTCCCGCCAGGCGGATTTTCGTCGTGAACTCTCGAAAGACCCCCGGGCTGAACGGGATATCCCGCGGCAGAATTTTATTTCATCAGATGTGACATAGTTCACACCCGGCTTCAGAACCAAAATGTAAACTCCGCTGCAATCGCTCGCGAAGAACGGGCGGAGCATAACGAGCAGCACAGGGAGAACTCGATGCCGGGACCCATCGCGATCGAGGATTGGTCCTCAATTCCGACCCGGAATGCGGGTATGGCGGCCGCTTCGAGGCGCTCAAGCGGCCGCCGGCCCGGTAATTCCCCGTGCCAAC
>Ga0209474_10003514_pt1 | contig 13729 bp, 7 predicted proteins | sample GraSoiAngelo_145_FD_185902 | JGI IMG/M metagenome (GOLD analysis project Ga0209474, IMG submission 185902) | Grasslands soil microbial communities from the Angelo Coastal Reserve, California, USA - 14_1009_05_20cm (SPAdes) (version 2) | ecosystem: Environmental > Terrestrial > Soil > Grasslands ...
GCTGAAACAGGGAGTAGCCGTAGGGCTTGGTGCGGCCGAGCTCGCGCGGGAAGCTGCCGTCGGCGGCCATCTGACTCGCGACGAGCGTGTCCTCGAAGAAGCGCCGCATGCGGGCGAGCTGTGCCGTGTCGCCCACCAGGTGCGCGAACTCGGCGACCTGCAGGGCCCAGGCCGCCGCGTGATTGTTGCCGCTGGTGCGCTCGTCGTTGCCATACGGGTGGGTGGTAATCCAGTCGAGGTACTCGCGGAACCATCGCCTGGTCCCGGCGAGGGCGTCGTTCTTGTAGCCCAAACGCTCCAGCACCCACGCGGCCCGCGCGACCTCGACCAGGTGAATCGTGTCGATCAGCCCGGTGCCCCGCCCCGTCGCCCGCCCGTGGATGGCCTGCGCGTACAGGAGGCTCGGGTTCATGCGCGTCGCATCGTCCACGAACCAGGCCCGCAGGTGGGCCGTTGCATGACGGGCGTAGCGCTCGTCGTGAGTGAGCAGGTACGCCGCGACGAGCGCCGGCACGATCTGGCTGAGCCGCCGCATCGCGTCGCGGTGCGCCACGAAGTTGTGTGGGTTGGTCTCGCCGTCGCGGCGCACGTAGGGGCTGTCCGGGCTGCGCGGATCGGGCCACCAGTAGTCGCCTTCCGAGTAGAAGTCGTGCGGCCCGCCGGCACTGCGCGGCGCGGGGAACGCGGTGACGGTCACCGGCGCCGCGCGCAGGAACCGCTCCGCAGCGGACAGGACGCGCGGCCGCTCGAGACGCGCGAGCTCGGCGGAGTCGAGCTGGGCCGCGGCGGGCCGGGCCGCGAGCAGCGACAGCAGGACCGCACCGAACCGCCGCATGTCAGGAAAAGCGCCCGATGAACCCGCCCGCGGCGCGCAGATCGATCTTGAGCGAGTCCTGCCGGCGCAGCGTGCGGGTCACGAGCCGCACCGCCGCCGGATCCTCCGGCTCGTCGCCCACGAGCAGCGCCTCATGGGCCCCGTCCCCCAGGAAGGAGAGCGGCACATCGACCGAGCGCGCCATTGGGCCGTTCGCGATGACGAGGAACCACTGCGTACCCGATCGCCGCGCCAGCGCCGAGAGCTCGCCGATCTCGCTCGCCGGCAGCACGCGGGTCTCGTCCCATACCGTGGGGATGCTCTTGATCAGCTCGACCGCGGGGTTGTCGAGGATCGCCCGGGGGTTGGCGCCGTAGACGAGCAAGGGCGCGGTGAACGTCGCCGCGGTGGCGATCTGATGCGCCCACGACGTCTCGCGGCGCCGCTCGCCGAACAGCATCGGCGTGAAATCCATGGGGCCGGCGAGCATGCGGGTGAACGGCAGCGTGGTATCGTGCACCGCCCACCCCGGCATGCTCTTGCGCTCCATGCCCGACACCGCTTCCCGGTTCAGCTCGTTCGGCCAGGTACGCGATTCCCCAGCGGGTTTGTCCGCGCCGTGGAAGTCGACCAGCAACCGGTGGCGGGCAGCGCCCTCGAGCGCCGCCCGGTACAGGTCCATGACCTCTTTGGCCTCGTGGTCGAAGAAGTCGATCTTTACCCCAACGGCGCCGACGTCCTGCACGTGGGCGAAGAACGCCTCCCGGGCGTCCGGATCGTGAATCTCCTTGCTGTGCTGCCACAGCCAGATCCCGACGCCGTGCCCCCGCGAGTACTCGATCAGCTCCCGCAACTCGGTCTCATCCCACTGCCGCCAGAACCCCTCCACCAGGTTGTACTCGAACCCGAGCTCACCGGCGAGCCGGGAGAACTCCTTCATGGTGTCGAGCGTATTCGGTCCGCCGCCGTCGAGGTACTTCCACACGGCGCGTCCCGGCTTGATCCACGCGGTGTTCATCCCTTCCGGGAACAGGGCCGGATCGGGCGGCGGCGCGAGATCGTGCACGATGTCGCAATTCACGAGTGTGTTCAGATCGGGACCGATCATCACCACGCGCCACGGCGTCGTGATCGTTCCCACAATCGCCGCCGGTTGGGCCAGCCGGGCGGCTTCGGCGTCGCCATAGCGCAGCGTGAAGGGATAGCTCGGCGGCTGGGCGTGCCCGAGCCGCACGCGGAAGCCGCGTTGCCCGTCGGCCTGCAGGGCCATGCCACTGTAGTCGATGATGGCGGCTTCGGTGATGGAGGCGTATCCCGCGGCATCCGGGAGCTTGCAGGTCAGGGGCGGCGCGGCCCACTCGCCGGCCTGAGCCTGAGCGATGTCCTTCTTGGCGTGGACCCCTTCGTAGTGCCCGCGCAGGTCGTGGTACCACACTGTTGATCCAGCAGGAACCACGAACGTGGTCGCTTCATCCGGGACCCGGGGCCCGGAGCCCGGTACGATCGAGCGAAACGCCACCCCGTCATCGAAGGCGCGCACGTCGAGCACGTAGTCGGTGCCGCTCGCCGTATGCCGCAGCGCGATCCTCGCGCCCTTGAACCGGTTGATCGCCTGCGAGTGTACGCCGTGCCAGGGGTAACGCTGGTTCGCGTCGTAGCGCTCCACGTTGCCGACCGCGACCCCCTGCCCCAACTCGGCGCCGTCGACGACGAGGCTCAAAGGCGAGGTCTCGATCACCGGCCGACCCCTGAAGCTGATGGCAAAGCGCAGCCGGGGCTCGTTGCCGGGGAGCAGCCGGAACTCGACCGTGCCGTTCGGGCTGGAGACGGCGAGCCCATCGTCTGGATGTCCGACCCGCCACGCGTTCCAGGCGTCCGCCGTCAACCTGGGGACTGCGGACGCGGCGAGGGCAGCGGCCAGGAAGTCGCGCCGCGACGAGGGGCGGCTCATTGCAGCTCCAACAGGACGACCGACTTGGGCGGCAAGTCCACGGTGATCTTCTCGCCCGAGAGGCGCGCGCCCGTGAACGGCGCCGGCTGGACGGCCGTGGGCTGATCGAACGTGTTGTGCGCGTTCATCGCGGCCGCGGTCAGCACGCGCCCGGACACGCGAGACACCTGCGCACCCGTGATCTCCCCGCTCACGGCCCGGCCGCGGTTCGGGTCGAGATTGGTGAGCGTGACGTGAATCCGGCCCTCCTTGTCGCGTGACGCGGAGCCGCTCACGGCGGGAATGGATTGCCCCTCGAGTTCGTAGCGCGGCTCCGTGCCCTCGAGCGTCATGGGAAGCAGGACGGCATCGTGGTGCACCGTGTACAGCTCGAACACGTGATAGGTGGGCGTGAGGACCATCCGGTCGCCCTCGGTCAGGATCATCGCCTGCAGCACGTTGATCGTCTGGGCGATGTTGGCCATGCGGACCCGATCGGCGTGGCGGTTGAAGATGTCGAGCGACACGGCGGCGACGAGCGCGTCGCGCAGCGTGTTCTGCTGGTACAGGAACCCCGGATTCGTGCCCGGCTCCACGTCGTGCCACAGGCCCCACTCGCCCACGACGAGCGCCACGCGCTTGCGGGCGTCGTATTGGTCCATTACGGCAGCGTGGCGCGTGATCAGGTCTTCCACGTGCAGCGCCTTCTGCAGGGCGGTGAACCATTCTCGTTCCGTGAACTCGGTGGCCGAGCCTTTGTGGGCCCAGGAGCCAACGACTGTGTAATAGTGCAGGTCGAGGCCGTCGATCATGCGACCTGCTTCGCGCATCACGACGTCGGTCCAATGGACGTCTTCGGAGTTGGGGCCGGTGGCGATCCGGAACGGACGTACCGGCCCGTAGGCGTGCAGGAAGGTGGCGAAGCGCTTGTAGACGTCGGCGTAGTACTCGGGCGTCATGTTGCCGCCACAGCCCCAGCTTTCATTGCCCACGCCCCAGAGGCGCACGCTCCACGGAGTGGCGTGGCCGTTCTGCTTCCGGAGCGTGGTCATCGGGCTCGTGCCATCGAAGCTCACGTACTCCCACCATTCGGCCATCTCGCGCGGGGTGCCGCTGCCGACGTTGCCCACGATGAACGGCGCGGCGCCGAGGCGATCGACCAGCTCGAGATACTCGTGCGTCCCGAAGCTGTTGTCTTCGGTGACGTTGCCCCACATCGTATTGACGATGGTGGGGCGCTGCTCGGGCGGGCCGATCCCGTCCTGCCAGTGGTAGCGATCGGCGAAGCAGCCGCCGGGCCAGCGGACGTTCGGGACCTGGATCTTGCGTAGCGCCGCGATCACGTCGTCGCGCAGGTGCCAGCGGCCGGTGCCGCTCTTGGTCCAGACGCCGTCGTAGATGCCGCGCCCCAGGTGCTCGGCGAACTGGCCGTAGATGTGGCGGCTGATGGTGTCGCGGCCTTGGTCGGCGTGGATGACGAGGCGGGTGGCTTGCCCGAACGCCGCGACGGGCAGGCCGAGGACGAGAGCCAGCGTGGGGGCGCGAATGCGTCAGTACCCCGGGTTTTGAACGAGTGCCGGATCGAGGTCCATCTCGTATTGTGGGATGGGCATCAGGACGTGGAACGGCTTGAGACCGAGTTTGGCCACTGGATCGACGCTCAGGGTATCGTAGAACTGTCCCCAGCGCTTCAGGTCGAACACGCGCTTCGATTCGAACGCCAGCTCCCAGTAGGAGCCCGGCGCCAGTCCGCGGAACGTGTACCCGCCCTGCGCGTCGGTCTCGACTCGGATCCGGCTCTTGACCAGCTGGACGATCGCGCCATACAGGAGGACCTCGGTGTGCTGGGCGCGCACGACAACGCACGTCCCGAGAGCTAGGACGCTGCGGGGCCAGGTTCGAGCGATGCTCACCGGCAACGGATGTTGCGTACGCTCGACGGTTCTAGATAAGACTCCCTGGCTGCGACGCAGGAAATTCACCACCGGCAGCTCCTGACGCCTCCCGAGACTCGGCCCGCGTATCTTGTTCGTTTATCGAACTAAATCGCCCCGACGCACGCGGGACGACCTCGCAAAACGCTCTGGGATGTCGAGCCGCGGTCGACGAGAGAACCCGGCGGCACCCGCGATGCGTGCGCAAGTGGCGCGCCAGACAGACGCCTGCCTCCCCACCGTCAGCCGGAGTCGCGCCGCCGTGAGAAAGATCGACACCCGCGACTTCCGCCGCGCCACGCGCTCCACGCCCCGCGAAATCAACCGGCAGATTCTCCTGAACCTGGTGCGCGAGCATCAGCCCATCTCGCGCGCCGACCTCGCTCGTCGCATGACGTTGGGACGCGGCGTCGTGACCACTCTGGTCAACGAGCTGCTGGAGGAAGGCGTGCTGTACGAGGGCGCCCTGGTCGAGCTGCCGCGCGGCCGCCGGCCGAAAATGCTGCACGTCGAAACGCGTGATCGGCTGGTCGTCGCGATCGACCTGCGCTTCAGCCGCACCGATGTGTTGCTCGCGGACCTGAGCGGCCAGCAGATCGCGCTGGAGCGCTTCACGACCCGCTTTGGGCCCGAGGAGCTGCTCGACGAGCTGGCGGTGCGGGTGCGCCGCCTGCTCCGGACCCATGCCGCCCGAGGACGGTGCCAGGGCATCGGGATGGTGATTCCCGGCATGGTCGACCGGGCGAGTGGGCGCGTGCTCAACGCCCCGCAGCTCGGCTGGCGTGACGTGCAGGTCCGCGCCGGCCTGGCGGCGCGGACCGGCCTCGCGGTGCACGTGGAGAACGCCCCGGCGGCCTGCGCGCTGGCGCACATCTGGCTGAGCGAGCGAGCGAACGGAATCCGCGACTTCGTCTATCTATCGGTGTCGGACGGCGTGGGCACAGGCGTGGTCGTGAACGGTGAAGTGGTCCGTGGCCACGCCCATACCGCGGGCGAGTTCGGGCACATCCCCATCCGCGCCGAGGGCCCGATCTGCCTGTGCGGATCGCAGGGGTGTCTCGAAGCCTATACCTCGAACCTCGCCACGGTGGCCCGCTACCTCGGGCACGAGCTGTCACCGGCGATCGCTCGCGAGCTGCTGCAGCAGAGCGGCGTCACGGTCGACGATGTCGTGCGTCGCGCGGGCGAGGGCGATGAGCGAGCCCGCGCCGCGGTAGCGGACACGGGTCGGTACCTGGGGATCGGGGTCTCGATGATCGTCCAGGCGCTCAACCCCGCGCAGATCGTCGTCGGCGGCGAGATCACCGGCGCCTGGGACCTGATCGAGCCGGCCATTCGGGTCGAGGTCGCGCAACGGGCGCTGACCCCTCAGGCCGCCGAGACTCCCGTGATCCCCGAGCCGGCCGGGCGCACGCCCCGGCTGCGCGGGGCGATCGCGCTCGTGGCCGCGCCGGTGTACGCCGCGCCGCAGGTGGGGTGACTCACGGGGTCCCTGTGATTTTCCCACGCTGGAAGCGTGGGCCCTAAGAGCACTGTGCTGAAGCACAGGACTACCCTTCAGGGTTGTGACGCACCGGGCCCATGCTTCAGCATGGGAAACGGATTGGGACCCGATACGGGGAGTGTGACGGGACGCAAATCGGGCAACGGCGTCGTCGCATCGGGAGCGAGCACCACCGACGCCCCCTTTGGCAACTCGATCATGTAGTCTCCCGCGGGCCCCTTCGTCACCGTCGGAGCCGGCCCCAAGTGCCCCCGCACGACGGCCGAGTCCCAATCCGGGACGACCAGCCGACACGGCTCGCCCGCGAGGCTCTCGATCCGCACCCAGGCGGTGCGGCGGTCGCGCCGCACGGCGCTCACGAGAAACGCGCCGTCGGCCCGCAACCGGTCGAACGCCGCGTCAGTCCATGCAGTCGGCACGGCCGGGAAGACGCGTAACGCCCCGCCCCAATCCTGAAGCAACATGTCCTGGATCGACGTGGCCGCCGAGAGCGGCGTCTCGATCACGGGACCCGCCTCGGCGTAGAACGTGTTCGGCTGCATGTAGCGCGGCGCGTCGAGATACGAGTCGAGTCGAGCGAGCGCGGTATCACCTTGGCCGAGCAGCGCGTGCATCGACGCGCCACCGGTGAACGAGTAGCCGCGAAACAGCGCCGCGTCCCGCTCCCAGGTGCGCAGCGAGGCCTCGATGAGGGAGCGCGCGTCGGGGCGATCGGGCGTGATGAGGTGCAGCGGATAGATCGCCAACAGGTGCGAGTAGTGACGGTGCGATTCCTTCCAGGGCCGGCCGCGGCCCACCATGAGGCCGGACGAATCGGTCGGGAACAGGGTGAGGTTGGCGAGCACGTCGCGCCAGCGCGGCAGCAGGGGATCCTCGAGCTGCAACCGCTCCGCGCTCGCGATCAGCGTCTCGAGGCCCCACGTGAGCAGCGCGAGATCGTAGTTCGCATCGGGCACCGTGGCCAGCTCCGGCGACTCCGTGGGCGGCAGGTGCCAGCGTCCGTCGTCCCCGCGCTCGAGGCAGGCGAGGTAGTTCCCGATGGCGCGCTTGAGCAGCGGATAGACACGCTCCCGCAGGATGCGGTCGTCCATCTGGTAGCGAGAGAAGAGCCAGTAGTAATACAGGGTCCACGGCAGGTCGCCCATCTCGTGGGCCGCGTCGCTCTGCGCCGTCGCGAGATCGACCGGCCGCACGAGATCGGGGCCGGAGCTGCGCCCGATCGCCGCCGCGTCGGCGCGCAGTCGCTCGGGGACGTTGTCGATGAGCGCCTGCCGGTGGCGGTCCAGGTTGCGAAACAGCGACTCCGCTAGGTCGAGCCGATTGGCGCGGAACAGCGGCGAGTACGTGAGCTGGATGTTCAGGTTCCACCAGATGCCCGGCCAGGGCGTGGCCTTGAACCAGGGGCCGTTCAAGTCGAGAATGGGCCCGTCTGCCCGCATGGCGGAGCCGAGCTTGTAGATCTGGATCCAGTAGTAGGCCTCGAGGCGGGCGTCGGGGAAGGTGAGGAAGCTCTCGGGGTAGTACGCGTGCCACCAGGCACGGTGGGCTGCCTCGAGTCGGGCAACTCCCAACCGGGTTGCTTCCCGCGTCGCCGCGCGCGCCTCGGCCAGGGCTTCGCGGTCGCTCGTGCCCTCGCCGATGCTGACGTAGAAGCTCCTCGCGGTGGACACGATCGACTCGGCATGGGCCCCGCCTCCGATGAACGACTGTACGCTCGTCATTTCGTGGGTCGCGTGCGTCACGACCGGCGGCGGATGCAGGTCCTCGGGCGCGAAGGGATCCTTGCGATACACTTTGCGCGGGGGGCGCGCTTCGGCGGGCAGCCAGTCGAGCCCGACGCCGTTCTCGCCGCCCGTGCCTTCGAGCACGATCACGATCACCGACGGCCGGGCCGCCGTGAAGCTGCGCCAGCGCACCGCGCCGCGATCGGTCGTCAGCGTGCCGCTCGCCTCCGCGTCCCACAGCGTCAACCGCGCGGTGCCGCCCCGCGCCGTTCCGGCGGTCTTTAGTACGACCCGCCCGATGGGATAGCGCGACTGATCGTGGACGACATCGGTGCGATTGATGGTCCAGCCGAGCGCGCCGTCGCGCGCGTCGATCGTGGCGCCGAGGCGGCCGTTCCCGATGAACGCGCTCTCGCCCCACCCGGTCGGGAGACGCTCCCAGACGAGGTCCTGGCGCGCGAGAAAGGTGGGCCAATCGATCCGCGCCGCCGGTCGCGACTGCGCCAGCGCGACCGGGCACACCAGGGTGAGCGAGACCGCTGTGACCCAGCGTCGTGCGCTCATCGAATCACTGCAGCGGATCGAACGTCCCGCCCCAGCCAACGCTCTGTTTGATGTTGCTATTCAGGTCGATGTGTCCCTGTGGAATCCCGAAGAAGTAGTAGTTCGGCTGCCAGTTGATAGCGGACAGCCGGTCGAGCGTGTCGACCTGCGACTGGAAGTAGTTCTGATAGGTCGAGTCGAGATTCACCGTGTCGCGCACCAGCTTGAATTGGGCCGCGGGCACCGTTACCGTGGTCTTCAGCGCGAACCGGCGCGTGCCGTTGAGCTCCGGCTCGAACCGCATGTTGCGCCTCAAATCCCAGTAGCGCTTCGCTTCGAAGGCGAACTCGATCCTGCGTTCCAGCATGATCGCCGCCTGCATTTGGTCTCCGGCCAGCCCGGCATCCAAGCCATACAAGCCGTCGGCTCCCGGATCGATCCCGGCGCGGGCCCTGAGCAGCTTGAGCTGGTCGTACGCCTCCTGGGTGTGGCCGATGGCGTTCGCCGCCTCGGCGAGATTCAGCAGCACTTCCGCATAGCGGATTTCGATCCATTGGGTGGTGGCGTTGCCCGCCCCAAACGGGTCCAGGCTCGGGTCCACCGCTTTCCGGGTGTAGAAGCCGGTCGGGGTCGGGTTGTTGATTTCGCCCCCGACGTAGGTCCACTCTCGGCGTCCCGTCTTGCCGGACAGCTCCCACACGGCGCCGTTGTAGGCGATGGTGGCGGAGAAGCGCGGATCGCGGTTCTTCCAGAAGTACACGGAATCGTACGCCGGGCTGCTCGTGCCGTCCGTGATCGGCCGGCCATTCTTCATCGGAAACGCCTTGACCATCTGCCAGGTGGGGCGATTGGCGCCGGTCGCGTTCTGCGATTCGTCGAGCGGCCGCGTCGCCGCCTGCCAGTTGTGTGTGCTCACGGGATACGAGTAGCGGCGCACGAAGATCGCCTCGGGATTCATGTCCACGAACCACAGCTGTTCGAAGCTGGGGTAGAGGCCGAACCCGTGGGCCGCCAGGTAGTCCCGCGCCGCGAGGTTCGCGTCGTACGCGGTCTGCCACCGCTGCATGTCCGGCGTGGGGCGGTTGAACTGCGGGCTCGCGTAGTACAACAGCACCCGCCCCTTCAACGCCAGGGCCGTGCCCTTGTGCACGTGCCCGTCGTTCCCCGCGCCCACGCTGATCTGGGGCAACAGGGCGATGGCCTGATCGAGATCGGACAGGATCTGCGTCATGCACACGGACGTGGGGCTGCGCGGCAGGTCGAGCGAGTCCGTGAGGTTCTGCGCCACCAACACGAGCGGCACGCCGCCGTAGCGCTTGACCATTTCCCAATAGCGCCAGGCACGGAAAAAGTAGGCTTCGCCCTTCATCCGCGTCGTCCGCGCCGTGTCGAGCGTGCCGTGATCGATGTTGGCGAGGAGGATGTTGATCCGACGGATCGGTCCGTAGGGCCAATAGTCCACCGAGCTCGCGGTCAGCTGTCCGTATAGCTGGTCGGTGCCCCCGGGCGACTCGTCGGACGTGGTGGCGTCTCCCGTGCTCCAGCCCGGCAGGTTGTCCGCGTACACCCGGTTGACGTAGGCGTCCGCCAGCGCAGAGTCGTTCCACACCTGCGTTTCATTGACGGCCGCCGGGTCCTGGAGGTCGAGGATGTTGTTGCAGCCGCCGAGTGTCAGGCTCACGGCGACGAGCGCGGTTCCTTTGGAGAAGGTCATTTGACGGTCCTCCTCAGGTTCGCGCTCATGCCCAGCGTGAACGTGCGCATCAGCGGATACGCCCGGATGTTGTCCATCTCCGGGTCGTATCCCCAATCGCCCAGGTGGTCCATGAGGAGCAGCAGGTTCGTGCCGGTGAAATAGACCCGCGCACCGGCGAGACCCATGACGCGGGCAATGCGTTGCGGTACGCCGTACGAGACGGTGAGCGCCTTGAGCCTCAAGAACGACCCGTCGTGCAGCCAGAACGTAGACGCGGGGTAGGTCGTCTTGTACCCCGTGCCGAAATACCCGGGATAGGCGGCGTCCGGATTGTCGGGCGTCCAATGGTCCGCCCAGTAGCCGTAGGACGACTCTTCCGCGCGCCCCTGAATCGACCGCCCGTCCGCGTGCATCATCACTTTGTTGCCGGCGGCGCCGGAGATCAGCGCGTCCAGGCTCAAGCCCTTCCACGAAAACCCGAGGCTCGCGCCGTAGGTAATCGGTGGCTTCACGTGATCGCAGAGCCAAGCTTGATCGTCGATCGTGATCTTCCCATCCGGCGCATCCGGATTGGCGGCGCTCGAGGGAGCCCGGAGATCCTTGTAGTTGAGCATGCCGAGGCGCGGGGCCTGTCCGTTGATCAGGTATCCGGGCGGCAAGGCGTCCAGGTCCGCCTGCGTGCGGAGGATGCCGGTGGCGATGTAGCCGAAGCACGCGTTGTCATCGTTGAGGTTGCCGCTGGTGGGGCGACCGAGGCGCGACAGGTAGGGACGGATGTTGTCGGGTTGATTCAGCTTCACGACCGCGTTCGTCCCGTAGCCGAAATTGCCGCGGACATAGTACGTGAGGGCCCCATCCTCTCGAGCCGCGCCGCCCGTGTACCCCAGCTCGACCTCGAAGCCGTGCGAGTTGACCACTTCCCAGTTCTCATCGGGAAGCGCGGCGCCGAAGATGTCCGTGACCGACGCCTGCCGATCTCCCAGGATGTCGTACTGGTGGCGGGAGAACAGATCGAGCGTGAGGTTCATCCGGTTGTCCCAGAAGCGCGAGTCGAGGCCCACGTTGTACGACTCAGCCTTCTCCCAGGTGATGTCGGGGTTGGCGAGGGGCCCCGGTGAGAGACCCGTGGTCGGAGCGTTGAAGATCGCGCCCGTGCCGATCACGTACTTCTGCGTCCACTGGAAGGCGCCCACGTCGTCGTTGCCGACCACGCCGTAGGAGGCCCTGAGCTTCAGCTCGTTGATGAACGGCACCTTGAAGAACGGCTCCTGCGAGAGCCGCCACCCCGCCGATACCGAGGGAAACAGTCCCCAGCGCTTCGGGGGGGCGAAGATCACCGAGCCGTCGTAGCGGAACGAGCCCTGCAGATAGTAGCGGTCGGCGTAACTATAGCCGACCGAGCCGACATAGGAGAGCCGCGCCGTCTGCGCCTCGGTGCCGTTCACGCGCTGGTTCTCGGGCGCGGTGCTGCCGGCGATGTACTGATCGATGTCCGTGACGAAGCTGTCGCGCTGCGCCAGGGCCCACCCCGTATCGCTCGCCGCTTGCTCGTAGACGAACAGCGCGTCCACCGCATGCCGCCCGAAGGTGTGCTTGTAGGTGACCTGCGCGTTGAGCTGATACTGGTTGTAGGGGGCGTTCTTCGTGAGCAGGAATTCTTCGGCGCTGCGCGGCCTGATGCCGACCGCCGAGTCGCCGATAATGTGATTGTGCAGGCCCCACGTGTTGAAGAGCGTCATGTCGTAGGGCATGTTGAACTGCTTCTCGTAGCTGTTGACGTAGCCTTTGTAATAGGCGAGGCTCGCGCTCAAGCCGGAGACCCACGGCGCCTGGTATTCGAGCCGGCCGCGGAAGTTGAGCTGCGACCATTGCCGCCGGTCGTATCCCGACTGGTTCGAGATCACCACGCCGGGATTCCATTCGACCCAGTTGCCGACCGGCAGGCCGTCGACGTAGGGAGGGACCATCCGGGTCCTGAGCGCCAGCGCTTTGTACAGATCCTCCTGCGCCCAATCGCCCACCGTCCAGCTCGGGCCGTGGCGGTTCTGACGCGCGCCGTTGAAATCCACGGAGGCTTTCAGGTGACTCGTCAGATCGACGTCGAGATTGCCACGCGCGGTCGTGCGCCCGAAGGACAGGTTGTCGAACGAGCCCGACTCGTCCAGAAACGAGCCACCCAGGAAGTACCGCACGCCATCCGAACCCCCGGTGATGCTGAGGGAGTGCTGTACGTCGAGCGGCTGTTTCCAGAGGGCACCGATCCAGTCCCAGGAATGCGTCTGGAAGTACTGCAACTCGTCGTCCGTGTAGTAGCGGACGTCGCTGGTCGGGATGCGGTTGTAGCTCAGGAAGTCGTTGATCGTCCTGGCGTGCTGATAGGCATCGAGCGTGGGCGGAATCCTGGGCGCGTCCTGCGCGCCGACGGTGACGTTGTAGGCGAACTCGGTCGGCTTGAGGGCGCCCCGTCGCGTCGTCACGAGGATCACGCCGTTCGCGGCGCGCGAGCCGTACAGCGCCGCCGTGGCGCCGTCCTTCAACACCGAGAGGTTTTCCATGTCCTCCGGGTTCAGCCCGTCGAACGCGAACTTGTCACTCACGACGCCGTCGATGACGTACAGCGGGTCGGCGTTGTTGAACGTGCCGACGGCGCGGACCCGGATATTTGACTCGCGCCCGGGCGTGCCCGCATTCTGGGTGACGGTCACGCCCGAGAGCCGACCCTGGAGCGCGTTCGAGAGGTTGTCCACGGGGACATTGATAACGTCCGCGCCGGCGACGCTCGACACGGCCCCGGTCACCGTGCCCCGGTCCTGCACCCGGTACGCCGTAACAACCTGTGCCTCGAGCTGGGCGGGCAGCGCCGCCAGCTGCACGTCGACCTCGCTGCGTCCGGCAATCGGGACGTCCTGGGGATGATAGCCGATGAGCGAGAAATGCAGCGTATCCGACAGGGAGGGCACCTGCACCGTATATCGTCCGGCCGCATTGGACGTGGTGCGCTGGCTCGTGCCTTTGAGGCGTACACTCACGCCCGCCAGCGGCAGGCCACTCACCATGCTCGTCACGACCCCGCTGACGGAGTCGGTCTGCGCGTGACCCACCTCGGATAGCAGCGCGAAAAGCGCGACGAGCGCGCACCAAGTTCTCATGGCGAATCCTCTGGGCTGCGGGAGGGGATGCGACCAGGCCACACGTGCTGCGGAACGTCCACAGCGGCGAGAGGAACTCCCCCGAATCCGACGGCGGAGATTCGGCACAGACGCGTCCGCGTATCTTGTTCGTTTATCGAACTAAATCGCGCCAACCCACCGGCGACGACGGCCTAAGACGCGCTCATCGTAGCTGGGCTGTGTTCGCAAGTCGCGCGCCAACGTTGGCGCACCTATGAACGGGTCGTGCTCAGGTGGTCGTTCAGCTCGCGTGGTCCGCGGGCAGGTCCTGCCCGCTCCACACCTTTCGAGCCGTCCACTCGGCCGGCGGGGCGGACCAGAACTCGTCCGTCGGGGGCAACCCCAGCGGGAGCAGAGCGGCGGAACAGAGGTAGAGACTGCCCGTCGAGATGTAACCCTCGCCGATATGCGCTT
>Ga0209474_10003516_pt1 | contig 13724 bp, 13 predicted proteins | sample GraSoiAngelo_145_FD_185902 | JGI IMG/M metagenome (GOLD analysis project Ga0209474, IMG submission 185902) | Grasslands soil microbial communities from the Angelo Coastal Reserve, California, USA - 14_1009_05_20cm (SPAdes) (version 2) | ecosystem: Environmental > Terrestrial > Soil > Grasslands...
CAGGTAGTCGCAGATCTCCTTCACCAGCGGCTTGTTCGAGTTCCCGGAGAAGACGACGAGGTCCGACTCGGTCTCGGGCATGCGCGGCCTTCTACAACGAGCCGCGTCAGCGGGTCTACCAGAACGGGCCAGGGGCTATCCGCTCGCGGCCGCGGCGGACGTCGACGGGGTGCCCCGCGCAAGCTCGCGCTCGTACTCCGCGAGGATCACCTTTTCCATCCGTTCGCGGGTGTCGCTGTTGAGCGGGTGCGCAATGTCCTTGAAGGTGCCGTCCTTCCGGCGCTTTGCGGGCATGGCGACGAACAGCCCGGTATTGCCATTGATGACCTTGAGGTCGCGCACCACGAAACAATTGTCTAGAGTGATCGTAACGTAGGCCTTCAGCCTTTCCTCGTTCACCGGAAAGACGCGCACCTCGGTGATGTCCATGATGCGACCCCTCTGGATGCGACGCGCCTACAAAGACGCCCAGAAGGAACGGTACGCCCCCGCCTGACGAGTTGTCAAACGGACGCTTGCATGTCGCAGCGCCCGGAGGTCCTATGGGAAATTAGCTCGTGCTTTCAAAGCCATGTCCATCGAGACATCGGCATTCCAAGCACTGCCCGGGCCTTGGCCTGCGGCCTGGAGCTGCAGCTGGAGAGAATGTGACGTGGTCGAGATGTACTTGATGAGATCGACGCCGTATCCCCTCAGCACGATGGTCTGGTCGGCGACTCCGTCCCGCGGCTGGTCGTAATCCGCAACGAGCGTACAGTTACTCCCGTTGGCGGAGCAGTCCGTCGTCGACGTCGGGGCGACGAGCAGACTGAGCTTTGTCACGCTGTTGAAATCGCCGCTCGCCGAATTCTGCAACTGCACCCCGGCACCGCCCACGATCAACGAGGTGTTCAACGTGGCTGGACCGACCGACGAAGACGGCTGGAGCAGGGGCTGATCACCGAAGTTCAGGGTGAACGTGTTCTGCCCGCTGATCTGGACGAGTCCGAGCGGCAGCGCTCCGGGCATGCAATTCGTGCTGCCGCCGCAAAGGTTGTGCGTGAGCGTGATGTCCGGATTTTCGATCTGCGCAAAGCAGCCAAACAGCGGCAGCAGGAGCAGGGAGATCGCTTTGAGGTTCCGCATGTCCCCTCGCTAGTAGATGAAGATGTTGAAGCCGAGGCTGGCGCACGGCAGCAGCGCGCTCACCGGCGTCCTCGCCGCCGAGACGCGGTTGTTGGGATCGGGCGAGTTTCCGTTGTAGATGGCGGCGAGGTCGTTGCCGGAGAAGCTGGTGAGCACGTACGTCACCCCGCCGCGCAGATAGAAGCTAAAACGGCGTTGGGAGCCGAACTCGAAACCGAGCTGGGCAGTCGCGAACGTATACCTGGTCCTCGAGAGCAGCGACCGGACGTTGGGATCGCTGATGGTCACGAACTTGGTGAAATCGCCGCTCAGGTAGCGGCCGGCATCCAGGTTCAGCGTCGGAGTGACCGCCCAGTCCCCGGGTGCTAGCGTGATGCCGCCGCGAAAGCCGTACCCGGCGACGTTATAGGCGAGGCCGCCGTTCATCCGAAGCCACCAGAGCGGCCGAACCAGCAAGGTCAGCCCGCCTCCGCCCGGCGCGCCGCCGTCGATGCCGAGGCCGATGATCGTCTGGCTCCCCTCGTCGTCGTCCAGCGTTCGCTTGCGGCTTCCCGAGGACACCGGGGCCGGCACAGCAACCGCAGCAGGGGACGGATCCATCACCCTGAGCGCGTACGGCACGTTCGGCGCTCCCGAGCGTGCCGGCCCGTTGCCGTACTGATCGAACGCCTCGACATAGTACTCGAGGTCCGAGGTCGTCATCGCCGCGGGGATCGTCGCGGTGTAGTCGTCAGCGCCGATGTTTCCCATGGGAAGCGCCTTGTATTCTTTCTCACCCGCGTGCCGGAACATGACCGCGGCACCCTGGACGCCGGTGTCACCGACCAGCCGCGCGTTGATCTCGACCGACTTGCCCTTGAGCGCCTGGGTCAGCGCCGCATGGGTGATCGCGGGAGGCGCACCCTTGGGCCTGATGGTGACCGTCGTCGGGAGCGCGGGCGTCGCCGCCACCTTCTTCTCTTCCTCGAGCGTGACCATGATGGGCTGGTCCGGCGAGCCGACGCGCGAGGGGCCGTTTCCGGCGATGTCCCAGGCCTCGATGTAGTACTCGAGCGCGTCGACGTTGGTCAGGGCCGAGGAGACGTCGACCGAGTAGTCGCCCGGCACGATCTTCGAGGGCACCATCTTGATGGGGACGTAGTCACCGGCGCCCAGCCCCTTCTTTCGCACGGAGAGGATCGGTCCGAACACTCCGTTCGCGTCGATCGCGTGGGCCGCGATGGTCAGTGGCTTGCCACGAACTCCGGCGGCGACGAGCTGATGGGTGAGCTGCGGCGGCTCGCCGTCGTCGGGGGCACCTTGAGGCTCGAGCGCAGGCATCTGCCCCGCGGCAGGCGTGGAGGACTTCTTCTTGCGGCTCTTCTTCGACGACTTCTTCGTGCCGCTCTTTTTCTTCTTCTTCGAAGGCTTCGCTGGCGCGCCGGGGGCGGCCTCCGGCTGCTCTGGCGTTCCCGCGGCGGTCTGGGCCATCGCTCCGGCACTGACGAAGAGGGACGCCCCGGCGACGACAAACAGCTTGCGAAGATCCATTCGGTTGTCCCCTCGGAGTTCGGTCGACCTTACTACCGATCGGGGGACCGTCAATCAAAGCACATCGCGCCTGCGGTGCTGTAAAGCGGGAAGATCGCGGCGCACCTGCGACAGTCGCGCAGGATGTATGGGCGCGACGGCGATGCCGTCTTGTTCCCCGCCAGCGTCCGCGATCACTTCCCCCCAGGGATCCACGATGCAAGCGTGTCCCCAGGCGAACCGGTTCTCATTCGCTGGACCGATGCGCCCGACCTGCGCGGGGGCGAGCACGTACGCCTGGTTCTCGATGGCGCGCGCACGCAGCAGCACTTCCCAGTGGGCCTTCCCGGTATACGCGGTGAACGCCGAGGGAACGCAGAGCAGGTCAGCACCGATCCGCCGGTAGAGCTCGGGGAAGCGCAGATCGTAGCAGACGGACAAGCCGATCTTGACGCCGAGCGAGGTCTCGATCGCTCGCGGGGGGGCGTCACCCGGCGCCACCTGCTCGGACTCGCGGTAGCGCGCGCCGTCGGGGATGTCGACGTCGAACAGGTGCAGCTTGCGGTATGCCGCCACGATCTCGCCTCGTGGCGAGATCAACGCCGTGGTGTTGTAGATCCTGCCGCCTCCGGCGCTCCGGTGTTCGAGTCCCGTCGCGAGCTCCGCGATCGATCCGGCCAGACACCAGACGGCGCGCTTTGCGCAGAGCTCGCGGATGCGCGCGAGCTGCCTCCCCTCCACGGGGCCTGCGAAAGCGTGTTTCTCACGGGCGGGTCCGATGTGCTCCCACATCTCGGGCAAACCGATCAGCAAGGCCCCTCGACCGGCTGCTTCCCCAAGGAGCTCCAGGGCGCGCGCTTCGTTGGCCTCCCGGTCGTTTCCGGAGCTCATCTGGACTGCCGCTGCCAGGAACACAATCGCCTCCCGCCCTGTTTGACTATCATGGGCCGGTCTGTTACCTCCGGCTCCAACATTTTCGGAGCCGTCGCCGAAAGTGGGTCCGGAGTGGCCCACTTTTTTATTTTCGGAACCCGGAGTTGCGCCGGGGGCATCGGCCCCGAAGCCGGAGCAGTGGAGATGGGCCGCAAGGAAGAGATCCTCGACAAGGTGCGCCAGATCGCCGCCCCGCTCGCCGCGCAGGAAGGTCTCGAGTTGATCGACGCCGAGATCGGTGGCGGCGGTGGCCGGCAGATCCTCAGGCTCTTCATCGATAAGGCGGGCGGGGTCTCGCTGGACGACTGCACGGCGGTGTCGCGCGCGGTCTCTACCGCGCTCGACGTCGAGGATCCGATCGACGGCGCCTACGATCTCGAGGTCTCGAGCCCGGGTCTCGACCGGCCGCTGAAGACCCCGGAGCACTTCCAGAAGTTTTTCGGCAGCAAGGTCAGGGTGAAGACGTTCGCGCCGCTCCCCGAGACCGAGAACCGAAGGACTTTCCTGGGAATCCTACAAGGTTACGAGAACGGCATCATCGCGATCGATGTCGACGGCAAGATCTTCCGCGTCCCCCATGCGCTGGTGAGCAAGGCGAACGTAGAACCGGTATTCGAGTAGTGCCTACAACAGAATAGAAAAGAGAGAAGAGAATGGCTTCCCCCGCACCGCAGGCCCCCATCGTCAACCTGAACATGGTCCTCGACCAGGTGGCGAAGGACAAGGGCATCGAGCGTTCCGTCCTGGTCGACACGCTGCAGAACGCCATCGCCCAGGCCGCGAAGAAGCACTTCGGCCAGGACCGCGCCATCGAGGCGACCTACAACGAGGACAAGCAGGTGGTGGAGGTATTCCAGACGCTGACGGTCGTCGAGCGCGTCGAGGTGGAGGATCCGGTCAAGGCGGTGAACCAGATCTCGCTGGAGGAGGCGGGCAAGAAGGGGATTGAGGCGGAAGTCGGCGACGAGCTCTTGTTCCAGATCTTCTACCGTCCCGAGGACGAGGAGGAGGCGCGCGTCCAGGACGAGCGCTACGGCGACATCTTGAGGCTCAAGACTTACCGGAAGGGATTCGGCCGGATCGCCGCCCAGACCGCCAAGCAGGTGATCATCCAGCGCACCCGGGATGCCGAGCGCGAGAACGTCTTCAATGACTACAAGGACCGCAAGGGGGAGATCGTCTCGGGAATCGCCCTTCGCTTCGAGCGCGGCAACATCATCGTCAACCTGGGACGCGCCGAGGCGGTCCTGCCGGTGCGGGAGCAGACGCCGCGCGAGAGCTACCGCGCAGGCGATCGGGTGCAGGCCTTCGTGCTCGACGTGTTGCGCGAGAGCAAGGGGCCGCAGATCATCCTCTCGCGCGCCTCGCCCGAGGTGGTGCGCAAACTGTTCGAGATGGAAGTGCCGGAGATCGCCGAGGGTGTGGTGGTCATCGAGGCGGTGGCGCGCGAGCCCGGCGGCCGCACCAAAATTGCGGTGGCGTCGCGCGATGGGGACGTGGACCCGGTCGGGGCGTGCGTGGGCATGAAGGGAAGCCGCGTGCAGGCCGTGGTGCAGGAGCTGCGCGGGGAGAAGATCGACATCGTCCCCTGGGACGAGGATCCGGCGCGGTTCGTCTGCAACGCGCTGCAACCCGCGGAGGTCAGCCGCGTGCTGCTCGACGACCAGAACAAGGCGATGGAGATCATCGTCCCCGACGACCAGCTCTCGCTCGCCATCGGCCGCAGGGGCCAGAACGTGCGGCTGGCCGCCCAGCTCACCGGCTGGAAGCTCGACATCAACAGCGAGTCGCGGGTGAAGGAGATGCGCGAGTTCGCTTCCCGGTCGCTCACCGCCATCGGGCTGCCCGAGGCGACCGTGGAGCTGCTGTACGCGCACGGTTTCCGCAGCGCGAAGGACTTCGCGAACGCCAGCACGGAGGTGCTGCTGCAGATGCCCGGGATCACGCCGGACAACGTGGAGCGCTATCTGGCGTCGGCGCGCGAGCAGATCGGAAAGGACGAGGAGGAGCTCTCGCGCATCGAGCAGGAGCGGGAGGAGCGCCGGCTGGCCGAGGCGCGCAAGCACCCGAGCGAGCTGACCCAACAAGAGAGGCTGTTGCGCGTGCGCGGCATCAGCGAGCGCAACATCGAACAGATGGCGAACGCGGGCTACAAGACGGTGGAGGACATCCACAACGAGCCCGACGTGGTGAAGTTCGGCGAGCAGACCGGGCTCGGCGTCAAGAAAGGAAAGCAGGTGAAGGCGGCCGTCGAGCACTACCTGCAGGAGGAGGCGCGGCTGAAGGCGGACCTCGACGCGAAGAAGGCGGCGGAAGGAGCCCAGCCGCAGATCGCATAGCTCGTGATGCGGGGAGCCCGGGCGGGGAGGACCAAGCCTTCCGAGCCGCAACGGCGCTGCGTCGGGTGCCGAAAGGTGCGCCCCCGGCGGGAGTTGCTCCGGCTGGTGGCAGAGAACGGCGAGACGGCGCCGGGGCTGGGAAGGCCAGGCCGCGGCTGCTGGATCTGCCGCGACGAAGGGTGTGCACGGGAAGCGCTGAAACGGCGCGAGATTCCGCGGGCGCTCAAGGGGAAGGCGGCGGCGCCAACGCTCGATCGCCTTCTCGGGTGGATGGACCTCGGTTCGCTTGACGCCGACGGAGGCAGCAGACTAAAGAGCTAGCCCCTCGAAAAAGGGGCGGTGTTTTCTGGAAGGGACGTTTTTTGGAAGGGACTCAACAGAGGATGGCGAAGAAGCGCGTCTACGAGCTCGCGAAGGATCTCGGTCTCTCCAACAAGGAGATGGTCGATTGGCTGCGCGCCCACGAGTACGATGTGAAGAGCCACTCTTCCTCGCTCGAGGACGATCAGGCACTCGCGGTCGTCGAGAAGTTCAGAGGCGAGAAGCCTGCCCGGGCGGAAGCGCCGAAGCCGTCCGGCAGCGGCGTCGTGCTTCGCCGCAAGAAGGCGGACACCGCCGCCGAGCATGAGCATGCTGCCGTGCTGGCCGCGCAGCAGGCGGCCATCCCCGCCGAGGCTCCTGCCCGTCCGCCCGTCGAGGTCCGCAGGCCGGAGCCGCCGCCGGTGCTCCCCGAAACCCGCCCGGAGCCGCGTGTTGCGGCTGGGGAGGCCCGTCCGCCCGCAGCCGCCGAGGCGGCGCCTGTTGTCGAGCCCCCGGTTCCCGCGCCTGTCGAGAGGCCCGCGCCCGTTGCTGCGGCGCCGGTGGAAGCGGCGTCCGCTGCAGCGCCGGCGGAGCAGAAGCCCGCGGCTGTCGAGCAGCCTGCGCCGAGCGGCCCACGCGCCGTCGATGGGCGCCGGTCTGCGCAGCCGGTGAGCAACGTCCCCGCAGGCGTCGCCAAGGTGGCGGCGCGCCCGGCTCCGCCTCCGCCCCCGCGCCCGCACGTACGCCCGCCGCCCCCCAAGCCCACCGGACCCATCGTTCAGGGGCCTGGTGGTGTCCAGTCGGTGCAGGTCACCGAGAACCTGCAGGCGCGGCCCAGCGCCACGCGCGCCGTCGTGCTCTCGCGCCCGCTGATCCCCGTCGCCCGGCCCGCTCCCCGCTCGGGTCCCGGTGGCGGGGGTTTCCGCCCGCGGCCGGTCGGGGAGGTGCGCGAGCTGGCGGTGGTCTCGGGCGGTCCCGGCCGGGGCCGCGAATTCATCGACGTCACCAAGGACAACAAGGGTGGCCCGGGCCAGCGCGGCAAGAAGGGACCGCGCGTCGAGAAGACCGAGTCCCTTTCCAAGCAGGAGCTGGTGGACCTGGCACGCCAGCGCGCGTACGTCCCGGTCCGCGGGCACAAGAAGAAGAGCGCCAAGAAGGGCAAGCAGACCGAGATCACCGAGATGGCGGAGCGCAAGAAGGTGATCCGCATCGACGAGACCATCACCGTCGCCGAGCTCTCCCAGACCATGGGCGTGAAGAGCGCCGACCTGATCCGCAAGTTGATGGCAGGCGGAAAGATGATCACGCAGAACCAGCCCATCGACTTCGACACCGCGAGCCTGCTCGCCATCGACAACGGCTGGAAGGTGGAGAAGGTCGGGTTCGAGCTCGACGAGTTCATCCGCGAGACCGAGGACAAGCCGGAAGATCTGGCGCCCCGCCCGCCCGTCGTGACCATCATGGGCCACGTCGATCACGGCAAGACCTCGCTGCTCGACGCCATCCGCAAGGCCAACGTGGCGGCGGGCGAGGCCGGCGGGATCACCCAGCACATCGGCGCGTACTCGGTCGACGTCATCGGCTCCGACGGCGGCGAGGCATCCATCACTTTCCTCGATACGCCGGGCCACGAGGCGTTCACCGCCATGCGCGCGCGGGGCGCCAACGTCACCGACATCGCGGTGCTGGTGGTCGCCGCCGACGACGGCGTGATGCCGCAGACGGTCGAGTCCATCAACCACGCCAAGGCCGCGGAAGTGACGGTGGTGGTGGCCATCAACAAGATCGACAAGCCGGAAGCCCAGCCCGAACGGATCAAACAGCAGCTCTCCGAGCATGGCCTGATTTCCGAGGAGTGGGGCGGCGAGACGATGATGATCCCGGTGTCGGCGCGCACCGGGGAAGGGCTGGAGAAGCTGCTCGAGGCCATCCTGCTCCAGGCGGAAGTGATGGAGCTGAAGGCGAACCCGAACAAGCCAGCCACCGGCACGGTGATCGAGGCGAAGCTCGAGAAGGGGCGTGGTCCGGTCGCAACCGTCCTCGTCCAGGACGGGACGCTTCGCGTCGGGGACGCCATCGTCACCGGCATCCACCACGGGCGGGTCCGGGCGATGATGAACGAGCACGGTGAGTGGATCGACGATGTGCCGCCGGGCTTCCCGGTAGAAGTGCTGGGTCTCGACGGCGCGCCCTCCGCGGGCGACGACCTCAACGTGGTGGAGGACGAGCAGGCCGCCGCGGTCGTTGCCGAGCACCGCCTGAAGAAGCAGCGCGAGAAGGACCTGTCGAAGAGCAACAAGCTCTCCATCGACGACATCCTCGCCAAGGGCAAGAAGGACGAGGCGAAGGTCCTCAAGATCATCGTCAAGGCGGACGTGCATGGCTCGGTGGAGGCGCTGAAGACGGCGCTGGCGAAGCTCTCCACGCCGAAAGTGTCGGTCGACGTCATCCACTCGGCGGTCGGCAACGTCACCGAGAGCGACGTGATGCTGGGGGCGGCCTCGAAGGCGATGATCGTCGGCTTCAACGTCAAGCCGGAGTCGAAGGCGGCGGAGACGGCTGCGTCCCAGGGCGTGACCCTGAAGCAGTACGACATCATCTACGAGGCGCTCGACGAGGTGAAGCTGGCCATGGAGGGCCTGCTCGAGGCCATCGTCAAGGAGAAGGTGGTGGGCCACGCGAAGGTACTGCAGACCTTCAACGTGCCGAAGCTCGGGACCATCGCGGGATCGTCAGTCACCGACGGGAAGATCACCCGCACCTCGATGGTGCGCCTGCTCCGCGACCAGAAGCCCATCCTCACCAGCAAGATCGCTTCGCTCAAGCGCTTCAAGGACGACGTCAGGGAGGTGGACAAGGGATTCGAGTGCGGAATCGGGATCGAGAACTTCACCGATTTCCAGCCCGGCGATGTGATCGAGGCCTACGAGCTGGAGACGATCCGGCCCTCGCTGACCTAGACGGCTGCCGCACCGGAGGTGCGGCTTTGCCGCCTATGTTTGAGGCTGTACCGGGCGCGACGAGGCGTGCAGATGGTGGTCGGGATCCTCAGGCTCACGCTGTTCGTCCAGGGCGCTTCTTCGCTGAAGGACAAGCGGCAGGTGGTGCGCAAGGTGCTGGACCGCCTGCGCTCCCGCTTCAACGTCAGCGCCGCTGAAGTGGGAGAGAACGACGTCTGGCAGCGGGCGGTGATCGGCATTGCCGCCGTCTCGAACGATCGCAGCTTCGTCAACGAAGTGCTGGACAAGTGCGCGCGCGACGCCGGGAACATCGCGGAGATCCTCAACCGCGAGATGGAGATCGAGACCTATTCGGAGATGAAGGTCGACTGGTCCCAGAAGCCCGATTTCGACGCGCACGATCTCACGCGGCTGCCGCCGGAGCGGGACGAGGAGGAGCTGCCGGAGCAGCGTGAACCGGGCTGGCTGAAAGAGGAGGATCTGGAATGACCAGCCACCACCGGCCCGAGCGGGTGGCGCAGATGGTCCAGGAGCTGCTCGGGGAGTTGTTCGCCCGCGGCATGCGCGACCCCCGCATCGGGCTGGTGACCATCACGGGGGTGAAGATGTCGCCCGACCTGCGCGAGGCGTGGGTCTTCTGGACCGTGCATGGCGACGCCGAGCAGCGCAAGCATACCGGGCGGGCCCTGGACAAGGCCCGGGGGTTTCTCCGTCACGAGATCGGCATGCAACTCAAGTTGCGGGTCACGCCGGAGCTGCGCTTCACCTACGACGAAGCGATCGATCGCGGCGAACGCATCGAGCAGCTCATCCGGCAAGTGCACGACGAAGAGGGCACGAGGCCTCCGGCCCCCGCCAGCCCGGAGCACGAGGAGTGAAGGCGATCAACAGAGGCGTCGCCAACCCGCGCGACTGGAAACCCGCGGAGAACCTCTCTCTCGCCGTCGACGCGCTGCGGTCCGCCCGCCGCGTCCTCATCACCATGCACCGGGGGCCGGATGGCGACGCGCTCGGTTCGGCGCTCGCGCTCGCCTCCGCCCTGCGCGATCTGGGGCGCGACGTAATCGTCTACAATCCCGACGATCTCCCTTACAACTTCCGCTTCCTGCGCGGAGCCGCCGAGGTGGAAAAGTCGCTGACCGTCGGAGCTGCCTTCGACGTCACGGTCGCGACCGACGCGGGAGCGTATGAGCGCCTCGGCCCGGACGTGCCGCCGGCGGATCGGCGTGGCGTGCTCCTGAACCTCGACCACCACATCACCACGGAGCCGTTCGGCGACGTGAACTACGTCGATCCGCACGCCGCTTCCGTGGGGATCCTCGCCTACAAGATCATCCGCGCGCTCGGCGGTCCCTTCTCCAAGGACACGGCGGAGTGCATCTACGCAAGCATCCTCGCGGACACCGGCTGCTTCCGGTACTCGAGCACGGATCCCGAGTGCCTGCGCATCGCCGCCGAGCTGGTGGAGGCGGGCGTGGAGCCCTGGGAGATGACCGTGCGCGTCTACGAGCAGCAGCCGCTCGCGCGCATGCGCCTGCTCGCGGACGTGCTCTCCACGCTGGAGGTGCACGGCAAGGTCGCCACCATCACCATCACCAACGCGATGGTGGAGAAGACCGGCAGCGAGACGGATCTCACCGACGGATTCATCAACTACGCCCGCAGCGTGGACGGCGTGGAGGTGGCCGCGAGCTTCCGGGAGCCGCGCAACGGCGGTCCCTGGCGGGTGAGTTTCCGCTCGCGCGGGCGCGTCAACGTCGCCGCCATCGCCCAGAAGTTCGGCGGCGGCGGCCACCACAATGCCGCCGGCTGCAGCATCGAGGGCGACGAGGTGTCGGTGCGGGCGAAGATCGCGCAAGAGGTCGAGGAAGCACTGAAGAATGGCGCATGAGCTCTCCGGCGTAGTCGTGGTCGACAAACCGAGCGGTCCCACCAGCTTCGACGTGGTCCGCCGCGTGAAGGGCCTCTTCAAGGCCAAGCGTTGCGGCCATACCGGGACGCTCGATCCGACGGCCACGGGGGTGCTCCCGATCTGCATCGGCGACGCCACCAAGATCGCCAGCTTCGTCAGCGAGGGAGAGAAAGAGTACGACGCCGTCGTCCGCTTCGGCGTCACCACCGACACGCAGGACAGCGCCGGGCGCACGGTGGAGACGAGACCGCTCGAAGGCCTGGGCGAAGAGCGCGTTCGCCAGGCGCTGCGCGACTTCGTCGGCCTGGTGGAGCAGACGCCTCCCATGTACTCGGCGCGCAAGGTCGACGGCAAGCGGCTCTACGAGCTGGCGCGCGCCGGCGAGGAGGTGGAGCGCGAGGCCCGGCAGGTCCACATCGACGAAGCGCGGCTCCTCTGGTTCCGTTCGCCGGATGCGGGCATCTTCGTGCGCTGCTCGAAAGGAACCTACCTGCGCACGCTGGCGCACGATCTGGGGCAGAAGGTCGGGTGCGGCGCCCACTTGCGCGAGCTGAAGCGAGCGCGGGTGGGACCGTTCGGGCTGGAGGATTCGGTGGGGCTCGACACGCTCATGGCCACGGCAAAGGAAGGGCGCGAGCGCCTGGATCGATTCGTACATCCGCTCTCTCGCGCGCTGACGGATCTCGCGGAATTGCAGCTCGACATGCAACTCGCGCGGCGGGTCGCGCACGGCCACGCGCCCGGTCCCGCGGACCTTTCCCGTTTGCGGGCCCCTCCGTACCCGCGCGGGCGCAAGGTCCGGCTGATGGATCCGGAGGGGCGCGTGCTGGCGGTCGCGGAGAGCGACGTCGTCGGCACGCTGAAGCTGCTGCGCGTCCTGGTCTCCGGCGCCCACGACCTCGTCGACAAGGACTACTGAGCCGATGAGGCCTCCCGCTCCGATGTTGCCGGCATCCTGGAAGCAGGCACCGGAACGGATCGCGCCGGAGCCGGGCGAGGTGCTCCTGTTCGCGACGCACCTCGACGTGACCTCACGGCGCCTGGAGGCGCTGCGGGCCACGTTTTCACCAGGGGAGCAGGAGCGGTTCCAGAGCTTCGCCACCGAGGCGCTGCGTTCGCGCTGGGGAACGGGGCGCGGGATCCTGCGCGAGGTACTGGGCCGGGCCCTCGGGTGCGGGCCCGCCGAAGTGAAGTTCCGCTATGCAGCACACGGAAAGCCCGGCCTCGCGGACTCGGACTTGCGCTTCAACATCAGCCACTCCGGCGCGCTCGCCGTGATCGCGCTCGCCCGCGTCGAGGTCGGCGTCGACGTGGAGCTGCCGCGTCCGCGCCGCAGCGATGCCATCGCGCGCCGCTTCTACACGCCGGGAGAGATCGAGCGTCTGTTCGCGCATGCCGATCCGGAACGGAGGGCCGACGCCTTCTTCCGCCTGTGGACGTGCAAGGAGGCGTTCCTGAAAGCGACCGGCGAGGGGCTCTCGCGGTCGACGCGATCGTACGAGATCGCGTTCTCCCCGCCCCGGCTGCTCTGGGCAACCGGGATTCCGGATGCTTACCTGAGGTACTCCGTCCACCCGGTCGACGTCGGCGATCCCTACCGCGCGGCGGTGGTGGTCGAGGCACCCGAGGTCACGGCGCGGACATATCGTTGGAGTTGAGCACCCGCCGCGCCGGCGTGTGGACGGGCACTTTCCGCGGTGCATAGACTTTGCCTGAAGGAGGTGCGGGATGGGCATGAAGGAGATGAAGGCCGCCTACGTCGCGAAGATGGAAGCGCAGGTGGCGGAGTGGGGCGCGAAGCTGAAGCAGATGAAGGCGAAGGCGGAGAAGGCTGCCGCCCAGGGGCGCCTCGAGTACCAGCAGAAGCTCGCCCAGGTGAAGGCGGATGAGAAGCACGAGCAAGCGCGCCGGAAGCTCGACGAGCTGAAGGCTGCGGGCGAGGAGCGCTGGGAAGCCTTGAAGTCCGGCGTGGAAGGCGCCTGGAACGAGCTGAAGAAGAGCGTGGATTCGACGAAGATCGAGTAGAACGAATCTCACGACCAGTACCGCGCAAGCCAAGCCGCAAAGCCTCTATCTTGTCCGGCAGCGGCTTGCACTTTGCGCGGGTTCCGCGCAAAAGGCGGCGCCATGTCGATCCTCATCCTCGCCTTCCTGCTCGCCGCCGCACCCGAAGCTCCACCCTCCAGCGTGGAGGGAATGGAACCTGCCCCGGGCGTTCCGACCCTGCTGCAGAGCGGCGTGCCGGCGCTGCCCCCGGACCTCAGATCGCGCACCGGCCAGTACCTGAACGCGCGCGCCGCATCGCTGGCGGACGTCTCCGACGACGGGGGTGCCCTGCTCATCACCACTCGCTTCGCTTCCACCGCGCAGCTGCACGTCGTCGAGATGCCGCTCGGCATGCGCACGCAGGTCACCTTCGGTGACGAGCCGGTCAACGAAGCGAAGTTCCAGCCGGGCGATCCGCAGACAGTCTGGTACCTCCAGGATTCGGCCGGCGGCGAGTTCTACCAGCTCTTCCGGCTCGATCGACGCTCGGGGCGTTCCGAGCTGCTCACCGACGGCAAGAGCCGGCATCAATCGCTGACCCTCTCGCGCGACGGCGGGCGGATCGCCTTCTCCGGCACGGAGCGCAACGGCAAGGACACC
>Ga0209474_10003518_pt1 | contig 13720 bp, 13 predicted proteins | sample GraSoiAngelo_145_FD_185902 | JGI IMG/M metagenome (GOLD analysis project Ga0209474, IMG submission 185902) | Grasslands soil microbial communities from the Angelo Coastal Reserve, California, USA - 14_1009_05_20cm (SPAdes) (version 2) | ecosystem: Environmental > Terrestrial > Soil > Grasslands...
GCTGGAGGCCGCGCTCGACGGCTACGCGGGCACGATCGTCCTCGTCACGCACGACCGCCGCCTGCTCGAGCGCTTCGGCGCGACGCGCACCATCGGGGTCTGACCCCGGTTCCGGTCGGGGTCTGACCCCGGGTCCGGGCGGGGTCTGACCCATGGCTATACTGCGCCGCCGATGGCCGTCCCCAAGAAGAAAACCTCCAAATCGCGCCGAGACAAACGGCGCGCGACGCACAAGATCGAGGCGCCGCGCCTGAACCTCTGCCCGCAGTGCGGGTCGCCTAAGCGGCCCCACCGGATGTGCCCGGTGTGCAAGACCTACGCGGGCCGCGAGATCGAACCGCTGCGAGCTCCGGCGCCGTAGCCACATGATCAGGGTCGCCGTCGACGCGCTGGGCGGCGACAGAGCGCCCGAAGAAGTTGTCGCCGGCGCGGCCGACGCGGCCTCCGGCGAGATCCAGCCGATCCTCTTCGGCCCGGCAGGGCTCGATACGCAAGGCCTCGAGCTCGTCGTCACCACTCAGGCGATCGGCATGGACGAGAAGCCGGCCGAGGCCGTGAAGGCGAAGCCCGACAGCTCGCTCGTCGCCGCCTGCCGGGCGGTCGGCGCGGACGCGGCGGACGCCGTCGTCTCCGCCGGGAACACCGGCGCGATGCTCGCCGCCTGCTTCCTCGAGCTGCGCCGTCTCCCCGGCGTAGCGCGCCCGGCGATCGCGGTCGTGATCCCGTCCGAGCGGCCGTCCGTCCTGATCGACTCCGGCGCGAACGCCGACGCCAGGCCCGAGCACCTCGTGCAGTTCGCCTACATGGGCTCAGTTTTCGCCGAGGAGGTGCTCGGCACGTCGAGCCCGGAGGTGCGACTGCTCTCGATCGGCGAGGAGCCGGAGAAGGGCAACCAGCTGACGCTCGAAGCGCATGACCTGCTCGCCGCCGCCGAGGGGCTGAACTTCAAGGGCAACACCGAGAGCCGCGACCTTCTCCGCGGTGCGGCCGACGTCGTCGTCTGCGACGGGTTCACGGGCAACGTTGTCCTCAAGCTGATGGAGGGGACGATCAAGACGGTTCTCGACGCCCTCCGTGAGGGGATCACCGCGAGCCGGCGCGGGCGCGTGGGGGGTCTGCTGATCCGGCCCGCGGCGCGCGGAATGCGCAGCCGTCTCGACCCCGATACGTACGGCGGCGCGTACCTGCTCGGGTTGCGCGGCCTCGCGGTGATCGCACACGGCAACTCCTCGCGCCTGGCGATCGCGAACGCGATCCGGCTCGCCGCGCGCGGAGTCGAGCACGATGTGGTCGGCACCCTTGCCCAGCGCCTGCCGGAAAGAGTGTTAGCATCCGCGCGCTCCGAATCCCCTAGGCAAGCGAGGTGACATGGCGGCAACGCGAGAGGAAGTGTTCGAGCGGGTCAAGGAAGTCCTGACGGAACAGCTCGGGGTCGACGAGAACGAGGTCACCGAAGAAGCATCCTTCCAGGAGGACCTCGACGCCGACTCGCTCGATCTCGTGGAGCTGATCATGGAGCTGGAGGACCAGTTCGGGATCAAGATCTCGGACGAGGACGCCCAGAAGATTCAGACCGTCGGGCAGGCCGTCGACTACGTCACCACGCACCAGTAGCCGCGCCCCGGGAGGCCGGCCCGACTCGCTGACCAAGCTGATCGCCGCGCTGCCGGCGGATCGGCTCGAGAACGTCTTCACGCACAGCTCATGGGCGCCCGACCGTGCCTCGTCCTACGAGCGCCTCGAGTTCCTCGGGGACAGCGTGCTCGAGCTGGCGGTCGCGCGGGCGCTGTATGAGCGCTACCCGGACTTCTCCGAAGGGCGGATGGCGAAGATCCGCTCGCACGTCGTCTCGCGGGCGAGCTGCGCGGTCGTCGCGCGGGAGCTCGGGCTCGGCAAGCTGCTCGCCGAGCGCGGCGGCGGGCTCGCCCCCCCGGAGGAGCTGGAGAAGCTCGCCCGGAACCGCAACGTCCTCGCGGCGCTGCTCGAGGCCTGCCTCGCCGGCGTCTACCTCGAGCACGGCTTCGAGGCCGTCGAGGAGGCAGTCGTCGCCGCCTTCGAGGGCCGGATCGCCTACGCGCTCACGAGCCACGTCGACCACAAGACGGAGCTGCAGGAGGAGCTCGCCCGGCGCGGGCTGCAGGTCTCCTACGCCGTGCTCAAGGTGGAGGGCCCGCCGCACGACCGGACGTTCACCTGCGCCGCGGTGATAGACGGCGAGGAGGCGGGTGTCGGCACCGGCCGCTCGAAGAAGGCCGCCGAGCAGGCAGCCGCGAAGCAGGCGCTCGACCGGCTCGCCGCCGCCGCGTAGTCTTTCGGCGTCCAAGAGGAGGCTCGAATGACGCAGAAGGTCGATTGCCCGTGCGGCGAGACGGTCCGCGGCGAGTCTGACGACGAGCTGGTCGGCAACGTCGAGCAGCACATCCAGGACAAGCATCCGGACATGGTCGGGTCCATGTCGCGCGAGCAGATCCTGGGCATGGCGCAGACCGAATAGGTCCCGGAGCGGCGGGCGCCGTCATCCGCGGCGCCCGCTAGAGAGCACGGGGAAACCCCTGGTTTCCCCGTGTGCCCTTTCCTTGCCGACGCCCGCGCAGCTCTGACGGGTCAGGAGCCGGCGAAGGTCTTGTCGGGCACGTCCGTCCAGATGAGTAGCCTCATGCGCGCGTGCACCTGCGAGCGATCAAGCTGCGCGGCTTCAAGTCCTTTGAACACGGGGGAACCCCTGGTTCCCCCGTGAGCCCCATCCTTGCGATTGGGCTTCCCGTTTTCCACGTTTCAGGAGCCGCCACTTGCATCTGAGGTCCATCCGGATCAAAGGCTTCAAGTCCTTCCCGGACCCGGTCGAGGTGCGGCTCGAGCCTGGCGTGGCCGTGGTCGTCGGCCCGAACGGGTCGGGCAAGTCGAACGTCGCCGACGCGCTCCTCTGGGCCTCCGGCAGCCTGAGCCCGCACGAGCTACGGGCCGAGAAGCCCGACGACGTGCTCTTCGCCGGCGCGGCCGACCGGCCGGCGGCGGACTACTGCGAGGTCGAGCTGCTCTTCGACAACGAGGACGGCGGCTTCGCCGGGCTCGAGTTCTCCGAGATCTCCGTCGCGCGGCGGCTGCACCGGGGCGGCGAGGGCCAGTACCTGATCAACCGCGCGAGCGTGCGCCGCACCGACCTCGTCGAGCTGCTCGCGGACGTGGGACTCGGCGGGACGCACGGCTCGGTGATCAGCCAGGGCAAGGTCGAGGAGATCCTGGCGAGCAAGCCCGAGGAGCGCCGGGTGCTGATCGAGGACGCGGCCGGACTCGGCAAGTTCAAGCGACGGCGGCACCGCGCGGAGCTGAAGCTGGCGCGCGTGCAGCTGCAGGTCGAGCGTGCGCGCGATCTCGAGTCCGAGGTGAAGGCGCGGCTGCGGCCCCTCGCGTTGCAGGCGAGCGCGGCCGAGCGCGCCGAGAAGCTGCGCGGCGAGATCGCGGGCCTGCGGGCCCGGCTAGCCGAGCTCGACCTGGCGGTCGTGGACGAGCGGCTGGCGGAGATCGAGGAGCGGCGCACGGCCGCGGCGCTCGCGCGGAAGCGTGTCGACGAGCGGCTCGAGGAGCTCCTGGCCGAGCGCAACCGGGTCGAGGACGAACTCGCAGGCGCGGCGGGGCGCGGCGAAGGGGCGACCTCGGCGCTCTACCGACTGAAGAGCGCGGCCGAACGACTGGAGCTTCGGCGCGAGGCAGCCGGGGAGCTCGTCGCGCGGCTGCGGGCCGAGCCGCTCTTCTCGCGGCCAGCGCGAAATCCCGAGCGAGAGGCGCTGCGCGAGCGCGCGCGGTTGACCCGCGAGCGACTGGCGGCGCTGGAGCACTCGCTCGCCGAGCGGGAGGGCCTCCCGCCTGCGGCAAGGGCTCTGGCCGAGGAGGGCGAGCGGCTGGCGCTGTCGCTGCTGGGGGTCGAGGCGGGCTACGAGCGTGCGGTTGCCGCGGCGCTTTCGGGCCGGGCCGCAGCGCTGGTGGCGAAGGACGCGGTCGCCGCTCTGCAGCTCGTGGACCGCGCGCGTCGTGGAGGGCTCGGCGACCTCGCCGTCCTCGTCCCGCCGCATGCCGAGCCGGGTCGCAAGGCCCGTCCGCCGCTCGTCGGCGCCGAGGCGCTCTCCAGCCGCGTGCGGGCGAAGGCCGGCGGCGAGCGGGTCGCGGCGCTCCTGGAAGACGTCTGGCTCGCGGAGCCGAGCGACCTAGCGCGGGCGGAACACGGCGTGCTCGTCACGCGCGAGGGCCACTGCTACGACGCCGACCGCGGCGAGCTCTGGTTCGCGGGCGAGACCGCGGAGGCCGTCCTGCTTCAGCTGGACGCGCGCCGGCGGTCGCTCGCGCGCGAGGCCGACGAGCTCGAGCGGCAGGCCGAGGAGCTGCCCACAGAGGCGGCGCCGGTCCCGGTGGAGCCGCTAGCTGTCTTGGCCGAGCGGCTCGCGGCGGCGCTGGCGGGCGCGGCGGAGGCGGCGAAGCGGTTCGAGGCGCCGCTGCAGGCTCGGGTCGATGCGGGCGCGACGCGCGCCGGGGAGCTGGCGGCGGAGCTGCGGCGACTCGGCGGGGCGGAAGCCGAGGCTCGACGCGAGGCGTCTGAGGCGGGCGAGCGCGGCGCGGCGATCGACGTCGAGGGCGCGCGGCTCGAGGCCGAGGCGGACGAGGCCCGCCGACGGCTGGAGGAGGCCGGCGCCGAACCGGCCGAAGGGGACGACCGCGACGAGCTCGCCGGCAAGATCGAGCGGCTGGAGCGCCGCCGCGAGTCGCTCGGCCAGGTCAACCCGCTGGCCAAGGAGGAGCACGAGCGCGAGAAGGAGCGGCTGACGGAGCTGGTCGACCAGCGGGCCGACCTCGAGGCGAGCCTGAAGGAGCTCGAGGAGCTGCGGGCCGAGCTGGCCGACACCGTCGAGCGCCGCTTCGACGAGACCTTCGCCGCGGTCAGCGAGCACTTCGAGGAGGTCGCAGCAACGCTCTTCCCGGGCGGTCATGGGCGCCTGCGGCTGACGGAGCCCGAGGACGAAAGCGAGGAAGCCGGGGTCGAGGTCGAGCTGCGCCCGCCCGGCAAGCGCGTGACGCGCCTCTCGCTCCTCTCCGGCGGCGAGAAGGCCCTCGGCGCGATCTCGTTCCTGTTCGCGCTGTTCCTCGCGCGGCCGTGCCCGTTCTACCTGCTCGACGAGGTCGAGGCTGCGCTCGACGACACCAACATCGGCCGCTTCGTCGAGCTGCTGCGCCGCTACTCCGACCGGGCACAGTTCATCGTCGTCACCCACCAGAAGACGACCATGGAGGCAGCCGACGTCCTCTATGGCGTGACCATGGGCGGTGACGGCGTCTCGCAGGTCGTGTCCCGGCGCCTGCCGCGCGAAGAGCCCGCCGCCGCGGTGGCGTAGTGCTCTACGCGCCCGAGTCGTTCGAGCCGCTGAGCGCCGAGCCCTGGGACGAGGAGCGCGTGCGCGCCGGAATCCAGGCGATCGTTGCCGACGCGGACGCGGCCTACAACCCAGTTGGGCTCTGGCCGGCCGACGACCGGGACGCCTGGTGGACGCCGGTGCCGCTGACCGACGTCTACGCGGGCTCTGCTGGGGTGGTCTGGGGGCTCGACGTGCTGCAGCGCAGCGGCCACGCCGAGCCCGGGACAGACCTGGCCGCCGCCGCGGTGCGATCCCTCGAACTCTGGCGGGCAGACCCCGGCCTCACGGAGGAGATCGAGCTTCCGTCGACGCCGCACGCCTCTATGCTCTGCGGTGAGACCGGCATCCTGCTCGTCGCCTGGAAGCTCGCGCCGCAGCCCGAACTGGCGGACGCGCTTCTCGCGCGCGTGCGCGAGAACGTCGCCAACGAGTTCGAGGAGCTGATGTGGGGCTCGCCCGGCACGATGCTCGTCGCGCACGTGATGCACGAGTCGACCGGGGAGGAGCGGTGGGCTGGGGCCTGGCGCGAAAGCGCGGAGGCGTTGATCGCGCGCCGCGAGGACGACGGGCTCTGGACGCAACAGCTCTACGGCAAGGCGCAGCGCCTCCTCGGCCCGGTGCACGGCGCCGTCGGCAACGTGCACGCGCTCTTGCAGGTCGAGAGCGCATGGAGCGAGTCGCTGAGGCGCGAGACCGCCGAGCTGCTCGCGCGTGAAGCCATCGTCGAGGATGGCCTGGCCAACTGGCCGGCCGTGGCGGGAGGCCCTCTCGCACCCGCCAGCGGGAGCGGGATCCGGCTGCAGTGGTGCCACGGCGCTCCAGGGATCGTCGCCACCGCCGCGCCCTACCTCGACGAGGAGCTGCTGCTCGCTGGAGCCGAGCTGGCGTGGCGCGCGGGCGCCCACGGCGCCGAGAAAGGCGCGGGCCTCTGCCACGGCACGGCGGGCAACGGCTTCGCCTTCCTGAAGGTCTTCGAGCGCACCGGCGACGAGCGCTGGCTCGAGCGCGCGCGCCGCTTCGCAGTCCACGCGCTTGCGCAGGCGCAGACCTCGCCCGGCCGCCATTCGCTCTTCACCGGAGACATCGGGGTCGCGCTCTTCGCGGCGGCCTGCCTCGATGCGGACCCAGGCTTCCCCCTCCTCGACTGGCACTAGGCTCCCGCGATGGCGCGAAGCTGGGCCGAACTGCTCGGGGACGAGGCTGCGCCCGCGGAGGAGTCCGACCGGGCGGGGCTATTCGGCCGCCTGCGCGAGTCGCTCGGCAAGAGCCGCCGCGCGCTGACCGAGGAGCTCGCGCTCGCGAGCTTCGATCCGGCCGAAGAGGCGTCGTGGGAGCGGCTCGAGGAGGCGCTGATCGCAGCCGACGTCGGCGTTCCGGCGACTGCGGAGCTCGTACAGCGGCTCGAGGCACGCGGCGACGCGGCCGATCTTGGCGCGGCGCTGCAGCAGGAGATCGCGCGGATGCTCGGCGAGCCGGGACGGCTCGAGCTCAGCGCCCGGCCGAGCGTTCTGCTCGTCGTCGGCGTCAACGGCACCGGCAAGACGACGACGATTGGCAAGCTGGCGGCGCGGCTGCAGGAGCACGGTCGCTCGGTGCTCGTCGCGGCGGCCGACACCTTCCGCGCCGCGGCCGAGGAGCAGCTCGAGATCTGGGCGAAGCGAGCCGGCGCCGACTTCGTCGGCTCGGAACGGGGCGGCGACCCAGCGGCCGTCGCCTACGACGCGATCGGCGCGGCGCAGTCGCGGGGGCGCGACGTGGTCGTCGTCGACACGGCGGGGCGGCTGCACACGCAGGCGAACCTGATGGAGGAGCTTGCCAAGGTACGCCGCGTGATCGCCGGCCGGCTCGAGGGCGCGCCGCACGAGACGTTGCTCGTGATCGACGCGACCACCGGGCAGAATGGCCTGCAGCAGGCGCGGCTGTTCGGCCAGGCGGTCGACGTGACCGGCGTGGCGCTGACGAAGCTCGACGGTTCCGCCAAGGGCGGCATCGCCGTCGCGATCGCGCACGAGCTGAGCCTACCGGTCAAGCTGATCGGCATCGGAGAGGGCCTCGACGATCTCCGGCCCTTCGATGCAAGTGACTTTGCCAGTGCTCTGGTCGGAGGCGATTAGTCCAAACACTGGCTTGCCCCCGCTCGGCGAAAAATGGTACGAAGTGGTGCACGCCTAACAAATGGCGCTTGTGCACGCCTAACACTTAGGCAAAAACAATAAGGAGGAACCGTGGGAGGGCGAAAGTTTTCGAGAGCGTGGATAACGCTCGGAGTCGCAGCCGCGCTCGTGGGGCTGGTTGCAGCCGGAGCTTCGGCTCGGACTAACTCGACGGCAACGCAGACCGCGACGAAGATCCAGGCCTGCGTGCTGTTGCCTGATACGAAGTCGTCGACGAGGTACACCCTCTTCGACGCGCCGTACCTGAAGGCGGCATTCAAGAAGGCAAACATTCCGGCGCAGGTCGTGAATGCGCTCAACGACCCGCAGAGGCAGAAGTCGCAGGCGCAGCAGTGCCTCGCGAAGGGTGCGAAGGTGATCCTGCTCGACCAGCTGGATCCGGCCTCCGGCAAGTCGATCACGGACCTGGCGGTGAGCCAGGGCGCGAAGGTGATCGACTACGACCGCCTTGTCGTCGGCAGCAAGGCGAAGTACTACGTGTCGTTCAACAACGTGACCGTGGGCAAGTTCCAGGGAAGAGGCCTCGTCGGTGGGCTGAAGGCGAAGAAGACGTACGGGAAGCACCCCGTGATCGCCGAGTTGAACGGCGACGTCAAGGACAACAACGCGAAGCTGTTCAAGCAGGGGTACGACTCGATTCTGACCCCGCTCTACAACAACAGCACGTTCAAGAAAGCGACCGCCGGTGACCAGTGGACGGAATGGGATCCGATCAAGGCGCGCCAGATCTTCGACCAGATGCTCGCTGCAAACGGGAACAAGATCGACGGCGTGCTCGCCGCCAACGACGGGATCGCCGGCGCGGTCGTCGCCTCGCTGAAGGCGCACGGCCTCAAGAAGATCCCGCTGACGGGCCAGGACGCGACGCCGACCGGCGTCCAGTTCATTCTCGCCGGCTGGCAGACCGGCACGGTCTACAAGTCGGTGAAGCGGGAGGCCGCCGCCGCAGCGAATACCGCCATCGCCATCCTCAAGCACAAGAAGGTCAAGGGCGTCAACGCCAAGACGAGTGGTACGCCCTCGATCCTCCTGACGCCCGTGTGGGTCACGAAGGCGAACTACAAGCTTCTCTTCAAGGACGGCTTCTTGAAGCGGAGCCAGGTCTGCATCGGCCCGTACAAGAAGTACTGCACGTAGGACCAATCACCGACCTGGGCGCCTCCTAGAGGCGCCCAGGTCGTGATACAACACGCGCCCTGTGAGCACGGCCGTCAACCCCGTGACCCTGGAGCTGCGTGAAGTCTTCAAGAGCTTCGGCTCAGTGGAGGCGCTGCGTGGCGTCGACTTCGAGGTCCGTAACGGCGAGGTGATGGCGCTCGTCGGCGACAACGGCGCCGGAAAGTCGACCCTCATCAAATGCGTCGCGGGGATCTACTCGATCGACGGCGGCGACGTCTACTTCGATGGCGAACGGGTGGTGATTCACGGGCCGAAGGACGCGGCCAAGCTCGGAATCGAGGTCGTCTACCAGGATCTCGCGCTCTGCGACAACCTCGATGTCGTCCAGAACATGTTTCTCGGTCGGGAGAACCACGACCCCATCTTCCGGCTGCGCGAGGCGCCGATGGAGCAGCGGACTGCCGAGACGCTGAAGTCGCTGTCGGTTACGACCATCCGCTCGGTTCGCCAGCCCGTCGCGACCCTCTCGGGCGGCCAGCGCCAGTCGGTCGCGGTCGCACGCGCCGTCCTCTGGAACAATCGCGTGGTCTTCCTCGACGAGCCGACCGCAGCGCTTGGCGTCGCGCAGACGCGGCAGGTATTGGATCTCGTCAAGCGCCTCGGCGAGCAGGGCCTCTCCGTTGTGATCGTCTCGCACAATCTCACCGACGTGTTCGAGGTGGCGGACAGGATCACCGTCCTGCGGCTCGGCCGCAACGTCGGGGTGTACGAGCGCGACAAGACGACCGAGCAGGAGATCGTGCGGGCGATCACCGTGGGAACGGCGCCGGAGGCGGCAGCGTCGTGAGCACGGCCGCACCCGCAGAGGTGCAGGCCGCAGCACACGGGGACAGCCTCGCGGCCGTACTGCGCGCGCGCTGGGAGGCCCTGAAGGGCGGCGACGTCGGCAGCCTGCCGGTGATCGTCGGGATCATCGCGATCACCGCGTTCTTCACATACAAGTCGCCGTACTTCTTCACCTCGGTCAACTTCGTGAACCTGATCGGCCAGATGGCCGGCGTGACCGTGATCGCGGTCGGCATCGTCTTCGTGCTGCTGATCGGCGAGATCGATCTCTCCGTCGGCTACTTGAGCGGGCTCGCGAGCGTCACGGTGGCCGAGTTCCAGCTGGCCGGCTCGAGCCACGACTATCCGGGGCTCGTCGCGATCGCACTGGCGATTCTGCTCGGCGCGGGGGTCGGGGCAGTTCAGGGGTCGATCATCGCGTTCCTCGGCGTGCCGTCGTTCGTCGTCACGTTGGCGGGGCTCCTGATCTGCCAGGGAATGATCATCGAGATCCTCGGCACCCAGGGCGTGATCGGGATCACGAGCAACCAGGTCAACGACGTCTCGAACTACATCCTCTCGAAGAACACTGGCTGGATCGTCGCGATCGTGTTCACGTCGCTGCTCGCCCTCGCGTCGCTGGGGACCTACGTCGGCCGGCGCCGCGCAGGGCTCCCGACCGGAAACCTGATCATCGCCATCGTCCGCGTCCTCTTCTACGGCGGGCTTGCCTTCGCCGTCGTCGCGGTCTGCAACCACACGCGTGGGGTGCCGCTCGTGGGCTTGGTGGTCCTCTTCGTCGTCGTCCTCTTCTCCTACCTTGCAGGCAGGACGACCTTTGGGCGCCACGTCTACGCGGTCGGCGGCAGTGCTGAGGCGGCGAGGCGCGCCGGCATCAACGTCAAGCTGATCCGGATTCTCTGCTTCGTCATCTCCGGCTCGATGGCCGGCCTGGGCGGGATCATCTTCGCCTCCCGCCTCAACTCGGTCGACCTGACGTTCGGCGGGGGCACGATTCTGCTCGATTCCATCTCGGCCGCCGTGATCGGCGGCGTCAGCCTCTTCGGGGGCCGCGGGCGCGTCAGCGGCGCGCTCTTCGGCGGCCTGATCATCGGCATGATCAGCAACGGCACCGACCTTGTCGGCTCGGCGGACTGGGTCAAGTACGTCACGACCGGGGCGATCCTCCTCGCCGCGGTGACGCTCGACACGGTCGCGCGCCGGCGCCAGGTCGCGGCCGGCCGCTGACGACCCGGCCCTCAGTTGGCGTCGGGCTCCTGGGCTACTCCTTCATGGGCACGGCGCACTCTCGCGCGCTGCTCGCGCTGCAGCACCTCGACGTCCCGCTGAGGCCGGAGCTCGTCTCGATCTCGGGCCGCAACCGGGAGGAGCTCGAGCGGGCCAACGAGCGCTTTGGCTTCGCCGAGGCGGTCACCGACTGGCGCGAGCAGGTCGCAGACGAGCGGATCGAGCTCTTCGACAACACCGGGCCGAATGCTGTTCACGCGGAGCCGACGCTCGCGGCCGCCCGCGCGGGCAAGCACCTCGTCTGCGAGAAACCCCTCGGGCTGACCGCCGATGAGTCGTACGAGCTCTGGCAGGAGGCCGCGAGCGCGGGAGTGCGCCACCTCTGTGGCTTCAACTACCGCTTTGTGCCGGCAGTCCGGTTCGCGCGGGAGCTGCTCGAGGCCGGCGAGCTCGGCGAGGTCGTCCATTTTCGCGGCCGCTACCTGCAGTCGTGGGGCTGGGACGCCGACCCGGAGCGCTGGCGCTTCGACCCGGCCCAGGCGGGCACTGGCGCGCTCGGCGATCTTGGCTCTCACCTGATCGACCTCGGGCGCTACCTCGTAGGCGAGATCTCCTCGGTATCGGCGCTGGTCCGGACTTTCGTACCCGGTCGCGAGGTCGACGACCAGTTCGTCGCCACCGTCGAGTTCGAGAACGGCGCGGCCGGGACGCTGGAGGCCTCGCGGCTGGCACGTGGGCGGCTGAACTCGAACGTCTTCGAGGTGAACGGCTCGAAGGGCTCGCTGGTCTTCGACCTCGAACGGGTGAACGAGCTGCAGCTGGTGGACGGCCCGGGATTCAGGCGCGTGCTCGTGACCCAGCCCGACCACCCCTACCTCCGCTACTGGTGGCCGCCCGGCCACACGATCGGCTGGGGCGACACCTTCGTTCACGAGCTCGGCCACCTGCTCGAGGCGATCGCCGGCGAGCACGACGTGGCGCCGCACGGGGCGACCTTCGAGGATGGTTACCGCTGCGCGGAGGTGGTCGACGCGATCCTGCGCGCCGCTACGAGCGGCCGCCGCGAAGAGCTGAGCTACCGGACGTGAGGCCGGTCACCTCGACGCCGGTCCGGCTGTAACCGGACCGATACTCGCGGCCCTAGCGCCTTCTTCATACTGGTCCTATGGCTGCTTTTGCTCCACTCGTGCTCGCCGCTCCCTGGCTGATCGCGCTCCTCTGGGTCCTCGCGCGCTCGGGGCGGGGTTTGTGGGCCGGCTCTGAGCCGCCATCGATGGGCGAAGCCGCCCGACAGCGTCTCGCCGTTCGCTAGGGCGTAACGGGGCGTCGCCCTCGTGGGCGCCTAGCGGCCTGTGCCGGTGCCGAACAGCACTTTCAGCGCGCCACGCTGGCCGGCGGTCGCGTCCTTCCGCAACAGCTCGTCCAGCTCGACCCCGACGAGCAGGATGATCGACGACACGTAGACGTAGAGGATCACGACCAGGAAGACGGTCAGGCTCCCGATCGCCGTCTTGAAGTTGGCTACGTCGCTCACGTACAGCTCGAAGATCAGCGTCGCGACGACCCAGGTCGCGATCACCAGCGCCGCGCCGGCGCTCGTCCAGCGCTTGGACCGCCGTTCGGCCGGCGCGAAGCGCACGAGCACGTCGAGCGTCAGCGCCAGCACCACGACCGCCGCCAGCCAGCGCGCGATGTCAATGAGGACCCCGGCCGCGCCGCCCCCGGCGAGCGCTCCGCCGACCGTCACGATCAACACCGCGCCGATCAGCCCGGCCGCAATGCAGAACGCGAGCCCGTACGAGACCGCCTGGCGCACCAGCCACGACCGGTTCTCGTCGGTCTCGTAGATCTGGTTGATCGAGCTCGTCACGGCCCGCACCGACCCCGAGACGTACCAGAGCACGAGCAACGAGGAGAACACGATCAGGCCGCCGCTGTCGCTGTTGAAGATCCGCTGCGCGGCGGCGTCGAGCGCATGGAAGGTCGGCTGCGCGAGGTGCGGCTCGATCGCCGGCGCAATCGTCTTGTTCCAGACCTTCTCCTGGCCGGTGGCGCCGAGCAGCGCCAGGCCGAGCAGGCTCAGGGGAATCGACGCCTTCAGCACCTGGAAGGCGATCGCGCTCGCATGGTCGAGCAGCTGGTGCTTCGCGAACAGGTCGGTCCAGAGCTTCACGAAACGGCGCAGGCGGTTCTTCACGGCCACCCAGTACCCTGGACGCGTGTTCGACACTCTTTCGGAACGACTCCAGGGCGCGCTCGGCGACCTGCGCAAGCGCGGGAAGCTCGACGAAGAGTCGATCTCGCGCGCGATGCGCGAGGTCCGGCTGGCACTGCTCGAGGCCGACGTCAACTTCGAGGTGGTCAAGGCTTTCGTCGCGCAGGTGCGCGAGCGCGCGCTCGGCGCCGAGGTGACCAAGAGCGTCACGCCGGGCCAGCAGGTCGTGAAGATCGTCCACGAGGAGCTGACCGCGCTGATGGGCTCCGGCGACTCGCGCCTGGCCTTCGTCGGCCGGCCGCCGACCGTGATCCTGCTCGCCGGGCTTCAGGGCTCGGGCAAGACGACGGCCGCGGCCAAGCTCGCGCTGCAGCTGCGCAAGGAGGGGCACAAGCCGGGCCTCGTCGCCGCCGACCTCCAGCGGCCCGCCGCTATCGACCAGCTCGTCCAGCTCGGCAGCCAGATCGACGTTCCGGTCTTCACCGGGTCCGACGATCCCATCGCCGTGTCGCGCGAGGGCGTCGAGCAGGCGAAGGCGGAGGGTCTCGACGTCGTCATCCTCGACACCGCCGGCCGCCTGCACGTCGACGAGGCGTTGATGGAGGAGCTCGCCGCCGTGCGCGACGCGACCCGCCCGACGAACGTCCTGCTGGTGCTGGACTCCATGACCGGTCAGGACGCGGTTCGCGTCGCCGAGGCCTTCGCCGACCGGATCGCCTTCGACGGGATCGTCTTGA
>Ga0209474_10003519_pt1 | contig 13716 bp, 9 predicted proteins | sample GraSoiAngelo_145_FD_185902 | JGI IMG/M metagenome (GOLD analysis project Ga0209474, IMG submission 185902) | Grasslands soil microbial communities from the Angelo Coastal Reserve, California, USA - 14_1009_05_20cm (SPAdes) (version 2) | ecosystem: Environmental > Terrestrial > Soil > Grasslands ...
AGACCACGCTGCCGGCGCAGATGCAGAAGGACGAGACGGCGCTCTTCGAAGGCGTCGAGAGCACGCTGGCGAGCCTCTCGTCGTTCGCCGGGCCGCGCCCGCCGCGCGATCTCACCGAGGGCCTCAAAGTGATCGCCACGGCCGCGCTGACGGCCGAGCGCCTCTTCGCCACGTCCACCGACGAAGCGGCGCTGAAGCCGATTCTCGACGGGCTGTACGCCGTCCGCGTGCTTCGGCGCGAGCTGCGCGCGTTGTCGATAGACGAAGCCGCGAAGTACGAGATCGATTTCCGGCTGCGGCAGAAAGAAGTCGAGTTCCAGAACGCGGCGCTGCTCGCCGACCACGTGCGCGTCGAGGCGCTGGCCGACGACGGCGTCGTCGTGCCGGGCGAAGCGGTGAACGTGAACGTCATCGTCGCGAATCGCGGCCCGGCCGAAGTCGGCATCAAGCAGGTGCGCTTCGACGGCTTCGATCTCGACGCGTCGCCCTCGGCGGCCTGCACGATGACGGCGTTCACCGGCGGCGGCTTCGCGTTTCCCGGCGGCGGACGAGGCCGCGGCAGCGCCGCCGCGCCGCAGCAGCCGCTGATGCCGAGCGTGAAGCGCGATCAGGTGGCGCACTGCGAGCCGGCGCTGAAGGTGCCGGCCAACGCGCGCATCAGCGAGCCGTACTGGCACCGCGCGGGCGAGGCGGGACGATACACGCTCGATCCGGATGCGCCGTTCGGGCTGCCGATGCGCCCGACGCCGTTCTATGTCCAGGTGACGCTCGCGATGCCCGGCGGCGAGGAAGTGATCAGCGGCCTCCCGATCGAGCATCGCTACGAGGGCAACATCTTCAGCGGCGAGAAGCGCACCGAACTGCTCGTCGTGCCGGCGCTCTCGCTCCGCGTGTCACCGCAGATCGCCATCGTGCCCGCGTCGGCGATTCGCAGCGCGCCGGCGACGCCGACGCCGGCCAAACCGACCGCGACGCGGCCTCAAGGCCGCGCCCTGCCGGACGGCAGGGGACGGTCTGCAGGCCGTCCTGCAGTCGCGCCAGCGCCGCTCCGTCCGTCGCCGGCCGACGCGCCGACCGCGGACCGCGAAATCCGCGTCACCGTCGTGAACGACACGACGGACGCGATCGAGAGCGCCGTGCGCCTCGAGACGCCGCCCGGCTGGACGGCGGCGCCGCCGGAGCAGACCGTGAAGTTCACGCGCGGCGACGAGGCGCTCACGGTTCGCTTTCTGCTGAAGCCGGCGCCGGGCACCGCGCCCGGCGAGTTCCACGTGCGCGCCGTCGCGTCGGCCGGCGGCCAGACGTTCGACCGCGGCTACGAAGTGATCGAGTACCCGCACATCCGCCGCTATCACACCTACGACCCGGCGGAGACGACGCTGAAGGTGATCGACGTGCGCGTGGCGCCGGCGCTCACCATCGGGTACATCATGGGCGTCGGCGATCAGGTGCCGCCGGCGATCGAGCAGCTTGGCGCGCGCGTCGAGATGATCACGCCCGGCGAGCTCGCCTGGGGCGATCTGTCGCGCTTCGACGCAATCGTCACCGGCGTGCGCGCGTACGAACGCCGCGACGATCTGCGCGCGAACAACAGCCGGCTGCTCGCGTACGTGTTCAACGGCGGGACCGCGATCGTGCAGTACAACAAGTTCGAGTTCAACGACGCGCAGTACGGGCCGTACCCGGCGAAGGTCAGCGCCGATCGCATCACCGACGAGCATTCGCCGGTGGAGATCGTCGCGCCGCGCGATCCGCTGATGACGACGCCCAACGAGATCAACGAGACGACGTGGGAGAACTGGGTGCAGGAGCGCGGCCTGTACTTCCTCGGCGAGCGCGACTCGCGCTACCACGACCTCATCCGCCTCGACGAGAACTTCACCTTCAACAAGGGGCCGAAGACGGGGGCGCTCGTCGAGGCCCCTTACGGCAAAGGCCGCTGGATCTACGTGGGCCTCGGGTTGTGGCGGCAGCTGCCCGCGGGCACCGACGGCGCGTACCAGCTGCTCGCGAACCTGATCTCGGTCGGCAAGCTCGCGCGATGAACAATGCGGATTGCGGATTGCGGATTGCGGATTGATTGCGGAGGGCGGATTGCGGGATGCGGATTGATTGCGGATTGGGGATTGCGGAAATCAGCAATCAGCAATCAGCAATTACAATTCGCAATCGACAATGCACTCCGCAATCCCCACTCCGCAATCCACAATCAATCCGCAATCCGCAATCCGCAATCCGCATTGATATGATTACGCCCCTAACGCCGCTAGAGTTCGCGCGGCGCGCGCGCGCGCTGTACCCGGACCGCGAAGCGCTCGTCGACGGCGCGCTGCGGCTCACCTACGCGCAGTTCTTCGATCGGTGCGACCGCTGGTCGGCGGCGCTGCAGGCGCTCGGCGTCGCGCGCGGCGACCGCGTCGCGTACATCGCGCCGAACACCCACGCGCAGCTCGAGTCGTTCTACGCCGTCCCGCAGATCGGCGCCGTGCTCGTGCCGATCAACTATCGCCTGAGCGCCGGTGAGTTCGAGTACATCATCAACCACTCCGGCGCGACCGTCGTCTGCGCGCACGCCGATTATCTCGAGTGCCTCGACGGCATCCGCCCGCAGCTGCCGGGCGTCCGCCATTTCGTCGCGCTCGAGGGGACGTGCGCGGGGTGGCTCGACTACGAGCGGCTCGTGGCCGGCGCGGCGGCGGCCTTCGACCGCGCCGACGTCGACGAGCAGGATCTGCTGACGATCAACTACACGAGCGGGACGACGTCGCGGCCGAAGGGCGTGATGATCACGCACCGCAACGCGTACATCAACGTCGTCGGGACGCTGCTGCACATCCCGATGCAGATGACCGATCGCTACCTCTGGACGCTGCCGATGTTTCACGCGAACGGCTGGACGTACGTGTGGACGGTGACGGCCGTCGGCGGCGCGCACGTCTGCCTGCGGAAGGTCGATCCCGCGCACATCTTCCCGCTCGTCGCGGCCGAGCGCGTCTCGATCTTCTGCGCCGCGCCGACGGTGCTCATCGGCGTCGCGTCGGCGCCGCAGGAGCTGCGCGCGTCGGCGCCGCAGGGCCTGCGCGTCGTCACCGCCGGCGCGCCGCCGGCCGCGGCGACGATCGAGCGCGTGGAAGGCGAGCTGGGCTGGACGATCACGCACGTCTACGGGCTGACCGAGACGTCGCCGTTCATCACCGTCTGCGAGCCGCGGCCCGAGCACGCGGCGCTGCCGCCGGGCGAGCGGGCGGTGATCAAGGCGCGGCAGGGCGTCGAGCTGATCACGTCCGGCGATCTGCGCGTCGTCGACGAAGAGATGCGCGACGTGCCGCGCGACGGGCTGACCGTCGGCGAGATCGTCGTGCGCGGGAACGCCGTGATGCAGGGGTACTACAACGATCCGGACGCCACAGCGGCGGCGCTGCGCGGCGGCTACTTTCACAGCGGCGACGCCGCGGTCGTGCATCCCGACGGCTACGTCGACATCCGCGATCGGCTGAAGGACGTCATCATCAGCGGCGGCGAGAACATCTCGTCGGTCGAGGTCGAGGGCGTGCTGCTGCGGCATCCCGCCGTGCACGAGGCGGCGGTCGTCGGCCTGCCGGACGCGCGCTGGGGCGAAGCGCCGCACGCGTTCGTCGTCCTGAAGCCGGGCGCGTCGTGCGCGGCGGAAGAACTGCGCGCGCACACGCGCGAGCGCCTCGCGCATTTCAAGTGCCCGCACAGCTTCACGTTCGTCGGCGAGCTGCCGAAGACGGCAACGGGGAAGATTCAGAAGTTCGTCCTGCGCGGACGGCGATCGGCCATTGCTGCGCAGTGAAATTAAGAATTGGGAATTTGGAATTTGGAATTCGTTGTCGCGTTGTCACGACTGTGGGCGACTTGACAGTCTGACGACGAATTCCAAATTCTCAATTGCGCTTCCGCGCCCCTGCCGGCCGGCTCAGCCAGAACACGAAGAGCAGCAGCAGCGCGGCCGGTATGAACGGCGCCCACCACGCGTTCAGCCCGATGGCGCCCATCGTCAGCGCGCCGCCTTTGACGAGCAGCATGATCGTGCTCGCCCATGCGAACGCGCTGACCAGGTTCAGCGCGCTGAACTTGTGCGGCGCGACGTTGGCGACCGCACAGGCGGCGGGAATCGCCGTCCGCAGCCCCGGCAGGAAGCGGCCGACCAGGATGATGAGCGCCTCGTGCGCGTGCACGTGCCGGCGGACCCGCGCCTCGAACCGGGCGATCTTGGGGTAGCGGTCGAGCCAGTGCACGCGGCCGCGGAGCAGGTAGAACCAGAACTGATCGCCGGTCGAGCCGCCGAGAGCGCCGGCGACCAGCACCGCCGGCCAGTACAGTATCCCGTTCGCCGCCAGCGAACACTGGACGATGTAGTACGCCTCCCCTTCGATGATGGCGGCGAGGTAGATGGACAGGTAGACGAGCACTACGCCGATCCAAGCACGTCGCGGACCGTCGACGCGACGCGCTCGATCTGCTCGCGCGTGAGGCCGGCATAGACCGGCACCTGCATCGCCTGCGCCCCGCGCCGGGCGCCGTCCGCCTCGGCGCGCACGCCGGCGAACAGCGCCATGTCCGGCGGCACGTCGACGTGCAGCGTCTCGATGTCGACGCCGCGCCGCACGCAGCGGACGACGAGCTCATCTCTTTTCGCCGTCGCCGGGCCGTAGACGCAGTACTGATAATAGACGTGCGTGCGGTCCGGCGGGACCGACGGCGGCTGAACGCCCGCGACGCCGTCGAGCGTCCGCGTGACGTACTGCGCGTTGGCCTGCGCCTGTGCCGTCCACGCGTCGAGGTGCGTCAGCGCCTCGAGCCCGATCGCCGCCTGCACGTTCGGGAACCGCTCGGCATATTGCTCGGGCAGCGGCTGGAGCGATCGGATCTTTTCCCAGAGAAACACGTCGGGGTTCGCATCGATGAGCGCCGACACCCACAGCACCGGGAAGAGCGAGATCGAGAACACCCACGGCTTGATGAAGATCCGCTGCAGCCGTCCGACGAGCAGTCGATCCGCGACGCGCTTCTCGCTCGGCCAGGGCAGCGCCTCGATGAGCGCGCGCACGCGCGCGGCTACCGCGCGATCGCTGACGAGCACGAGCCCGCCGCCGTAGCAGTTGAGCGGCTTCAACGTCTGAAAGCTGAAGAGCGCGCCGGCGCCGAACGTCCCGACCGGTCGGCCCTTGTACTGCGCGCCGAGCGCGTGTGCACAGTCCTCGAGCACGACGAGATCGTGGCGCGCCGCGATGTCGAGGATGCGATCCATGTCGCACGGCAGGCCGTACAGGTGCGTCGGCACGATCGCGCGCGTCTTGTCGGTGATCAGCCGCTCGATTGAATCGGGGTCGATGTCGAAGGTCCGCGGATCGACGTCGGCGAAGACGACCGTGAGCCCCGCCGCACGCGCCAGCTCCGGCACGACCCAGAAGGTGAGAGAGGGGAAGATGATTTCCGAGCCCGGCGGCAGGTCGAGCGCCTTCAGCAGGTAGTAGAACGCCATCCGCCCGTACGCGGCGGTGATCGCGCTCGCCGCGTCGACCCCGTGCCGCCTGGCGAACGCCGCCTCGAATGCCGCTATCTGGGGACCGCGGATGAACTCGCCGCGCGCCTTGCACGCCTCGACGATCTCTTCGGTGTTGGGAAGGACTCGCGCCCCATAACGCGAGATGGCGGCCCGCATGATGTGCTACGCGGCGAGTGGAGAACGCAGAGGAGGAGGCCCGTCTCTGCGTTCTCTAGCACGCAACGGGACGCGAGATGTCGGCGATCTCCTCGCGCGAGTGGCGATCGTTGACGCGGCGATCCATGCGGCTCACCCACTCGCGGATCGCCGTATTCTGGATCTTCAGGAAGTTCGCCAGATACGAGGGGCGCATGTAGAACCGCTTGTACGCTGCGCCGAGCAGGAACCGCAGCTCGCGCTCGGTGAGGTTCGGATGGCGGAAGGTCGGCGTGTAGCCGTCGAACTTCTCCCAGTCCGTCTCGGTGAGCAGCGGCTCGATCTGCTTGAACATCGGCGTGCCGGGATACGGCGTGAGCATCTTGAACTGCGCGAACGTGGATCCGAGATCGGTCGCGTAGTCGATCGTCGCGGCGATCGAGTTCCAGTCGTCCTGCAGGAAGCCCAGCACGTAGAACGCCGCCGTGACGATGCCGAGCGAGCGGCAGTGCACCATGATCTCGCGCTGGTGCGCCTGCGGGATCGGCCGCCGTCCGGATTTCTTGAGCGTCGCCGGATCGAGCGACTCGACGCCGAAGCTCATCGCGCGGAAGCCCGCCGCGTACAGCGTGTCGAGCAGATCCACGTCGAGGCGATCGAGCCGCGTCTCCGCCTCGAAGGTCAGCGTGAGGCCGCGGCGGTGAATCTCGTCGCACAGGCCGACGACGCGGTCGCGCTGCTCGGTGAAGAGCGGATCGCGGAAGATCACGTACGGCCGCGGCACCTGATCGGACAGCCGCTCGATCTCGTCGACGATGTTCTGAATCGACCGCGCGCGGTAGCCCGCCAGGATGCGGTGCGGGCAGTAGGTGCAGAACTCCGGGCACCCGCGGCTCGCGAGCAGCGGATAGCCGCCGCCGACCGGCCGCGACGACCACTTGATCCCGAATTTGTGCCCGCGATCCTCCGTCACGAGATCCCACCGCGGAAACGGCAGCGAGTCGAGATCGTCGATCTGCTCGCTGACGACGACGCCGCTCGGCACCTCGCCCCGCGCGAGCCGCATCACGGCCGCCTCCGGCTCGCCGTTCAGGACGAAGTCGGCGTGATCGCGGAACAGGTGCGGCATCTTCGACGCCGTGATGCCGACGAAGCCGACCTTCACGCCGCGCGCGCGCATCTGGTCGGCCCACGCCGTCTCCGCCTTGTGATCGACGAGCGACGACAGCACGAGCGCGACGTCGCCGTCCACCATCTCGCCGCGCGTCCACTTCACGTCGTGGCCCGCGCGCGCGAGGATCGCGGCGTTGTAGGCCATGTGGACGCTCGGGACGTCGTGAAACTGTTTCTTGAGGTACGCGATCACGCTCGTCACACGCGAGAACGGATCGAGCCGCGATCCGTAGCCGCCGACGACCGTGTCCTTGCTGACGAAGCCGCGATTGGATTTCAGATCTGCGAGCACCACTCGCATCTGGCACCTCTACATTGGCAAACCGATGACTACCGCATGATCGGCATCACGCGGCGATCGGCGGGCCCCGAGGTGAGCGAGGGGACACGAACGGGCTGTGCGGCGCGGTCGCGCACGCGCGCGGCAGCACGCCGAGGAGCAGCAGCGACGGCGATGCGCCGACGTGGTCGTCGATGTGGGCGGCGGGCGCGTCGCTCTGAATCGCCGCCTCGTCCGTGTCGAACGGCGTGCGCGTCGCGCGGAGCAGTCGCGCCGTTGGATCGTTCAGGCCGAACTGCAGGGCTACCGGCCGTCTCAGCGGACCGCCGTACGATTTGGCGTGGCGCGCCAGCTTCCGGAACGTGACCGATTGCGCGTTGCAGACCGGACCCGCCGCGCCGCGCTGCGGCAGCGGCGCGGCCAGCGCCGGCGAAGCGGACAGCAGCCACACCAGCGTGACGCTGCCGGCCGTCGCAAGCGTGCGGACAATCGATGACAGAGGGCGCATTAGGGACCGGTAACGGTCGAGCGGGCGGCATCACTATCCCACAGGCGGGAGGCCGACGCAACCACGCAGGACACCTGCCGGCTTCAACTTATAATGGCCGCTTTCGCGCGCCGCGCGCTGATTTTATCGAAATTTTGCGATGATCGCCGGAATTTCGCCCCAAGCGCCGGTGCTCGTCGTAGGCGCCGGACCGGCCGGCGCGACCGCCGCCCGCGCGCTCGCTCTCGCGCGCGTCCCTGTGCGGCTCCTCGATCGATCCGTCTTCCCGCGCAACAAACCGTGCGGCGGCGGCATCAGCGTGCGAGCGCTGCGCCGCTTCCCGTATCTCGAACGAGAGCTCCATCGCATTGCGACGCACGCCGTTGCGCGCCTGTATCTCGAGGGCCCGGACGGTGAGGCGGCCGTGGTGGAATCGGACGGCCCGGCGGCGTTGATGATCCGGCGCATCGAGTTCGACGCGCTGCTCGTGTCGCTCGCGCAGGAGGCGGGCGCGGAGCTCGTGACCGGCGCCGACGTCGTGCAGGCGCGTGAAGATCGCGACGTCGTGACGTTGACGACGCGCGACGGCCGCCGCTTCGCCTCGCCCGTCGTCATCGCCGCCGACGGCGTGCACAGCGTGGTGGCGCGGCGGACGGGGATCAACAGCGGATGGCCCGCCTCAGCCGTGGCGCTCGACATGATGGAAGAAACGCCGCGATCGGCCCTTCGCGATCTCGATCCGACGACGCTGTGGGTCGCCTACGGTTTTAACCCTGAGCGGTCTGGACCTGTCAAAGGTCACAGGGCCGCGGAGGGGTATGCGTACATCTTTCCGAAGCGGGACCACGTGAACATCGGGATCGGCTATGTTTTGTCGCACTATCGCGAGGCGATCGGCGCGGCGCCTTACACGCTGCAGCGCGGCTTCGTCGCCATGCTGCGCGGTCGCGGCATCGTCGCCGGCGAGTCGGTACGGAACAATTTCACGCCGTTTCTGATTCCGGTCGGCGGCCCGCTGCGCGCGCCGGCGCGCGGCCGGGTGCTCCTGGCCGGCGATGCCGGCGGGTTCGTGAACGGCGTCACGGCGGAAGGCATCTACTACGCGATGGTGTCCGGGGAGCTCGCCGCGCAGACCGTTGCCGGCGCGTCCGGCGTCTCGCAGCTGGCGCGGCGCTACCGCCGCGCTTGCGATTACGAAATTGGCGCAGAACTTCGCGATTCGGTGCTCCTCCAGCGCTTTCTCTTCGCTGATCGGCGCAGAATCGCACGCGTGATCGACGGCGCGCGTCGTGAACCGGAGATGACGCGGTCGATCCTCGAGTTCGCCGCCGGCCGCGGCAGCTACCGCCAGCTCCGGCGCCGGCTCCTCGCCGGGGCGCCGATGCTCGCGAGCCGGCTGGTGTGGGAGCGCCTCCGGAAGAATTTCGTTGTCCGGCGGACGCGGCCTTCTTAGGATGTGAGCAGGACAAAACGATGCCCCGCACACCCGATCGTCAAATCGAACATCTCCTGCGCCGCGCCGGCTTCGGAGCACGCCCCGACGAACTCGACATGTACGGCCAGATGTCGATCCCGGACGCGGTCGACATGCTCGTGAACTTCGAGGGCATCGAGGACACCGTCGACAGCAACATCGGCAAGGCGGGCTACGTCAACGTGACGACGCGCGGCCAGTTCCTGCCGCAGGGGAACATCATCGACGCGCGCCAGCGCTGGCTGTTCCGCATGGTGCACAGCGATCGTCCTCTGCAGGAGAAGATGGCGCTGTTCTGGCACAACCACTTCGCCACCGGCTACAACAAGGTCGCCGGCACGCTCGGCGCGGCGGAAGCCACGCGCTACATGGCGGCGAAGGCGTCGGAGGATCCGGGCAAGGTGCGCGGCCAGATCGAGATGCTGCGCGAGAACGCGCTCGGCAACTTCCGCGACATCCTCGTGAACATCGCGAAGGACGCGGCGATGCTCGTGTGGCTCGACGGCCGCACGAACACGAAGGCGAAGCCGCAGGAGAACTTCGCGCGCGAGATCATGGAGCTGTTCACGGTCGGCGTCGGCAACTACACGGAGGAAGACGTGTACGCCGGCGCGCGCGTGTTCACCGGGTGGAACATGCAGCAGGCGGGATCGGCCGCCGACGGATCGCGCCGCTCCGAGTTCGCCTACGTCTCGGCGCAGCACGAGACGACGGCCAAGACCTTCAGCTTCCCGATCTACTCGAACGGCAGCCGGACGATCGGCGCGCGATCGGCGGCCGACGGTATGCAGGACGGCCTCGATCTCATCGACGGGCTCGCGGCGAATCCGAACACCGCGCGCTATCTCGCGACGAAGCTGTACCGCTTCTTCGTCTCCGAGTTCGGCGCGGTGAACCAGACGTTCGTCAACCGCGTGGCAGGCGTGTACCAGCAGAGCAAGTACGACATGCGCGCGGTGATGAGAGAGGTGCTGACGTCGCCCGAGTTCTGGGATGCGAGCGCGTACTTCACGCGCTATTCGTGGCCGGTCGAGTTCGCCGTGCGCATGCTGAAGGACGTCGGCTGGAGCGGCTTCTCGGTGAACGACGCGCTGACGCCGCTCTCGAACATGGGGCAGATTCTCTACGAGCCGCCCGACGTCGCCGGCTGGCGGGCGGGCGAGGAGTGGTTCTCGACGAGCGCGATGCTCGCGCGGCTCAACTTCGCGGCGTCGCTGGCCGCGAACCAGAAGTTCAACCTCACGAACGCCGTCAAGACAGCGAGCGCGAACAAGTCGCCGGAGGCGCTGCTGGCGTTCATCTCCGACGCGCTGGTCGCCGCGCCGGCCGACGCGGGCGTCTCGAGCGAGCTGTCGAACTACCTGCGCGCCACGGGCGCGTGGACCGGCGCTGACGCGCAGATCCAGAGCAAGGCCGCCGGCCTTGTCCACCTCATCGCCGGTTCTCCGGAGTACCAGCTGATATGAAGGTCACCAGACGGCAATTCGTCAAGGGCGGCGTAGCCGCGTTCACGGTGACGTTCGCCGCGCCGGAGTTCCTGTCGGATCTCGCACGCGCGCAGGGCGCGCACACGCGCAACTTCGTCGTGCTCAATCTGAGCGGCGGCAACGACGCCCTCAGCATGCTGGTGCCGTACAACGATCCGTTCTACTACAGCCGGCGGCCGACCATCGGCGTGCCGGCCGGCCAGGTGCTGCAGGTCGGCACCGACTCGTCGCGCGTCGCGCTGGGGCTGCACCCGCGCCTTGCGGGGCTGAAGCAGATCTTCGATCAGGGCCGGCTCGCGTTGATCCAGCGCACCGGCTACGAGAACCAGAGCCGATCGCATTTCCTCGGCACCGACATCTGGTCCACCGCCGATCCGAACAACTCGCAGGCGCTCGGCTGGGTGGGCCGCTACCTCGATTCGCTGCCCTCGCCGGTCGATCCGCTCGTCGGCTGGAACACGACCGCGGCGCTGCCGCACGTGCTCGCCGCGCGCACGGCGGTGCCGGCGATCGCGAGCCCGGCGGGCTACGCGTTCGTGAGCCCCAACGCGGGCGCCGAGGCCGTCGCCGAGCGCAACACGGCGCTGCGGATCGCGTCGCACGTGCCGGTCGATCGTCCGGAGCTCGCGTTCGTGTACGGCAGCACGCAGGCGGCGATGGCGACGCTCGATCGCGTCGCGACCGTCGCGCAGTACGCGCCGTCGGTGACGTATCCCAACACCGGGTTCGGCCAGGCGTTGCGCGCCGTCGCCGGCGCGATGAACAAGGGCATCGGAACGCGCGTGTTCTACGTCACGACCGGCGGCTTCGATACGCACTCGGCGCAGAACGTCAACGCCGTCAATGGCGCGTACTACAACCTGATGGCGACGCTGAACGACGGCCTCCTCGCGTTCCACGACGATCTCAAGAACCAGGGGCTGCTCGACGACACGCTCGTCCTCAGCTTCTCGGAGTTCGGCCGCCGCATCAGCGAGAACGGGAGCGCGGGCACCGACCACGGAGCGGCGTCGGTGATGCTCGCGATGGGCGGCAAGGTGAGCGGAGGCCTTTACGGCACGGCCGCGAACCTGAACACCGATCCGGCGAACCCGACGCTCGAGAACGCCGCGGGCGACATCCACTTCGAGACCGACTTCCGAGCCGTCTACGCGCGGGTCCTCGACAATTGGCTCGGTACAGATTCGACTCGGGTGCTTGGCGGTAACTTCCGCAAGGCATCTCTCTCGTTCGTCTAGGCGCTTCGCTGTCAAGGGCACAGAGGCTTACAGAGGGCACAAAGGAAGACACAGAGGAGGAGCACAGGACCGTCACCCGATCGGCAAAGCTGGTATGCTTCCGGGCGCGTCGTCTGTGCTCTTCCTCTGCGTCGTCCTCTGTGCCCTCTGTCAACCTCTGTGTCCTTGACGTAGCCCGCCCCCATGCCTCCGATCAAACGGACGAAGTTCAAGCTCAGCTCCGACCAGTTGATGGAGATGTTCTACTGGCTGAAGCTGATTCGAGCGTTCGACATGCGCCTCAGCACGCTCGTCAAGCAAGGCAAGGTGCGCAGCGGCGTCTACACCGGCATCGGGCAGGAAGCGATCATCGTCGGCACCGGTTTCGGGCTGCGGCGGGAGGATTTCATCTGCCCGCTGCACCGCGATCTCGGCGCGTTCCTGATGAAGGGCGTCGACGCGCGCACGATGATGTCGCAGATGTTCGCGAAGACGACCGGGCTCTCGAAGGGGCGCGACTCGGCGCTGCACAGCGGCGTGAACGAGCTCGGGATCTTCGGCAACACGAGCATGCTCGGCGCGAACCTTCCGGTGGCGGCGGGCCTCGGCTACACCTTCAAGATGGAGAAGTCTGACAACGTCGTCATCGCGTACTTCGGCGAGGGCGCGAGCAACGTCGGCGACTTCCACGAGGCGCTCAACTTCGCCGGCGTGCAGCAGCTGCCGATCCTGTTCATCTGCGAGAACAACCAGTACGCCTACTCCGTCCCGCTCGAGAAGACGATGGCGATCGACGACGTCGCGATTCGGGCGGAGGGCTACGGGTTCGACGGCGTCGCGATCAACGGCAACGATGTCCTCGCCGTGTACCAGGCGACGCAGGGCGCGCTCGCGCGGGCGCGCGGCGGCGACGGCCCCACGCTGATCGAGTGCAAGACCTACCGGTGGCACGGCCACTCGGAGCACGACAAGGCGTTCTACCGCACCGACGAAGAGCTCGCGATGTGGAAGAGCCGCGATCCGATCCCGACCTTCACCACCTACCTGCGCGCGCGGCACGTGCTCGACGATCAGAAGCTGAAGGAGATCGAGTCGAAGGTGGAGGCGACGATCGAGGACGCCGTCGAATTCGCGTCGAGCGCGCCGGATCCGTCGCCCGAAGATGCGGTGAGCGACCTCTATGCGTAGACGGAATCACGAAGGCACGCAAAGGAATTCTTCGTGGTTCCCCCCGTCCGTCGTATGAGCAAAGAGCTGTCGTACCTGGAAGCGATCCGCGAGGCGCTCGCCGAGGAGATGCGGCGCGATCCGAAGGTCTTCGTGCTCGGCGAGGACGTCGGGCCGTACGGCGGCGCGTTCGGCGTCACGCAGGGCCTGCACGAGGAGTTCGGCGACCTGCGCGTCGTCGACACGCCGATCTCGGAGTCGGCAATCGTCGGCATCAGCATCGGCGCCTCGCAGCGCGGCTACCGTCCCGTCGCCGAGATGCAGTTCGCCGACTTCATCTCGTGCGGCTTCGATCAGATCGTCAACCAGGCGGCGACGCTCAGGTTCCGCTACGGCGGCCGCGCGACGGTGCCGATCGTGGTGCGCGCGCCGAGCGGCGGGAACGTCGGCGGCGGCCTCTACCACTCGCAGAATCCCGAAGCCTGGTTCATCCACCGCCCCGGATTGAAGGTCGTCGCGCCGTCGACGGCGTTCGACGCGAAGGGGCTGCTCAAGGCCGCGATTCGAGACGACAACCCGGTCGTCTACTTCGAGCACAAGTATCTCTATCGCCGCGCGAAGGGACCGGTGCCGGAAGGCGACGAGGTCGTGCCGATCGGCGTCGCCGCGACGCGGCGCGAGGGCAGCGACGTGACGCTCGTCGCCTACGGCGCCATGATGACGCCGTCGCTCGAGGCGGCCGACCGCCTCGCGCAGGAGGGCG
>Ga0209474_10003521_pt1 | contig 13711 bp, 12 predicted proteins | sample GraSoiAngelo_145_FD_185902 | JGI IMG/M metagenome (GOLD analysis project Ga0209474, IMG submission 185902) | Grasslands soil microbial communities from the Angelo Coastal Reserve, California, USA - 14_1009_05_20cm (SPAdes) (version 2) | ecosystem: Environmental > Terrestrial > Soil > Grasslands...
GCGTGACCGCCTGCAGCTCGTCGAGGGTCACCTCGTCGGCGCGTTGCGCCTGCGCCTTGTGCCACTCCTCGCGGAATCGGTTCACCATCAGTTGGGCGATTCCGGCGCATCCGGCGCTGCGCGTGACGGAGTACGTATCGGGGAAGAGAAACCCCTCCAGGCTGGGTGCGGGAACGCCTAACCGCGTCGCGGTTGCGGGATCGCGAGTCAGCTTGAGGAACTCGTCCGCCGCGCATACCGTCGTCGCGCCCACGATCGGCGCGATCTCGTCGGCGCGAAGACCTTCCGGGATCGTGAAGCGGTAGAGCTTCACGTCGCCGCGAGTGAGCCTTCCGACGACCTCGTCGGGCAAGAGCGGCCCGTCGAAGTCGTACTCGCCCGCGCGGGGGACGGCGTTCCGCCGGAAGTAGTGCAGGTGGAAGTAGAAGCGTCGCGCGTCGGAAATGACGCCCGCCTGCGCGAGAAGCTGCGCCAGATGGTGCGGGCCGCTGCGCGGCGGCACGACCACGGTCCGGACGCCTTGGCCGAACGGCGTCGAGGCGAACTTTCGCTCGTCGTACAAGCGCCACGCGGCGAAGCCCGTAGCGCCGAGGACCACGAGGGTGAACAGCCATGCGACGGCGCGCTTCATCGCGCGAAGCGTACAACCATTTCCACGGTCGCGCCCGATCGCAGCCGCCGTCGTGTAGTCGCGAGAGGGACACAGTCGCAGGGCCGGCGGCAGACGTCGCCGCTCAGACGGCCTGACGCCCTCAGCCGACGACGGCGACGGTCAGCTTGCGGTTCCGCGGTCCGTCGAACTCGCAGAAGTAGATCGCCTGCCAGCTCCCGAGCAGCAGCCGGCCACCCTGTACCGGAATGGTCTCGGAAAAGCCGACCACCGCCGCCTTCGCGTGGGCGTGCGCGTTTCCCTCTTCGTGCTTGTAGTACTTCTCCTTCTGCGGGACGGCGCGCTCCAGCGCGTTGAGGATGTCCGTCTGCACGTCGGGATCGGTGTTCTCGTTGATGGTGATCGCGCCCGTCGTGTGGGGCGCGAATATCGTGCAAAGCCCGTTCTGCACTCCGCTGCTCTTCACCTCCGCGCGGACCCGCGCGGTGATGTCGACCATCTGCTGCTTCTTCTGCGTGGGGAGCTCGAGAAAGCCGAGATAGAAGGCCATTCACTCCTCCGCTGCCGACAGGCACTCGTCGATCTGCCACAGGCCGCCGAGATCGTGCACGTCTCGCCGCAGCCGCGGTACGACGAAGAGTGGAACGCCCGCGAGCGTGCGCGAAAGCTCCTCGACCTGGCGCCGGTCGAGATCCGCGAGCGTAGCCTGCTCGGCCAACGTGCGGGAAAGCCTCTGTGACAGGGGCGGATCGCCGCCATCGGCGATCTGCGCGAGCTGCAAAGCCTCGCGCAACGCGGGCGTGGAGTCGGGCCCGGAGAACCGATGCGGATCGCGCTGCACCCGGTTCACGACGATCGCCGCGGTGGAGATGCCGTCCGCCTGCAAAGCGCGATGGAAGAAGAGGGCCTCCTCGATGGTGAGGGGATTCGGTCCAGTCACCAGGACGAACGCGGCATCAGGCCCGGACAGCAGCCGCTTCACCTGTGCCGCGCGTTCCTTGAAGCCGCCGTACATTCCTTCGAACGCGATGAGGAAGTAAGCCAGATCGCGGAGGAAGTCCTGGCCTGTGAACTTCGCCAGCGTCCGCAGCACGAGCCCCGTCGGCAGCGCGAAGAACTTGAGCCCGATGCGGCTCGCCTTGAGCATCGGCCCGAGCAGGATCCGCATCGCGTCGTTGTCGACGACGTCGAGGATGCGATCGGGCGCACGCAAGAAATCGAGCGCGTTCGCCGTCGGAGGCGTGTCGAGCACCACGACGTCGAATCGTCCGGAGCTGTGCAGCTCCGACACCTTCTCCATTGCCATGTACTCGAGGCTGCCGGCCATGGCGGTGGACAGCTTCTGGTACAGCCGGTTCTCGAGGATCTGCCGCGCACGGTCGGGAGAAGGAGCCTGCCGCTGCACCAGCTCGTCCCACGTGAGCTTCAGGTCGAGCATCATCGCGTACATCTCGCCGCGTGGACGCAGCCCGGCGGAGCGGAATAGGCTCTCGTCGATCCGGGTCTCCCGGTTGCCCAGCGCCTTGAGCCCGAGGCTGTTCGCGAGGCGTCGCGCGGGATCGATGGTGAGCACCAGCGCGCGCTTTCCGGCCATCGCGGCACGAAGCGCGAGCGCCGCCGCCGTCGTGGTCTTCCCTACGCCGCCCGATCCCACGCAGCAGACGACCTTGCGGCGCGCGAGCACCTCGTCGAGCGCCGGGCCCGGCCCGTACGCGCGCTCGTCGGGCCGTCTCACAATGCCACCTCGATGGCGCGCGCGACCTTCTCGACGGACCCGACGCCGAACGATCGATCGAACAGATACGGGATCGGGACGACCGGCAGCGCGATCTCCTTGCGCAGCAGTTGCTCGTACCGGACCGAGAGATCCGCGCGCGCCTCGTGCGCGTCAGCGGCATCCGCCGCGGCCGCGAGAAGCGGACCGCCGCGAGCGACCTGCGTGCGCTCCTGCCCGCTGAATCGCGGCGCGAAGACGCCGTTGAGGAAAAGCGCTCCTTGCGGCAGCCCATGCGAGTCGAGCGCGCGGTGCATCTCGATCGCCTCGTTGGCGGGCATCTCCTCCGGAAGCGTCACGACGCAAGTGCGGCAGCGCGTGGGATCCTTGAGCAGCGCCTGCATGTCGCGCATGTCACGCGCCAGGGGTCCCTCGCTGACGATTCCGAGAAAGACATCCGGAACGGTGAGAAGCGTCAGGCCGTGGCCCGTCGCTGGGGCGTCGAGCACCACCAGGTCCCAGCGGGGGCGGCCGCGCTCCATCTCGCGGGCCGCGTGCCACCAGACCTTCCCCAGCATGACGATCTCGGCGAGCGACGGCGCCGCGTTGAGGAAGTACCGGACGACCTTGTTCTGGAAAACGAGGTTGTAGAGCGTCTCGTACCGCAAGGTCATCAGCGCGTACTCGCGCATCGCCTCGGGCGGACGCACGTGAACGGAGTACACGCCGCGCGACAGCTCGCGGATTTGCGTGCCCGATTCCGGACGGCCGAACAGCTCGCTGACGCGCTCGCGCGCCGTCACTTCACACACGAGGACGCGCTTCCCCCGCTTCGACGCCGCCAGCGCGAGCGCGGCGGAGACGGTGCTCTTTCCGGTTCCCCCTTTGCCAGTGACGACCAGGAGCCGCCGGTCCAGCAGCGCGGCGGGCTCGCGTGACACGGCCACTTCCACGGGAGCGCGGGACTGTAGTGGCCACCCCGTAGGGTGTCAACGAACCACGGCACGAAGTACGGGCACTAAGGAAACGTGTTCGGCGCGCCAATCTTCGTGCCTGCCCAACGCACGCGGTACCCCGTCCCGGAGGCGAATGACCGATCTGCGTTGACGCGACTCCGCCCCGGGGCCTACAAGGCGCCGCGGGAGATCTCACGATGCTGCGCGACAACCCAGTGCTGAAGAAGATGATCGAGACGGGCGAGGAACGCGTCGGCAAGATCGCCACGCACCTCCTGTCGAACGAGAAGCTGATGGGCGCGCTGCAGAAGACCGTGAGCGCCGCCCTGGAGGCGAAGGGTCTGGTCGAGCGCAACGTGCAGAGCGTTCTCTCGACCATGAACATCCCCAGCGCCGCCGACGTGCAGCGGTTGCAGGGAAAGATCGACGAGCTGGAGCGCGTGTTCGAAGCGCTCTCCTCGAAGATCACCGAGCTCCAGAAGCGCGAGGCCACCGCGCCTCCTGCTCCGCCGAACTGATCGCTACGACGGTCGAGGAGGCGCCGGCTCGTCGGTAACGCGGGCGGGAGCTCAATCGATGTCGATGTCGAGCATGATGGGCACGCCGCGGAAGCGCGCATCCTGCTCGAGTTGTGCGCGCAGCTCCACGGCACGATCGACGTTGCCGCCCATGTCGACGACGGCGCTCGTCGGCATCACCTCGGCGAGCAGGTTGCGCGTCCCACTGAGAGTGCCCGCGACCAAGACGGTGTAACCGCTGCGGAACAGCCGCTCGCGCGCGCTGAGCCGGCGGCTCGTGTTGTCGTGGACGAGCAGCACGACGCAGCCCTGCCTGTGTTGGCTCACGGCGGCGATCTCTGTGTGGCACGGTACGCACTCTCATGAGAGCGCGGGAGGGCGAGTCACGCCGACGCGAGCTGCGGATGCGGCTGAGGGACGCCGTCGATGAACTCGATGCGCAAGCCCGACTGCGCCGGAACACGCGGGCCGGGCACCAGGATTCCGATCAGGTTCAGCGGATCGGCGGCGCTCACCGAGAGGCGTTCGGTGCCGAGCGGGCGCGACCGCCGCACCGTGCGGAGCGCATCCAGCGCTTCGGGCAGCGCGAATTGCTCGCCTGAGAAAGCCTGGGCGAAGCGTCCCCCGCGCAGCTCGCCTCGCGCTTCCATTTGCCGATAAATGCGGACGAGCTCCCTCCACGGTGGACAGCGCGCTTCGCGCGCGAGCAGATCGCGGAACACGACCCCGTAGCGGCGCAGGTACTGCCGCGCGAGCCTCGGCAACCACTCGGGCGGCTCGCCGAACACTGGACGAGGAAGCGCCGGCTCTTCCTGTGCGGATCGCAAGAGTGACCACCGTCCGCCGGCAGATACCGGCTGCGATGCAGGGCCGCCTGGTCGATGCGGTGTCATCAGGAACCGGACCGCCGCGAATCCGTCCGACGAAGCCAGACCCGCCGCCACCAAGTCCCACAAGCCAGCCTCGAGCTCGTTCGACGAGAAGCCGCTCGCGCGCACCAGTTCGTGGAAGAAGAGGGCTCCGCGTTGCTCGAAAACGGCGCCCAGCCGGCGCGCGCGCTCGCCGAGCGGCTCTGGGGCTCCGCGCGTTGCATCGAGCAGCCACGGCAAGTCCTCGCGGCGGCAGAGCGTCACCGGCGTCAGCCGCGTCGGCGCGCTTCGCCGCCGCGGTGCTTCCGGATCGGCCGGAGCGCAGGCGAGGCGACCCCACGCGACTTCTCCGGTGAGACACAGCTGGTCGAGGATCGCCGGCTCGTATCGCGCGACCCGCGCCGCGAGGATCTCCGCCTCCCACGCTCCCGCCGCCGCATGGAACCCTTGCAGCTGTCCCAGCACCTCACAAAGTCCCGCCGAGCCATGCAACTGGAAGCCGGGGTGCACGTGCTGCCACCGGAACAAGAAACGCATGAGATCGGCCGTCGAGACGGGTTCGATCTCGCGCCGCAGCCGTCCGAGAGTGAGCCGATGGATGCGCGCGAGCAGCGTCCGTTCGCACCACTCCAATTCCAGCGCGCCCGGAGTGAATCGGCCGCGCAGCAGCACGCCCTTGGATTCGAGCTGCGCCAGCTCGACCTCCGTCACGGGAAGGCGAAGCCGCCTGGCGAGCTCCGTCACAGTGAATGGACCGATGCAGCTCGCCCAGCCACGGACGACATCCACGATGTCCGGCAGCGCGCGATCCGCGGCTGCCCAGTGTTCGCCGTGCCGCACAGCTCTGCCCGCGGCAGCAAGCTCTTGCAGGAAGTCGCGCCAGCCAGTCGGCACTTCGGCGTCGGGGAACATCCCGAGGCACGAGAGAGCATCGTGCAGGTCGCGCGCGTCGCGCACCTCCGGCCATGCGGTGGCGGCCACTTCGGTGATCGCGGCCGGATCGAGCGCGCCGAGATCGCCGTCCTTCTGCGGAAGCGTGCGGCGCAGCGAGACGGCGCGCGACCGGCGCTCCTCGAGCGGCGCATCGTCGAGGTATGCCCACGGGGCGGAGTTCAGCACTTCGTGCGCGAGCGGCGACGGCTCGGGAAGATCGCGCGCCACGAGCCGCACGGTCCGTCCGGCGATTCGCTCCAGCAGCGCCCGCAGACCCTCGCAATCCATCGCCTCGTTGAGGCAGTCGCGGAGCGTCTCGTTCACCAACGGGTGGTCGACTGGCTCGACGGGACCTGTGCCCGCATTGTCCTGGCACGCGACCTGGGCAGGAAACACCTGCGCGAGCAGGTCGTCCGAACGCATGCGCAGCAGGTTGAACGGTACTTTGCGTCCGCCGTTGTGCCGCAAGAGCGCCAGCGATCGCGTCGCGTTCCAGCGCCACCGGACGCCGAACATGGGGGCCTGCAGCGCGGCCTGCGTGAGCACCTCGTCCACGCGCGAGGGGTTGACGAAATCGAAGATGCTGTCGAGCGGAAAGCTGTGCTGCGGTCCCAACGACAAGAGAACCGCGTCGTCGGTCGCCGCCGCCTGCAACTCGAAATCGAACGTGCGGCAGAAGCTCTTGCGCAGCGCCAGACCATACGCGCGGTTCTGCCGCGCGCCGAACGGAGCGTGCACCACGAGCTGCATGCCGCCGGCGTCGTCGAAGAATCGCTCGGCCACGAGCGTGTCCTGCGTAGGAAGACAGCCGAGCGCGGCCTTCGCGGCCGCGAGATACGACACGAGCTGCTCGGCCGCTGAATCCGACAGCGCACATTCGCGCATCGCCCAGACCGCGGCCGCCGCGCGGTCGTCGAGCATCGGCTCGATCTCGACGCGCAGCTCGGAAACGACGCGGGACAGCTCGGCGGTGCGACCCGGAGCTTCGCCGTTCCAGAACGGCACGCTGGGCGCTGCGCCGTGCGCGTTCTCCACGCGGACGCGGCCCGCCTCGACGCGGCGGATCCGCCACGAGTCGTTGCCCAGCAGGAACACGTCGCCGGCGAGGCTCTCGATGGCAAAGTCCTCGTCGAGTTGCCCGATGACGACGCCCTCGGGCTCGGCAACGACGTGGTATTGCGCCGTGTCCGGAATCGCCCCGCCGCTCGTCATGGCCGCGAGCCGCGACCCGCGCCTGCCGCTGACGGTGCGGCCGATTGCGTCGCGATGCAGACGCGCGCCGACCATCCTGCCGGCTCGTTTCGCGACTCCGTCGGCGTGCATCCGCACCACGTCGTCGAAGTCGTCGCGGGACAGCTCGCGATAGGGCCACGCCCGGCGTACGAGCGGGTACAGGGCGTCTTCGGAAATCTCCTGACAGGCCGCGATTGCGACGATCTGCTGCGCGAGAATGTCGAGCGGGTGCGCCGGAATCCGCGTCTCCTCCAGGCGATTCGCCCGGATGCCGCGGACGATCGCCGCGCACTCCACCAGCTGGTCGCGCGACAGCGGAAACAGGCGGGCCTTGGGAACGCCGTGACGCGTGTGCGCGGCGCGGCCGATGCGCTGCAGCGCGATGGAGAGCGATCGCGGCGAATCGAGCTGCACGATCAGCTCCACCGCCCCGATGTCGATTCCCAGCTCGAGCGAGGCGGTCGCCACGACTGCCTTCACTTCGGCGCGCTTCAGCTTCTCCTCTGCCGCGAGCCGCATCCCGCGCGAGAGGCTTCCGTGGTGCGCGCAGACCTGGTCCTGCCCCAGCCGTTCGCCGAGGGCATGGGCGATGCGCTCTACTTGCCTTCGGGTGTTCACGAACACGAGTGTCGTCCGGTGCTCGCGGATGAGCTGCGCGACGCGATCGCACACTTCCTCGCGCTGTTCCTTCGAGGCCACCGCGGACAGCTCCTGCCCCGGGACCTCCACCCGGAGGTCGTACGAGCGCTTGCGTCCCACGTCGACGATGGCGCATCGAGGCCGCCCGCCGGGTTCTACGCGCTCCGTACCGACGAGAAAGCGCGCGATCTCCTCGATTGGCCGCTGCGTAGCGGAGAGTCCGATGCGCACCGGGCGGTTCCGGCACAGCGCCTCCAGCCGCTCCAGCGATAGCGCGAGGTGCGCCCCGCGCTTGTCGCGTGCGACGGCGTGGATCTCGTCGACGATCGCCGTACGGACGGTCGACAGGATGCGCCTTCCGCTCTCCGAGGTGAGGAGTACGTAGAGCGACTCGGGCGTGGTCACGAGCACGTGTGGCGGCGACTTCACCATGCGCTGCCGGTCGGCTTGTGAAGTGTCGCCGGTGCGGACTGCCGTCCGGATCTCGGGGACGCCCAGGGTCCGGAGCTCCGCGAGGGGCTCCAGCAGGTTCTTGCGCACGTCGTTCGCGAGCGCTTTGAGCGGCGAGACGTAGACGACTTGCGTCTCGCCGGGCAGAGCATCGCCCTGACGGATCATCGCGTCGAGACAGGCGAGAAATGCCGCGAGCGTCTTGCCCGATCCCGTCGGCGCGGCGATGAGCGTGTCCTCGCCGGCCTGGATCCGGGGCCACCCGAAGAGCTGCGGCTCCGTTGGAGTGCCGAAACGCCCTTCGAACCAGCCTGATACGATGGGATGGAACCCCTGCAGCATGCCGGCACTGTAGCGCGGCATGCTGACAGCGTCCCGTCAGGAATGCGGCCGGTGCACCCTCCCTCTCGCTCCGGACTGTTCGTGGCGCTTGCGCTGTCGTGCGGCAGTGGCTCGTCGAATCAGCCGCCGGGGTCGCTTCCGGCCGGTGGTACGTGGCGTTCCCTTTCGCCGATGCCCGCCGAACGTCAGGAGCTCGCCACTGCGGTGCTGAACGGGAAGATCTTCGTCATCGCGGGCTTCGACGGCGCCGGCGAGCCGTCCAATTCGGTGTTCGTCTACGATCCAGCCAGTGATAGGTGGAGCAGCGCGGCCCAGCTCCCGATCGGAAACCATCATCCCGGCGCGGCGGTCGCGCGAGGGACGCTCTTCGCCTTCGGCGGACTGTCGAATCGTGTGTTTGCCTATGACCCCGCGCGCGATGCGTGGGTGGACGTAGCGCCTTCACGTTTCCGTCACGGCGATACGCCAGCCGTCGGCGTCCTCGACGACCGCATCTACGTCGCCGGTGGCACCGGCGCCGGGATGATTGGCAACGAGCTGGAATCGTATGACCCCCCGACGAATACCTGGGCGACGCTCGCTCCGATGCGCGTGCCGCGGAACCACTGCGCGGGCGGGTTCATCGGCGGAAGGTTCTACGTCGCCGGCGGGCGTCCCGGCGCGATCGCCGAATCCGCGCTGGAGGCGTACGACCCGCGCGCCGATGCCTGGACGACCCTGCCGTCGATGCCGACCAGCCGATCCGGAGTCGCCGCCGCCGTCGTCAACGGACGGTTCTACGTCTTCGGGGGTGAGGGAGCGAGGATCTTCGGCGAAGTCGAGATGTTCGATCCGCTGAGCAATGCCTGGAGCCGTTTCTCCCCGATGCCGACGCCGCGCCACGGGATCTTCGCGACCGTGATTGGGGCGAGCGTCTATCTGCCGGGCGGAGCCACGAGCCCGGGATTCGCCGCCACGCGCGTCAACGAGGTCTTCGAGGTGCAGTGACGGTCAGGGTTGGCCGCCCGCTTCGCCGATGCGGGCCTCCATCTCATCGAGGCGGCGCAGATATGCGCGGTAGAGCGGAGCGAGCGCATCCGCGAGCGCGCTCACTTGCCGAGCTGCTCGAGCTTCTTCTCCAGCGCCTCGATCTTGCGCTGCAGCTTCTCGATCTCCTGCGCCATGGCGCCGCTGCCGAACGAGTCCAGCGCCTGCTTCACGCTCTGGTCGACCTTCGCGCGGAACTCCTCGACGGCGGTCTGACCCGCAGCGAGGACTTCCTTCACCGGACTGGTGCCTTTCTCCTCCGAGCCGCGCAACAGCGAGGTAACGCCGCGCACCTTCTGCTCGATGTTCTCGCGGAGCGCCTCGGTGCGGTTCTTCATCTCCTCGAGCCGCTCGCTGAGGCGGTTCCCGACCTTGTCCTGATAGAAGACCGCGACGGCTTCTCCACCGTGGCGGATGATCTCGCGCAGCACGCCGAGCGGCATCTGCGACCGCTTCTTCTCTTCCTCGAAGATGATCTGGGCGAGCGTCACGGAGGTGAGGTCTTCCTTGGTGCGGTTGTCGAGCACCTTCACCTCGGCGCCGCCTTTGATCATCTGCGCAATCTCGTCCAGCGTGACGTACCGGCTTTCGACGGTGTCGTAGAGCTTCCGGTTCGTGTACCGCTTGATGACCTTGGGCTCCTTCCGCCCTTCGGACGCGTCCGGTGCGCCCTGCGCAGCCGTTGCCTGCTCTTGCTCGCTCATCGTGGAAGCTCCAAACGCGCATCTGACGCGAAGCGCCGCGCGGTGGATTCCCCCACAGGTGCCGGTGTGTGTCAAGGCGCGTCGGAGTGGGTCATCCGCGCGCGCCGATTCCTTGTCACCCCTGCTTTTGCACTGCGACAATGCGACCCGTGGTCGTCCAGTGTCCAGCCTGTCAGACCCGGTTTCGCGTCGCCGACGAGAAGGTGAGCGAGCGCGGCGTCCGCGTCCGCTGCAGCAACTGCAAGGACGTCTTCTCTGTGAAGAAGTCCGGTGTCACGGGAACGGCCGTCTCCTCGGGGACGTCGGGAGACACGATCAACCTGTCGTCGCTCGACCCGCCGATGCCGCCGGCGAAGAGCGGCACGGGTCCGGTGTCCATCTCTTCGGCGAAGCCGAAGTCGCCGAGCACCGGGCGCGGGTCGCAGCCCCCGGCGAAGGCGGGCGACAAACGCCTCGACGCAGACGACCTGTTCGGCATGTCGGAGCTGACGGGCGAAGCGGATCCGAAGCCCGGCGCGGCTAAAAAGGGCGCACTGACGCTCGACGATCTCGACCTCGGCGACGAGCCGCTCCTACCGGCGAGGCCGAAGACCAGCCCCGTCGCGGGAAAGCCGAAGACTGGGCCGCTCTCCGGTGCGGGAGCGAAACCCAATACAGGCCCGCTCGGCGATCTGGCGAAGCCGAAGACGGGGCCGCTCGCGGCCGATGCGGCGAAGCCGAAGACGGGGCCGCTCGGTGCGGAAGGCAAACCGAAGACCGGTCCGCTCAGCGCGACGGCAAAGCCCAAAACGGGTCCGTTGGCCGAGCCAGCGAAGCCGAAGACCGGACCACTTTCCCAAGCGTCGAAGCCGAGAACCGGTCCGCTCGCGGACGGCGCGAAGCCGAAGACGGGCCCGCTTTCCGGCGATGCCAGGCCGAAGACTGGTCCAGTCAAGGATCCGTTCGATCTTCCGGAATTTCGTGCCGCGCCGCGCGACAAGATGGAGCTTTCGGCCGACCCGCTCGAAGGACTCGGGAAGGAGCGGCTCGCGGGCGCACCGGCGGCGAAGCCGCGCACCGACAAGCAGGAGAAGTCGGACAGGCAGGAAAAGTCCGACAAGCACGCGAAATCGGGCAAGCAATACAAGTCGATCTTCCAGGAAAGGGCGGTTCCACCGCCGTCCGCGAAGCGCGAGATCGTCTCCGGCGCACTGACGGGACTGGTCGGCGCCGCTCTCGCGGTGGTGGTCGTGATTGCGGCGTCGTTGACCGACGAAGGTGCGGGAGGTTGGCTCGGTGTCACGCCGAAGTCGGACGTCATCGCGACCAAGGTCGTGAGCGGGCTGTACGACACCGCGTCCGGCAAGCCGGTCTTCTACGTACGTGGGCGAGTGGAGAACCGAGGCCACAAGGCGCACGGCCCCGTTCGCGTCGTTGCGGAGCTCCTCGGCGAGGCCGGCGCGGACGGCAAGATCGAAACGCTTGCCGGCGCCGAGCCGTCGCCGGAGGACGTCTACGCAGTGCGTTCCGTCTCCGACGCGGAGAAGCTCCAGCGCACGCTTCAGGGAGTCGAGACGGAGCGCCGGCTGCTTCCCGGAAAGAGCCTGCCGTTCTTCGCCGTGATCGCCGATCCCCCGCCGGACGTGCAACGCCATCGGCTGCACCTGCGCGTCGAGCCGATCGACGCCTGGTCTCCGCCGCGCACCGCAGCGGTCACGAAGTAGCGCGGTGGACGCGGCAGAGCGCATCTCGCGCCTGCTCGGGGCCATCGACGACCTCGAGCTGCGCGCTCGGCGGGCGGCGGAATTCCTCTCCGAGCTGCCCGCGGACGAGGCCGTCGATGCGCTCGACGAGCTGATCCGCCGGACTCACCAGCGCCGCGATCCGCATTCGACCGCGCTGGAAGGGCTGCTGCGCGGGCTGCACGCGTTCGTGCCCGAGGCGGTCACGACCCGCTTGCGCGCGGCGGCGGAAGGCCGATCGCTGCAGGCCGTCGCGGCGCTTTTCACGCGAAGCGGCGCGGTGCGCTCGTTCGATCTCGACAAGGAAGGATGGGTCGATCGGGAGATGCGCGCTCGCACGCTCGGCGAACGCAAGGCGCTGGCGCGAGGACGCGATCGCGACCTTCTGAGCCGTCTGGCCCAGGATCAGGATCCGATGGTCGTGCGCAATCTTCTCGAGAATCCGCTGTGCACCGAACGAGAGGTGCTGGTCGCCGCGTCGCGCCGGCCGGTGCGCACGGCGGTGCTGCAGGAAGTGTTCAAGTCACGCCGCTGGGCGACGAACCGGCGCGTCCGGAGGGCGCTGGCCCAGAATCCCTACAGCCCGCCATCGCTCGCCATCTCGGCGCTCGCGATCCTCACCGCTCCGGATCTGCGGGAGATCGCGTCGGACGCAACCGTCTCGTCGGAAGTCCGCGTGCAGGCTCGCCTCTTGCTGGCGCATCGGACCGGGTCGCCGGCCGAATGAACGGCGGCGGCTGCGCGAGGAGCGAAAGCTACTTCTTCTGCGCTGCCGCGGCCGCCGACTTGTCCGCGGGGGCGGGCTGCTGCGGCTTGGCTTCGTCGATCTTCTTGGGCGTGACGTCGATGGCATCATCGCCGCTCATCGAGCGCTTGAAGTTGCGGATGCCACGGCCGAGGGCGTCGCCGAGCTGCGGCACCTTGCTCGCTCCGAAGACGAGCAGCACCACGAGGAAGATGAGGAGGAGCTCGCCGAAACCGAGATTGCCCATGTACGCTCCTTCGGGTGCGCTTCGTGAACGCTAGCACGGGTGACGCGGCGCCGCACCCGCTCTGGCGCCGGGAGAGGCCGGTCGTCTGGGCGCACCGCGGCGCGTCCCGCGCCGCGCCGGAGAACACGCTCGCCGCCTTTCGCCTGGCCGCCGCGATGAGAGCTGACGGCGTGGAGCTCGACGCTCAGCGCTGCGCCACGGGCGAAGTGATCGTGCTGCACGACGAATCACTGGGAAGGACGACCGGTTACGCGGCTCTCGTCGCCGAGACGCCATTTTCGAAGGTGCGCACGCTCGACGCCGGTGCGCGGTTCTCGGAGCAATTCAGGGGCGAGCGAGTGCCGCTGCTCGCCGAAGTCCTTTCAGAAACCCCGGCCACGCTTTTGGTGAACGTCGAGCTCAAATGCGACCGCGCCGACGATCGCGGGTTGACGGCCGCGGCGGTCGGCGTCGTCCGCGAGCAGCGCGCCGAAGCGCGGGTGCTGTTCTCGAGCTTCAACCCGATGTGCCTGTGGAGGGCGCGAGCTCTCGCGCCGGATGTCCCGCGGGCGCTGCTGTTCGAGCGCGACTCGTCGTTCGCGCTGCGCCACGCGCTCTCCGCGCCGGCGCTCGGGGCGGTGGCGCTCCATCCAGAGGAGTTGCTGGCCACTCCCGCGGCGGTCCGCTCATGGCGGCGTCGCGGCTATCTCGTCGCGCCGTGGACGGTCGACGACCCTGCCCGGGCGGAAGCGCTGCGCGCGGCGGGCGCGACGGGCATCATCACCAACGTGCCGGATGTGATGGTGGCGCGGTTCGGAACTGCGTCAGAACGCCAGGCCTAGTCGCCCGGACGTCGTCCACACCCGCGTGAACTGCTCGGACGGACCCGCGGTAACAGTGTCGTGCTGCACCGGATTCGTACCGAACGCGAGGCCGCCTTCCACACCGAGCAGCATGATGCCGCGGACGAGCCGCACGCCGACCGCGAACCGGTGGTAGCGGTTCTCCCAGAACGCGATGCGATT
>Ga0209474_10003522_pt1 | contig 13710 bp, 14 predicted proteins | sample GraSoiAngelo_145_FD_185902 | JGI IMG/M metagenome (GOLD analysis project Ga0209474, IMG submission 185902) | Grasslands soil microbial communities from the Angelo Coastal Reserve, California, USA - 14_1009_05_20cm (SPAdes) (version 2) | ecosystem: Environmental > Terrestrial > Soil > Grasslands...
CGGAGGCTCTCGAGTAATAGACTAGCCATGCATGGAAAATATCAGTAACTTACTGATGTTCGGAAGACCCAAAGGGCGGTTCGGTGGCGGCTACTGATGCTGGGGGAGGAATGCCGAGGAAGCACCGGCAGAAGCGGGAGGATCCGTTGGTACCGATCGTTGGGATACGGGTCCGCGCCGCAATCGAGTGGAAGGGCCTTAGCGTGAACCGCGCCGCCGGCCTCATCAAGGTCAGCCAGCAGACGCTCGACTCGATCGTGCGGGGGAAGACGAAGCGTTGCTATCGATCGCTACGAGACAGGCTGGCCGCGTCGCTCGATCTTCCCGCAACGTGGCTCGGCGGCGAGTCCGATCTGGTCCCCAGCCTCACACCCTGGCTTCCTTACCCGGAGCTGAAGCACCGGCCGCCGCGCGTCGTGGACGAAAACCTGATGGTGCACCGACCCCCCGCCGATGGGGAGGTTACAGAGCGGTCAACACTTCCTCCACGCTACCAGCTCGCAGCACACAAACTGGCTACGGAGGTCTCCCAAGCATGGAGGCGCGACATCGACCGAGGGAACAGGGAGGCGAAGGCCGCGCTCTCGCGGCTCGGCGTGGGGTCGTGGAAGGGACGCGAATGGGAGCGTGCTATGATGCTCATTGCGAGGCTCGTCAGCGCGTCTTGGTGGCGGCGCCTACTCCTCAAGCCGCCACCATTGCCGGAAGCGATCGATCCCAAACGTCAGTACACGGATGCAGAGTGGTTCGCGCTGGGCGACAAAATGACGCGCAAGAACCAGCAGCGAATCGCCGAGGAGCTGGAGGCAGCGGACCAGATCGCGGTAAACGCCGCGACCGCGCTTGCAGCGGCCATGCGCCCGTGGTTCGAGAACAAGAGGGAACTAAGCTACCGACGGTTCATGACAACGCTTGAGTGGGCATCAAGCGGGTTTGGAGTCACGCCCAAAGACCTGATGGAGGACTCAAAATGAAAAGACAGCGAGGGAAGTCACGCATCTACTGGAGGGAGCGGGGAGGCACGACGCGCGCTTACGCGGACCTGCGCGATTACGCCGATGTCGGCGGGGGCAGGGAAGCGATCGTCGCGCCGGGTGAGAAGCTCGCCACCGCCGACGAGACCACGGCGCAGGTGCTGCTTGCGCGTCGGCTGGAGCAGCTCGACGCGACCCGCCGCGGGCGCGCGCTTCACGGGGAAACACGGCAGGTGACGCTCGCGGACTTCGCCCGCGCACACCTCGTCGCCAAGGCCGAGTCGCAGAAGTTCACGGAGCACTGGCTCGAAGTGACGGAGAAATGCCTCGACCGCGCGGTCGAGTTTTTCGGCGCCCACCGGGACCTCGCCGCCATCACGGTGGCCGACGTGCGCCGCTGGACCAACGACCTTCTGGCAACCCCCAACGGGCGGAAGGGAACAATGTCTGCGAGCAGCGTGCGCCATCACCTGAGCTGTCTTTCGAATCTCTACAAGCGGGCGCGGGCCGAGCGGGTGGTGCCCTCGGGGTACGATCCCGTGGGGGACTTTGACGAGAAGCCGTCCCCGGCGCGCGGGGAGGCGAAGTGGCTCGAAATCCCCGACGCCGCGCTCTTACTCGAAGCCGCCCGAACCGATCGGCCGACGCCGGGGAAAGGCGGCTGGCGCCCCGTCCCGTTCGCCTACGAGTTGATCGCGACGTTCTTACTCACGGGCGGCCGGGAGTCCGAAGTCCTAGGACTCGAGGTGGACGACATCTCCCTCGATCGCGGCGTGGTGACGTTCCGGCCCAACGCGTGGCGGCGTCTCAAGACTGCTACCTCACACCGTTCGGTGCCGCTTTGGCCGCAGCTCCGCGAGGCCCTCGAGCGTTACCTCGCCGAGCGTCCGCCGAGCCGGTTGCTGTTCCCGAGCTACCGCACGGGCGAGGAGGCGATGCTCACTGACTTCCGCAAACTGCTCGACGCGGTGGCCGTCCGGGCCGGATGGAAGCCCGGGGAGATCCGTTCGAAGATGTTCCGACACACCTACTGTGCGGCGCGACTCCAAACCGTCGACCAGGGGGCGCCCGTGAGCACGTACACGGTCGCCCGCGAAATGGGGCACGGCGGCGAAGCGATGGTGCGCAAGGTCTACGGCCACCTCGGCCAGGTACGCCACCGCGCCGAGGCCATGGAGTACCGCGTGGAGCAGCACGCCGCTAAGTTAGGGGCGCGGTTGGAGGCGCCGCGCGGGGTGGGGTTTGGCACCACCATTGGCACCACGGCGTAGACCTCTCGACCAATGCGGTAAGTCGTTGCTGTATACCCGCGCCACCGTAGCTCAGTGGTAGAGCTCTCGATTCGTAATCGAGCGGTCGTCGGTTCAAATCCGACCGGTGGCTCTGTTTTTTCCGCGCTGCTGCTCGCTTTTCTCAGACTACCTTGCCGAGCGCCGGCTCGCGTGGAACTTCTGATTGACACTCCCTTCGACCGCGGGTAGTCTAGTGGTGCCCAACGCCAAGGCTCGACCTCCATGACCGCGCAGCCGCCCCGCCCGTCCGTGCCCCGCTCATCCTTCGCCGCAGCCCTCAAGGACTACACCTTCATCCGACCGGGCATCGCTGTCTCGATCAGCGCAGCCTGCCTCATCGCCGCCTTGATCATCGGGGTCTTCCTGATCGGTTCACTCAAGCGGGCGACGGCGATTGTAGACTTGGCCCGGCGGACCGTGTTCACCCTGCACGGCTACAACGCCGCCCTCCAGACGTGGCAGCAGCTCGTCGTGACCGAGGATCCCGAGCTGAAGAAGCCCGAGTCCCGGGCGCTGCGCGATAGGATCCGCTCAGCCTTGACGGGCGAGCTTCAGAAGCTCGCTGCGGCGACGCAGGATGCCTCGCAGCGCACGCTCATCGAGACGGTAATCAAAGGGCTCCAGGCCGGGAAAGTCGGGCTGGACGAGGCGGGCCGGCAGGCAATGGTCGTGGTCCTCGCCCGCCAGGACGAAGCGATGCTCGAGGCCGTGGGAGTGTCGCAGCGCGCCGTGCTGCTGTCCGCTGTGCTGATCGCGCTCACGGTAGTCGCCGCCGGGACGCTCGTGGTCCCGATGGCGTGGCTCTACATCAGGTTCAAACGGGGCGCTCTGATTCGGGTCGCCGCGTAACGGCTGCGGGGTCGCTTCTGATTCAGCGGGGCGGCGGCGCTCGGTGCGGTCGCCCTGGAGCGAGACGGCCGGCGCTGCGCTCCTGCACGTAGGCATAGATGCGATCGATCAGCTCGTCGTCCAGGAGCGGATCGAACCCCTTCATTTCCTTGCTCTCCGTCCCCCGGTGGACGACCACGCGGAACGAGTCGGGCGTGACGCCGCCCTCTGCCGAGATCGCAAACAGGAGGTCTGGCGCCCTGACGCCCCCGGTCGCGTTGTCACCATGGCAGCGCGCGCAATACACCTGGTAATACTTCCACCCCTGGTACACGGGCTCCGTGACCGCGAGGTTGTCCGGCACGGTATCCCGCTGTTGAGCTCGAAGCGACGGGACAGCTGCGCCTGCCATGACGAGCGCGCCGAGCCTGATACCCGCGATCCGGATGGCGAGCGCCATGGCGACTACAGCTTCACCACCGCCGCTTCCCACCCGGCGAGGTCTTTGTCCTGCTGGTACGTCGTCGCGAGGTCGACCACGATCGTGTCGCCGCTCTTGCGCAGCGCATACCGGTCCATCCCGCGCGTCGCGCGTCCTTCGATGAAGATCCCCGTCGGCTGATACTTGCTGTGGTGCTTCGGGCACTCGAAGCGCTGCATGTCGTCGTACCAGCGCAGCGCGGTGCGCTGGTGCGGGCACCACAGGACGAAGGCGTAGACTGCGTTCTGGTAGCGGACCACGATCAGGGCGCGGTCCTTGTCGATACCGGCCCCGTCCCGTGCTGGAAGGGGATAGACGGCCTCGTCGCTCAGGACCTGGAGAGAGGACAGAAACTCGACGGGGAGGGCGGCGAACGCGATGAACAGGCCGGCGTCACATAGGAACGCGCGGCGGGGAACCGCAGCGCACTCCCCGCACGCCGCCGCCGCCGTCGCCAAGGGGAAGTCAAGCTCGCGCATAGGGGCGTCCTAGAAAGAACGCTCAGGCGCGCATGAGGAGCGTGCCCGCGAGAATCAGCGTGAGCCAGAGGGCGATGCTCGCGCCCGAAATGTAGCGGAGCCGGGCCCAGAGAACCGGCGAGTCCGGCTGCTCGCTCTGCCGCAGCGCCGTCTCGGTACGGGAGAGAAGGTAGCCGTTCGTGAGCAACAGCGCGAGCAGCGTCATCTTGACCCAGAAAACCCACGAGCGCGCGAACGTCTCGATGTCGGCGAGGAACAGCAGGACGCCGCTCAAGATCGCGATCACGAGACCCAGAATGACCGGCCGATGGACTGTGTGCAGGTGCTGGAGGTGGCGAATCTGCCCCGAGATGCGGGCAGCCACCGCGATGAAGGTCTCACGGTCGGTCGCGATCGCGAAGCCCCCGCCCAGGAAGATGCCGGCCAGATGGAGAAAGGTGAGCGGGATTGTTGCGGTAGAGCGACGACCACGGTTCGAGGAGGCGCGCGAGCCCGTCAGCTACTCCCATCACCAAGAGCATGGCAAGTCAAACCTACTCCTCCGGTCAGCCGAGCCCCAGCTTCTGCGCCAGCGACCCGTACCTCGGGTCCGACCGCAGGGGGTCGAGCCAGGGGGCCACACGCAGGAACATGAGCCCGGGGTCTCGAAGCTGGAATGCCCGCTCCAACTGCTCGAACGCCCGATCCTTCGCGTCCAGCGCCGTGAGCAGAAAGGCCGAGAGGAGGGCCAACCGGTCCGCGCCCGCCAGCTTGGGTTCCAGCTCCTCCAGTATCCTGCGGGCTTCTTCTCTCTTCCCCGACGCGGCGGAGGCATACCCCAACATCAGCTTGTACAGGGTCTTGGACCCGGGGCGCTCCATGTGCTTCCGAATATCGGCGATCGCCTCATCGTACGCTCCCTTCGCGACATAAACCCACCACAGCACCAGGCGGGCGCCCAGGAAGTCGGGGTCCATCTCCAAGGTCTTCTGAAACTCCTCGATCGCCTCGTCGTAGCGGCGGGCGTAGTAAAGCACCCACCCGCTCGATTCACCGGAACCGAGAGCGGGTCGAGCTGGTGGGCGCGCTTGATCTCGACCAGAGCTTCGGCGTGCCGTCCGAGCGCGGCTAGATACTCGGCGAACCACTGGTGGGCGGTCACATAACTCGCGCTGAGCTCCAGGGCGCGCCTGAACTCCCGCTCCGCCCCCCGCCAATCCAAATCGCCGAGCCAGCGGGCGTAGGCCAGCGACGTGTGCGCCTCGGCGAGGGTGTCGTCCAGTTCCAGAGCCTTCAACGCCATGGCCTTCGCCTGCGCTAAGCACTCCGTCGCTGGCTTGGAGCTGAGCCCGATGCTGAGAAGCTCGTAGGCGTCGGCTAGACCAGCGTAGGCCAGCGCGTAACCGGGATCTTTGGCGATGGCCCCCTCGAAATGACCGATCGCTTTCTGTACCTCCGCTTCGGACCACTTGTTCGCGTGATAGCGGCCGAGGAGATACAGGTTGTACGCCTCGGCTTGGTCGGTTGGCTTCTTTTCGAGCCGCTGCTTCTCCTCCGGGGACAGGGCCGTGGCCAGCGCTCCCGCAATCTGCTGCGCCAACTCGCTCTGAACCTCGAAAACGTCGAGCAGCTGGCGGTCGTAGGTCTCGCCCCACAGTTGCTTCGCGGTCCGTGGATCGACCAGGCGCGCAACGATCCGCACCCGCGGCCCGGCCCGACGGACGCTTCCTTCGAGGATCGTCGCCACGCCGAGCTCCTCCGCGATCGCGGCAATCCTCTTGCCCGTCTTCTTGTACTGCATAGTCGACGTGCGGCAGACCACCTTCAGCGCCGCTATCTTGGACAGCGTGGAGATGATGTCGTCAGTGACCCCGTCGCTGAAGTACTCATTCTCCGGGTCGGCGCTCATGTTCTCGAACGGCAGCACGGCGACCGACCGCGCGACGGTGATATCGTGGAGCATCGCCTGCGCCGTCCCCACAGCGATCGCCACGGTCACAGGCGTGCCCAGGGCTTCGGCGAACCGAGCGGCCGACATGAACCGATCGGCGGGCAGTGTGGCCAGTGCCTTCTTCACCGCCGCATCGACCGCTTCGGGCACCAGCTCGCGCACCGCGCGGAGCGATCCGATCGGGCTGCTCAAGCGGTTGGCGATCACCGCCTCGAGCGTATTCCCCGTGAACGGCGGCTGGCCGACCAGCATTTCGAAGAGCACGCAGCCTAGGCTGTAGACGTCGCTGCGGCCGTCGAGATACTCGCTCCCCTCGGCCTGTTCCGGGCTCATGTAGGCCAGAGTGCCGATCACCCGCGGCCCGGTCAACGACTGGGCGCGGGCCACCCCGATAGCTCGGGCGATGCCGAAATCCGCCACGACAGCGTGGCCTGCATCCTGCAAGATGTTCGCCGGCTTGATGTCCCGATGTACCACGCCGCAGCTGTGCGCGTAGCTCAGCGCGTCCGCCACCTCGCGAGCGATCTGGAGCGCTTCGTCGACCGGGAGTTGACGTTCCCGGGCCAGGCGCTCGCGCAGCGACTCTCCCTCGACATAGGGCATCACATAATAGAGCAACCCGTCGGCTTCATCCGAATCGTACAGCGGCAAGATGTGAGGGTGGTGGAGACGGGCGGCGATCTGAATCTCCTGGAGAAACCGGGCTGCCCCGAGCGACGCAGCCAGCTCGGGCCGGAGCACCTTCAGGGCAACGGCGCGCTCATACTTCAAATCCTGGGCGAGGAAGACGTTGGCCATCCCCCCGTGCCCCACTTCGCGCTGGACCTTGTAACGGCCAGCGAGCGCTGAGGTCAGGCGTTCAAATAGCTCGGCCACTGTTTTACCGCATCGTCGCCGGGTTCTGGTACACCATCAAATGCGCATACGGGGTGCCGGCGAACATGACGTACACGCCGCTCGGGTTCGGCCTCGTGGGGAGCCCGCTCGCGGCGGCGTCGATCGGCCACGTCAGCATCCAGTGCGGCGCTCCTTCACGTCCTTCGTGTTCGCCGCCTTCTCCATCACGATGTCACCGTTCGCCGTTTCATAGTGCACGCCGCCCTGCATCATGTAGGAGACGCCGGGCTCGGTGTTGGGGGGCTTCGGCTGGCCGGTGAACGCCGCGGCGAACCAGGCCCAGGCGTGCTTGTCGCCGCAGTACGGCGCGTCGGTGCCGTCGGGGAGCACGCTGCACGTGAAGCCGTTCGACCCGGCGCGGAGCTCGGTGACGGTCTTTTTTTGAGGATCGATCCGGGCGATCGCCGCCTTCGCCGAAATGGCGGGCGGGGCGCCGCTCTCGGCCAGCTTGATGAATTGCGCGTTGCTCGTGCCGCCCTGGGCGCACCCGAGCGAGGGCAGCAGCGCGCCGAACAGGGCGCTACAGAGCGCGGGGTTGCAAGACATGGGACCTTCCTCCTGTGGGATCCAGTCAGGCCCATTCTATCCCGTGGGCGGCCGGTCGGTAAGGCTCGCTACGCCGTGATGGTCAGCTTGTGCCCCTTCGCCTTGAGCGACGCCGCGAGCCCCGCCTTCTCCGCGGACTTCATGTAGGCCTCGTCCGGGCTGATCTCCTTCTTCTCGACCAGGTCGAGCAGCGCGTCGTTCAGAGTGACCATGCCCAGCTGCTTCGAGGTCTGCATGATGGAAGGGATCTGGAACGTCTTGCCTTCGCGGATCAGGTTGGAGACCGCGGGTGTGGTGAGGAGGATCTCCCGCGCTGCGACCCGACCCCCGTTGAGCCGCTTGCACAGCGTCTGCGAGATCACGCCTTTGAGCGATTCGGAGAGCATCACGCGGATCTGCGACTGCCGGTCGGCGGGAAACTGGTCGATGATGCGGTCGACGGTGGAGGAGGCCGTCGTGGTGTGCAGGGTGCCGAACACCAGGTGCCCCGTCTCGGCGGTCTCGATCGCGATCGCGATGGTCTCGAGATCGCGCATCTCGCCCACCAGCACGATGTCGGGATCCTCGCGTAGCGCCGCGCGTAGCGCCGACTTGAAGCTCTCGGTGTGGACCCCCACCTGGCGCTGGGTGATGAGACACTTCTTGTTCTGGTGCACGAACTCGATCGGGTCCTCGATGGTGATGAGGTGATCGGTGCGCATCCGGTTGACGAGGTCGACCAGCGCGCACAGCGTCGTGGATTTCCCGGAGCCGGTGGGGCCCGTGACGAGCACGAGGCCCTTCGTCAGGAAGCACAGCTGCTGCACTTCCTTCGTGATGTTGAGCTGGTCCACCGTGACGACCTGCGCCGGAATGACCCGGAACACCGCCAGTGGCCCCTTGCGGTCGCGGGCCGCGTTCACGCGGAAGCGGGCCAGCCCCGCGATCTCGTAGGCGAAGTCCGAGTCGCCCGTTTCCTTCCATTCCGCCCGGTTGCGGTCCGGCATGATCGCGAGCAGCATGAGCTCGACCTGCTCGATCGTGAGCGGCGCCGCGGTCTGGCGCGTCATCTCGCCGTGCGTGCGGAACAGGGGCGGCTCGCCGACCCGCAGGTGGAGATCGGACGACTTGGACTGCACCAAGGCCCGCAACAGGTCGCCCAAGGCCCGCTCGGCCGCCTGATACTGCGGGGCGGCGAAGTCAGCTGGCAGCCCAACAGGAGGGGCACCGGGTCGGGGGGCGGGGACGGGGGGGGCCGGCGCTTCGACCAGCGGCGCGGCGGCGATCGCAGACGAGCGTGGCCGCTTCGGTGGCGCAGCGACTGAGGCGGCGGGCGCTTCAGCACCCCCAGACGCCCGCGGGGCTGCAGCTGCGGCGGCCCCCGCCACCGCCCGATCCATCGGCGCCACCACCGCCGTGAGCCGCCCCATCTCCGGCACGATCCGCACGCGCACCATGCCCCGGTCCGCCACGTAATCGAACTCGGTCTCGGCACCCTGGTCGATATGATCCGCGGACTCGGACGGCGCCACCTCGACGAGCAGGGCGTAGATGTGCTGGTCGGTGAGCGGCTGCTTCGAGACTTTGCGTGGCTTGCCATCCTTTACCAGGGTCACCGGCTCGTCCGGCAGCAGGTAGAGCTGGTCGCCGCGCTCACGCAGCAGGACGTCGACGAAGGGATCGAGCTTCGCGGGCATCCCTCAGTCCAGGGGCCGCGCGTACAGCACATGCGCGCGGTTGACGTAGTGCGTGGCCGCGTGCGTCCACACGGCGAAGAACAGCTCGGCTGACGCGTTAAGGTAATCGAGCAGCCGCGCGTGATGCGTGGGGAGCTCGACGCTGGCCCACCCACCCAGGGTCGCGCCCCCCGCCAGCACCAGCTCGGTGCCGAGCATCCGGGCGACGGACAACCGCGTGGGATCCGTGATCGGGGCCTGGCGGTCCAGCGACAGCGAAATCGTGTGGGCTTTGGACACGAGCAGTACGTCGCCCTCGTCGGTCGGCCGGAACGCGAAGAACCCTTCGGGCCGGTTGAGCATCTCGAGCACCGTCTCCGGGCCGTCGTGGTGCGCCACGCGCTCCATGACGTACACGACCCCCGGTCGCGACACACCTTGGGTTAGTAACAGCTGCGCCGGCACAGGCGTGCGAGGCAGGGAGAAGTCGGACACGGAACAAAGCTAAAGACGTCGCGCAACGACGTCTAGCGAAGACGTCACGCGACGGCGTCGCGCTACGGCGTAAACGGTTCCGTGTGACGCCATTGCTGGACGTCTCTGCGCGACGTTTTCTAGCTCGACGATGGGTTCAGTGAGACTGACACTGGACCGAGGCAGGGGGCGTGCGCCCACACCCAATCTGCTCGTCCATCCCGCTCGCGATGGGGCCGCAGGCGGTGGTTTGCGCGCCCTCACGCGCCGCCTGTTCGGTCTGGCCGACGGCCGTCGCGCAGTTGGCCCGGCCTCGGAATTCCACGCACACGCGGCACTGGACCTTGGCTCGCGCGGTGGTCATGACAAAAAAGAGCGCCGCCACGGCGAACACGGCGGCGAGCGTGTAGAGCGTGGAGCGCTTCATGGCGGCCGGGTCGAGACGCCTGCTAAGGTAGGCGTCGCGACGACACTGTCAACGAGACGACGTGTCTTGCACCGGCCCCGAGCTTATCGTCCCGCGGCCGCTGCCTTGCGCGATGACCCGTCGAACTGCTCCTGCTCCGTCGAGCCCTCCATGGCCGTCACCGACGATTGCCCTCCGGTCGCGATCTGGGTGATCTCGTCGAAGTAGCCCACCCCCACGAACTCCTGGTGCCGCACTGCTGCGTAGCCCTCTTGCTCCGACGCGAACTCGCGATTTTGTAGCTCCGCGTACGCGGCCATCCCCTTCTCTTTGTAATCCTTCGCCAACTGGAACATGCTGTGGTTCAGGACATGGAACGCGGATAGCGTCACGAACTGGAACTTGTAGTTCAGGGCGCCCAGCTCCCGCTGAAATGCGGCGATCTGGGCTTCGCTCAGGTGCTTGCGCCAGTTGAACGAAGGCGAGCAGTTGTACGCCAGCATCTTGCCCGGATATGTCGCGTGGATCGCTGCGGCGAACTTCGTCGCTTCCGCGAGATCCGGCTTCGACGTCTCGAACCAGAGCAGATCGGCGTAGGGGGCATAGGCGAGCGCCCGCGCGATGGCCGCGTCGACGCCGTCCCGCACCCGGAAGAACCCCTCGGCCGTCCGCTCGCCGGTCACGAAGCGCCGGTCGTACTCGTCGCAATCGCTCGTGAGCAGCGTGGCGCTGTTCGCGTCGGTGCGCGCGATCAGGATCGTGTCCACACCGCACACGTCCGCCGCGAGCCGCGCCGCGACCAGCTTCGTGATGAACTCGCTCGTCGGCACGAGCACCTTGCCGCCCAGATGGCCGCACTTCTTCACCGACGCGAGCTGGTCCTCGAAGTGCACCCCGGCGGCCCCGGCGTCGATCATGTTCTTCATGATCTCGAACGCGTGCAGCGGCCCGCCGAACCCCGCCTCGGCGTCGGCCACGAGCGGGGCGAACCAGTAGGTCGCATGGTCGCCATTCATGTGCGCGATCTCGTCGGCGCGCTTCAGGGCGTTGTTGAGGCGACGGAGCAGCGCAGGAACGGAGTCGGAGGGATACAGGCTCTGGTCGGGGTACATCTCGAGCGCGTTATTCGCGTCGGCCGCCACCTGCCAGCCGCTCACGTAAATCGCCTTCAGCCCCGCCTGGACTTGCTGGATCGCCTGATTGCCCGTGATCGCGGACAGCACGGCGATGTAATCCTCGTCCTGAAAGAGCTGCCACAGGCGGGCCGCGCCGTATCGGCCGAGCGAGTACTCGATGTCGATCGAGCCGCGCAGGCGGTACACGTCGCCCGCCGTATACGGGCGGGTGACGCCGCTCCAGCGCTTCCCCGTCTTCCACCCGTGCTCGAGGGAGGTAACGAACTGCTGCTTGTCCATGGTACCCGTCCGTGATGAGTGCAGCGAAATCAGTCGAGATATTGGTACGCCAGCGTGGTCAGGAACTCTGCAAACTCCGCGCCGGTCGCGAGCTCGGACAAAATCCGCCCTGCGACCGAAAACTGCGGCGCGCCAGGGCCGTCCGCACCTACCCGTTCAGGTAGGGTCTTCACCAATTCGGACAGGGTTTGTTGCACGAGTGTGGCAGAAACGGGTCGTCCGCTCTGCATCTGTGCAGCGTGGCGCAGCCACTGCCACACCTGCGCGCGAGAGATCTCGGCGGTGGCGGCGTCCTCCATGAGGTCGTAAATCGGCACGCACCCGGTGCCGCCGAGCCAGGCGGCGAGATAGTGCAGCGCCACGTCGATGTTCTTCCGCAGGCCCTCCTCGGTGATCGCGCCCGGCGGCGCCGCGAGCAGGTCGCGCGCCGTCACCCGCACGTCGTCGCGCTTCAAATGGATCTGATGGGGCCCGCGCATGTGGGCGTCGAACACTTCGCGGGCGACGGGGACGAGGCCCGGATGGGCGACCCACGTCCCGTCGTGCCCTTGCCCGACCTCGCGCAGCTTGTCCTGGCGCACCTTCTCGATGGCCTGCGCGTTGAGCGCCGGGTCGCGCTTGATCGGGATCTGGGCCGCCATCCCGCCCAGCGCGTGGATGCCGCGCCGGTGGCACGTGCGGATCACGAGCTCGGCGTAGGACTTGAGGAACGGCCGGTCCATCGTCACGAGGCCGCGGTCGGGGAGCACGCACTCGGGGCGGTGCCGGAATTTCTTGATGTAGCTGAAGATGTAATCCCAGCGCCCGCAGTTGAGCCCCGCGGAGTGATCGCGCAGCTCCCACAGGATCTCGTCCGTTTCGAACGCGGCGAGGATGGTCTCGATCAGAACGGTGGCGCGGATCGTGCCGCGGGCGATGCCGAGCGCGTCCTGCGCGGCGTTGAACACCTCGTTCCAGAGGCGTGCCTCGAGGTGGCTCTCGAGCTTCGGTAGGTAGAAATACGGGCCCGAGCCTTTCGCGATCAGCGCCGCCGCGTTGTGGAAGAAGGCCAGGCCGAAATCGAACAGCGCAGCCGAAATCGGGCGGCCGTCGACGAGCAGGTGCTTCTCGACCAGGTGCCAGCCCCGCGGCCGCACCATCAGCGTCGCGGTGCGCGCCTCGAGGGCGTAGCGTTTGCCTTCCGGGCTCACGTAGGAGATGGTTCCGGCCACCGCATCGCGCAGGTTTTGCTGGCCGCGCACGTTGTTCTCCCAGGTGGGCGCATTCGAATCCTCGAAGTCGGCCATGAAGACGTTCGCGCCCGAGTTGAACGCGTTGATCATCATCTTCCGGTCGACGGGTCCCGTGATCTCGACCCGGCGGTCGAGCAGGTCGGAGCGGATCGGAGCGACCGTCCATTCGCGCTCGCGGATATCGTGCGTTGTAGGAAGGAAGTCCGGGAGGCGGCCCGCGTCGATCTCCTGCTGGCGCTGCTGCCGTCGCTGCAGCAGCGCTTGGCGCGTGGGCTCGAAGCGCCGCGCCAGCGCGGTGACGAAGCCGATTGCCTCCGCGCTCAGGATGCCGTCGCACCCCGATGGGGGCGGCTTGAGAAGCTGGGCGGCGGGCTCGATGGCGGCCATGTTTAAGAGTAGCCAAACGCCGTCGCTTTGACGACCGGCACACCGAGCCGACCGGGGGTGGTCATGCGACCACCCCCGGCCGCGCTACGTCATGGGCAAGGGTTGTGAAGCTGGATGTTCCCGCCGCCCAATTTGCCCGACGCCGTATATCCGGTCGAGAGCGTGAGCGTGAAGGTGTCGTCCCGGCCTGGCTCGCCGTTGTCAGCCACCACGACCGTGTATGAGCCAGGCTGACCGTTGATCTCGGCTGTGCCGTCGATGCGACGCGTCGTCGCCGTCGGCACGACCGGCTCGTAGGCTGTCACACCCGTTCCCCTGACCTTCAGGTTCGACCCGTGGTCGAGGTAGGTCAGATGGCCCCAGAGCGCGCCCTGCTTCATCCCGCCCGCGACGGCGAAGTTCGCCTTCGCGCCGAATGGGCCCGGGATCCACCCGCCGCCGGTCACGAAATCCCCACTGGGACAGGTCGGCGGACCCGGGCATGTGATGTCGGCGTGCGCCGACGAGATGATGACGTCCGCGATTCCCGTGAGAGTCACGTGGAGCGCGTTGACGGTGATGTCTCCCGGCCCGGGGTTCTTTTGCTCGTTGATGACCACCTGGCCCGTGCCGTTCGGCAACGTAATCGTCTGGTTGGGCTCTCCGGAAACGACGATCGCCTGGCCGTTGATCACGAGCTCGGCGATCTGCGAGCTGCCGCTCGCCGTCGGACCG
>Ga0209474_10003523_pt1 | contig 13709 bp, 11 predicted proteins | sample GraSoiAngelo_145_FD_185902 | JGI IMG/M metagenome (GOLD analysis project Ga0209474, IMG submission 185902) | Grasslands soil microbial communities from the Angelo Coastal Reserve, California, USA - 14_1009_05_20cm (SPAdes) (version 2) | ecosystem: Environmental > Terrestrial > Soil > Grasslands...
GGCTCGGGCAAGACGACGCTCGCGGCACTCGTCGGGCGCTTCTACGACGTGACGGACGGGAGCGTCGAGCTCGACGCCGTCGACGTGCGCGACGTGACGCTGCTCTCACTCCGGCGCGCGATCGGCTCAAAGACGCGATTGTTGCGCTACACGCAAACCCGAAGAACTTCTCCCACATCATCAAAAGGATGTTGTCGGTAATCTGGACCGGGATGCCAGCCGCTTCCAGCGCCGTCTTGATGGCCGTGCACCGGGAGGACAAGCGGCCGTCGAGTTCTCCGATGGCGGTGATGTTGACCCGTACCTGGCTCTGCTGGATCGTTCCGTCCGGCATCAAGGCAGCATTGATGACCGTGAGCCCGCCCAGGACGCGCTCTGGACCAAACCTCTCTGTCAGAACACCGAGATGTCGCACGCCGTTGAGCACCGGTACGATCACGCTCTGCTCGCTCATGGCCGGAGCGATGGCATCCATGGCCCCGTCAAGATCGTAGGCTTTGCAGGTGAGCAGAACCACCTCATAGGTCCCGTCCAGCTGCCCGTCCTGAACAGTCCTGACTTGCGTGCGAAGTTCGCCGCCGTCTTGCGTTTTGATGACCAGTTCATCGCGCTTCAATTGGGAGGCGCGGGCTGGCCGGACCAGAAATGTAACGTCGGCCCCAGCCTTGAGGAGCATTCCCCCAAAATATCCCCCAAGCGCGCCCGCGCCCAATACCAAAAAACGCATCTATTCCCTTTCATCAAAACTGAAGGCTCGCGCGTGCCCCTCTGTCACGGTCATCCTCACTGTCTCGATCAAGTTTTGACGCGCGTGATGTATGTTAGCCGCTCGCTCGTCAAACCTTAACAACTTCTTAACGACCCTTTTTGACGGCTACATATTTCTAAGGTCGGTCTTCGCGCGCACGAAACCGGGTGCCTGTCCATGCTCCCCCGGGGGTCGATTTCTTGCGCGCACCAGCCTGACGCCCTGCCCTACGCGGCGATGACATGCGGCTAATCGTGGTCGCATCAGCCATCATCGTGAGGCAAGCTATGAAACGTGATCTCTACTCTGAGGTGTCGGCGCGGATTGTTGCCGAACTGGAAGCCGGCGCCGCCCCTTGGGTTAAGCCATGGTCGGCAACGCCCGGCGCGAACACGCCGTGCAATGCGGTGAGCAATCGGCCTTACTCCGGATGCAACGTCGTTCTGTTGTGGATGGCACAGGCGGCCGGCTATCGCACGCCGCGCTTTCTGACGTTCAAGCAGGCTCTGGAGTTGGGCGGTAACGTGCGCAAAGGCGAGCACGGCACGAAGGTCTACTTCGTGAAGCAGCTGCAAGTGCGCGATCAAGGCACGGATGATGATCCTTCGATGCGTCTGGTCCCGATGATGAGGGAATATACGGTCTTCAATGTGGAGCAGTGTGAAAACCTGCCCGACAACATCAACGCCGGGAAGCCCATCCGCGTTCGCAATCCCGACACGCGTGACGAGCTTGCTGACACATTCTTGCACACAACAGGCGCCGAGATCCGCGAGGGCCACGGTGAGGCGTACTATGTCCCAAGCCGGGATTTCATCTCTATGCCCTCCTTCGCCGGGTTCAAGGGCGCTGATCAGTTCTACAACGTGGCATTCCACGAGATGACCCATTGGACCGCCCACAAGTCGCGACTTGATCGCGATCTGAAGAACCGGTTCGGCTCACGCCAGTACGCCGCCGAGGAACTGATTGCCGAATTGGGCGCCGCGTTCCTCTGTGCCGAGTTTGGGTTTGATGGTGACGTCAGGAATGCCGGCTACATCGCCAACTGGATTGAACTCCTGAAGGCCGACAAACGGGCGTTCTTCACAGCATGCAGTCAGGCCTCCAAGGCTGCGGACTACCTGCGTGGCTTGGCTCTTGCCGAGCCGTCAGAGAGGGCAGCGTGATGCTACGGGCGCCCGGTCAGGAGCCGCTCTTCGACATCCACCCGCTGACCGGCGCGCCCATCGAAGTGTTTTACGCCGATCGCACACTGGAAACGTTCGGCAGATGCGGCGCTGGTTGGTTCTGGGGCTGTCGCATGCGCGGGTTTGCGCCGGACGGCCCGCCGACCGGTCCGTTTGCTACCAGCTACGCGGCATATCGTGACGCGATGACGCGGCGACACTCAGGAAGACGGTGCTGACCCACAACGTTAATGCGGACACAGTGCGGACACGCTAATTATTTTGCTGGAGCGATCTTGTCTAAGTGCTTGAAAAGGTTGGTGGGCGCACCAGGGCTCGAACCTGGGACCCGATGATTAAGAGTCATCTGCTCTACCAACTGAGCTATGCGCCCGGAAGCCGGCCCGGAAAGCCTTCGCAAGAGGGCGTCGTTTAGCAAAGCACCCTCTCGATGTCCAGCAAGCCGAGGCGTTTTCCCGGCCCTACGGACGGGCAAAAAACGAGAAAGCCGAGCGGCAATCCCGCGGCTTTTCCAGAACTCCGACGCGGTCGAATACCCAGCGGCTAAAGCCGCTCTGGACCGCCCCGGCTGTCGGGATCACGTCTTGGACCGTCGTCCCTGTCGTAACCACGATCCCTATTGCCGCCCATCATGCCGTGATCGAAGCCGCGGTGCCGCCAGCCTCCGCCAACCCGGCCTCCCATGTGGGTCAGGATGGCAAGGCGGCGCTTCTGGCCCTCATCCAGCATCTTGTACAGCGGGTCCGCCGCGTCCGCGATCTTCTTCAGGGCCGTCGCCGAGGCGGCCATGTTGTCAGCGCGTTCTCGCAGCCGTGCCACCGGATCATCCGACCTCTGTTGCGGCTGCGCGTTCATCCGCGCATTGGCCCGATCCATTCGCAGCTTGGCGAAATCACGCACCGCGGCCTCGACCGGCGGCCACAGCCTTTCCTGATCGGGGTTAAGTTTCAGTCCGGCATGGACTGCAGCAATCCGAGCGTCGGTAAAAGCGGCACGGTCTTCAGGATTCATTTGCATGTGCCGCATGTGCTGGTGAAACCACGGACGGTGCTGGGCGTAGACCGCGGTCGAGCCGGCGATGGCTAGCGCCGCTGCGCCTGCAATAGCAAACTTCTTCATGTAAACCTCCTCTAGCAACGGTGCTCCAAGATGAGGGCGCCGAGGAACGCAATCAACTTACACTTTGGACAGGGTGCTCCGCCTTACCAACATGTAATCTCGCGGTTCGATCTCTTCACAGCATGCCAAGCGCGCGCGGCAGCCAAAGCGAGATTTCCGGGACATAGGTGACGATGCCCAGGAAGATCAGCATGGTCAGAAGCCACGGCCAGACCGCAATCGTCAGCTCGGTGATTCCCATTTTGGCGATGCCGGAGGCCACATAGAGATTGAGCCCAACCGGCGGATGGCACATGCCGACCTCCATGTTGACGACCATCAGGATGCCCAGATGCACCGGATGAATCCCGAGTTTGACCGCAACAGGAAACAGGATCGGCGCCATTATCAGGACGATGGAAGATGCCTCCATCACATTGCCGGCCAGCAGCAGCAGTACGTTGACGATCAACAGAAAGATGATCCAGTTCACCCCGACCGAGGTAATCCACTCGGCAATATGCTGCGGGATGTTCTCATTCGCCATCAGGAACGAGAACAGCACCGCATTGGTAATGATGTAGAGGATCATCGCGCTCATATTCGCGGAACCAAGCAACACCTTGGGCACGTCCCTGAGCGACATGTCGCGATAAACGAATACGGCGACGACAAACGCGTACACCGCGCTGACCGCGGCGGCTTCCGTCGGGGTGAACAAGCCCGCATAGATCCCGCCGAGAACGATCAGGATCAGCAGCAAGCCCCAGACGCATTTCTGGAACGCCACCAGGCGCTCCGCCCAGCTTGCGCGCGGAAGCCTCGGATAATCGTTCTTCCATGCTCGATAAAAAGTCGTGAGCCCGAGCAGCGTCGCCAACATAATTCCCGGGATCACACCGGCCATGAACATCTGTCCAACCGAGGCCGACGATACGCGAGTGCCCGCCGGATCAAGCGCGATGCTGCCGCCGGTTGCCACACAATAGATCACCATCACGATCGACGGCGGGATCAGGATGCCGAGTGCGCCGGAGGTGGCGATCACGCCGGCACCGAAGCGCCTGGGGAAACCCTGCCGCACCATCGCCGGCAGCATGATCGAACCGATGGCGATCACGGTCGCTGGTGACGATCCCGATACCGCCGCGAAAAGCGCGCAAGCCATTACGCCGGCAAGCCCGAGTCCCCCGTACCAGTGCCCGACCATGGAGGTGGCGAAATTGATCATGCGGCGCGCGACCCCGCCATGGGTCAGAAAATTTCCGGCGAGGATAAAGAACGGGATCGCCATGATCTCGAAATTGTCGATCCCGGTAAACAGCTTCAGCGCCACCGATTCCGTCGGAACGTTTGTCATGGTGTAGATGAAGGTCAGAACCGTCATGCCGAGCGCGATCGAAATCGGCATACCGGTCAGCATCAACGCGATCAGCAGCCCGAAGATAATCACGCTGCTCATCGCGTGACCTCGGCAGCACCGATCCCAGGCGCGTCGACATCGACGCCCTCGACATGGGCGTGGTCATGATGCGGAAGTTCGCCGGTGCGCCAAAATGTGAGGGCGACCTGCAGAAACCGAAAGCACATCAGATAGGAGCCGAGCGGAATGCAGAGGTAAACCAGCCAGCTCGGAATTTCGAGATCTGGAGAGACCTGATCGGTATACATCAGTCCGACGACGAATTTCGCGCCCATCGTTCCGATCACCGCGGTGAAAAACGCACCGCAGAACAGCCCGAACAGAACGACCAATTTCCGCCACGGCGGCTTGAGCTGATTGACGAGAACATCGACGCCGACATGGATGCCGGTTCGCACGCCATAAGCCGCCCCGAATTTCGCGACCCACACGAACATGTAGATGCACAATTCCTGCGCCCAGGACAGATGGATGGGAAACAGCAGCGGATAAAGCAGGGGAACGCTGATGAGGTAACGGTGCATCACCGCTAAAAATATAATGAAGGTCGCCGCCGCCATCAGCGACGCGATCAATAGCTCCTCAAGCCGATCGAGGCTGCGCAGAAACATCAACTTCCCCCGTGCGCCTCATCTCGCACCCGCGAATGAGCTTGCGCTGTCCACCTGCGGCGCTCATGAGCCGCAGAACCCCAGACATGCAAGGGCTTCCGTACCGAAAGCACGGAAGCCCTGAATGTCGTTTCTAGTTGGTCGCTCCCCGCGTCTCCTTGAGGAATTCGTCGATAAGCGACTGACCTACGCGCGATGCCACGTCCTTGTAAACCGGTTCAAGCGCCCGGCGCATTGCCCCATCCTGCTCCGCCGTCAGCGTGATAATTTCGCTCTTGCCGGTCTTCTTGATCTCGGCGAGCGCGTCCTCGTTTTCCTGCGCCGACTGGCTATTGCCGTAAGCGGTTGCTTCCTTCATGGCCTTGTCACACTCGGCGCGGAGATCGGCCGGCAGACCGTCCCAGAATTTCTTGTTCACCACCACCACATAGCCGATATAGCCGTGGTTGCTGTTGGTGATGTATTTCTGCACCTCGTGCATTTTCTGAGTGTAGATGTTCGACCAGGTATTTTCCTGGCCATCGACCACGCCGGTCTGCAACGCTTGATAGACTTCCGAAAATGCCATCACCTGGGGAATAGACCCGAGGGTGCGGAACTGCGCTTCCAGTACCTTTGAAGACTGAATCCTTATTTTCAAACCTTTGTAATCCGCCGGGCTGACCAGCTTCCGGTTTGCGCTCATTTGCTTGAAGCCGTTGTCCCAATAGGCAAGACCGGTCATCCCTTTTGGCTCGAGCAGCTTGAGAAGTTTGGCGCCGAGCGGACCGTCAGTTACTTTGCGCAACGTCTTGAGATCCGGCAGGATGTACGGCAAATCGAATACCTCAAACTCCCGGACCCCGATCGGCCCGAACTTGGAGTTCGAAGGCGCCAGCATCTGCACCGCACCGAGTTGCAGCGCTTCGAGTTCTTCCTTGTCCTTGTAGAGCTGCGAGTTCGGGTAGACTTCAACCTTGACCTTGCCGTCAGTGTACTTTTCGGCCAATTCCTTGAATTTCAGTGCAGCCTGGCCTTTCGGCGTATTTGGCGCGACGACGTGACTGAACTTGATGACAATCGGTGACTGAGCGCGTGCCGGTCCGGCCAGAACCAATGCCGCGATCGACGCAGCAGCCATAATCAATCTACGCATGTTACCTCCCGCGGGTTTTCGAGCGCGCAGCGCGGCTTCTCCGGTTGCTTTTCCCAAGCCGACCATTACCGAGAAGCTATTCGAAACGCCATCGCCCCTTTAGGAGGGTTCTTGGCGATTGCTGCAACGCGAAACGCGGCGCCCGGGGGCACCGCGTTTGATATTCAGCGATTAGAGCTGGCGCCTGCCGATCAGCTCGCCGCCACCGCCGGCAAGTCGCGCTGGCGCTTCATGACTATTTTGTTGAGCGCGCCGAGATAGGCCTTGGCCGAAGCCACCAGCGTATCCGGATCGGCGGCGCGCGCCGTCATTGAACGGCCTTCATGGGCGAGCCGTACCGAAACCTCGGCTTGCGCGTCGGTGCCTTGGGTCACGGCGTGGACCTGATAAAGCTCCAGCTTGGCCTCGTGCGGCACCAGGGCCTTGATGCAATTGAACACCGCATCCACGGGGCCATTGCCTTCGGCTTCCTCAATTTTCGTCTGGCCGTCGACGTCGAGCTTCATGGTGGCGCGTTGCGGCCCATGGGTGCCCGCGATCACCGTCAACGAGGTCAGCTTGATGCGGTCGTGGGAAGCGGCGATTTCCTGATCGACCAGCGCCTCGATGTCCTCGTCATAAATGTCCTTTTTTCGGTCGGCGAGCGCTTTCATCCGCACGAACGCGTCTTCCAACTGGTTGGCGCCGAGCTTGTAGCCCATCTCCTCGAGCTTGTGGACGAAGGCGTGGCGGCCCGAATGCTTGCCCAGCACCAGCGAGGACTGTTTCAATCCCACCATCTCCGGCCGCATGATTTCATAGGTCGATGCATCCTTCAGCACGCCGTCCTGATGGATCCCGCTTTCGTGGGCAAAGGCATTCCGGCCTACGATCGCCTTGTTGTATTGCACCGGGAACGAGGTTGCCGCCGAGACCAGTTTCGACGCCCGCGTCAGCATGGTGGTGTCGATCTTGTTCCAGTAAGGGAAGCGATCGTTGCGCACGTTAATCGCCATCACGACTTCTTCCAGCGCGGCGTTGCCTGCCCGCTCGCCGATGCCATTGACGGTGCATTCGATCTGTCGGGCGCCGCCGGCCAGCCCGGCGAGCGAATTCGCTACCGCCATGCCGAGATCGTTGTGGCAATGAACCGAGAATACCGCCTTGTCCGAGTTCGGCACCCGTTCGATCAAGGTGCGCATGAAACGGGTGTATTCCTCGGGCACGGTATAGCCGACGGTATCCGGAATATTGACCGTGGTGGCGCCGGCCTTGATGACGGCTTCTACGATGCGGCACAGGAAGTCCATCTCGCTGCGGGTGCCGTCTTCGGCCGACCATTCGACGTCATCGATATGGTTGCGGGCGCGGGTGACGTTGGCGATCGAGGTTTCGATCACCTGCTCCGGTGACATGTTGAGCTTCACCCGCATGTGCAGTGGCGAAGTCGCAATCACGGTATGGACGCGGCCACGGCGGCCAAACTTCACCGCTTCCGCGCACCGATCGATATCTTTGGGGTGCGCGCGCGACAGCCCTGCGATCACCGCATTCTTGGAGCGTCGGGCAATCTCGCTGACCGCCTGAAAATCGCCTTCGGAAGTGATGGGAAAGCCAGCCTCGATGACATCCACGCCCATGTCGTCGAGCATTTCGGCAACTTCGAGCTTCTCCTCGAAGCTCATGGTGGCGCCGGGGCACTGTTCGCCGTCGCGCAAGGTGGTGTCGAAAATAATGACGCGGTCCTTGTCGGACTTGTTCACGGAAGTCATCGGAAAATTCCTTTAGATGGTGCGCCGCTGGAGCGCTGAAGGGGTCTGGTGATCTCGCGCAACCCCTGAGTGCCCAGGCGCAAACCGCCCAGACGGCCCTCAGGGGCAGATAAGAAGCAGAAGACCGCAGAGAACTGGGGTGGGCACGGACGCAGCCGGAATCGAAACGGGATCGGCGGCGATAGCCGATTTCCCTTCAATTCCGAACAAATCGCTGCGAATCAGCATTGCCAGACCCTTTGAAGCTCGATCCTCAGCCAAAACCATTGACGGTTCCTTGCCAGGCAGGGGCGATCCCAACCGTTCTAAACAACAAATGCCATAATCTGCAACGCCAAAAGATGGTCAGGAAAGTTGACCTATTTTCGAGCAGCGGATAGCGAAGCGGAGGCCGGGCATGGCTCGGCATCGCCGTTCTTCACCTCGCCCCGCTTGCGGGGAGAGGTCGCGAGCATCTCGCGAGCGGGTGAGGGGGAGTCTCAAGCAGGCTCGGACTCGCGGATAGTCCCCCTCACCCGGAGACTTTGCTTCGCGCCGTCTCCGACCTCTCCCCGCAAGCGGGGCGAGGTTCTCATCTCCGTCATTACGAGCGGAGCGAAACAATCCATCGAGCCGCGAAGCAGAAAGCTGGATCGCTTCGTCGCTTCCGCTCCTCGCGATGACGGCAACACACACCTCGACGATCCCGCGGCGCGATGCGCCCGAGTTGTGCAGGAGTCATTCGGCCCAAAAGAGAGGGCGCAGGGAATGCCGGGTGCGCGATGCACCCGCAGTCTCGCGTGCAAAATAAAAAAGCACACGAGGTAGTCACCACAGGTTCACCGGAGCAGCCCGGCATTCCCCGCGCAATGGTTTTAACGGTTTCCTTCGTGCTCTTCCCGGTGACCGGGCTTTGTTGCCACCGTCGCCAACGGAATTACTTCCGCCAACTTGATGCCAGCGTCGGGGCATCAGAACCACACGACTTCGCCGTCCGCATCGCATGCTGTTCGTCACCAGCACGTCAGCGTCCACCGCATCCCACCCCGCGTTCGTGACGATCGCGAAACGCCCCTCATCCGGAGCAGGACTTGTTCGCTCTATTACTGCTTCTACCAATTCGGGAAGCGATTTATTTTTCGCAAAGGGGCTAGACACAAAATCGCAACGCGAGCCCGTCGGGCAAATCACACGCCGTTCGATCGGCAAATTCGTCCAACTATTTGAGCCACAGCTTTAGCGGAACCGCCTCTCGATCGGGACAGGTCATGGTCCCGGTATAAACATCGGACAATCGTCCGCTGTACCTGCATTGGACCCCGGCAACTGACAGCGTGGCCTCCAGCAAGGAGGATGAAGCCGATAGCTCAAGGTGCAGTTCACCGGCCCTCTCCTCCGGACCATCTTGAGTGCACACACCCACGTGCTTCATCATCAATGGACCGGAATATCCTTTTCGATCGGGAGCCGTTTGCGCGACTGTGGCGGTCAACTCCCATTCGCCGAGATGACCTGAGTAGCCGATCACCTCGAGCGACTGGGCATACGCCGGCACAACGAGCGCACCCAGCCCGATCGAGAGAATGAGTGCCCGCACTTGTCGCTCCCTTGTTCGGTGCTCTATTCACTGCGGCTTTAGATGCGCGCGAGCCTCGGCGACTTCGGTTCGGCTATTGTCCGCGCTATCAGCAATCGCGACAATCTTCTTGTAATATTCATTGGCCTTGGCTTGGTCGCCCGCCCTTTCGGCTGATTTCGCCGCACCGACATACGCGCCAAGCCGGTTCGGCTCTTTTTTGAGCGTAGCTTCGAACGCCGTGAGCGCTTCGTTGGCATTGCCGCTATCCAGCAGCATCTCACCGTAAAGTTCGCGGGCGGGCTTCGGTACGCCTGGCGTAACCGGATGCTTCTCGGTCTTGTCCTCGGCATCGGCGGCGGCGTTCATCGCATCGCGCGCCTCAGCGCGCTTGCCTTCGGCGTAGAGTACCCAGGCGGTGGCGACCTGCCGCTGAATATCCACCTGTTCCGACCAATAGGCATCCTTGGCATCACGCAGCTTGTCCCGCAACTCCGCGAGCTTGGCGATGTCGATCCTGGCGGCCTCCGGATTGCCCGAACGGGCGGCTCCCAGCGCGCGCGCAAAATACGTGATCGCTTGCACGTTCGTTAGCGGGCTGGGGCGAACCTGAAGGTCCGCGGCGGCCTTCCAGTCGCCCCGCTCCACGGCGTATCGCGCCGGTGAAACCGCCAGCGCATAAGGCCCTGGAAGGAACGCCTCGGCGAACCCCTTCACCGCGTTCATGTCCTCAAGCACGGCCTTTGCCTTGCTGTCTTGCCCGAGCTGCAGATACGCGTAGACCAGATAATCCATCGAATGCAGCTGGTCGTGGAAATCCGCGGCTTCCTTGGCCACGCGCCCCGATTCGGTGTTGGAAGCAATCGAATCCTGCCAGTAGCCGACGCGGGTGAAAATGTGCGACGGCATGTGCTGCGCGTGTGCCGCCGCGGGCGCCACCTTGGAGTAGCGTCGAGCGGCAGGAAGCCCGTTCTCCGCGAGCGCGGGCGTATCATAAAGGTGGATCAGATAATGGGCGACTCCGGGATGCTCCGGCTGACGCGACCAAATCTTCTCCAGAATTGCCGCTCCTTTAAGCTGATTGGCATAAGTTTTGTCGGCAGGCGGCGCCGCGACGTTGAGCGCCAGCGCGTAATAGATTTGGGCTTCATCATCATCACCGTAGCGTTGCGCCAGTTGATCCATCGCCTTGAGGTAGGCCAAAACGCGGGTGCGATGGTCGACCTTGTCGTAGTCGGCGTACATGGCGCCAAGCGCATCGATATAATCGCGCTCGCGCTGGGTCTTGGCGTTCGCGCTTTTACCCTTCGCAAGAGCGGCAGATCCCTCCGCAAGGTTTTTGGCGGGCGGGGCGACGTGCGGATTGTACAGCAGGCTCAAAGCAATGCCCCAATAGGCGATGGCACATTCAGGATCGGCCTTCAGGGCGTCCTCGAAAGACTTCTGCGAAGCCCGGTACCAGAACGAGTGCTGATACAGCATCGCCTGATCGAATTGCTGCTGCGCCTCAGGTTTGCACGATGTCTCAAAGTGGACCTTGCCTAGATCTTCCGGGGCCGCCAAAGCCGGTTGCGCCAACGCCCCTGCCATGGCGAGGACAGCAATTGTTGTCACACGCTTCCTGATCATGTCGGACTCCCTGTCTAGCCTTGCGTGCAGGCGCCGCACTTGGTGTGGGGCCCTCTTAATGCCGGCGATAAGACTCTCGATTATCGCAACCTGGTCTCACTGAATAAATAGCGCTACAAGCAATCGACTACTCCAGAAAACGAAGTAATATCGTCGTCATGGACAAATTCGGCGCCATGGAAACCTTCGTGCGGATCGTCGAGAAGGGCAGCCTGACGGCGGCCGCCAACGTGCTGGACACTTCCCTGCCCACCGTGGTTCGGATCCTGGCTTCCCTCGAGCGCAGTCTCGGGGTGATGCTTCTGCATCGCACGACGCGTCGGATCCGCCTTACTGAAGAGGGCGCGCTGTATCTCGAGCGATGTCGCGCCATTCTGTCGGCCACGAACGAGGCTGAAGAGGCTCTCATCTCGCGCGAAGCGGAGCTGCGAGGAAATCTGACGGTAGGCGCTTCCGTGTTGTTCGGCCGACGCTATGTGGTCCCGGTCGTGAGTGACTTTCTGCGTCGTCACCCGAAAATGAGCATTGATCTGCGATTTGGCGATCGGGTCCTGAGTTTGGGCGAGGAGCATGTCGATGTTGCGGTTCGGATCGCGCATCTCAAGGATTCTTCGCTGGTGGCGATCCCGGTCGGCAAGGTGCGCCGGGTTGTTTGCGCGACGGAACAATACCTGCGCTCAAATGGCATTCCAAAGGTGCCGGATGATATCCGCAAACACCGCTGCGTTAGACACACAGGTTTGGCGCCGAGAAGCGAATGGCATTTCAAGATCGGGCGGCGGAATGTCTCGATTCCAGTTATCAGCAGGGTGAGCTGCACTGAGATCGACACTTCATTGACCGCCTGCATCGATGGATTGGGCCTGGGGCTGTTTCTTTCCTACCAAGTTGCGCCACTGCGCGACAGCGGCCATCTCAGATACGTTTTGGAGCAATTCGAACAGGAGCCAATTCCGGTGCATGTTGTGTATGCGCGCTCGAATCTTCTATCGAACAGGATGCATGCCTTTGTCGATGAATGCGTGGAAAAGCTTCGGCAGACGAGATTCGACTGACGCAGCGCGTCGCACCATGCTTAGTATCACCTGCGCGGTGACGCCAAGCGCTTTGCGGCTGAGGTGACCTTTCGGAGGATGGTTCAACAGCCAACCGGAAGCTCGGTCTCGGGGTCAAAGAAGTGTAGACGACCGAGTTCGGCCGAGAGGCGGACCTGATCGCCCCTTCTGATCGGGGTCTCGGCACCCACCCGGGCAACACTGATGCTATTGCCGCCCACCCTGGTCTCCAGCACAATCTCGGAGCCGAGTTGTTCGACGACTTCGACGCAGGCATCGAACCCGGAGCCCGGCGCGCCATCGCCGAGCACCAGATGTTCCGGCCGCACGCCCATGATCAAGCGCCGGCCCGTGTGAGCGGCGAGCGCGCGCGCATCGGGCGCGTTCACGTTGAGTCGAAGGCCCGCGGACTCAACAGCCGTCGCGCCCGCTTCGCTGCGCACCGTGACCTCGATGAAGTTCATGGCCGGCGCGCCGATAAAGCCCGCGACGAATTTGTTGGCGGGCTTGCCATAGACCGCCAGCGGCGTGCCGATCTGTTGGATCCTGCCCTCACGCATGATCACGACGCGGTCGCCCAGCGTCATGGCCTCCACCTGATCGTGCGTCACGAACACCGACGTGGTCGGAATCTGCGCATGCAGGCGCTTGATCTCGATGCGCATCTGGGCGCGCAGCTTGGCGTCAAGATTCGACAGCGGCTCGTCGAACAGGAACACCTGCGGATTACGCACGATGCACCGGCCGAGCGCCACGCGCTGCTGCTGACCACCCGAGAGCTGCTTCGGCTTGCGCTGCAGCATGTCATGCAGGCCCAGCATGCCCGCGGCACGATCGATCGAGGTTTTGATCTCGGCTTCCGAGGCTCGCTTATTGCGGAGGCCGAAGGCGAGATTGTCGTACACGCTCATGTGCTGGTAGAGAGCGTAGTTCTGGAACACCATGGCGATGTCGCGGTCGCGCGGCGGCAGATGGTTGACGATCCGATCGCCGATGCGGATATCGCCGCTGCTGATGTCCTCCAGGCCCGCAATCATGCGCAGCGTCGTCGATTTCCCGCAGCCAGACGGGCCGACCAAAGCCACGAACTCCTTGTCGGCAATCTCAAGGTCGACATCCTTTACGGCATGGAACAGCGAGCCATAGTGCTTGTTGAGCTTGCTTAGTGTGATCGCTGCCATTTCCCCGCCGGTCGCTGAACTTGATGCCTGTCCCCAAAACTCCCGCCGCGACAAGCGCGGCGGGCTTCACGCGTTGGACTATTGCGCGGCCTTGCTGACGATCGGCGCGCCTTCGGCGAGCACCTTCGCGATGTCCTCGCGCTTGCCGGTGACCGCCTTGGTGACGGTATCATTGAAAGCCTTGTGCACGGCAGGCCACTGCGGGAAGTAATAGGCGCCCCGCACCTTGTCGGGGGAATCGAGCACCGCCTCCTTCAAGAGCCTCATGAACGGATCTGCCGCCGCGATCTTCGGCCAGAACTGGGTGTTGGGCGGCGGCGCGCCGGTGGCTTT
>Ga0209474_10003524_pt1 | contig 13707 bp, 16 predicted proteins | sample GraSoiAngelo_145_FD_185902 | JGI IMG/M metagenome (GOLD analysis project Ga0209474, IMG submission 185902) | Grasslands soil microbial communities from the Angelo Coastal Reserve, California, USA - 14_1009_05_20cm (SPAdes) (version 2) | ecosystem: Environmental > Terrestrial > Soil > Grasslands...
GTACTAACGCAGACGACGGCGAATCGGTTTCTCCAGCTAGCTTTGCTCGGCCGCTTCGAGGAAGTCGACGAACGCCGCGTGCTTCCCCAGGTAAGCCTCGATCGTCTCGATGCCGGCCTCCAGCCAGCGCTCGAGCCAGCCCTCGTCGATCTCGTCCTCGATCCGGTACAGGTCGCCCTCGGCCATGGAGAAATCATCGGGACAGCGGCGGCCGTCGGCAATGGGCCGAACGGCCTAACTTCGCGGTCGGAGGCGCCTATACGCTCCCGCCCGTGCGGGCGCTGCTCCTGATCAACCCGCGTGCAGGGGACGGGGACGGCGCGCGGGAGCTGGCAGCCGAGGCTGTACGCCGCGGGATCGAGGCTCGTGTTCTCGGCAATGGCGACGATGCCTCCGCATTCGCGCGCGCGGCCGAGGTGGACGTTCTGGGCGTTGCGGGAGGCGACGGCTCGGTCGCAACGGTGGCAAGCGTGGCCGCGGAGCGAAATCTCCCGCTGGTGGTCGTGCCGTACGGGACGCGGAACCACTTCGCCCGCGACCTCGGGCTCGGCCGCGATGACCTGGCCCGCTCGACCTCGGCCGGGTCGGCGAGCGCCGTTTCCTGAACAACGTCTCGCTCGGGGCCTACGCGTCGCTCGTCCGCCGGCGCGAGCGGCACCGCCGACGGCGCGAGGCGCTTGCGGGGCTGCGAGCGCTCTGGCTCGGGCGCCACCGCGGCGTCTGGGCCGAGGTCGACGGCGAGCCCGTTCGCGCCCGGGTTCTGCTCGTCGCAAACAACGCCTACCAGCTGAGCCTCTTCTCCATCGGCGAGCGGCGGCGCCTCGACATCGGCCGGCTGCACCTCTACGCGGCGGCGGGCTGGCTCCCCCGACACTGGCGCGAACGATCGGGCGAACAGTTCACGATCGACGCGCCGGGGCCTCTGGCGGCCGCGGTCGACGGCGAGCCGGCCGTGCTGGAGCCGCCGCTCGAGCTGGCGATCGAGCCGCTCGCACTACGGGTGCTGCTGCCGCCAGGCGGCTAGCACCAGCGGCACGTTCTCGAAGGCGAGCTCGTCCTTCGCGGGAAGCTCGTCCGCTGCGAACCAGGCGAGCTCGCTGACGTCGTCGGCGGGCACGGGCTCACCGCTGACTACGCGCGCAGTCCAGTAGAGGTTGAGCGTCGCCTCCGCGGTCGAGTCGCCGCCGTACCGGTCCATCCAGGCGCCCAGGAACTCGAGCGGCTCGACTTCGAGACCGGTCTCCTCGCGCAGCTCGCGGCGGAGGCCGTCGAGCGGGTGCTCGCCCTCCTCGAGGAAGCCACCGGGGATGTCCCAACGTCCCTTGAACGGCTCGTGCGCGCGCCGGGCCAGCAGAACTCGGCCCTCCCCGTCCTCGCAGAGCGCACCCGCGGTTGGCTTGGAGCTCCCGTATGCCACGAAGCCGCAGGCCGGGCACTCGACCCGCGAGCCCTCGTGCCGGAGCTCCGCGCCGCAGCGCGGGCAGAAGCGCCACTCCGCGAGCTCGCCCACGACGGCCACAATACGGCGATGCCCCGCTTCGTGCCCGCCACGGTCTCCGAGCTCTCCCGGGTCTCGCTGCTCGCTTCGGTGCCCGGCGAGGAGCTGATGAAGATCGCGCGTCGGCTGGAGCGCGAGGAGGTTCCGCCCGGCCGGCAGGTGGTGCGCGAGGGCGACCCGGGCGAGCGCTTCTACCTCGTCCTCTCGGGGATCTTCGCCGTCAGCCAGGAGGATCTGGGCCCACGGCGCGTGCTGCAGCCGGGCGACTACTTCGGCGAGGTCGCACTTGCGATGAACGTCCCGCGGACGGCCTCCGTGCGCGCCCTGACGCCGGCCGTCGTCGCGAGCTGTGACCGCGAGACGTTCGACGAGCTGCTTCGCCCGCTGTTCGCGGAGGACTAACGCAGCCGGAGAACGTCGGCGGTGCCGCCGCCGAGGACGTAGACGCTGCCGCCGAGCGAGACCGCGGCGGGATCGGTCAGAGCCTGCGGCAGCGTGCCGGCGGTGCGCACCGTGCGCCTGGCCGGGTCGATCGCGAGCACGGTGCGCGAGCCGCCGCCGACGAGCAGCAGGCGCGACCCGAGCGCGGCCAGCGCGACGTGGTCGAGCGGCGTTGGCAGGGTCGCGACGCGGGTGACCGTTCCGGCGGCCAGGTCGATCGCGTACACGGCGCGTGAGGGACCGGCCGTCGTCAGTCCGCCGGCGACGTAGATCCGCCCGCCGAGCGCGGCCACGCCCGCATAGCGCAGGCCGGCCGGCAGCCGGGTGACGAGCGCGGGCGGCCGCCCGGGCCGGAACCGGAGAACTGCGGTGGCGTACCGCGTGCCTGTGTAGCCGCCGACGAGATAGGCGGTGCCGCCGATCGTCGCGGCACCGAGGTCGGAGAGCGGCTCGCCGAGACTCCCCGCCCGCCGCGCGGCGCCGGTGGTTGGGTCGACGCGAACGACAGCCGGGGTCGAGACGGCCTCGCCGCCGCCGAACAGGTAGGCGCTGCGGCCGGCGAGCGCCGCCCCTGCGTCGTGCGTCGGCACCGGCAGCCGGCCGGCGGCACGCAGCCGAGAAGGCGGCCCGAGCAGGACCTCTGTCGACGAGCTGCCGCCGACGAGCCCGCCGAGCGCGAGGATCCTCCCGCCGGGAAGCGCGACCACGGCCAGTTTCGACACCGGCTGCGGCAGGCTCCCGACCCGCTGGACGTGCAGGTGGAGCTTCGGTGCGGGCCGCAGCGGACCGCGCTTCGGCGCGGGCACGACCGCCGCCGGCAGAAGGTCGAGCCCGTCCGGCTTGTTCAGGTAGCCCGGCGCCGTGCCGAGGACACCGGTGTGGCCGTACTGCCAGACGATCTGCTTTGTCCGCGGGTTGATCACGATCACGCGGTGGTTGTAGTCGTCGTTCGCGACGATCATCCCGTTCGGCCAACGGACTGCGAGCGACGGCTTGTCGAGGGAGTCCGGCCCGCTCGCCGCGCCGAAGGACCAGGTGACGCGCCCCTGCCGGTCGACGATCACGATCCGGCCGGGCGAGGTGAAACTCGCGACGAGCACTCGGCCGTTCGGCAGGAGCTGCGCATCGGAGGGATAGGCCACGGGCGAGCGGATCGACCAGAGCAGGCTCCCATTCGCAGCGATCCGGTCGATCCAGCCCCCGATCTCGGTCACGAGCAGCCCGCCGTCCGGCAGCGGCGTGTCGCCGTTCGGGCTGTCGAAGCCGCGCGGCGGGTCGTGGGCGCAGCTGCCGCCGAGGATCCGCGCCACCTTGCCGGACCTGTAGAGGAAGACGATCCGGCAGTTCTGGATGTCGGCCACGACGGTCTGGCCGTTCGGCAGGCGGTAGGCGTCGTCGGGCGTGTTCAGGTAGCCAGGGCTCGAGCCTGCGACACCCGCGTGCCCGTAGCTCCAGATCGCCCGCCTGCCCCGCAGCGAGACCTCGGTCAGCGTGTCGTTGAACTCCTCGTTCGTGATGATCGAGCGGTAGCCCGGCGTGAAGAACGCGTCGTCCGGGTCGTTCAGGCCACCCTTCTGCCAGACGACCTGCTTCGAGGGCGAGACGATCAGCGCACGGTTGTTGTTCCGGTCGGCGATCAGGATGTAGCCCGGGACGACGCGCGAGTGGACCGGCGGCAGGCCGAGGGCTCTCGTGGCGATGCTCGTCGGCCGGACCGCGTGCCGGTGCGGATGCGGACGAGCTGGGGGCTTTACAGCAGTCGTCTTCGAGGGCGTGCCGTCGCTGCACCCTGCCAGCAAGAGCGCTCCGAAGGCTGCGGCGAGGGCGACGCGCAAGCGCCTTGAGGCTACGTGAAGCCGGCGAGGACAGCGTCGGACAACTGCGGCCACGCTTCGAGCGCCCACGGGCCGAAGTCGAAATCGGTCAGGCAGGCGAGGGCGACGCCCGGCTCCGGGTCGACCCAGAGGAAGGTGCCGCTGCCGCCGAAGTGGCCGAACGTGCGCGGCGAGTTGCGCGAGCCGGTCCAGTGCGGCGACTTCTGGTCGCGGAGCTCGACGCCGAGGCCCCAGTCGTTGGGCTCCATCCGCCCGATGTCCGGGAGGACGCCGTCCAGGCCGGGGAACTGGACGCTCGTTGCCTCGACCAGGGTCTCGGGCGCGATCAGCTTCAGCCGCTGCAGCTCGGCGGCGAAGCGGAGCAGGTCGTCCAGTGTCCCGTGCAGCTCGGAGGTCGCCGACCCGCGCAGCTCTGCTTGCATCCCGAGCGGCTGCAGGACGGCGGCCTCCAGGTACTCGGTGAACGGCATCTCAGCGGCGGCCGCGACCGTCTCGGCGATGACGTCGAAGCCGCCGTTCGAGTAGATCCGGCGCCGGCCTGGCTGGGCGATCGGGGTCAGACCCTCGAAGGGCAGGCCGGAGGCGTGGGCAAGCAGGTGGCGCAGGGTCGAGCCGGGCGGGCCGGCCGGCTCGTCGAGGTCGACGATGCCCTCCTCGGCAGCGACCAGCGTCGCGAGCGCCGTGACCGGCTTGGTGATCGAGGCCCAGCGGAAGACGTGCTCGCGCGGCCCTTGGGTAGCAACCTCCTCGCCGTCGCGCAGGACGCCGACGGCTACCGTCTCGGCCGGCCAGCCCTCGACCTGCCGAAGAGCGTCCACGGCGCGCGATACTAGTCGGGTGGACAGGCAGCTCGTCCCCGCCGTCTCCCCGTTCGCAGAGGCCGCCGGCTACTCGCGGGTCGTCCGCGTCGGACAGCACGCCTTCGTCGCGGGCACGGCGCCGATCATGCCGGAGGACGCCGATCCGCCCCCGGACGCCTTCGGGCAGACGCACCGCTGCCTCGCGATCGCCCTGGCCGCCCTCGAGCAGGTGGGCGCGTCGACCGCGGACGTCGTCCGCACGCGGATCATGCTCACCCGCGCCGAGGACTTTCCGGAGATCGCCCGCGCCCACGGCGAGGTCTTCCGTGACGTGCGCCCCGTGAACACGAGCTACGTGGTCGCGGCACTGCTCGACCCGCGCTGGCTGCTGGAGATCGAGCTCGAGGCGGTGATCGCGTGACCAGGCAGATCTTCCCGCCGACGATCACGGGCTCGAGCTTCGCCGAGGGCGGCAGCGTGCTCGACCACAACTTCGGCGCGGGCGATCCGTACACGCTCGGCGTCGAGGAGGAGTACATGCTGCTCGACGGCAAGACGCTCGACCTCGTCCAGCACATCGAGGCTGTGCTGGCCGCGGCCGAGGGCCACGAGCTCGGCGAGCAGATCAACGCGGAGCTGATGCAGTCGGTGCTCGAGATCGCGACGCCGGTGTGCCGGACGCCGGGCGAGGTCGAGGGCGAGCTGCGCAAGCTGCGCGGATATGTCACGGGGATCGCGGCCGAGCGCGGCATGCGCGTCGGGTCGGCGGGCACCCACCCCTTCAGCCTCTTCGAGCGCCAGCGGATCACCGCACGCGACCGCTACCGGCACCTGGTCGACCAGCTGCAGTACGTCGCCCGCCGCGAGCTGATCTTCGGGCTGCACATCCACGTCGCGGTCGACGACCCCGAGCGCGCCGTCCAGGTCGTCAACGGCCTGCTCGCCCACCTCGCGCAGTTCCTGGCCTTGTCCGCGAGCTCGCCGTTCTGGCGCGGCGAGCCGACCGGGCTCGCGTCGAGTCGGCAAATGGTCTTCGCAGCCTTCCCGCGCTCCGGGCCGCCGCCGCGCTTCCGCGACTACGCCGACTACGCCGAAGTCGTCGGCCAGCTCGAAAAGACGGGCTGCATCGCGGACTACACGCACATCTGGTGGGACATCCGGCTGCACCCGCGGTTTGGCACGGTCGAGATCCGCGTGTGCGACGCGGTCACGCGGGTCGAAGACGCGGTCGCTCTGGCCGCCTACTGCCAGTGCCTGGTCAAGCTCTACTCCGAGCGGCACGCGGTCGGCGCCGAGATCCCGTCGTACCACCGGATCCTGACCACCGAGAACAAGTGGCTGGCCGCGCGCTACGGGCTGCAGGCGCCGGTGATGGACCTCGCCACCGGCCGGCGCAACCGCGTGCCGGTCGCACAGCTCGTCCGGCGGACGCTGAAGGAGCTCGAGTCCCACGCGCGCGAGCTCGGCTGCGAGCGCGAGTTGGAGGGCATCGCGGAAATCGTGCGCGGCGGCAACGGCGCCGACCGCCAGCGCCGCGTGTGGAACGCGAACCGCGACATCGTCGAGGTCGTCCGCGCGATCGCGGACGCGACCGAGCCCGCCGCCGTCCCCGCCTAGGAGCTACCGGGGACAGTCCCTGAGACTGTCCCTGTGACTGTCCCTGAGACTGTCCCTGTGACTGTCCCCTTGGCCTCTTAGGACTCGACCTTCAGCGTCTTCCTGTCCATGCGGGCGATCGTGTGGCCGTCGCGGCGCAGCTCGAGCATGTCGCCGCGCACGCGCATCTTGACCCTCGGGATCCAAGTGTCCGAGTTCCGCCACGGAAGGTCGATGCAGAAGGCGCGCCGGTGGACCGTGTCGAGCGCGTGCACGAACGGCCGCTTGCCGGGGCGCTGGTAGACGGTGTAGGCCCAGCCGGTCGGCGTCCCGACTCGCCTCATCGGGAGGCCTGTCATCTTCTCGTCGGGCTCGCGCCTGTCGACGACCGCGCCGGGGACGAGCTTCCGTGTGCGCCAGTCGAAGGCGCGAACAGCGTAGGTCTGCGCGACCGCGCCCGGGTTGCCGAGATACTGGATCAGATACATCACCGACCCGTTCGGGGAGAGCGCGTCGAAGGCAAAGCGCCCGCGCAGCTTCACGCGCTCCTGGACACGGAAGTCGACCGGGTCGACGGCCACGAACCGCGTCGCGGCCTGAGCGCCGGGCCAGCTCGCGAGTACGAGCCGCGAGCCGTCGCGTGCGAGCCCGCCGGTCTGGCCGCTGTAGGAGACGAGAGGGATGCCGAGGGAGCCCTTCAGAAAGCTGGTCCGTTCCACCCTTCCAGTGTCGATCACGATCGACTCCAGCAAGGTCGTGCGACCGTCGGAGAGAGCCACGTCCCGCCACAGTCCGGGGGGAACCACGATCCCGTTCCCGTAATCCAGCCCCGGCGCAGGTCCGCCGCCATCCGCTGCGGCCACCCCTGCGCCCACCGAGCCAAGGATCGCCGCCAGTGCCAGTGCCCGTCTCATCGCTCCTCCTTCGTCGACGCCCTTACTACGCGGGGACCTCGCGGCGGGGTCCATCCGTATCTGCGGCGATGGACCTCCTCGACGCCTGCGCTCGTATAGTCGGCACGCCATGGCGGGCTCCGGCCGCGACGAGCGGGCCTGGGTGCGGCGGGCCCAGGCAGGCTCTCAAACGGATTTCGAGGCGCTCTTCCGCGCGCACTGGGGCCCCGCGTACCGCGCGGCCTACCTGGTCGTTCGTGATGCGGCCGCTGCCGAGGACATCGCGCAGGAAGGATTCATCGCCGCCGTCCGGGCTCTGGACCGCTTCGACCGCCGCCGCCCGTTCGGGCCGTGGCTGCACCGGATCGTCGTCAACCGCGCGATCGACTGGGCCCGCGCCCGCGCGCTGCGGCCCGAGGGCGAAGCCGTCGACGCGCCTGCGCCCGACCGGCCGGAGCGCGACGACGAGCTCCTGCACGAGCTCGGCCGCCTCACGCCGGAGCACCGAGCCGTGATCGTCCTGCGCTACCTGCTCGAGTACACGCCGGGCGAGATCGCCGAGCTGCTCGAGCTGCCGCGCGGAACGGTCAACTCGCGCCTGCGCCGCGGGCTCGATTCGCTCAAGGAGCGGCTCGAGTGAAGTTCGAGGCGCCGGGGGAGCGCGCCGCCGAGGACCGCGCCTGGGCGGTCGTCCGCCACGCGTACGCCGAGCGCGAGCCGGTGGCCTGGCCGCGGCGGCACGCGCGCCCGCTCGTCGCCGGCGCGCTGGTCGCAGCCGCGGTCGCCGCCGTGCTGAGCCCGCCCGGCCGCTCGGTCGTCCATTCGTTGCGCAAAGCCGTCGGCGTCCAGCACGCCCAGACCGAGCTCTCCTCGCTCCCGGCGCCCGGCCGGCTGCTCGTCTCCGGCCCCGGCGGCACCTGGATCGTCAACCAGGACGGTTCACGCCGGCGCCTCGGCTCCTACCGCGACGCGGCGTGGTCGCCCCACGGCCTCTTCGTCGCCGCCACCAAGCCAAGCGAGCTCGTTGCGCTCGACCCGAAGGGCAATGTGCGCTGGACGCTGCCGCGCCGCTCGCCGCGCTTCCCCGCGTGGACGGGGACGCGCGCCGACACGCGGATCGCCTACCTCTCGGGAGGGAAGCTCCACGTCGTCGCCGGCGACGGGACCGGCGACCGCACAATCGGCCCGGCGGCGGCGGTTCCTCCGGTCTGGCGGCCGGGCCGCGTGATCGTCTACTCGGACGGCCACGGCCTCGTGGCCTACGACCTCCTTTCGGGATCGTTCCGGCATACGACGCTCCGCCCCGCCGGGCCCGCGATCCGCCGCCGTGCGGGTCTGAGCGAAGTAGTCAGCCACCGCCGCGTGGTCTTCCGCGGCACCGGCACGTTCGGCCAGGTCGTCCGCTCGCCGGACGGGCGCTGGCTCCTCGTGACCTGGCCGACCGCCGACCAGTGGGTGTTCGTCCGGCCGGGGCCGCCGAGACATATCGTCGGGGGATCGCGGGTCTCGTCCCAGTTCGGCGGCTTCCCCCGGATCGAGGGCTGGTGCTGCGCGGGCTGATCCTCGCGGCGCTCGTCGCCACCGGCGTGGCGGCTGCGGCGCCGCGGACGGTCGTGGGCCACTCGGTCAAGGGCAGGGCGATCGTCGCCTACGAGCGCGGTGACCCCTCGGCGCCGGCAACGCTTGTCGTCGGCGTCATCCACGGGAACGAGACGGCGGGGCTCACCGTGATCCGGCGGCTGCGCACGATGCCGCTGCCGCCGGGCGTTCACCTCTGGCTCGTCCCGGAGGCGAACCCGGACGGCGTCGCGGCGAGCACGCGGCAGAACGCGCACGGCGTCGACCTGAACCGCAACTGGCCCGTCGCGTGGAAGCACAACGGCGTGCCCTGGGACGGCTACTACTCCGGGCCACGGCCGATGTCGGAGCCCGAGAACCGGGCGATGCGCGACTTCATCCTGCGGATCAAGCCCGCGCTGACGATCTGGTACCACCAGCCGCTCGACGAGGTCTACGGCTCGGACCCGCACGTCGCGGTGCTGAAGCGCTACGCGCGCCTGACCGGTCTGCGCTACCACCGCCTGCCCGCGCCGCCGGGCGCCGCCACGCGCTGGGAGCGGAAGCACTTCCCGGCCGGGCCGCACTTCGTGGTCGAGTTCCGGGCCGGGAAGATCTCCGCGGCGACCGCGATCCGGCACGCGCGGGCCGTCCTCGCACTCGCGCAGAGCCTGCCGAAGCCGACGTTCCACGCGGCGTCGAGGCCGATCGCGCTGGTGACGGTCGAGTCGGAGAACCGGCTGCTCGCAGTGGACGCGACGACGGGCCACGTCGTCCGCTGGTGGACGCTGCCCGCCGACCCGGAGAACGTCGAGGCCTACGCGGGCGAGGCGGCAGCCGTGAGCACGCAGACGGGTGCGGTCACGCTGATTAACACGGACACGCTCAAAGTCATCCGGGTCATCCACGGGCTCGGCTCCCCGCACATCGCCGCCTTCGCGCCTCAGGGCGACTACGTCTACGTGACCGACGACGCCCGCGGGCAGCTCGACGTGATCCTCAACCGAGTCGTCCGCCGGATCTTCGTCGGCTACGGCGCACATCACATGGCGTTCAGCCCGGACCAGCGCCGGCTCTGGGTCGTGCTCGGCGAACGGGCTCGCTCGATCTCGCTCGTCGACACGCACGTGATCGACCGGCCGCGCCTGATCGGCCACGTCGATCCCCACGGACTGGCGCACGATGCGGCCTTCACGCCCGACGGCCGGTACGTCTGGGTGACCTACGACGACCGGTCGACGCTGACGGTCTTCAACGCGCGCACCCGCCGGCCGGTGGCAACCCTCCCTGCGGGAACGGCGCCGGCTCATGTCCGCTTCGACGACTCTTCGGGGCTCGCGCGCTACGGCCGCTATGCCTACGTGACGAGTGGGAAGGACGGCGTCCTCCGCGTCTACGACTGGCGCGCCGACAAGCTCGTGCGGACGATGGCGACGGCGCCCGGTTCCTTCAACCTCGCGGTCGACCGCGGTCTGGTCGCGACCTCGTCGCTGACCGCCGGCACGCTGACCCTCTTCCGCGGCAGTCACCGCCTGTTCGGCGAGCGCGTCGCGCCGGTGACGAGAGACGTCGCGCTCGTCCCGTAGGATCGCGTCCATGCTGAAGGTGGGCGAGCAGATCCCGGATGCGACGGTCTGGATCGGGCCGCAGGAGCGCGTGTCCCTGGGCGAGCTCGCGGCCGAACACCCGCTGCTGCTGCTCTTCTATCTCTTCGACTGGTCCTCGACCTGAACGAGCGAGATGGAGCTCCTGCGTGACAGGAGCGCGGAGTTCGAGCAGGTGGGCGTGCGCGCGTTCGGCGTCTCGCGCGACTCGCCCTGGTCGCACGTCGCCTGGATGCAGGCGCTCGACCTGAACTTCCCGCTGCTCTCCGACTGGAACGCCGCAGCCGTTCGCGGCTTCGGGATCGCGCACGAGTTCCGCGGCTTCGAGGACGTGGCCGAGCGGACGGCGTTCCTGGTCGACCGGGACGGTACGGTCCGCGGCGCATGGCGCTACGAGACGGCCGAGGTGCCGGACTTCGACGAGCTGCTCTCGGCCGCCCGGGCTTTGTAGCCCTCGCCTGCGCGCTCTACCTCGCGGCCGGCCTGGCCGCGATGTGGCCCGCGCCGGAGCACTTCGGCACCCACTTCGCCGCGCGCGCGGAGGCGATTCGTGGCGAGGCCTCTTCGGGCGACGATCTGCAGGCCGTCTACCACCTTTGGCTCGTCGGCCACCAGCTCGACCACGGCCGCGCCCCCTGGCTCGACCCGTACACCTTCCAGCCGGAGTCGACCCCGCGTGTCAACTTCGGCGGCTGGCCGTTCGGGTTGCCGTTCTGGCCGCTGACGGAGGCGTTCGGGCCGGTCGTCGCCTGGAATGTCCTAATCCTGCTGACCTACCTCGCGGCCGGATGGTTCACGCTGCTCTGGCTGCTGGAGCTCGGCCTGCCACGCGTCGCGGCGCTCTTCGGCGGGCTCGTCTTCACGCTGGCGCCCTACCGCGTCGCCCAGAGCACCGGGCACCTGCGCGGGCCGATCTCGATCCTGATCCCGCTCGCGCTCTGGGCGTTCGAGCGCGCGCGCCGAGGGAGCCGCTGGTGGATTGTCCTGTCCGGCGCGGCGATCGCCTCGATCCCGTTCTCCGACCTGCACCTCGCCCTGGGCGCGGTCCCGTTCTTCTTCGTCTACGCGCTCTGCCGGACGCGGAACCCGTGGCTGCTCGCCGGAGCCGCGGCATGCGTGGCGGCGGCGGCCGGGGCGGCGTTGCTCGTGGCCACGCTGAACATCTCCGGGTCGATTGGGGCCGGCGGGCGCTCGCTGCGGGAAGTCGCGTTCTACTCGGCGACCGGCCTTGACCTGGTCACCCGGCACGCGCGGCACGGGCCCGAGAGCTTCATCTTCCTCGGGTGGCTGACGCCGTTGCTGGGCGTCGCCGGCCTGATCGTGCTCGTCGCCGCGCGGCGCTGGGGGCTCGCTGTCGCGCTCGCGATCGGCGCGATTGTCCCGGTCCTCCTCGCGCTCGGGACGCACTTCCCGCTCTACGCCACGCTCTGGCACCACTTCGAACCGCTGCGCTACCCGCGCGTGCCGGAGCGCGAGCTCCCAGTCGCCTGTCTCGCCCTCGCCGCTCTGGCCGCGTTCGCCGTCGCCCGGCTCGCCCGGGCAGTTCCGAACTTCGTAAGGGTCTGTTACTTGGTCGTGGTTGTGGCCGTGGCCCTGGACCTGCGGCTTGGGGTCTCGTCCTACCGGTCGGTGGCCGCGGACGCGCACAACACGGCCTACGCGGCGCTTCGCTCGCAGCCGCCGGGCCGGCTCCTCGAGCTGCCCGTCCTGCACCCGAGCGTCGGGCACGGTGCCCTCTACCTCTACTACGACATGCAGGCGCAGCGTCAGCGGCCCGGCGGCTACTCGACCGTGGCGCCGCTCAAGGCAGCCCTCCTGGCGCTGAAGCTCGAGCCGATCGACTGCGGCGTCTGGACGCCGCGGACCGAGCGGCTGATCGACCGGCTCGGCGTCCGCTACCTCGCGCTCCACGCGGGGCTCTACGGCCATGGCGCCGGCTGGCTCGCGTGGCGTGCGCTCGTTGCCCGCGGCTGGGGCGTGCTGGCCCGTGACGGGGGCGTGACGACCTTCGCGAAAGGGCGGCCGGCCGAGCCGCCGCCGATGCACGAGCCGACGAACACGAACGTCGTCTTCTGCCCCGAGTGGAACCAGCGCACGCCGCGCTACCGGCAGAACTGGTTTTGGGTGCGCGGCCACGGCCGGCTCGTCCTACGGCTCGCCTCCGCCGGGCCGGTGCGCGCCACGTTCACGGTCGACGGGCGCACCCGCTCCCACCGGGTCGTGCGGCCGGCGACGGTGACGGTACCGCTCGGCCCGCAGCGCTGGCACCTGGTGCACGTCGACGTGCGCCGCGCCGACCGGCGGCTGCGGCTGCTCAGAATCTCGGTGCGCTAGACCGGGGTTGGAGCGAGGCCTCGGAGGCGAGGAAGGGCGCCAAATAGCGGCCCGAGATCTTGGCCGGCGGCCACCAGAGCGGCTCGGTGTCCACCTCGGAGACCCGGCCGCCGGGCTCGCCACGCAGGTAACGCGGGCTCATCCCGGTCAGGAGCACCCCTCGGAATACCGGCTTGAACGGCTCCGGTTCCACCGGCGCGCCGGCGAGTGCGGCGATGCCTTGCGCGGCCGCGTCTGCCATCTGGGAGGCGATCCCGCCCTGCTTGAGCGGAAACTGCGTCGCGTCGCCGGCCGCGAAGACGTCGACCTCGGAGCGGACGCGGTAGTTCGGTGCCAGCACTGTGGCCTGCGGCGCGCCGAGCCGCGACAATGGGTGGCGTGCGGATGGTCCCGCGTCTCGCCGCCTGTGGGCTCGCGCTCGCGGCTCTCATCCTGATCGTAGGCGGGGTGGTGTTCGACCGGATCGCCGCGGCGAAGGACGTTCCCGGGTCTGGCGCGTGGTGGCTGTACCCGTTCCTCCTTGCGGCCGTGCTCGCACCGGCGGTCGTCGGTGTGCTGATCGCGGTGCAGCGGCCTGCTAACCCGATTGGCTGGATCCTCGTCTTAGGCGCGCTGTCGCTCGCCGCGGTGCTCGGCGCTCAGCCGTACGCGTGGGCCGCATTGGAGGCACATCCGGGATCGCTTTCGGGCGGGTCGTGGGCGGCGCTCGTCTCCTCGCTGTGGCCCGTGTTCTTCGCCTGGCCGCTTGCGATCGCGTTCGTGTTCCCGGACGGCCGGCTTCCGTCGCGGCGGTGGCGTCCGTACGCCCTGTTCGCGGCGTTCTCGATCACTCTCCTCGTGGTCTTGCTGGTGCTCTCGGCGAAGCTCGAGAGCCCGTTCGAAGACGTGGCGAACCCGATCCCGGCCCGGTGGCCTGACGCGGTCGGGTTTTTAAGGGGGCCAGTGTGGCTGGCGGTCTTCGCGAGCCTCTTCGTCGGGGTGGCTGCGGCTCGGAGCCGCTACCGGAGCTCGGAGGGGATCGAGCGGCTTCAGATGCTCTGGCTCGCCTGGGCCGCACTGCTGATCCCGTTGGGAGTCGTCTGCTTCCTCGCGTGGGGCTTCGTGCTCGGCAAGCCCGGCGATACCGTGCTCGCGGTCATGCTCGCGACG
>Ga0209474_10003526_pt1 | contig 13701 bp, 14 predicted proteins | sample GraSoiAngelo_145_FD_185902 | JGI IMG/M metagenome (GOLD analysis project Ga0209474, IMG submission 185902) | Grasslands soil microbial communities from the Angelo Coastal Reserve, California, USA - 14_1009_05_20cm (SPAdes) (version 2) | ecosystem: Environmental > Terrestrial > Soil > Grasslands...
CGATCGTCTCGGCGCGGGTCGCCGGCGTGCCCAGACCGGAGTCCTTCATGGCTTCGCGGAGCTCCTCGTCGTCGATCCGCTTGCCGGCGGTCTCCATCGCCGAGAGCAGCGTCGCCTCGGTGTAGCGGGGCGGCGGCTTCGTCTGCTTGTCCTCGAACTCGGCCTCGACGCACTTGACGGCCTGACCCTGCTCGAGCTCCGGCAGCTCGGCGCTCTCGTCCGCGGTTTCCTCGTCCTGGGCCGCACGGGCCTGCTTGTCGAGATCGGACTCGAGGCCGTAGACGCCGCGCCAGCCCGGCTCGAGGGTGATCTTGCCGCGGGTGCGAAAGCGCTCGTCCTCGACGAACGTCACCACCTCGGTGCGCTGGTAGCGCGCCGCCGGATGGAAGACGGCGAGGAAGCGACGGGCAACCAGGTCGAAGATCCGCCGCTCGTCCGGGGAGAAGCGGTCGACGGGATGCTCGACGTCGGTAGGGATGATCGCGTGGTGGTCGTCGACCCGCGCGTCGTTGACCACGCGCTGCAGCGGCAGCCGGTCGAGCCCGAGCACGTACCGCGCGGCCGCGGCGTAGTCGCCGATTGGAACCAGCGTCTCGGCGGTCGGCTTCAGGAACGGCACCATGTCACCCGACAGGTAGCGCGAGCTCGTTCGCGGATACGTAATCGCCTTCTTGTCCTCGTAGAGCGACTGCGCGGCCTGGAGAGTGCGCCGCGCGGAGAAACCGAAGCGGCGGTTCGCGTCGCGCTGGAGCGATGTCAGGTCGTAGAGCAGCGGCGGGCGCTCGGACTGCTCCTTCTGCTCCATCTTCTCGACGGTGCCGTCCTTGCCGGTCACCTTCTCGGCGATCTGCTCCGCCCGCGAGAGATCGCCGAAGATCCGCGTCTCGTCGCCCTCGAACCACATGCCCTCGTAACGAGGATCAAACCGGGCGCGGACGAGACGGTACGGCTCCGGCGTGAACGCTTGGATCTCGCGCTCGCGCTTGACCATCATCGCCAGCGTCGGGGTCTGTACCCGGCCGAGCGAGACGACTCCACCCACCCAGGCGCGGCCGCGGATGGTCGCGGCGCGGGTCGCGTTCATCCCGATCAGCCAGTCAGCCTCCGAGCGCGAGCGGGCGGCCGCCTCGAGCGGCTGCAGCTCCTCGCCGGGGCGCAGCTTCTCGAAGCCCTCGCGAATCGCCTGCTTCGTCATCGAGCTGACCCAGAGCCGCTGGACCGGCTTCTCGATGTCGGCGGTCTCGTAGATGTAGGCGAAGATCAACTCGCCTTCGCGGCCGGCGTCGCAGGCGTTGATGATCCGGTCGACGTCGTCCCGCTTCATCAGCTTGTGGATGGCCTTGAGCTGTTTCTTGGCCTTCGCGTCGCGCGGCGCCAGCTTGAACTCTTCGGGGACGATCGGTAGGTCGGCCATGCGCCATTTCTTCAGCTTCTCGTCGTAGACCTCCGGGTCGACGAGCTGGACGAGATGGCCGACGGCGAAGGTGATGACGTACTCGTCCCCCTCGTAATGGGTGTCCTCGTTCTGGAAGGTGCCCGGGAGCGCGTCCGAGAGATCGCGGGCGACGGAGGGCTTTTCAGCGACGACTAATGTCTTCACGCGAGACACAGTAGCGAAGGCTTCGAACGACGCAGGGGTACGAAAACGAGCCGAAAATGGGACGATCCTTTCGTCTCGTGTCCCCTGTTTACCTGCTTGCGGGTGCGATTAGCTGGCCGTTCGTCAAGGTCGGCTTCCGGCTGCGCGCACACGGCCGCGAGCACCTGCCGCAGGGCGGCTTCGTGCTCGCTGCCAACCACACGTCGAACTTCGACCCCTGGCCGCTCGGCCTGCCACTCCTGCCGCGGCGGCAGCTCCGGTTCATGGCGAAGGTCGAGCTCTTCAATCCCGTGCTCGCGCCCATTCTGAGAGCGGGCGGCGTCTTTCCGGTCCGCCGCGGCGAGGGCGATCTCGAGGCGATCGAGAGGGCGGTCGAGCTCGTCCGCGACGGCGAGATCGTCGTCATGTTCCCGGAGGGGACGCGGCGGAAGAAGGGCCTTCGGAAGAAGCACCAAGCGCGGCCCCACACCGGTGCCGCGCGGATCGCGCTCGCGGCCGAGGCGCCGCTCGTCCCGGCGGCGGTCAAGGGCACCGAGCGGATCACACGGCTGGAGCCGCTGCGCGTCGCCTACGGCGAGCCGATCGCCCTCGGCGACTTGCGCGGCGTCGAGATCGGGCAGGCGGCGCGCGAGGCGACCCGGCGACTGATGGCGGCGATCGCAGAGCTCGAGGCGTCGCTGTGAAGCGTCCGCTGCTCGTGATCGACGGCGATTCCCTCGCGCACCGCGCCTACCACGCGCTACCGAAGACGATCCGGCGCGCCGACAGAAGACCGTCGAACGCGATCGTCGGCTTCACGAACTTCCTGCTGCGGCTCTGGGACAGCGAACAGCCGCGGGCAGTGGTCGTCGGCTGGGACACGCTCGAGGTCCCGACCTATCGCCACGAGGCGTTCGACACGTACCAGAGCGGCCGCGAGTTCGACGACGAGCTCCTCGAGCAGCTGGGCTTGCTCCCGCAGCTCGTGGAGGCGTTCGGCTTCGCCTACGCGAAGGCACCGGGCTACGAAGCCGACGACTTCCTCGCGGCGGCGGTCGCGGCCGAGGAGAAGCGGCGTGGGACGGCGGTCGTCGCCACCTCGGACCGCGACAGCTTTCAGCTCGCGAGCGAGCGGACGACGATCATCCAGCCGGTCCGAGGCGTCAGCGAGCTCGCCCGGATCGGGCCGGCGGAGGTGCGGGAACGCTATGGCGTCGAGCCGGGCCAGGTGGTCGACTTCATCGCCCTCCGCGGCGATCCGTCCGACCGGCTGCCCGGGGCGCCGGGAGTCGGCCCGAAGAAGGCCGCCGACCTGCTGCGCCAGTATGGCTCGCTCGAAGACGCGATAGCCGCGGGGCGGTTCGCCGCGATCGCGGAGGACTTGCGGCTCTACCGTCGAATCGCCTCGCTAGACGCCTCCGCCCCCCTCCCTCCCCTCAAAGATCAAACTCCCTCCTGGGCGGAGGCGTCCTCCCTCCTCAGCGCCTGGGGTATGAACGCGGTCGCGGAGCGCGTTGCCACCCGCGCGGCCGGGTGATGTACGTGTACACCTACAGCTCCGTCACCTAGGCATGGACGACTGGCTCAACCAAGCGCGCGACGCGGTCGCGGAGGCAAGCGGAGTCCCGGTCGAGCAGCTCGAGCTCGACGACGACGCCGTCGCCACGCTGCTCGAGCTTGCGCGCGTCGCCGCCCACGAGAGCGGCGAGCGGACGAACGCTCCGCTCCTCTGCTACCTCGTCGGGCGCGCCCAGGACGGCGCCTCACTGGACAACCTCGCCGCCGCGGTCCGCCGATCGACGTCCTGAGCCATCCGGCGTTCGCGCGCCTCCACCCGACCCCGAGCCATCCCGAGTCGACGGAACGGCTCGCGGCCCTGCTCGCGGCCTTCGAGTATGAAGAGATTGAGCCCGCTCCCATCGAGGCGATCCTGCGCTGTCACACCGAGGAGCACGTCGAGCGGCTCCGGTCGATTGCGGAGCCAACCTGGCTCGGCGGCGACACGTTCGCCTCCGAGACGAGCTTCGAGGCCGCGCTGCTCGCCGCCGGAGCGGCGGTCGCCGCGGCCGAGCGGGGCGGTTTCGCGCTCGTGCGCCCGCCCGGCCACCACGCGCTGGCAGACCACGCCATGGGGTTCTGCCTCTTCAACAATGTCGCTATCGCTACCCGCCATGCGCAGGCGGAGCTCGGGGTCGGCCGCGTCGCGATCCTCGACTGGGACGTCCACCACGGCAACGGCACGCAGGCGATCTTCTGGGACGACCCCACCGTGCTCTACGTCTCGCTGCACGAGTGGCCGTTCTATCCCGGCACCGGGGGACCGGGCGAAGGCAACGAGACGACCGTGAACGTGCCGATGGCGGCGCTGTCCGGTGACGGCGAGTATGAGCGCGCCTTCGCCGAGGTCGTCGAGCCGGCGATTCGTGCGTTTGCCCCCGACCTCTTGCTCGTCTCCGCCGGCTTCGATCCCCACGAAGCCGATCCGCTCGCCGACATCAGGCTGAGCGACGGCGCCTTCGCGTGGATGGCCGAGCGCGTCGCGACGCTCGGGCCGCGCATCGGGGCAGTGCTCGAAGGCGGCTATAACGCCGAAACCCTCCCCCGCCTGGTCGGGGCGACGCTGCAAGGCTTTCGGAATGACGACGGCCGGCTGATTTAGCCGGCCGTCAGTCGAGGAAGCACAGCTGCCACCGCGCTTCGAACACCTTGTCCTGGAGGACCGTCAGCCCAACTATCGACCGCACCGGCGGCTCTCTCACCGCCCGGAGAGCGCTATTTGCAGGTGATTTCGCATCCCCCACGGTGGGGGATGTGGCCCACTGCTGCGCGCTTAACTACGAGCCGCGGCGAGGGTTTCGAGCGCCTGCCGCCGCGAAGAGACGCCGAGCTTCCGCAGCAGGCTCTTCACGTGCGAGCGGACTGTGTGCTCCGAGATGAAGAGCCGAGCCGCGATCTGATCGGTGCTCAAGTGGTCGTCCAGCAGGAGCAGGACCTCGACCTCGCGCGCGCTGAGCGCGCGGGCGATCGAGTCCGGCACTCCGGCGTCCGCGTGACGGCCTTGGCGTACCTTCTCGAGCAGACGTCTTGCCACCGAGCCCGAGAGGGCCGCTTCACCTTCGGCCGCGCCGCGCAGGAACTCGACGATCCGCTCCGGCGGCTCCGTCTTGAGCAGGTAGCCGGCCGCGCCGGCACGGATCGCGGCCAGGAGGTTCTCTTCGGCGACCGACGCCGTCACCATCACCACCTCGCAAGCGGGGGCCGCGTCCCGCAAGAGCGGCAGCGCCCCGAGGCCGCCGATCCCGGGCATCGTGAGGTCGAGCAGGATCAGGTCCGGCTGCAGCTCGCGCGCGACCTCGACAGCCTGCTCGCCGTCAGCGGCCTGGCCGACGACGCTGAAATCGTGCTGCGTCAAGAGCCCGGCGAGCGCTTCGCGCGTGAGCGGATGGTCGTCGACGATGAGGACGCGGGTCGCCATAGGCCTCGCCGCCCTTATCGGCTGGATCGGTTCTGCCGAATAGAGGGAGATGCGGAACGAGGAAAACGCGTACCAATCCTGGCTCTGGGGCGAGGTTCTGCTCTTCGGCCTGCTCGGGGCGGCACTGGCGCTGTTCGTCGCGTATCCGGACCTACGGCCGACTTTCGAGCTGCCGCAGGTGCGGCTCGTCCTGGACACGATGGTCGCGCTCGCAGCAGTGCTCGTCGCGGTGCTCGCCGGTGTCCGGTTCTCGGTGGACGGCCGGCGGCTCGACTTGCTCCTCTGCGCCGGCTTCTCGCTCGCGGCCGGCTCGACCTTCTGCTTCGGGATCGCGCCGGTTCTCGGGGGCCAGCTGCTGCACCGGAGAGAGCAGTGGGCCTGGATCTGGGGCGGCGTCCTCGCGTCCGCGCTGATCGCCGCGGCGGCCTTCGCCCGCAAACGCACGGCGACGAGGCGCAAAGAGCTGATCGAGCTGCTGGTGCTCGTGCCGGCTTTCGTGCTGCTGCTCTGGATCCTTGCCGACTCGTTCGGCGATGCGCTCCCGGCGCTGCGCGCGAGCGACCACGTTCAGCCGCGGCTGCTCACCGCGATGGTGGCGGCGCGCGCCCTGGCGAGCTTGCTCGCCGTGGTCGGCTTCGGCCTTCGCTTCCGGGCGCGCGGCAACGATCTCGACCGCTGGCTTGCCCTTGGCGCGACCTTGTTTCTCTTCGGCGACTTGAACTACGTCTTCACACCGCTGGTCTCCAACAGCTTCGTCTCCACCGGCGATTTCCTGCGCCTGCTCGCGTACGCCGTCCTGCTCGTCGGCGTCTGGCGGGCGATTCGCTTCGCGGAGTTCGGCCGCGCGGTCGCGGAGGAGCGAGCGCGCGTCGCGCGAGAGATCCACGACGGACTGGCGCAGTACCTCTTCGCCGTGTCGACGCACGCGACAATGCTCCAGAACGGCGCCGACCCCGCGACGGCTCTGCCGCAGCTCAAGCAGGCCGCCGCGGCTGCCCAGCAGGAGGCCCGTTTCGCGGTCCTCGCCCTCTCGTCGGCTAGCGGCACTGCTCCCTTCGACGCGGCGCTCCGCCGCTACGTCGACTTCCTGACCGCGGACGGTCTGCTCGAAGTCGATCTCGAGATCGACGACAACGTCCAGCTCGCGCCCGACGAGCAGATCGAGGTGTTCCGGATCGTCCAGGAGGGTCTCGCCAACGCGCGAAAGCACGCGGGCGCCCGACACGCCGACGTGCGTATCTCGCTCCGTGGCGACGAACGCGTCGTCAGCGTGATCGACGACGGCTCCGGCTTCGACGACGAGACCATCTCCGCGGGTCAGGGGCTGAGGAACATGAAGGCCCGTAGCGCGAGCATCGGCGGCGGCTTCCGGCTTCGCTCCGAGCCGGGGCGAGGCACCGCGCTCGAAGTCGTTCTGCGCGCCTAAGGAAGGCCGGGCCCGGTGATCCGGCGTAAGCCCGAAGGCGTGCGCACGAAGACCTGCCGGGCGTAGTACTCGTAGAAGGCGCGGGGGTCGCCGCGGATCCGGCGCGCGTAGCGCAGAACGGCATCGACGTAGAGCGGCGAGGGGTTGTAATGGAAGAGCGCGCGGCGATTGTCGCGCGGCGCGCCGTTCGCGTGCAGGTAGTTCGCAGCGCCGAGGATCGCGTCGTGCGGGTCGTGGACGTCGCCGCCGAGTCCGTACGCCCGCCACGTCGCCGGCATGAACTGCATCGGGCCCTGTGCGCCGGTGGCGCTGTTGTTGCGCAACTTGTTGAACGCGCTCTCGACGAAATTGACCGCGGCGAGCACGTTCCACCGCACGCCGAAGCGGCGCTCACCCTCCCGGTAGTAACCGATCAGCGCGGCCGGCGGCAGCGCCCGGCCCGTGCGAAAGCGCCGGCTCCGCGTGACGGGGGTCAGCCGCCAGAGCTCGCGCTTCGCGGCCAGGTTAGTCCGCACGACGCGGGCCGTGCCCGCGGGAACGCGGCGTAGCGTCGCGCGCGCGAGCCGCGGCCGGGCAGCGAGCAGCAGCTCGATCCGCTGGTCGTACAACGCGTCCAGCGTCACCTCGGGAGGCACCCCACCGCCGCCGGATCGCCACTCGTCGACCGCGCGAGCGAGCTCCGTCTTCGTCTTCACGAGCGCGCGGGCAAGCGCAGCGGGCTTTCGCGGGATCGGCGCGCCGGGGCCGAGCGCGGCTCGGGTGAGGCTCGCGGCGCAGAGGATCAAGCACGCGAGCCCGGCCAAGACGGTGCGCGGCTTCATGCGGCGAGGCTAGCGCGGCATGACCTGACCGGCGACGCTGAGCGAATCTGCCGTGGGAAACGCCCCCGGATTAGCCTCTGGTCCGGCCCGGCTCGGACGTTCAGGGCGGGAGAAGCCGGGTCGCGTCACCGACAATTACTGGTACATGACCCTGCGGCTCGAGCTCAGTGACGAACGGCTCCTCGCGGACCTGATGGGTTCGCTCGCGCGCCACGGCTGCCTCGCGGACCGGATCGGGCCGAATTCGTGCCGGATCGCCTGTCCCCGCGCTTGGAGCGCGCACGAGGCACGGCTCGAGATCGGGTTCTTTCTCCGCGCCTGGCAGGTTCGCCACCCCGGCGTCGAGGCAACTCTCAGCGCCTAATTCTCAGCGCCTAGCAGTCGCGCGCGACCGGACCGTGCAACCACCCGATCAGGTGATTGGCGGCACGCATGTACCGGATCACGATACGTTTGACGAAAAGCCGCTTGTTTTTGTCCGAGGTGGCATCTGTAGAGAGAGCGGCGGCTGCTCGAACTGCGGACGAGGAGGTACCCGTGCGGCCAATTCGCCTTCTCCTAGCGGACGATCACGCACTCGTCCTCCAGGCGCTGCGCCTGGCCTTCGAGCCGTACCCCGACCTCGAGATCGTGGCCGAAGCGCGATCCGGGAGCGAGGTCTTGCCGCGGGTGGCGGAGACGAATCCGGACGTGATCTTGCTCGACATCCGGATGCCCGGGATCGACGGGCTCCAGCTGCTCGACCGCCTCCAGCAGCAGCACCCGCCGACGAACGTCGTGGTGCTCTCGGGCGTGGACGATCCCGACCTCGCGGCCGAAGCGATCCGGCGCGGTGCGAAGGCCTTCCTCGGCAAACGGGTCGACCCGGCAGAGATCGCGCCGGTGATCCGTCAGGTCTTCGCGGGCGAGCCAGTGACCCTGTCACCCGGTTCCTCGTCCGGCGCCGCGAAGGTTGCCGCCGACGAGTTTGGCCTGACTACGCGAGAGCGCGAGATTCTCGAACAGATCGCCACCGGCCGCTCGAACAAGCAGATCGCCGGCGAGTTCTGGCTCAGCGAGCAGACGATCAAGTACCACCTGACGAACGTCTATCGAAAGCTCGGCGTCGGCAGCCGGACCGAGGCGGCCAGGTTCGCCTACGAGCACGGCCTGGCCGGCGGCCACTCGTCGAGCGAGGATCGAGAAAGACAGCTGAACGGCTAGCAGCGGGCTAACGCTCGGCAGGCTTTGCGGCTCGCGAGCCGGCGTGCAGTTGTAGATGGGAAGCCGCCCGCACGAGCGCGTCGGCGAGGTCTCCCCCAGATTGGGGCTTGCGACGCCGCAAGGCCTTCTCGGCACAGTCCACCGAGTCGAACGAGCCCAGCTCCCAGACGATGACCTGGTACGCGCGCTCGTCGAACAACCGACCGCAGGTCTGACACTTCGCCACAACTCAGATCGTCCGCGCATTGCGGCGACCTCGACTTACCCATTGGTTCAGGCGCAGCCAGATCTTCGGCTGAGATCTGCGTCCGCAGCGCGCACCGCGGCCACCCCCGCCGCCGCTCCGGCCACCGCGACAGCCGCGAACAGGATCCAGACCGAGTCGATGCCGGCGTGAGCGCGGAGTTGCAAGGCGACAAACGGTGCGAGCGTCCAGGCTGGGCCGGTCATTGCTGCGAGGGCACCGAAGTACGTGCCACGGGCGGCAGCGGGGGCCAATCGCGCAGCGACGTTCTGCGAGGTGGGCATCCACAGCATCTCGCCGAGGACGAAGGCCACGATCACGCCCGCGATCACGGCCACGCCGCCCGACGCGATCAGGGCGAGGAAAGGCAGCCCCATCAGCAGGATCGCCGTCCCGAGGCGTCTGGCGGCAGGGATGCACGCGGCCGCGCGGGTCAGGCGTAGCTGGCAGAAGACGACGAGCAGCGGGCTGATCACGACGAGCAGGCCCCAGGTCGAGGGCGCCAGGCCGTAGGCGGTGACCGCGATGACGGGCAGGACGGTCTCGAAGCCGCAGTAGTCCGTGAAGGCGAGAAGCGTCGACAGCAAGAGCAGCGCGAACGGCCGGTCGCGGAGGACTAGCCGCAGCGAGCCGACGCCCTCCTGTCCGGGCTGTAGCTGTCCACCGGTCACCGGGAGGAAGGCGCTCGCCAGCACCGCGCCGACGATGCCGAGCGCGGAGATGCCGATCAGGAATGCCGTCCAGCCGCCGAGGAAGATCAAGAGCGCCGCGAGCGGCGGGCCGCCGAAGGCACCCAGGTTGCCGGCGACGCGCACCGTCGCGAAGGCATTCTCATGGCCCGCGGGCTCGAGTACGAGATCCGCGACAAGCACGCGGTCGAGGGAATAAGCCGGTGCGCCGATCACGCCCTGGAGGACGATCAGGGCGAAAGCGATCGCGGTCCGGTGGCCGAGCAACGAGAGCGCGGCCACGTTCGCGGCCGAGGCCAGAAAGCTGGCGACGATCGGACGCCTACGGCCGACGCGATCGGAGACACGGCCGCTCAGATAGTTGGCGACCGCCGCTACCGGGGCCGAGAACAGGAAGAGGAGCCCGACCCGGCTTGCGGGCCAGTGGAGTCCCTTGACGGCGTAGACGCCGACGTAGACCCAGAAGGTCGAAAACGAGGCGCTGTAGATGAAGGTCACGCCCGCGACCGGGAGGATGCGGCGCTCGACCCCGCCTCCGAGCGCCGCTCGCATCAGCACCAGGAGAGGCCGCATCGGGCGGACGATAGGCGCCATTCATGTCACTATCTGACAGCTATCCGCGCCCGGCGTCTCGTCTCGCTTCTCCTGCTTCTCCAGCAGCGCCGCCGCTGGACGGCCGCCGAGCTCGCCGAGCGTCTGCGAACGTCGGTCCGCACCGTCCACCGGGATGTCCAAGCACTGCTCGAGGCCGGTGTCCCCGTCAAAGCCGAGCGCGGTCCCGGTGGGGGTTTCACGCTGCCGAGCGACTACCGGACCCGTCTTCCCCTCACCGTGGAGGAGACCCAAGCGCTCCTGATCGGAGCTCCAGGGGCGGCCGGTGCGCTTGGTCTCGGAGGGCTCCTGCTCGAAGCGCGGCTCAAGGTCCTCGCCGCTCTGCCCACCGAGCTGCGGCGTGACGCCGCGCGCGCCGAAGCGCTCTTCCACGTCGACGAGCCGCGCTGGTTCAGCCGTGCCGAGGAGTCGCCGTTTCTCGCCGAGCTCGCCGCTGCCGCCTCGGAGGAACGCCGAATCAGCGTCGAGTACGGGCGGCGCGACGAGGTCATCGCTCGCACGCTCGACCCGCTCGGACTCGTGCTCAAGGCCGGCGTCTGGTATCTCGCGGCCCGAGGCGACGGAGAGCTCCGGATCTTCCGCATCTCCCGGCTCGTCGCGGTCGCTGTCACGGACGAGACGTTCAGCCGCCCGGCCGACTTCGACCTCGTTGGCTTCTGGAATCAGGCACGGGAGGAATTCGAGACGACTCGACCGCGAATCGACGTCACCCTCCGGGTCGGGCGCGCCGACATCGACGCACTGAGAAGCGCGATCGATTGGAGCGTGCGCCCATCGCTCGATGCCGGCGGCGTCGCCGCGGGCGACGGGCGCATCGAGCTGACGTTGCCGTTCGAACGGCTCGAGTACGCCTACGCCGACCTGGTCCAGCTCGGCGGCACCGTCGAGGTCCTCGAGCCACCTGAGCTTCGGGAACGGCTGCAGCGAACCGGTCGGGAGCTCACCGGCCTCTATCAGTAGGCTCGCCGCTGGGTGACCGAGTTACCGGTTGAGCGCTACCTCCGGCTGGGGCTGCAGCTCGGCCGCCACGTCGAGGGAATGGTCGACGCCTACTTCGGGCCGCGAGAGCTGGCAGCCGCGGTCGACGCGGCGCCGCCGGTGGAGCCGCGGACGCTAGTGGCCGAGGCGGAGACGCTGCTCGAGGAGCTCGAGGACGGCTGGCTACGCGACCAGGTCGTCGGCCTCCGTACCTACGCCGGGGTGCTGGCGGGCGAGTCCCGCTCCTACGCCGACGAAGTGGAGGGCTGCTACGGCGTGCGGCCGACCTACACCGACGAGGCCATCTTCACAGCCGCGCACGAACGGCTCGAAGAGCTGCTTCCGGGCGCTGGGCCGCTGACCGAGCGTTACGAGCGCTGGGAAAGCTCGACCCGTCTTCCGGCCGAGCAGATCGAGCGAACGCTGAAGGCAGCCATCGAGGAGGCGCGCGCGTGGACGCGCGGTCTGGTCGAGCTACCGGCCGGCGAAGGAATCCGCTTGGAAGTCGTGCACGACAAGCCGTGGTGGGCGTCCTGCGACTACCTCGGCGACCTGCGCAGCCGGGTCGCCGTCAACGTCGACCTGGATGGCGGCAATCGAGCTGCTCGTGCTCGCGAGCCACGAGACGTACCCCGGTCATCACTCGGAACGGTGCAGCAAGGAGCACCTACTCGTGCGCGGGCGCGGGCTGCTGGAGGAGACGCTGGTGCTCGTGCCCACCCCGCAATCGCTCATCTCGGAGGGAATCGCCAAGCTCGCGCCGTCTCTGCTGCTCGAGGGCGACGGCGGTACGGCGCTGGCTGCGGTCATCCAGGACGGCGGCGTCGACTTCGATCTCGCTCGCGATCTCGCCGTCAAACGCGCTTTCGAGCCGTGCGAGTGGGCCCAGGTCAATGCGGCGCTGATGCTGCACGACGAGGGAGCAAGCGAGGCCGAGACCGAGGCCTATCTCAAGCGCTGGGCGCTGATGACCCCAAAGTGGACCGCACACATGATTCGCTTCTTCACCGAGCCGACCTCTCGGACCTACATCTTCACCTACCTCGCCGGACGAGAGCTCTGCCGCTCGTACGTGGAGGGCGAGCCGGAGCGCTTCCGCCGCTTGCTGACCGAACAGGTTCGTGTCCGCGACCTGCTTGCGCCGGCTTGACCGCGGCGAGTTACGAGCCGAGGAAAGCACCTCGCGCTCGCGGGGCGTCAGCGATCCGACGGGCACGCTCGATCGCGAGGAACGAGGCTGGATCCCCATATAGAAAACCCCCGCGTGTGCGGGGGTTTTCCGTAGCAGGCCTGTAAGCCGGATTCTGTCGAGGGTGACCATCCTTCTGTGCAGCTGACCCGGCTCCTCGGCGGGCCGCCTGATCGCGGAGCCTGTTCGCCTTGCACCGAACGGGGTTTGGCTAGCCGCCGTGTCGCCACGACGCTGGTGGGCTCTTACCCCACCTTTTCACCCTTACCTTCGACGTCTCGCGAGATCCGTCGCCGGCGGTCTCCTTTCTGTGCCACTTTCCGTCGGCTTTCGCCGCCTGGGTCGCCCCAGCGTCCTGCCCTGTGGTGTCCGGACTTTCCTCGAGCGCCTCGCGGCGCCCGCGGTCACCCGGCCTGCATACTCGATTGTAGCCGCGATTCGACGTCTTCCTGGATCGCTGCGCCACACTCGGGGCAAGCGATCGCGCCCAGCCGATGCTGGACGAACTCGCCGCAGACCAGGCATTCAAGGCTCGCGCCGCGAAGCAGCGCGAGCACCTCCTGGTCAAGCGTTCGGATCAGCGGCGTCGGGCTCACAGCGTGCGAAAGACCCCAGTCACCTTGCCGAGGATTTGGACGTTGGCCGCGTAGATCGGCTCCATCGTCGAGTTCTCCGGCTGCAAGCGGATCCGTCCGTCTTCGCGGAAGAACCGCTTGACGGTCGCTTCCTCGGCGGTCTCGTCCTCGCCCGCCAGCGCGACGACGATGTCGGCGTTCTCCGCGCTCTGCTGCCGCTTGACGACGACGATGTCGCCGTCGAGGATTCCCGCGTCGATCATCGATTCGCCCTTGACGCGCAGCAGGAAGTCCGCCCCGCCGCGCTCGAGCATCTCCGGCACGACGACGTAGTCCTCGACGTTGTCCTCGGCAAGCAGCGGCCCGCCGGCTGCGATCTCACCGACGAGGGGCAGGCCTCGGCGGGGCTCCTCCCACTTCGGCGTCTCGCGCCGGCCTCGGCCGGGAAGCTCGAGTGCCCGCGGCTTGGTCGGGTCGCGCTTCAGCAGGCCGAGCCGCTCGAGGTTCGCAAGATGAGCGTGAACCGTCGAAGGAGACGCGAGCCCAACCGCGTCCCCGATCTCCCGCACAGTCGGCGGGTAGCCGTGCCGGTCGACGTAGTCGACCAGGAAGTCCCAGATCTCCTGCTGCCGTCCGGTGAGCACTGCGCCTCCTTCGTGGATTGCGAACGTATGTTCGCCAAAGAAGGTAGCGCTCCTCCCGGATGACGTCAACAGCATGTGGGAGAACGCCCCCACCTTGGTCCAGACGTCCGAACCCACGGATTTATGAACAAGGCAGTGATGCGCTGCGAGGGCATCGCTTGCGATGCCCTCTTAAGAGGCCGTGCCGACCAGTGCGGCACGGCCGCTAAACCCCGCAGAGGGAGACGGCAGTTCGCGAATAGAAATAAAGAGTGCGCTGGAGAGGA
>Ga0209474_10003527_pt1 | contig 13700 bp, 9 predicted proteins | sample GraSoiAngelo_145_FD_185902 | JGI IMG/M metagenome (GOLD analysis project Ga0209474, IMG submission 185902) | Grasslands soil microbial communities from the Angelo Coastal Reserve, California, USA - 14_1009_05_20cm (SPAdes) (version 2) | ecosystem: Environmental > Terrestrial > Soil > Grasslands ...
TCGAAATCGGCGCGTCGCAATAGGTCAAGCAGGGATGATCGAGCCAGATGAAGCGCGGGAGAGGTGTCAGAAGGTCCTCGGAAATGTGGCGCATGGCCGTCATCCACTGCACGGCCTCGGCGGAACAGACGGTATCACGCTTGGGATGTTCATCGCCGACACGTATACGACGTGGGTCAATGCTACCCGTTCGCGCACCGCGGCCGACACGCTCCAGAAGCTGTATCGGCACTTCAGAACCTGGTACCCGGAACCGCTCACCGCCATTACGGTTGAACGCGTTGAGGCGTGGAAGGCGCGGCGTCTAAATGAGGGCCGCAGTCCCTCAACTGTCTTGCGCGATCTCTTCACGCTCTCGAGCGTACTCAGACGCGCAGTGAAAGCGGGCGAGCTGACCGAAAATCCTGTGCGGCGCGTCGATAAGCCGCGCGTTGATCGCAGAGGCAAGGTGCGCTTTCTGGATCAGGCCGAAGAATCGCGGTTGCAGAATGCCCTGATGGAGCGCGATTTTGAAATGCAGAATCGTCGTACATGTGGCAATAACCGGCGGCAAACACGGCACGAGCCGGTGCTGCCTCCGCTCACGCACTTTGGCGATCACCTGACGCCGGCCGTACTGCTCTCTATGAATACGGGTTCCGTGGACTTCAACCGCCGGCTTCTCACCGTCGAGGGCCGGAATGCCAAGAATCGCCAGACGCGGCATGTGCCGCTCAATGACGAAGCCGTGAGCGTGCTGCGGCGCTGGCGCGAGCAGTCCGGAACCGGAGCGCGTGTCTTTGATGTCGCCACCGGATTTCAGACGGCGTGGGAAAAAGTCCTCAAGCGAGCCAGGATCACCAACTTCCGCTGGCACGACCTGCGCCATCACTTTGCTTCACGCTTGGTGCAGCACGGCGTTCCTCTGAACACGGTGCGCGACCTTCTGGGTCACAGCTCCGTCGGCATGTCCCTGCGCTATGCACACCTTGCGCCCGATCAGCGACGCGAAGCCGTCGCAAAACTTAACGAAAAGCCAGTTCTTGCACTCAGCATGCGCTTGAAGTGGGAAGGCGTTTCGGCAGCTGGCTGTTACTCGACTACTAAGATGGCCTCAAGACCTCAGGAGCATTTTGGTTTGCGCTTATAAGCACAGTCGAAAACGCCTGGATTTCCCGATCAAAATCGGCAGGGGGTCGACTTTCTGCGCTTACCATGCGCTTACGGCGAACATGCAGATTTGGCGTCCGTCGGTATTCTATTGGTGGAAAGGGAGGGACTCGAACCCACGACCCCGGCATTATGAGCGGGCCGAAGGATCGGGCTCTCGCCGCTTAGTGTTAGGTGCCTGATTGTAGGCACATCTTTTTACTGCGGATCTGCTGGACGGGACGGCGTAGCAGCCACTTGGGCACCAAAGAGCACGGGTGGGTACAGGAGAATCACGCGAAATTCACGCGCGCTCGCGCGCTCGTGCAGCCCGGGCGGGCCCGCCGCCAGAGTTGGTCAGAACGGCTCGAGACCGTCCACGGAGCGAACGGTCGAGGGTTCGATCCCCGTGTCCGTGTCCATGGGCACCTCGGGAGACTTGGCCACCCGGATCGAAACAATCCCGCTGGGATAAAGGATGACGTCAGTCCCGCCCGAGCCCGACATCGTGGGCAGGTAGCAGTGCTTGTGACTTGCGCTGCCGGTGTAGGGCGTAAAGTGGAAGCCCATCCTGTAGAGGCTCTCACCGGCACTCGGCTTTAAAGGTCGCGGCCGGTTGACCGAGGCATCCCCGCTTTTCATCAACGCGCCGCGGGCAGCCAGCAGATCCTCAGTAAGTTGGCGATGGAGAATCTGCCGCCCGCCCCACGAGCCCCGGCTCTGGTACAGCAAAGCGATCTTCGCCAGGTCATCCAGCTTCGGATAGTAGCCGGCGTTGAACCAGACGAACCCGCGGAGGCCATCCTTCTCGCGGGTTCTGATCGCCGGGGTTTGCATGATGCCGATCGGCTCGAACACCTCGCGGCGGAGCATATCCCATACATCTGCAGTCGGTCCGCGAGTGCGCTTCAGAAATGCATCGATGGCGACGCCCAACAAGTAAAAGTCCTGGTCGCGGTAGCGCACGACGGTGCCGGGTTCCCAGGGATAAGGGCTGAGCGTCCGTGCCATCTGTCGGATCTTGTCGTCGTGGGAGGGCGCGGTATACCAGGCGTCATAGTCGCCCGCGAGATGGCCATCCTCGACGTCGTTCGGGCACGTGTTCAATGTGCCGACACCGCCGAACCCGCTCGCCATATCGGCAGCATCGATGAATTGGATGCGGCGATACTTCGGATCCAGGCCCTCGACGTAGTCGCCGATCTTCAGGTTCAGAATGCCCGGCCCATAGCTCTCCGCGAGACGCAGCAAGGCAAGCGGTGCACCAATGCTTTTCATCACCGAGCGAACCCCGAATCGCATCTCAAGCGGATACGGATAGTCGCCGCATGGGGTCGACGCGCATCGGTAGTAGAGAATTTCATCGCGCACCAGAGCCAGCGCGACGATCCACTGCGGCGCGATTGGCCCGGCGAATCCGTCAAGCGTGCCGGGCGGAGCCTGCTCCATGGCAGGGCCGTCAGCCGCTGCGCGATCTCCGCTTTCACCTGAGCGCCATGCGTCTCCGTGTCGGCTGCGAGGGAAACGAGCTCCACAGGAGCCGATCCCCACGCAAGGAAGGGCTGCTTGAGCAGGTACGGCGCAGTCTGCTGGACGAACTGAAAGCGCATTGAGCTCACCGCGTCCTGCCTGTAGAGGAACATCGCGAGTCCCTGGTGCGCCTCATTGTCGGTATCGTTGACGAGCGTCAAGGGGAGCGCGGCACGCGACCAGCCCCCGTCCGCTCGCTCCTGCCACACGCGCCCGAGCTCGGGTATGACGCACCAGTAGCTCGGCGTCGCATGGCCTGGGGACTCGCGCACGATCCTCCCGCGGGCCACAGGGACCAGGAGGTCACCCAGGGTAAAGAGCGCCAGCGTGATCCCCGGAAAGATACGTGCGTCACGGCCGTCGAGCACTGGGCGAACGAGCTCCGGCGAGGTGTGCATCCGCACCTGGGCAGTACGGAGGGTGCCGCAGAATGCGGGTGCGACATCGGCGCCTTCGGGTGGATAGAAGGACTCGTTAGGGCCGAGTAGTTCGGACGGGTGAACCGCCATCAACTCGTGTCCCGTGCCTGATCGAGCAGCTCGAGTCTCAGTCCCTTGGTCTCCGGGGCCCACCGTTGGCAGATCAGCGCACCAACCGCCAGCGCGGCGACGCACGCTCCAAGTGCAGTCCGGATTCCATAAGCGGCCACGATGATCGGCAACAGGAACGTGCTGATCGCGGACCCGATGCGGCTGACAGCACTCGCGAGGCCGATGCCGGAAGCGCGCAGATCCGTGGGAAACAGCTCGGGGAGATACACGTAGACCAGAATTGAAGAAGCCGACAGGACGCCCGCGAATATGGCGAATAGCCCCGTGATTGCAGCCGCCGGCACGTCTGTCCACACGGTAAGCACCAGCATGGCGATCGTCGTGATGGTAAAGCTGCCGATCAGGAACTGCCGGCGTGAGAGGTGCTCCACCACCAGCACCCCCGCGATGGCTCCCCCGAACAGCGCGACGTTGTAGATGAGGCCGCCCGCATAAGCGCTCGTGAGGCTCAGGGCCGCCATCACCTGCGCTATGAAGGTTCCGACAGCAAAATAGGGAATGACCATGCACGCAAAGAACGCGCACGCCAGAAGCGTGCGCCCGCGCCAGGCCGGAGCGAGGAGTTGCTTCCATCGGCTGCCGTGCGCGCCGGCGGCAACGGTTCCGACGGGGGGCATGACATCGGGACCGAACTGGTCGCGGACAATGCGCGCAGCGGCCTCGCCATAGCCGTGATTAGTGAGCCACAGAGGCGACTCGGGGATGCTGAGTCTGAAGGGGAGCACCGCGAGGCAGGGGACCGCGCTCGAGAGCAGCATCCACCGCCACGATTGCTCAGAGACCGCATCGAGGGCGAAGGCGGCGAAGTAAGCGCAGGCATACCCGCCTGCCCAGAAAATCGCCAGTGATCCCAGAATCCTGTCGCGCACGTGCCGCGGCAGGAACTCGATCAGCACCGCCTTGTTCACGGCGTAGTCGGTTCCCAGCACGAATCCGATCGCCACGCGAAGCGCGAGGAGCTCACCCTTCGACTGAACCACGAACTGCAGCAATGACAGGAGCCCGAGAACGCCCATGTTGTATGCGAATATCGGTCGCCGTCCGAAGCGGTCGGCCACCGGCCCCGTCAGGAGCGCTCCAGCGAAAAGACCGGCAAGCGAGGCACCCGCCAGCAACCCGATCCACAGGGGAGTCAACCCCAACTGGGTGGTCGCGCGACTCAAGGAGATGCCGATGATTCCGAGACCGAACGCGTCGCTGAACTCGCTCCCGGAGCTCGCGATGGCGATGCGCAGGTGAAACAGGCGAAAGGGCGCGTCCTCATAGTCGGCCGCCGCAGCCACGGGCGCTGAGGCGCCGGCCGTGCCAACCCGCCGCGCCGGGGCAGACATCATGGGGTCACTCACCCTTCGCAAGGAAGGTGATTATGGCGTCTGCAACCGCCTGCGGCTCCTCCCAGAAGAGATCGTGCCCGAGCGAGGGGAACGTCTTGACCTGAGCTCGCGCAATGCCCGCAACGAGCGCATCGTGACCGGGACCTGCCGCAAATGGATCCCGAGCGCCCCAGATGAGAAGCGTTGGCGCCCGTATCCGCGGGAGCATCGACTGGAAGTCGAAGCAGATCAGGCTCTGGTCCGCGATCGCGCGCCACACGCTCGCGGGGATTGCGGCAGCATCGCGTCGCTGGCGGCTCGAGAAGAACGCCGGGTTGATGCGGATGGACTCTTTCCACCAGTCCCGCATGAACGCCGAGTCGGGATCGATGGGGTCTTTCAGTTGCGCGAGAGCCGCCAGGTCGAGACCGCTTGGCTGAGCACCGGTGAGTGCGCAGCGACTGCCGCTCCCCGCAAGGGGCGCGCCTGTGGACGAGACCAGGACCAGGCGCCGCGTCGAGGCTGGCCAGACCTCGGCAAACGTCTGCGCGACGATGCTGCCGAGTGAGTGGCCGACAATATCGGCTGTCTTGATGTGCAGCGCGTCCAGCAGCAGCTTTATGTCATACGCGAAGTCGAAACGCGTGTAGCAACACTCCGGCTTGCTCGAGGCTCCGTGACCGCGCAGATCGATGATGATCAGACGAAACTTGCCCGCCAAGAGGGGCACGAGGGGTGCCCAGTCTCGAGCCGAGTCGGTATATCCATGGATAAGCACCAGGGGCGAAGCCTCGCGGGTGCCAGCGTCCATGTACGCCAGCGTTTCGCCGTCGGGCAGAACCGCCGAAGTCTTCTGCGCGTCGAATCGGTCGAGCTCTCCGGGCGTCACGGCAGTATCGGCCCGCACCGCTACGGCCGACATGAAAACGAGGGCCGGCAGTTCGCGCCAGAGGCTGCGGTGCAGACCACGCGGCGCGGTTGCAGTGCTCATCGTTCACGAACCCTTCCGGCGCCTACACGGGCCGGCGCTACTTACTCTCGCCGAACCGGTAGCTGAACCGAAGCCCCACGGTGCGCGGACGATTGATAGTCACCGCCTTGAGCGAAATGTACTCGGAGAACAATTGCGCCCGCTCGTTGGTCAGATTCGACCCGTAAAGCTGAAGAGCCCAGGCACCCTTGGCAAGACCGGCAGATGCGTCGTAGGTGGTGAACGCGGCATCGTAAAAGACCTCCGACGCACCCTGGTAGGTCTTACTCAGCTGATCTGTCGAGGCATAGGAGCCTCCCTGGCGGGTCGCCGCCACCTGCCAGAACGCCTGGTAGTCTCGCAGCGGCAGCTCGTAGCGGATGCGGATGCTACCCTCGAACGGCGGGCAGTCCGCGAGCGGCGAGCCGAGGGCCCCGAAGGGGTTGACGATATTGATCGGTTGGCCGGTCGTGGGATTCACGAGATTCAATGTCTTCACGACTTCACTGCTGTTCCACGCCGCCGACGCCCAGACGATCAGATGCTCCATCGGGCGAGCGACGAGCGACGTCTCCAGACCCTTGACCCGATAGCCGGGCCCGTTGGTGGTAAAGATCAGGTTACCGGTCACCCCCGGATCAAATACCGTGATCTGCACTTCCTTCCAGTCTTCTCGGTAGACCGCACCATTCCACTGCAGGCGTCGTCCCAGCCATTGCGTCTTCCAGCCCAGCTCGTTGTTGATCAGAGTGTCGGGTCCGTAAGCGAGCGGCGGCACGAACAGCCCGTAGATGGGCGAGCTCGGTTTGATGATCGACTGGGCACGGTTGAACCCGCCCGGCCGGAAACCCTGCGACCAGGTGTAGTACACCAGCGCGTCCGGGGCGACGTGCCACGTGAGGTTGCCACGGCTCTTGAAGCCCTTATAGGTGGTCTGCAGGTGCTTCGCATCGAGGTTGTTCAGGTTGCTGAGCACGCCAGTCGCGGGAGTGCTGATGCAGGGATTCGGCGGCACGTATCCGTCGTACGGTCCATAGATCTCGCAGCCGAAACTGCCGACGTTGGAGCCCTTCTCGAAGTCGTCGATGTGGTAGTAGCGGGTCCCGGCTGTCAGCGTCAGCGTGCGGGGGATCAGATCGAGATCCACCGAACCGAAAGCCGCTTTCTGCTTGTAGCCGCGTGTAATGTCGTCGAAAAACATGTCCCCGGAGGGCCGGACGTCAGGGTTGTTCGACGTGACGGGCAGGAGTGACGGAGAAGGCGTGTAAGGATCGATAGTGGGCGGCCCTACCGGGGAAAAGTTCGGGCTCGTACCGTAGCTCCAGTCCGTCTGCTCGTGAATGGTGTAGTTCTCCCAGAACAAGCCACCGATCGCACGCACTCGCCAGTCATCAGGCGTGCTCAGGCGCAACTCGTGGCTCTGATGCGTGGCCCTCTCCTGGTCCTTGATATAGCCGCTCGGGGAATAGCAGAATCCCGGTGAATTCGGCGTCGGTTTCCCGTTCACAAACGGGTATCCCGGGTAGTTGCACTGGTAGTAGCCGGCATAGAAACCGCGTGAGTAGTCCGTCGTATCCTTTTCCTCATCGACGTTGCGCTGCAGATAACCGCCGGAATAAACCAGTTTGAGCGCGCCGATGCGCCCGTTGAGAGTGAGCTGCGTATCCTCGAACCGGTCGTGGTTGTACGTGGGGTTGTAGAGCGCAACGGATAAAGGAGGCAGAGGGTTCCCCGCGCTGTCGTATTCCTCTTCCCAGAACACGCCGTCATTGTCCGTGCTCTGGTAGGCCTGCATTAGCCACGCGCTCCAGGCATCGTTGATGTGATAGAGCGCCGACAGACGATAGCCCTTGTAGTTGAGCGAGTTGAAGGCATTACCTGCCACGGCGTTGTTGTTGATCGGACCGCTGTTGGGCGGTACTGCGCCGCCGAAGTAACGGACGACCTTGTCTCCCGATAACCGGGCGAAGGTCGCCGGGATATTGTTGATGTAGCCGCCGCGGTTGTCGTTGTACGCCACAGCACGGACTGCCAGCGTGTCCGGAATCACCGGCAGGTTCAGCATTGCGTCGACGTTGTTGCTCGGATCTCCGTGAGCGGTGTGCGCGTAGCCCGCGTCGACGCTCGCCTCAGTCACGTTGAGCTTCGGCTTGTTGGTGATGTAGCGCACGATGCCGGCCTGTGCCCCGGCGCCAAACAACGTGCCCTGCGGGCCTTCGAGGATCTCGATGCGCTCGAGGTCCGCGACATAGATATCGAGGTTGCGCCCGGGGAGCTGTCCCGACTGCTCGTCGAGATAGAGCGCCACGTTCGGGAAGCTGCCGACGACGCCGGCTGCCTGCGTACCGGTGTTGGTGGTCGCGAGGCCCCGCATGATGACGTTGTCCTGCCCGGGACCGCTGCCGGTGATGTTCACATTCGGCAGGAACTTGAGCGAATCCTCAAACGTGGTGACATTCAGCTGCGCAAGAGTGTCACCGGTCAGCGCCTGGATGGTGATCGGCACATCCTGGACGCTTTCCGTTCGTCGTTGGGCCGTGACAATGACCTCTTCGATTCCGCCACTGGAGGCGCCGGATTGCTCGGCAGAACCCGCCGCGGCGGCGGCAGAAGCCGCGGCGCCGGCGTGTGCGCTCAAGATCGCCATGACGGCAGATGAGACTTTGTAATTGGCGTTCACGATTTCTTACTCCCCATTTGAAGTCTTGCGTTCTTCGCCAATGCGGATGTGCGCTATCGGGGTTTCACACCTCGCGGCTGAGCAGGGCTTCCTCGAAGGGGAACCGGGAGACCAGTTCGGCGCCGGTGGCCGTGATCAACACTTCCTCCTCGAGCTTGACACCTTCCGGGCTGCCCGCCTCGCCGATGTAGCTCTCGACGCTTACGATCATGCCCGGCTCGAGTACCCCTTCACCGCCAAACGTCGCGTAGTCCTGCAGGTGGGCGATGAACGGGACCTCCCCGTGCATACCAACACCGTGCATCAGAGAGGTATAACGCCGCTCGACAAAACGCTCTGGAATCTTCCAGGCCCGCTCGGCGACTTCGAGGTATGTCAGTCCCGGCCTGATGATTCCGATGTTGTGTTGGATCTGCTCGTAGGCCAACTGGTACACTGACTTTTGGTACGGGCTGGGTCGCCCGGGACCGCAGTGGAATGCACGCGAGAAGTCGGAGTAGTAACCGAAGCAGCCGATGACATCCGTGTCGAGCACCACCAGCTCCCCGGGTCGTACTCGCCGACCGCTGGCTTCGTTGAACCATGGGTTGGTGCGTGGCCCGGAGCTTAGGAGACGCGTCTCGATGAACTCACCACCCTGACGGAGAACCTCGCTGTACATCAGGGCAAAGAGTTCCTGCTCGGACACACCTGGTCTTATGGCCTCGCGCACGGCCCCCACCGCGAATTCGGAGGCGGCCATACTGAGCTTGAGACACGCGATTTCCTCGTCGGTCTTGATCCGGCGGACGTACAGAATCTCCTGCTGGCAGTCGGTAACGGTGCAGCCTTCCCGCTCCAGAGCCAAGGCGAGCAAATGCCCACAGCGATCCAGTCCCAGCTTCCTCGATCCGCGGCCATGCTGCCGAACGAGATCAGCGATCTCGAGGGCGAACAACCGAGCCGTCTCAACATCCCTTCCGCCGACCGAGGACCACACGATTCTCGACTGACGGGCTTCCTGGACCGTTTCGAGACTCGTGGATACGTGCGCGCTCTGCGGGTATTCGAAGAGAACGATAGGTCCCTCTGTCGGAACGAAGAAGTAGCGCGTCGAGTTGCGCAGGAAGTACCCGAACATGTTTCTCGATCCCGTCGCGTAACGCTGATTGAAAGGATCGAGCAGCAAGACTGCGGCGTAGTCCTTTTCACGCATCATCGCGCGAAGCCGCGCAAGTCGACCGGCGCGCAGTTTCAGGGTGTCAACGCTCGCCGGCTCGGTGTCCGTAACCCACAGCCCTGGACCTGATTCGCCGCCGGCGTGGACACTCGCCGCGACAAGAGCGGGCCTCTGTGCGCCAGGAGGTGCCCCGCCAGCTCTGGGCCCCGTCGCGGGATCCGTGCCGGCTGCCGCATTTTTTGGGGTTCTGTTGGCCATCGGGGTCGGCAGCGCGTTTTCAAGCAATTCTCATGCAGGGTTTTTGTTCAGACAATTCAATTGTTTGCAAACTCAGTTTGCAAAAATGCAAAGCCTGCTGTGGACTCACTCAAAATCCCTGCTGAGGTGGGGCAATGCATTCCAAGAGGATCGATTGGAACGACCTGCGCCACGTCCTGGCGCTCGCTCAGCATCAGACCATGGGGGCCGCAGCGCAGGCTCTGAGAGTGCACCAGACCACGCTCAGCCGGCGGATCACTGCGCTGGAGGATCAGCTCAAGATTCGGCTGTTCGATCGCATCGACGGTCGTTTTGCGCCCACGAGTCGCGGGATGGTCGTCGTGCGTCGCGCGCAGGAGATGGAGTCCGCGAGTCTCGCGCTCAACGATGACCTCACGCACGATCCAGACAGTGGACGGGCCGTGGTTCGTCTCTCCGTAATCCAGACGTTCGTGACAGGCTTCCTCGCGCGCCACCTCGCCGCATTTCCCGGCGCGCACCCGGACATACAGCTGGAGCTGATTTGCGAGAACCGCGATTCAGTTCTCGAACACCATGAAGCCGACGTCGCGATCCGCTATGTGCGGCCAGCACACGGCCAGTCCACGGTACGCAAGGTTGGCGAGCTCGGATCCGCAGCTTACGTGCACAAGTCCCTGTTGCGGGGAGGTCTCGATTGGCGCCGCGACGTGCCTTGGATCGGTTTTGCACAGGTCGCGGACCGATGGCCGGAGTTCCGCTGGATTGAGCAGAATGTGCCCCCTGAACACGTTGCCCTGACCGTGAACGGCGGCCCCGCTTACACGGAGCTCGTCGCTCGCGGCTATGGCGCAGGTCTTCTGACGTGTATTGAAGGAGCTGCCCGTCCGGATCTGGAACGCGTCAGCGGAGCAAACCCCCTGATCGTGCGCGAGATCTGGCTGCTGGTGCTGCCAGAGCTGCGGCGTAATGCGACGGTGCGCAAGGTGTTGGACTGGCTCATCCGTGTAACGAAGGGGGATCTCAGTGCATTGCTCGGATCGACGGCCAAAGGGGAACACTCCGGGGCGCTCGAACCGTGAGCGCGTCGGCGAGCGAGTGGGCGTCGACACCGCCCGGTAAGAGCTGCTCAAGGCGGCTGTGCGTCCCGCGCATCCGCTGCGCCGCTTCATCGAGCAGTCACTGCGGCTTCTCCGCTTCTCCAGGGTTTCGCAGAGCCCACGAGCGCAGCGAGAAAGGCTTGGAAGGGGCAGAAACGGCGTGATTCTTACCTCCCCTGATGTGACTGGTGGCCAGGGACAGAGTCGAACTACCGACACGTCCGAGTAGCCGCCATCCCCGGCGTTGGCGTACTGACGGCCACCGCGGCGGTGGCCGCAATGGGCGATCCGCGCAGCTTCAAGTCCGCCCCCCCCCGTAGCGCACATGTCGGCCTCGCGGTTCCGCGGCTCCCGCGGACGTGCTGCGGTTGACTGGGCATCTCCGCGTAAAGCAGGCGGCTCGCTTCCTGTGTCGACGTTCTTTTGACCAATCCTGTACGCGATCATCGGGGATTGCCGGCCCGCTCTGGTGCTTAATGAGCACCGCGCGACTCGTCTTTGTCATCTGTTCAAGCGGTCGGAAGCGGCTCTATCCTCGATCGGAAATCCCCGGGGTCCTATCCTCATCGAGGGACACACTGAGCAATGAAATCACCCCGCGCGCTTCTCTTCGGATCTGCCTTGGTGCTAGTCGGGCTTGCCCAACCCGGGTTCACAATAGGGGCAGAACCTGGTCTCGAGGAAGTCGTCGTCACCGCGCAAAAGCGTGAGGAGCGCCTGGTGGATGTGCCGATGAGCATCACGGCGATCAGCGGCACCGACCTCGCGGAGCTCGGAGTAAGGTCCATTCAGGACCTGTCGTTCGCCGTGCCTGGAGTCGCTACCCGCGAGGACGGCCCCGGCTCCTATACCATCTTCATGCGGGGTCTGAGTAATCAGTATGGCAACGGCGCCTTGGTCGGGGTGTACCTGGATGAAGCGCCGCTGTCGCTCACGGGGTTCGACCAGATGGATGCGCGTCCCTTCGACCTCGACCGGGTCGAAGTACTCAAGGGGCCACAGGGCACCCTGTACGGCCAGGGTGCGGTGGCGGGGGCTGTCCGCTACATCACCAAAGACCCAGTATTGAACGCATACCAGGGGAGTATCGAGGCATCGGCGGCAATGGTGCAGGACGGCTCCGGAAAGCGCATCGAGACCGGCATGGTCAATCTGCCCTTGGCCGCCAATGTCTTCGGAGTTCGGCTGGCGGCAACCAAGGAAGATGGCGGCGGCTGGCAGAACCAGCCGCAGGCCCATATCTTGAACGGCAATGGCCAGGATCTGCTCAATGCGCGTCTCAAGGCCTTGTGGAAGCCCGCCGATGCGCTTGCCCTCAAGGCGATGTTCGTGGTCTTCCGCGACGAAACCAAGCTGGGGCTGGGCTACGAGAACCCGGATCGCACCGTTCCGGTAGCCATCGACCCAGCGAGGGTCCTCATACCGAAAAAGTTCGACTACAACCTGTATAACCTCGATGGCACGTACGATTTCGGGCGCGCCGAGCTGCTGAGCTCCACCAGCTATATTCATCACACGCATCACTACCCGTTCTCCTACTTCGGAGGTCTGCAGACCATCTACGCGGGCGCGCTCCAGGGCACCGACGCACGCTACGTGGACGCAAAACAGTTCTCGGAGGAGGTTCGCCTCACTTCGCGCGGTAGCGAAGCGCTCAAGTGGACGGTCGGCGGTTTCTATCGCAATCTTCTGAATGACTTCTTCGCGCTTTACGACACGCTGTACGCGGGTACTCTCTATCCGAACTCGACGTACATCGCCGACGATACCTACAACCAGCTGTCGTTGTTCGCGGACGCCTCATACCAGTTGACACCGCGGCTGGCACTCGGCGCAGGCACGCGATATTTCAGGGACAATCAGACAACTTTCGACGGCACGACGAAGCAGAGCGGCCGCTTCCACTCGATTGATCCGCGCGCTTACGGCACATACAAGCTCAGCGACAACGTCAACGTGTACGCGAGCGTGGCCAAAGGCTTCCGTAGCGGCGGCTTCAATCTGGCCGGACAGCCGCCATATGAACCGGAGTCGCTCATCACCTACGAACTCGGCACGAAGGGGCTTTCGGCCGACGGTGTGTGGCGCTTCGAGCTCTCTGGGTACTACAGCAATTATCGCGACATGCTGCGTCGAGGCCTCGTGCTCGTTTCCATAGGTGGTACCCCCACCTTAACCTCGCTGACGAGCAATCTCGGCACGGTTCACATCAAGGGCGCCGAAGGTGGCCTCACCTGGCGTGCCACCAAGCAGCTCACCTTGAACGCCACCGCGTCGCGGATCAGCAGCGAGATCGTGCGCGTCAACGCCACGTCCGCCACCGATCTCGCGGGAGATCCGGTCGATTACGTGCCCAAATTCGCCTTCACCGCGGGAGCCAATTACGCGTTCCACTGGACGCCTGCACTGCCCGGCTACGTACGCCTCGACTACATGTACCGTGACAAGGTCGATTACGTCGATCGTACGGCCTTCCCGGCGGCCAACGTCCCCCAGACGTCGGACTCGATTGGACTGCTGGATGGACGCATCGGGGTCGCGCGCGGGCCGGCGTCGTTCGAGCTGTTCGGCACCAATCTCACCAATGAAAACAGGTGGGTCGACCCGTACCACGCATGGGGCAACGCCAACCGCACCGCTCCGCGAATGATCGGCGCAAGCGTGCAATACGATTTCCGTTGAGATACCACTTGCTCCTCGCGGCCGTGGCGGATTCGAGGCACCAGCCGGTTCGTCATGGCAGGAATCAACTGCGTCCTGCGTCCCGATCTCCAAACTTCAACGGCTAACGTACCGCCCTCTGCCGATGGAATAGAAGCCATTTTTCGGGACTCATCATAGATCACTGCGTCGGGTTCACCGCCGATGGTCAGGCTTTCCACTCCCTTCCAGTCCCCCCCTCGAGCACTTTGGCCACGCTCGCCTCCCGGCAACACGAGACTCGCTCGACCCTCTGATCCGGGAATAATCCACTGGTCCAAGGTCCAAAACGCCGGTGTCGACGTCCAGGCGGAACGCACGCTTACCACGAC
>Ga0209474_10003529_pt1 | contig 13696 bp, 15 predicted proteins | sample GraSoiAngelo_145_FD_185902 | JGI IMG/M metagenome (GOLD analysis project Ga0209474, IMG submission 185902) | Grasslands soil microbial communities from the Angelo Coastal Reserve, California, USA - 14_1009_05_20cm (SPAdes) (version 2) | ecosystem: Environmental > Terrestrial > Soil > Grasslands...
TCAATGGATGCTGTAATTCCATCAGCTTCTTTGGCGAGCACACCGTCGTACGGCAAATCGTCGGTCACATAGATCCGATAGATCTCGCGTGTACCCTGTTTGTCCGGTCGATTGACCTTGATTTTCCGATCGATGCGGCCCGGACGAAGAATTGCCGGATCGATCAAATCGGCGCGATTAGAAGCCAGGATAATTACCACATCGTTGAGCGAATCGATGCCATCCATCTCCGAGCAAAACATCGGCACGAGCGTGGAAAGAATGTTCGAGTAACGCGATGCCCGGCGCGTGCCCAGGATCGATTCGGCCTCGTCGATAAACAGAAACGGCATGTAGCCTTCGCTTTTTTTCTCGCGAGCGGTGGCAAAAATTTCGCGCACCATTCGCTCCGATTCGCCCACCCACATGTTTAGAATTTCGGGACCTTTGACGTGCATGAAATATTCCCGCATCTCGGTGCCGGCTTTTTCCCGAAGCTGCCTGGTCAGATTGTAGGCGGTCGCCTTGCCAATGAGCGTCTTGCCGCAACCCGGCGGACCGTAGAGCAGAAAACCTTTCGGCGTGGCGTGCTGAAATTTTTGGAAAAGGTCAGCATGCAACAGCGGCAGCTCGATCGCGTCTTTGATGGCTTCGAGCGCCGTCTCCTGGCCACCGACCTTTTCCCACGGCAGCTCCGGTACAGTGTCGAGATAATGCTCGTGGGATTTTGTACTGGAGAGCATCTCCAACGCCATGCGGTAATTCGAATCAACGCGGACTTCGTCGCCCGATTTTAATGTAGAGTGAGTTAGATCGGCGGAACGTTGTAACACCATCGATTGCAATCCGTGCTCAGAGCCGACGCGCAATCGGTCCTTGCCGAGAACTTCGGTAATTTTTGTTACCGGGCCGGCTGTCTCAAAACCGAGATCGCCAACAATCACGAAAGCTTCATTAACGAGCACGCGCGTCCCTTTTTTCAATTTCGCAAGCGAAATGCGTGGATCGACGTTGCAATAATAATCGGCGCCTCCCACCACGATGTGCGCCGTGTCCTTCGACGTGGCCCCAAGAAACGTGCCGATCCGGTTCGCGGGTGAGGTAACTTTCTTGATCACCTCCTCGAGTTTCTCAATCATCCTGCGCGCTTCGACCATTGTCTCCTGTTGATCGAAAATCTGCGGCCGCAGATCCGACAAGTCGCGTCGAACGGGATCGCCCGGAGGCAACGATGCGATCACTCGATCGAATGAATCGAGGAGATTGTGCGGAGTGGAGTCCCCTTCCCCGCCCTGAAGTCCCTCACTGCGCTCGTCGCTCATTATGGTTTGGGTCAATCCGCCGAACCGACCGGCACTATAGCCTTATCACGCGCATTCGCAATCTTTCACTCACGAACCTTTTCGGAGTTCACTCGGAAAACCTTTCGGAGTTCGACGCCATCGTTATCCAAAATGTTCAACCATCGCCTGCGACGAAAGTTCCAAAACTCAAGTGCCAAGCACCAGACAAACCTCAGTTCGCAACCTGCAAAAAAAACGGTTGGCACAGCGAGCGCATTTTGGAGCTTGGAGTTTATTTGGCGATTGGAGTTTGGAACTTGGGATTTCCTCGCGAAACGCCTCCCGTTGGCAATGCCACACGCCCGCGACGAGTTGCGGTCAATGCCATCCCCGCTAACTTTCGCTTTCCTCGGGAGCCTTAGCTCAATTGGTTAGAGCGCCGCCCTGTCACGGCGGAGGTTGCGGGTTCGAGCCCCGTAGGCTCCGGATTATGTATTTAGATCAAGACACGTCCAAGCTCGGCGCGCCGCACGTTTGGAATGTTGATGAACGCCGGCGCCACGACTCTCAACGCGCGGGATACTGTCGATCAAACACTGATCGCGATGCAAGAAATGGACCGTTATTGCTCGGCGCATCCCAATAGCCCGGCGGCGACACGTCATCCACGACTCTCCATTCACGGTCGGACTTTCGTCGCGTTACTGGGTCCAAACATCGAGCAAGGCATTGCTGGATTTGGCGACACTGTCCAAGCTGCACTACGCGCATTCGACCTGCAATATTCGCGCTCTCTTACGCCGCCTGCTGATCGCGATTAGGATCGATAAGCCGCACAAGAACTCTCGCCGCGGGGCATTCGTCGAAAGCGATGGGAATATGCGTTAAGGTTTTGGCGTGAACTGCGCAAGATCGTAAATGCCTAGGCGCTTCTCAATCCCCGCCACTTTATCTACGACCTTTTCAAATCCGTCCTCGCCAAAGAGCTCGTCTTCCTTCTTCTCGAAATCTTCGCCCAGAGAATCAAATTCGTGCAGCGAAACGATTTTGCGAAATGCGGGGAAGAGGACGGTGTCTTCACGCGCTTCATGCGGGTTGTACATGTGAATGAATTGCTGGATGGAATTGATGAGCTGTGCTCGCTCGGAGTCGTTCTTTAGTGATTGCAAATTCGCCAACCGCAGCGTGATGTCCGTAACGCGTCGTCCGGCCTGATGCTGCATGCGAAGCACTTTCACCAGATCGACGAGTTGATTGGCTTTCTCAAAGCGCGGGAAAAGAAACTCTTCCTCAAGTTTTTCGTGGTAGTCTTCCACAAAGCTCCGAATGATTCGTGCGGCATCGGCCAACGCGTCCGGCGGCAAATCCCGTTTTGCATAGAGTCGGCCCAAGGCTTCGCCGTAAATCAGAAGCACGCGTTTCAATACGCCATGCTCGCGCATCAAATCTTCCGGCGGACCAACTGGGATTTCTCCCTCTTCTTTTTCTTTTTCCCCGGCGCCCGGCAGTCTCGCTCCCGCGAGGGCTGCGCCGCTGAAAATGATTCCGCTTCTGAGAAAAACTCTGCGATTAACAACGCGCTTCGCTTGACGTCGATCGTTCATGTCTAGATTCCCCTTTATCTAAATCGCAGAATCGAGTCTCACTTCGCTGGCGAGCGTATCAGACCAAGAAAGCGCGCGTCGAGTTCAGCGCCGCATGATGTGAATGGCAAGAATGCGGCTTTGATGGCGGGCGAGCAAATAATCGACAAAATCGCCGATGATTGAGTTCGGCTTGTTGCCGAGCTTTGTCACCACCCGGCAAATGAGGGTTTTGCTGCGCGCATGCCACTCCAGATTAATCGCTCCGGAAACATCTCCGGCGCTATGTATCTTCGCCCAACCATGCGGACGGCCGGGCTGTTTCGCCCAGATCTTGATAAAGCCAAATTTCCGCTCCAACTGTGGATCATTCATGATCTTGTGGCGCAACGATTCGCGTCCGGTCGCGATTACTTGAATAACCGTTTGCATTTCACACCTACGTTCAGCAGGAAATCAGTTCTTTTGCAATCCTTCTTTGGCGAAAGCGCAGCCACGACTAATCGTCAAGCAACGAGCGGTACATTACATAAACATCGACATATCCTTTTTCAGGGTGGTGAAATGCGCCGGGCAAAGTGCCGACGATTTTGAAACCGAGTTGCTCCCAAAGATGGATGGCCGGTGCGTTCGTAGAAACGACGAAATTAAATTGCATGGCGCGAAAACCCATTCCGCGCGCCTGATCCAAGCAATGCTCGGCCATTTCGCGGCCTACTCCGGAGCCCTGTGCATCCGGTGCAACCATGAAAGCGGCGTTGGCAAGGTGCGAGCCGCCCCCAGCTTGGTTGGGCCGCAAGATGTAAGTGCCAACAATGACTCGCTTTTTCATCTCTCCTGTAGGGGACGGCGTTGCCGTCCTAAGGAAGCTGTCAGCTTCCCCTATGGACTCCCGATCATCTTCCGCGACGAAAGTGAGCGTATCAGCTCGAAACCAATAAGCGAGCGCCTCTTCGCGGGACATTTGCGGGTCAAACGCGTAGGTATCGCCCGCCGCGATGATCTCGTGAAAAATATTCCAGGCCGCGTCGCGATCCGCATCAGTTGCCGCGCGGATTCTCATCGTAGACAATCGACTGTAAACGCAATCACAAGTGTCTGGAGTTCCGCGTTTACGCGGCCCGGGAGCGCGCGTGGTGCACCGCCTGAAGGCGGAACTCCAAACTTCGATTGAGAACTAACAAAGCGCGAGCCACGCAGACAGCGCGGCGAGTTTCTGTTCTGCGCGCCACGGCCCTTGCGTAGCTCGACGAAAGTTCTCTATCACACGCCGCACGTTTTCATTGGATTCTTTGAATTTCGTGGCGGCTTGGGCATATGCATCGCGCTCGACGAAAACCTCCGTGTGAATGCGGTATGCGTCCAAGGCTTCCTCGAGCACCGAGCGAAATAACTGACCTTCGAGCGCATGCGCTCGAATGTGCGGATTCGCAATCGACGCGGGATCAATTTGGCTTCCCACCACAAGAGCAGCGCGCGTGATCGGGTAACTGTTCCCTCGATAGCCAGCAAGAAGCGTCGCAATCGACTGTTGTGCAACGCCTCGCACCACACGCACGCGACGGTTTATTTTTGTGGTGTCCGTTTCGAGTCTTCCCATCATCGCGTGATAGGGCTGTCGCGTTTCAGGAAGCTGCGGATCGGATAGGTCTATCCGCCGGATATCGCAAACCTGGGGCGAACGCGCTGGGCCCATGAGCAGCACTGCCGCCGCCCAGCCAGATTTTACTCGAAAACCGAGCGCCGCATGTTGGGGCTTCATCGGGTTCTAAACGTCACAGGAACTGTCACTGCCCATCCCTGGCCAGGTGACGATCTCCATTGCTGAAGCGTGCTAATCGCAGATTGATCAAAGAGTTGGTTCCCCGTGGATTGAATGATCTGGATATTGGTTACGTTCCCTCTCGCATCGAAAGTCAAACGAAAGCGACCTGTTCCCGAAGCGCCGGGCAGAGAGGCCCTGGGAGGAAACGCCGGCGCAGGCGCATAGACTAGTCGCGGTTTCGGTGTTGTCCGTGGTGTACCGCTCGCGGTTGCCGGCCAGTTCGGCTGGGCGCCGGCTGCAACTCCAGACAACAACGAGGCCAATGCGGCGGAAGGACGCGCAATGGTTCTTTCGCCAGTTGACGTAACGACGCCAACTACTTCGCCGTCTCTGCTCACGACAGGAGATCCGGCTGAAGTTTGAGGAGTCGCTCCAGCAATTTCCAAACGTTCGGCGTCGCGTGAGGCAATCGTCATTTCACGAGCGCTACCTTCGCTTCCGGCCAATGCACTGCCGACTACCACCACGCCTGCTCCTTGGGATAAATTGGCGGTCTTGTTTAGCTCAAGAAACGCAACCTGCTTTACATCGGCGTGTAGAACTGCCACGTCCAATGCTTTCGAGGCCGAGAGAATCCCAGTGACATTGTAGATTCCGCCGTCTGCTGTCTTTGCGACAGCGTTGATTCCGCCTTCGATTGCGCGCTCCGTGGTGACGAATCTACCGTCTGCAGAAATGAAGAATCCGCTCTGCGTGCGCAGCAAATTTCCCTTTGGATCAAAGACGCTGACCCAAATCACCGAAGGCCGGACTCTTGTTTCCAGTCTCGCTAAATCGGACGAGGGGCTTTGATTGGCTTTTGCTTCAGGCGCCGAAGTGGTTGACGGCGCGCCAGTCGGCGCTTGCGCCGCAGTTGATACCGGCGACGTTGATCGTGACGGGGAATCGCCGACAACCTGACTCGTCGATTTTCGCCCGCATCCCACAGCCGCAAAGATAACCAGCCAAAGAGCGTATCGAAGCAGCGGCGGTCGGAGATTCATTTGCTTCCTTCGGATGTATTGTCGCGCCTTGGGTGACACTTGTTCCAAGCCACGAGATTCTATGTGTATTCGCGACTACTCCAGAAAATAGACGTCGGGCTTGTCGCTCACTCCCGCCTTTTGCATCGCCTGGCGCAGGTCATCCGAAGCGGCGAACGCTTTCGCCTTGTCAGGATCTTCCACTGAAAACAGCAGAATGACTTCATTCGGGTTCTCGGTGTTTCGCAAAAGATGAACCTCTTTCAGTCCGGCCTTCTGTCGTGCCGTAAGATGCTCGTTCTAGACGGGTTTCCAATTCGCGAAATCAGCAACTTTGTGGCGAACCAGCATGTGCATATCGATTGGTCTCCTTTCTATCGCTGTTTTATCGTCGCTATGAAAGGAGTCAATGACGTTTAAAGTACTGCACTGCCTTCTCGTGTTTCTTCGCTGCAGCCTTTGTCTTGAAGGTGCCGAGATTTCTTCGTTTACCCGTCTTCCGATTTTTCTTGCGGGAATACAGCCGATACTTGCCGGATTTCAGCTTCCTGATCATTGCCGATGAATGTTAGCTGAACGCAGGCGCCGACGTTAAATCTTCGCTTTGCCGGCTGGCATCGGCGCTTGCAGTGTCGGTAATCGCTGCCTGCTCGCCCGCAGCTTTGGCGGGCAGGATAAAGCGGAACTCCGATCCAATCATCGGCTGGCTGCGGACGCTTACGCTTCCGCCGTGAGCTTCGACGAAAGTCTTTACGATGGCCAGACCCAAACCCAACCCACCCTCATTTTCTGAGGCGCTTTCGAATTTTTCGAACACTTTATCGAGATGTTCTTTGGGAATGCCGGTGCCGGTGTCCTTTACCCAGCACTCGACAGTCGGGTCAGGGTTGGACTGGCAAGCGCCAATGGTCACTACTCCGTGGGAGGTGTGCTTTATGGCATTGCTAAGCAGGTTTTGAAAAACCCGCTTTAACAAACTGGCGTCCGCGTAGACGGCAAAATCGTGGGGCACTTCATTGACAAGACGGGTGCTGTTGCTCTGTGCCTTTGGACGCAAATCATAGATGAGGCCCTCCACCAGCGGCCAGAGGTCGAACTCGCGGTGTTCCACCTTAATGCCGTTTTCTGAGCGAAGATTAGTATTTTCCTCGATGATCTTCTCAACCAACGCCTGGAGTTGCTGCACGTTTCGATGCAAGGCCTTCAGCATCCATGCACTGTCAATATCTCCAGCGCTTCCAGCCCGGAAGGCGTCTTCCAGAACGTTTGCAGCCACAGCAATTGCATTTAATGGGGTGCGAAGATCGTGGGCCACGAAGGCGAGATATTCCTCTCGGCGCTTCTGTACTTCGAACGCTTGCTCAGCCGCATACGTCTTCACAGCCAAACCGATCGCTTGGTCAAGCACGCGATTCACGATGTGGAACGACTCTCCTCGCAAACTCAGACTATTGTTCTCGGCGAGATCGTGGATGCACCCTCGCAGAATGTTGTACTCCGCAACGACCTCTTCGATGTCATATCCTTCCCGGAAACGCTCGGAGCCGTGCACCGGCGAGCTGCCCTCAGCCAATGCCTTCCGGATCGTTTGCTCCGACCTTGATCGGAGCGCCTGGGCCAATTCCTCCAACAACCCGGGAATGTGATCGTTGAGCGTCGGTGTATCGAGATGCTGAGCCGAAGGCAATTGCCTGACTTGTTGCCGCCAGGCCAGGAGCAAGGCCTCTCGCTGGTTTATGATCAGCACAGCCAGTTCGTCCAGATTGTTCATAGCGCGATCCGCTCACCCGATGAGATGCATCCTTATCGAGATCCACACGCTCTCCGGCTGCAAATTAAACTGCCCACTAAACGAAAAGTTCCGCCAATGATTCCGCCAAGCCCTTAAGGGCGTGCAACCCGAGGAATACACCCCTTTTTGCCAATCTGTTTTCCTTTAGAAGTTTCTTGATGCTCCGTTTTCGGAGTAAATCCCCTGGCTACAATCGCAGGCAAGCCGCGGGTTCGTCTTATGAAACCAATCCGCCCGACTAATCCGCCGCCTTGACGCGAGCGTTGCCTTGAAACCAAAGCGCCAGCAGCGCGGCGAGAATTCCGACATTAGTCGCCAGATGAGCGGGAAAGCTCCAGTGTTGGCTGGCGTGACCGAAACAACCGCAGGTGATATCGAGTCCGCGAGCTTTCGCTGCGATAGTCGCGAGCGTGAAGACTACGATCAACACGGTTAAAATCGATAACGCGCCTCTATACAGAAATCGGAAGGCGAGTCCCAGGCCACACAAAATTTCCATCCACGGCAGATAAAACGCCAGCGCAACGCTCAGAGTCCACGGTAAGATCCTGTAATTATGGATGTCGTGGGCAAGTTGAATCGGGTCGAGGACTTTGAGCACGCCCGCATAGATGAAAATCGCGGCAACGATGAAATCGATAATTCGCCAAAGGATGTTTGATCTTCGCTGTTTGATGTTTGATGTGCCGTCCCCTGAAACTTCAGCGTTCATCGTTGGACGTTGGACGTTCGGCGTTTGGTTCATTTGTTCTTCTTTACCCACGCTTCCCAACCGCCTTCGAGCACGAACACGTCAGGAACTTGCGCTTCCTTGCGCAGTCGCTCCGTTACTTCGCGGGCGAGATCGCAACTTTGCGCACTGCAATAGACGACGACCTTTTTCCCCGGCGACCACGCCGCCAGAAATTGCGGCAGCAATTCATTCCACCGATCTTCGTTCAACGAAAGCGCGCCGGGAACATGATCGCGCGCGAACTCGTCATCCGGCCGGGCATCCACCCAAATGACATTCCCGCCCCATGAGCGCGCCTGATCGACGCTCACCATTTCCGAAGGCGGAATTGGCGATCGCCAGGAAACCTTGTCGCGAAAATAAATGGCCTGCCCTACGCCGGGAAGAAACGACAACGCTGCAACAACCAGCGCTTGGCGTGCCAGTGAAAATTTCAATGTGTTTGACCCGGGGCAGGCGGACGCGCCGGGGCGGGCGGAGCTTTCTGATCAGTCGGAGCGGCAGGAGCAGGCGGCTCACCAGTGATGCGCGCAGTGGCATAAAAGACCTTCGGTGAATCCTCTGGTTGAATGGTCAGAGTCGTACCGCCAAGGGTGTTCGTTTCCTTGGGTTGAACGTCGATTTTGAACTCGCCGTTACCCTCCTGCACTTTGGTTTGAAAATCGGGAGTCGACGATGTGACCTTGATATGCTTCACAGTAAATTCCTTGCCGACCTTGACCGTGATCGTCTTCGGGTCGGGCTTTTCACCTTGCTTCCAGAAAACAAATGTCGGGCTGATCTCCAGTTGCTGCGGGATGATTGTCCTGAGAGTGAGGACCTGCGACGGCTTGGTCGGATCGTCCGTTTCCACGGTCACGGTTTTTACCTGAGTACCGGTGCGATCGCCGATGTTAAATGTGGCCGTTACCTCGCCTTTTTCTCCAGGTTTCACTTCGTCCTTCTGAGTTTGTGCGGCCGTACAACCGCAAGATGCCTTAACAGACTTAAATTTTACAGGCGTCTTGCCGGTGTTCAGATAAGTGAAATGGCCTATGGCCTGTTTGTCGTCAGGCTTCGGATGCAGCTCGATTTCATTCTTATCAAACTTCAATTCGGCGCGTGCGCCAAAGCAAACGGTGATCGCCAGGATAAAAGCAAGGATGTGTGTTTTCATTTTTTAGAATAGAAGCGCGTAATATAATCATCAACTGCTTCTCGCCAAGTGCGAGGTGATATGCCGGTCAGCTGGGTATATTTGGCGGTCGAAAGCACGGTATAAACCGGGCGGTGCGCGACCCAGTTGGTCATGTCCTTCAATTTGCACGCCCCGACTGTCTTCGCCTTCAGGGAAATGCCGGCTTTATCACAACAATCCAGTGCCCATTGTGCGTAATCCTGCCAACTGCATCTGCCCGCATTGGCAAAGTGCAAAATGCCGCCCTCGACATCGGTACCGAAAAACCGAGGCAACATCTCAGCGATGTCGCGTGTATAAGTGGGCGTGGAAAATTTATCCGCGATCGCATCGACTTTTTCATTTTCCTGAGCTCGCTGAATCATTCCGTCGATAAAACTCGGCCGGTCAGGGCCGAACACCCAGGAGACCCGCACGACGAGATGCTGATCTCCGGTGGCGAGTACATTCTTTTCCCCGGCCAGTTTCGATTCGCCGTAAACGCTGATCGGATTCGCTTCATCTTCCTCGGTGTACGGCGCGCGTTTCTCCCCATCGAAGACATAATCCGTACTGAAGTGAATCAGCTTCGCGTTCTTTTCGCCGCAAATCTCGGCGAGCACACGTGGCCCTTCGGCGTTGATACGAAAAGCCTGATCAGGCTGTGTCTCGCAAAGATCGACATTGGTAAACGCGGCCGCGTTGATAAGCACATCGAAATCTGTCCCACCGAGTTTCTCGCGAATCTTGTCAAAATTCGAGAGATCAAGCCGCGCGTGATTGAATCCAGCGACGTCATGTTCGCAGTGATATTCGCGCATCAGCGCCGCGCCAAGCCGCCCGCCCGCGCCGACAATCAAAATTTTCATTTGCTCAGGAAACGCGTCGTGAGAAAAGCGGCGCAGCGGCGCCGCGCTCCAAAATCCGCAGTTCGCAATCCGCAATCCACAATCAATATCTTCCCGCGCGCTCCAACAAAGGCTGCCACCAGGACCCGTTGCTGACGTACCACTGAATCGTTTGCTGCAGGCCTTCCTTGAAATCGTGGCGCGGTTTCCAGTTCAATTCCCGTTGGGCGAATGAAGAGTCGATCGCATACCGGCGATCGTGACCGAGTCTGTCGGGCACAAACGAAATGAGGCTGTGCGGCTTGCCCAGCTCATCCAGAATCGTTTTTACCAGATCGATGTTCGCCCTCTCGCTGTCGCCGCCGAAGTTGTAAACTGTTCCGGGTTTCCCCTCGAAAAGCGCGGCGACAATCGCGGCGCAATGATCGCCCACGTGGATCCAGTCGCGCACATTCATCCCGTCGCCATAAACCGGGAGCGGCTCGTCGCGGAGCGCCTTGATGATCATGAGCGGAATTAGTTTTTCCGGGAACTGATACGGCCCGTAATTGTTCGAACACCGGGTCACGAGCACTTCCTGACCGTAGGTTTTGAATGCGGCGAGCACGAGAAGATCGGCGCCGGCTTTGCTGGCTGAATACGGCGAACTGGGATCGAGCGGCGATTGCTCGGTGAATCTGCCAGCCGGCCCGAGCGAGCCATACACTTCGTCCGTAGAGATTTGGATGAAACGTTGAACGCCGTGGCGGCGGGCACACTCCAATAGCACGCTTGTGCCAATGATATTTGTGTGAATGAAATTGAGAGGATCGTTAATGCTGCGGTCCACATGCGATTCCGCCGCGAAATTAATCACCGCGTAAAACCGGTGCTCGGTCATCAGAGCGTCCATTTGGTCGGCATTCGCGATATCGGCTTTGAAAAATTCGTAACGCTCGCCATGTTCTTCGACCACGCCATCGAGATTGGCGAGATTGCCCGCGTAAGTGAGGACGTCCACATTCGTCACGTACGTCGGCTTGTAATGTTGCAAAATATAGCGAATAAAGTTGCTCCCGATGAATCCGCAGCCACCGGTTACAAGAATGCGCATGGCAGCGCGTACTAGCAGCGCCGACAAGAGCGCGCCAGCAGAATCTTCTCCCGCATTTGCGGGAGTGCGCCGTTACCTGGCGCACTGGCAGGATGCATTCGCGGGAAAAGATTGGATCCCCTGGGCAATTCTCGGGCTCGCAGTCTTCCTGCGCTTTCTCCTGCTCGGTATGAAGCCGCCACACTTTGATGAGGGCATCAACGGATGGTTCATCGATCAGGTGGTAAAGAACGGATTTTACAGGTACGACCCGACGAACTATCACGGACCGCTTCACTTTTACGTCCTGCTGCTTTTCGAATGCTTATTTGGCCGGAACTTGTGGGCACTGCGGTTGCCTGTCGTGCTGGTCAGCATCCTTTGTGTCTGGCTGATATTTAAGTTCGAGCCGCTGGTAGGTCGAAATGTAAGCCGCATAGCAGCGCTGGCCATGGCGATCTCTCCGGGATTCGTTTTCTACGGGCGCTACGCAATTCACGAAGTCTGGCTGCAATTGTTCTCAACCATGTTTATCCTGGGGCTGCTTGGTTTATGGAAGTTCGGCAGGCTGAATTACCTCTGGTTTGCCGGCATGGGATTAACCGGGATGATTCTGACCAAGGAGACCTACGCCATCCATGTCGCCTGCGCGATCCTTGCGATTCCGGCACTGGCGGTTTCCCATGCGCTAAGCCGCGTCCCGGACGCGAAGCCGGCTAAGCAAACGTGGACGTGGATTGATCTTGCAATGGTTCTCGGTGTCGGCGCCGCCGCGATCATCTTTTTCTACTCGGGAACTTTCCTCAACTGGGATGGTGTTAAAGGTCTTTATCTGGCATTCAAGGCATGGACCGAGACCGGCACCGCAGGTCACGGCCATGAAAAGGCGTGGGACTACTGGTTCAAAATGATGGGGCCATCCTGGGAAGCCGGCGGAGAAAATTTTACCGCCTATGAACTGCCAATGCTGGCCGGGTTAATCCTCTGCCTGTTTTGCCAGAAGTTTAAGAAACTCAGTGTGCGTTATCTGGCGATCTACGGCGTGGGAAGCCTGGTCGCTTACAGCTACGTCAAATACAAGACGCCTTGGTGCATAATCAGTTTCGGATGGCCATTCCTGTTTGTCTTGGGCGCGTGGGTGCTGCTGGTTCGGCCAAAAAATCTTCGCAAAGTGTACGTGACGATAGGAATTCTATTGTGCTTTTCGCTTGGTCGATCCGTTTGGCTGAACTACTTCCGGTGCTCGTCGCCCACCGAGACGTACGCGTACGTTCAGACATACAACGACATTTTTAAGCTGAGCAAGCCGCTGCTTACGTTGGCAAAACGCGATCCGGCTTACTATCACCTCACCGGGCACCTGATCCGATCCAGCATTTACCCCCTTCCGTGGACGCTGGGCGATTTCGATCGAGTCGGCTACTACGAAGGAGGCAATATGCCGGCGAACCTCGATGGCGATTTTCTCCTCGTTCAAGAAGACAAAATCAAGGACGTCGAATCAAAGTTGAAAGGCTCGTATTACACCGAGATGATGACGCTTCGCAACTACCAGGATCCATCCAAGATATTTTTCAGCGCCAAAGTGTTTAAAGAATTTTTCCCGGGTAAAGCACCGGACTTTGTAGGGCCCGCACAGAACCAGCCGGCGCCGACGCCAACGCCGGCGCGCTAATTTCCATGAAGTGGCTTACGGCAGTTCTCACTTTTGTTAATTTGTCGGTCATCAGTGGCCTTCTGCTGGGAATGGCCGGAAAAGGCTTGAACACGTTGACAGCGGCTCTCGCATTGGTATGCGGCGCCGCGTTTGCCGTCGCAGCGTTTCTTGGAACTTCTGATCCGGCATGTCACGAAAAGACTGCGAATTCTCCGGAACCGGAACGCAAGCCTCGGAACGCCACGGAAAGCCAGCCAAATACAGGAATTCGGGCGGCACTCATGCGCTACCGCCGGGTGTGGTTCTGGGCGATGGCGGTGTTTTTCGCCATGTTTGCTGTCCGATCGTTTTGCTGGTTGTTCTACATCGACGGCAGCGACTACAAAATCCAATCGCCAAACAATCTGGGCGATCTCTCGCTGCATCTGACATTGATCAAAACTTTTGCCAACGGCGTGCCGCTTTGGCCGGATAATCCCATCTACGTCTCCAGCAAACTGCGGTATCCGGCAGGAATCGATTTATTCAATGCGCTGCTCTCGCTGGTTCACGTTGATCTGATCACAGGGTTGACGTGGGTCGGTCTGGTGGCGTCACTAGCAACTTTCTACGCGTTCTACCGCTGGGGCGGCCCCTTCGCGGTTGCAGGTTTCTTGTTCAACGGCGGAATAGCCGGTTTCCAATTCTTCAAGACGTGGAAGTTTTTGGATTATCAGGGCACAGCGGCAGATATCGCCCACAAACCGATTGCGTGGAAAAGTATTCCGTTGTCCATGTTCGTGACGCAACGCGGCTGGCTTTATGCG
>Ga0209474_10003530_pt1 | contig 13694 bp, 15 predicted proteins | sample GraSoiAngelo_145_FD_185902 | JGI IMG/M metagenome (GOLD analysis project Ga0209474, IMG submission 185902) | Grasslands soil microbial communities from the Angelo Coastal Reserve, California, USA - 14_1009_05_20cm (SPAdes) (version 2) | ecosystem: Environmental > Terrestrial > Soil > Grasslands...
CAAACGCGAGCGGACAGTTCACTTGTCAACAACAGCAACGCCGGAGGCCGGCGATCAGGCGACGAAGTCGCTGATCGCAGGGATCACGACCGCGGGCGCCTCCTCCATGAGCCAGTGGCCGGCGCCGGTGACCACCTGGCCGCGGACGTCGGACGCGACGAGCTTGGCCTGCTCGATGAGGAAGGTGCCACCGGCCTTTTCGCCCGACAGGACCAGCATCGGCATGGGAAGCCGCTGGCTGCCCATCCTGGCGAAGTCCTCCGCGTCGCGCTCGAAATTGCGGAAGTACTCGAAGCCCGCCCGCATGGCTCCCGGCTGGGCGTAGGCCCGGGCGTAGAGGCGGCGATCGGCCTCGGGCACGGAGCGCGTCCGATCGGCGGCGAAGTCGTTCCAGAAATGCTCCAGGTAGATGCGCTCGCGCCCCTTCACCAGCGCCAGCGGCACGTCGCCGTAGAAGTGGAAGTGCCACAGGTCACGCAAGAGCCAGACGTTCTTCCAGGTGCCGATGCCGGGCAGGAAGGCGTCCATCAGCACTACCCGCTCGGTGGCCTCCGGGAACTGCGCGGCATAGGCATACGCCACCATCAGCCCGATGTCGTGGCCGACGACACGGACGCGATCGAGCCGGAGCCGCGCGGTCAGCTCGCGGATGTCCACGGCCATGTTCTTCTTGTCGTATCCGGAGGCGGGCTTGGCCGAGCCGCCGGCGCCGCGCAGGTCGGGCACGACCACGGTGTGGCGCTCGGCGAGCAACGGCATGAGCGGACGCCACATGTGGCCGGTCTCGGCATAGCCATGCAGCAGGACCACCGCGCTGCCCTGCCCGCCGACGAGATAGCGCAGCCGCACGCCGTTGACGTTGGCGAAGCGCTCGGTGAAGCTCGTGGACCGGAGCACGGTCCTTCGCGGTCTGCTCACTCGGGCGTCCTTTCGGGAGTATACGGGGCGAGTCGCCTCGAGGGCTCAGCCCGGGACATGGCCCGCAGCAACGCCGGCGGCTCCCGGCAGCAGGTGCGGGGCGCTCGCCTTGAACACGGCGGCGATCGTCATGCCCTCGACCAGGCCGAGGTCGCCGAGCGAGCGTGGGGTGACCGTGGCCACGAGCGGAAACCCGCAGTCGACGACGACGCGGGCGCCGGCGTCGGTCACCGTGATCCGGGCGATGGCCCCGCGGAGAACGTTGCGCGCGCTCGAGCCGCCCCCCTGCTCGGCCGGCAGGGTCAGCGTGACGTCCTCGGGTCGGATGGCTAGCCGCACGCGGGCGCCGGGCTCGGCAGCCGCGGCGACTTCGAGCGTGCGCCCGCCGATCTCCACGCGGGTGACGCCGCCGGCGCGGCTCAGCACGCGGCCGCTCACGATCGTCTCCACGCCGACGAATCGCGCGACCTCCTCGGACACCGGCGTCTGGAACACCCGGGCGGTGTCGTCGAGTTGACGGACGCGGCCCGCGACGAGGACTGCCACCCGGTCGGCCAGCGCCTGGGCCTCGCCGCGATCGTGGGTCACCAGCACGGTCGCCACGCGATCCTCGCGCAGCACGGCGGCGAGGTCGGCGATGAGCGCGGTGCGGGAGGGCTGATCGAGCCCCGCGAACGGCTCGTCGAGGAGCAGGACCCCCGGCTCCAGCACGAGCGCCCGCGCGAGCGCCACGCGCTGCGCCTCGCCGCCGGACAGCGTGCGGGCGCGACGTGCGGCCAGCGCCGCCACCCCGAAGCGCTCCAGCCACCGCGCGGCCCGGCGCGCCGCGACCTCGCCATGGATGCCACGGAAGCCGAGGCCGAGGGTGACATTGCCGGCGACCGTCGTATCGGCCAGCCACGGCTCCTGGAACACCGTGGCCATGCGGCGGCGCTCGGCCAGCGCCTCGCGGGCGTCGACCGCGCGGCCGCCCACGAGGACCTCGCCGGCCTCGGGCCGCTCGAGCAGGCCGAGCACGCGCAGCAGCGTCGACTTGCCGCTGCCGTTGGGGCCGATGACGGCCAGCACCTCGGCCGGACGCACGTCGAGCGCCTCGACCTCCAGCGTGAAGCCGGGCGGATAGCGGAGGCGAACGCCGCGGAGCGCGAGCAGCGGCGTCACGCCGGCAGCACGTGGATCGAGCCCCGGTGGATGGAGAACTCCCAGCGCCGGTCGCGGTCGATCTCGAGGATCTCGTAGACGAGGTGTGGCACCTCGACCTCGAGGTCGTAGTCGCCCTGGGCCGGCGGCCCCGGATGATCGAGCCGGATCCGCAGCGTCCAGGTCGTGCCGTAATCCTCGTCGCCGACGACGACGCCCGCCATGAGGTTCATGTGGTGCGCGGGATCGGCAGTTCCGCGGTCCTTGCGGATCAACCGCACGTACTCCGGGCGGATGAAGAACGCGATCGGCGATTCCGGCGCCGGCAGGTACGAGCGCGTGGGCGAGTTGACGGCCTCCAGGATCTGGCCGCGCCAGCGAAGCTGGATCCGGTCGGGCGTCGCCTTCACCACGGCACCGGTCAGCAGATTGCGGACGCCCATGATCCGGGCGACGGCCTCCGAGGCCGGCTGCCACAGCAGCTCCGCGCGCGGCGCCGATTGCACCACGCGCCCGGCGTCGTACACGACGATCCGATCGGCCAGGCGATACGCCTCGGTGAAATCGTGGGTCACCAGCACGGCGGCGGTGCCCCACTCGCGCAGCACGCGCCCGAGGTCGTCGCGCAGCAGGCGCCGCAGCGGAAGGTCGAGCGCGGAGAACGGCTCGTCGAGCAGCAGCAGCGCCGGCTCGATGGCCAGCGCGCGGCCGAGCGCCACCCTCTGGCGCTCACCGCCCGACAGCTCGTGCGGCCGGCGCGTCGCGAGGCCGGCGAGGCCGAGGCGGTCGAGCACGCGCGCCGTGCGCTCGCGGCGCGCCGCGCGCGGCTGATCGCGCAGTCCGTAGGCGATATTGTCGGCGACGGTCAGGTGCGGGAACAGCGCGTAGCCCTGGAACACGTAGCCGAGCCGCCGTCGCCGCGGCGACAGGTCGATGCCGGCGGCGCTGTCGAAGACGACGCGGTCGCCGATCACGATGCGGCCGGCGTCCGGGCGGACGAGACCGGCCAGGCAGTCGAGGGTGAGGGTCTTGCCGGCACCGGACGGTCCGAACAGTCCGCAGACGGCGTCGCTGGATTCCCAGCGCACGTCGAGCGCGAATCCCGGCAGCCGCTTCTTCAGCGAGACCGACAGCACACTCAGTACCGCAGCCGGCCCAACCGTCCGAGCCCGAGGAGCAAGGCGACGACGAGCGCCACCGCCAGCACGGCCAGGATGTTGGCCTCCGTCATCTCGTTGGCCTGCACGTGGTCGTAGATCGCCAGCGGCAGCGTCTGCGTCCGCCCCGGGATGCTGCCGGCCACCATCAGCGTGATGCCGAAGTCGCCGAAGGCCCGGCAGAACGCGAGCACCGCGCCGGCCAGCACGGCGCGCCAGGCCAGCGGCAGCGTCACGCTCCAGAATACCGACCACTCCGAGCGGCCGAGCGTGCGGGCCGCCTGCTCGAGACGCGTGTCGACGCCCTCGAAGCCGGCCTGGGCGGCGCGCACGAGCAGCGGCAGCGAGCCCACGCACGCCGCGACGACGGCGGCCTTCCAGGTGAACGCGAGCTCCACGCCGATCTGCTCCAGCAGCCGGCCGAGCGGGCCGGGGGCGCCGATCAGGACGAGCAGGTAGTAGCCGAGGACCGTCGGCGGGAGCACGAGCGGCGTGACCACCAGCGCCGCCACGAGCTCGCGACCGGCGAAGCGACGCCGGCCGAGCGCCCACGCCAGTGGCACGCCGAGCGTGAGCGTCAACGCCGTCGCCACCAGGGAGACCCGGATGGAGAGCCACAGCGGAAACAGGTCCACGCTCAGAACTCGCCGGGCAGCGCGAAGCCGTAGCGCTTCATGATCGGCCGGCCCTCGGGGCCGTTCACGAACTGGATGAACGCGAGCCCGAGCTCCGGCCGGGCGCTGCGTCGGACGACGGCCACGGCCTGGTTCAGCGGCGCGTGCAGCGCCGGATCGATCGGCACCGACTCGAGGCCCGCCACGCCGGCGATCGACAGCGCCACGAGGCCGGCCTCGGCGGCGCCGCTTTCCACGAACTGCAGCGCCTGCCGGATGTTTTCGCCGTACACGAGCTTCGGCGCCACCGCGTTCCACACGCCGGCCGCGCGCAGCGCCTCGGCGGCCGCCTTGCCGTAGGGAGCGTGGACCGGATTGGCGATCGCGACGCGACGAATCCGGGGCTCGCGCAGCTGCGACAGCGCCGTGAGCTTGGCGCCCGCGCCGGGGGCGGTGGCGAGGACGAGACGGCCCTGCGCATAGAGGGCCCGGCTCTCGGCGATCAGCGCGCCCTTCGCGACGAGCTCGTCGACGAAGCGCTGGTCGGCAGCGAAGAAGACGTCGGCCGGGGCGCCGTGCTCGATCTGCTTGGCCAGGTTGCCAGTCGATCCCAGCACCAGCGTGACCCGGGCGCCGGCCGTCTCGAACTTCGGCACGATCTCCCGGAACGCTAAGGCCAGGTCGGAGGCGGCGAACACCGTCAGCGGCGGCGGCGCCGCGCCCGCCGCTGCGGCCGCCAGCGCGACCACGACACTCCACGCGACAACCCAGCGGCGCATGCAAAGCTCCTCGGCCCGACAACGCTCGAAACGCGCGTCATTATAGCGCCCGGCGCTGCTGGATCGCGGTGAGCGCCCAGTTGACCAGGAACACCAGCGCCAGCAGCAGGAGCGCCAGCGCGATGGCGATATCGAAGTTGCCCTTGGAGGTCTCCAGCACCATCGCCGTCGTCAGCGTGCGGGTCTGGCCGCGGATGTTGCCGCCGACCATCATCGAGGCGCCGATCTCCGAGATGACGCCGCCGAAGCCGGCCATGACGGCGGCCAGCATCGGCAGCCGCGCCTCGCGCAGCACCACCCACACCATCTGCCGCCGCGAGGCGCCCAGCGCGACGAGCTGGAGCCGGAACTTCTCGGGCACCTGCTGCACCGCCGCCAGCGTGATGCCGGTCACGATCGGCGCGGCGATGACGGCCTGGGCCACCACGATGGCGGCCGGCGTGTAGAGGACTTCCAGCTCACCGAAGGGACCGCTGCGCCAGAGCAACACGGTGACGAAGAGTCCGACGACGACGGGCGGCAGCCCCATGCCGGTGTTGACCGCGCTCACCAGCAGCACGCGGCCGGGAAAGCGCGCCAGCGCGAGCGCGGCGCCGAGCGGGATGCCGAGCACGAGCGCGATCAGGGTCGCGGTGGCCGAGACCTCGAGCGAGAGCCAGAGGATGCCCAGCACTTCCGGGTCGCCGCCGGCGAGCAGTCCCAGGGCGTGGCGGAGGCCCTGGACGAGAACGTCCACTAGAGGTCGTCGTCCCGGCGGCCGGCGATCGGCACGAACAGCGGCCGGCCGAACTTCCCCACGCCGAACGTCCCGATGACCGCCTGCGTGGCCGGCGCCACCATGAAATCCGCGAAGGCCTTGCCGCCGGCAACGTTGACTCGCGGCCCGTTGGCGGGATTGACCTCCATCACGGAGTAGACGTTGAGCAGCCGGCGATCGCCCTCGACCATCACGTCGAGCGCGAGCCGGCGACCGAACGCCAGCAGCGTGGCCCGGTCGGTGAGCGCGTAGGCGCGGCGATCGTCGGCGACGGTCAGCGTCGCGCCCATGCCCTGGCCGGACTCGATGTACCACGGCGCCGTCGGCGCGAGCCCGGCCTGGGCCCACAGCGCCTGCTCGAGGAGGTGAGTGCCCGAGCCGTCGGCGCGCGAGACGAACCGCGCCCCGGCGGCGGCGATCTTGCGCAGCGCCGCCACCGCCGTCTTCTCGCCGCGAGCGCCGGCCGGGTCGGCGACGGGACCGACGAGGACGAAATCGTTGTACATCGTCAGCCGGCGATTCTGCAGCCGGCCCTCCGCCACGTATTTCTTCTCGAGCGCGGGCGCGTGGCAGAGCGTCACGTCGGCCTCGCCGCGGGCCGCCAGCGCCAGCGCCTGGCCGGTGCCCACCGAGACCGTCTTCACGGTGAGGCCGGTCTGCCGCTCGAACAGGGGCACCAGGACGTCGAGCAGCCCGGAGTCCTGGGTGCTGGTGGTCGTGGCCAGGATGAGGCTGCGCGACGGCGCCTGGCCGGCGGCCGGCGCCGCCAGGGCCAGCGCGAGCAGGACGAGGAGCGAGCCGCGTCGCATGAGGTCGTTATATATGCTCCACGAAGCATAATCAAGGCCGCCGCCGGCGCGCGAACGCCCGGCGGAAGCGGCGATCGGCGACGGTGTCGAGGCCGGCCTGGAAGCGGCGGTAGCGCGCGACGAACGCGCGCCCCTGGCGCGTCAGCCGCAGCCCGCCGCGCGGGCCGCCGCCGGCCGGCTCGAGAAAACGGATGCCGGAGACCCGCTCCAGCTCGCGAAAATAGCCCCAGCCGTGGCGGTAGGACATGCCGACGCGGGCCAGCGCGCGGCGCAGCGAGCCCAGCTGATCGACCAGCTCCAGCAGCCGCGCGCGGCCGTCACCGAACTTCACGCGCTCGCCGAACACGACCCACACCTTGATCCGGGGCTTCACGGGGTGAGAGTACCGTACACGTAGGGGCCTCCGAAGGGGCCCCCTTGCCCCGCGAGCGTTCGGGCCGCGGGGGAGCGTGGCGCCTTTCGTTATGCCATAGAATGACGGGCGGGCCGGCAGGCCGGCACGACAACGTCAGGAGGATTCCCATGGCACAGGAGCGCAAGGCCGCCGTCACGCTGCGAGGCAATCCGCTGACCCTGGCCGGTCCGGAGATCAAGGCCGGTCAGACGGCTCCCGACTTCTCCGCGGTCACCACCGACCTCAAGGAGGTGCGGCTGGCCGACGCCCGCGGCAAGGTCATCGTGCTGTCGAGCGTGCCGTCGCTCGACACGCCCACCTGCGACACCGAGACGCGGCGCTTCAACCAGGAGGCGGCCGGCCTCGGCGAGGGGGTCGAGGTGTGGACGATCAGCATGGACCTGCCGTTCGCCCAGAAGCGCTGGTGCGGCGCCGCCGGCGTGGACCGTGTGAAGACGCTCTCGGACTTCCGCCACCGCGCGTTCGGTGAGGCCTACGGCGTGCGGATCGTCGACGGCCCGATCGCCGGCGTCAACGCGCGCGCCGTCTTCGTCGTCGGCAAGGACGGCAACGTGACCCACGCGCAGTACGTCAAGGAGGTCTCGGCCGAGCCGGACTACGCGTCGGTCCTCACGGCCGCGCGCGCGGCCGCCCGCTGACGCCGGGGCGGCGATGCCGCGCCGAATTCTGCATCCGACGGATTTCTCGAGCGCGTCGCGGGCGGCGTTCGCGCGGGCGGTCACCGAGGCGCGCGCCGCTCGCGCCCAGCTCCTCGTCGTCCACGTGCTCTCGCCGGTCGTTCCGCTGGTCGGCGAGGGCTACGTGGCGCCGGCGGTCTACCAGCAGATGAGCGACGCCGCCCGGACGTGGGCACAGAAGCAGCTCGCCCGGCTGGTGGCGAGAGCGAAGGCCGCGCGCGTGCGGGCGCGCGGGCTCCTGCGCGAGGGCGTGGTCGCCGACCAGATCGTGCGCGTGGCGCGCGCCCAGCGGGCCGACCTCATCGTGATCGGCACCCACGGGCGCACCGGTGTCGCCCGCTTCTTCCTGGGGAGCGTCGCGGCCCGGGTGGCGGCCACCGCGCCCTGTCCGGTCCTCACCGTTCGCGGTCGGTGACGATGCTCGCGCGCGGATGAACGTCCTCGCGCTGAACTGTGGGTCCTCGTCGGTGAAGTTCCGTCTCCTCGCCGCCGACGCGGCGGCGCCGCCCGCGGCCGCCCGCGCGCTCGCCGAGCGAACGGACGCGGTGCACGGGGGCGACTACGAGCGCGCGGTGCGCGGCGCGCTCGACGCCGCGCGCGCGGCGGGACCGATCGACGCGGTCGGCCACCGGGTGGTGCACGGCGGCGCCCGCTTCACGACGCCGACGCCGATCGACGACGCCGTCGTCGCGGAGATCGAGGCGCTGGAGACGCTGGCGCCGCTGCACAACCGGCCCAGCCTGGCCGGCATCCGCGCGTGCCGGGCGGCCCTCGGCGCGGCCACCCCGATGGTCGCCGTCTTCGACACCGCGTTCCACGCCGCGTTGCCGGAGCGCGCCGCGCGCTATGCGATTCCCCGCGAGCTCGCCGAGCGGCACGGGCTCCGCCGCTTCGGCTTTCACGGCCTCTCGTACGCGTGGGCCACGGCCCGGGCGGCGGCGGTGCTCGACCGCCCGGCCGCGGAGCTGCGTCTGGTCGCGCTGCACCTCGGCAGCGGCTGCTCGGCGGCGGCGATCCGCGGGGGCCGCTCGCTCGACACCTCGATGGGGCTGACGCCGCTCGAGGGCCTCGTGATGGCGACGCGCTCGGGGGACGTCGATCCCGCGATCCTGGGCGCCCTGGCCCGCGGCGAGCGCGTGGCCTCCGACGAGGTCGAGCACTGGCTCAACGAGCGCTCCGGGCTGCTCGGTCTGGCCGGCAGCGCCGACGTCCGGGATTTGCTGGCCCGCGAGACCGCCGACGCGCACGCGCGGCTGGCGCTGGAGGTCTTCTGTCACCGCGCGCGCAAGTACCTCGGCGCCTACCTCGCCGTCCTCGAGGGCGCGGACGCCGTCGTGTTCACCGGGGGCGTGGGCGAGCATCAGCCCGAGATCCGGCGTCGTATCGCCGCGGGATTCGAGTGGTGCGGCTTGACGCTCGACGCCGCGCGCAACGCCGCCGCCCGGGGCACCGAGGCGGTGATCAGCGCGGCCGGCTCGACGATGGTCGCGCTCGTCGTGGCCGCCGACGAGGAGCGCATGATCGCCGCGGACACGGTCGCCTGCCTCGGCGGCGTCAGGGCGCGAGCGGCCGGGCGGTGATCGTCAGCGGCCGCGCCCGGCTCGATGCTCCCCCGCGTGAGCTCGGCGGTGCGGCTCGCGCGTCCGGCGGTCGCGGAAGACGCGATGGCTCAGCGCGAGACCGAGCAGCGCCACCGTCACCCCCACCGTCTCGAGCGCAACGGTCACCGGTCCGGCGGGGACGAGGGCCAGCGCCCACGGCGCCACCACGATCGCCACGCCGGCCAGCGCGGTGAAGACCCCGAGCGCCGTCTGCATTTGAGCGAGCCTGCCGCACGCATGGGGCAGGCGGATCGTGAAGCGGGCGCCGCCGGTCGCGCCGGCCCCCACGGCCAGCGTGCCGCGATGCGCGACCACGATCGAGCGCGCGATGGCCAGGCCGAGTCCGGCGCCGCCGGTCTCGCGGGCGCGCGCGGCGTCGAGGCGGACGAACGGCTCGAAGATCCGCGCGGCGTCGGCGGGGTCGATGCCGGGCCCGGTGTCCTCGACCGCCATCAGGACGTCGCCGTCCGTCACGGCGGCGGTCAGCTCCACGCGGCCGCCGGCCGGGGTGTACTTCACGCCGTTCTCCACCAGGTTCAGCAGCGCGCGGCGCAGCGCGCCGGCGTCGCCCAGCACCACGGCCGGGGCCACCGGGCCCACGCGCACGGCGACGGCGCGCTCCTTGCCGAGCCGGGCGCCGACCTCGGCGACGTCGAGCACCAGCGGCTCGACGTCGACGCGGGCGCGCGGCGCCTCGGGACCGGCGGTCGCCCGCGACATCAGCAGCAGATCCTCGGCCAGCCGCACGAGTCGATCGACCTCCTCGAGGGCCGAGGTCAGCGCCTCCTGGTACTCGGCGACCGAGCGGTCGCTGCGCAGCGCCACCTCCAGCGTCCCCTTGAGCGCGGTCAGCGGGGTGCGCAGCTCGTGGGCGGCGTCGGCCGAGAAGCGGCGCATCTCGCCGAAGGTGTTCTCCAGACGGGCCAGCATGCCGTTGAGCGTCTCGGCCAGACGGTCCAGCTCGTCGCCGGTGCCGCGCACCCGGATGCGGCGGGCCAGCGCCTCGGCGTCGATGCGCCGGGCCGCCTGCGACATGTCGTCCACGGGCTTGAGCGCCGCGCGCGCCATCAGGCGCCCGCCGGCCGCCGCCAGGCCCACACCGAGTGGAACGAGCACCGCCAGGGCCTCCGCCCAGCGCTCGAGCGTGCGCTCGGTCGGCCGCAGCGGGACGCCGACCTGCACGACCTCGACCAGACGCCCGTCGCGTCGCACGGGCAGCGTGACGACGCGCACGCGCCGGTCGTGCAGCACCACCGTGTCGAACGCCGGCCGGCCCTCGATCACGCTCTGCCGCGCCGCCGACGACAGCGGCAGCGTGTCGCCGCGCAGGCGGCGCGAGCGGAGGCGCAGCGTGCCGTCGGGATCGAGGAGCTGGAAGAGCTGGTGCTCGGGGTCGAGGAACTCGCGCAGCCATTGCTCGGCCACGTCGAGACGCTCGCCGCTGCGCGAGGCGTCGCGCACGACCTCGGCCACCGTCAGCAGCGAGCGATCGACGTCCTGGGCGAGACTCCACGCCAGCAGCGAGTACGACAGCCCGCTGATGACGATGAGGATGGCGAGCAGGGCGCCGGCGTACCAGAGCGTCAGCCGCGTGTGGATCGAGAGCGGACGGCGCGTCACGGCTCCTCCGTCCGCAGCGCGTAGCCGGCGCCGCGCACGGTGTGCAGCAGCTTGAGCTCGCCGGGCCCGTCGATCTTGCGGCGCAGGTAACCGACATAGACGTCGACGATGTTGCTCTCGGGATCGAAGTCCAGGCCCCACACGTGCTCGGCCAGCATCGGGCGCGTGAGCACGCGGCCGGAGTTGCGCAGGAAGTACTCGAGCAGCGCGTACTCCCGCGCGGTGAGCGTGACGCGCCGCCCGCCGCGCCGCACCTCGCGGGTGGCCGGGTCGAGCGCCAGGTCGGCCACGGAAAGGACCGGCGCCGTGGCGGCCGCCCCGCGGCGGAGCAGCGCGCGCACGCGGGCCAGGAACTCGTCGAACGAGAACGGCTTCGTCACGTAGTCGTCGGCGCCCAGGTCGAGACCGCGGACCTTGTCGGCGACGCTGTCGCGCGCCGTCAGGACCAGGACCGGCGTGGTCACATGCCGCTGGCGGGCGGCCTTGAGGATGGCAAAGCCGTCGACCCGGGGCAGCATGAGGTCGAGCACGACCAGATCGTAGGGCGGTCCCTCGACGATCAGGTCCAGCGCGGTCTCGCCGTCGGAGGCAACCTCGACCGTGTGGCCTTCCTCGGCGAGGCCCTGCCGGATGAAGCTGGCGACCTTACGCTCGTCTTCGGCGACCAGGATCCGCACGTCGTGCCCCCCGGGGGGCAGCGCCCCCACCCTCGTATCTTCGCCCTGGGGCGGGCCGGCGTCCATGCGCAGTCACGGCCGCCGGCGCGCCGCTCAGGCGAACCGGGTGGCGGCCGCCCCGCCCCGCACCACGTGCAGCTGTGCGCGCCGCGGGACGGGCACCCCGTAGGGAATCAGGAACAGCCACCGGGCCCACGCCTGCGTACGGCGGTCCGGCGGCCGATGCAGAGCACGCTCGAGGTCCAGGCGCACGAGCTCGACCCACCGGCGCCAGGTGGCGGTCTCCGCGCGCGGGACGAGGCGCGCGAGCGCCTGGGCCAGCGGGCCGTCGGCGCCCAGCTCCTGCAGCGCGAGCTCGGGGCCGTTCGCCGGGTCGGTGAGCACGCGCTCGGCGATCCACACGTGCGTCTGAAGAACGAGGCGACGACGCCGCACTGGCTGGATGGCGAGCCAGCACGACGCCATCGTCTCGTACCAGGCCCTGAGTGCTTCGAGCCCGGTTTCGTCGAGGGCGCGATGACGACCGGTCACGCCCGCTTCGATCTGACCGATGAGCTGTGAGCGGCGGACGGGATCCCCGTCCCACCGGCGGATCCAGCGGCCGACGATGCGCGCCACGTCCGGAACGGGAAGCCACTGCAAGACGACCGTGGCGCCCTCGAAGCCGGCGGCGCGCAGGTCGTCGCCGATGCGTCGCGCGGCAGCCCGGGTCGCGTCGACCCAGGCCAGGCGCTCGCTCTCGAGCGGGACGAGCGTGTGGCACAGCAGCAACCCCAGCCGCCCGCGGGCCGACTCGTAGACGGCCACGAGATCGTCGTGGCGGCGACACACCTCGGCGAAGCGCTCGTCCCACATGGCGCGCCCCCTCAGGCCGGGACCGTGAGATAGAGGCTCTGGCCCTCGCGACGCACCAGGATCAGGACGGGCTTGCCGGCCGGGTGCCGCTTGAGGGCGCCCTGCAGGGCGTCCACGCCGGCCACCGGCTGATGATCGACCTCCACGATGACGTCGCCGCGGGCGAGGCCGGCGCTCTGGGCCCGGCCGCCGTCCTCGACGTCCTCGATCAGCACGCCGCGCGATTCGTCGACGCCGAGCTGCTGGGCGATCGCCGGCGTCAGCGAGCGGGCCGCGATCCCGAGCTTGGTGGAGGCGGGCTCGACGCTGGCGGCCTGCTGGTCCTTGTCGTCCAGTCGCGCGACCTTCACCGTGAGCGTGACGTGCTTGCCGTCGCGAATGACCTCCACCGGCACCTCGCGCCCCACCGGCGTCTCGGCCACCGCGCGCGGCAGATCGCTGACCCGGCCGACCGGGCGGCCGTCGTAGCGCACGATCACGTCGCCCTGGCGTACGCCGACCTTCTGGGCCGGCGAGCCGTCCATCACCGAGCTGACGAGCGCGCCGGCGGTGTCGCCGAGGCCGAAGCTCTTGGCGAGATCCGGCGTGACCGGCTGGATGGCGACGCCGAGCCAGCCGCGCACGACGTGCCCGCCCTGGGCCAGCTGCGTGACGACCGGCTTGGCGAGGTTCGTGGGAATCGCGAAGCCGATGCCGACCGAGCCGCCGGAGCCGCTCACGATCGCCGTGTTCACGCCGACCGCCTCGCCGCGCGCGTTGATGAGCGGTCCGCCGCTGTTGCCCGGGTTGATCGAGGCGTCGGTCTGGATGAAGTCGTCGTAGGGACCCTCGCCGATGACGCGGCCGGTCGCGCTGACGATGCCGGTCGTCACCGTCTGCTCGAGGCCGAACGGATTGCCGACGGCCATCACCGGCTCGCCCACCTCGAGCTTGGCCGAGTCACCGATCGGGATGACCGGCAGCCCCGTCGCGTCCACTTTGAGCAGCGCCAGGTCGGTCTTGTCGTCGCGGCCGACGATCCGGCCGGTCAGCTCGCGCCCGTCCGAGAACTTCACCCGGATGTCGGCGGCGCCATCCACGACGTGATTGTTCGTGAGAATGTAGCCGTCTGCGTTGATGACGAAGCCGGAGCCGAGCCCCCGCACCATGCGCCGGGGCGCGCGGCCGCCGAACTGGCGGAAGAAGTCCTCGGGGTCGTTGCCGCTCTTCTGAACGCCGCGTGTGCTGACGTTGACGACGGCGGGCTTCACCGCGCGGGCGATCTCCACCCAGGCCGGCGCCGGGGCCGTCGCGACCGGCGCCGAGCCGCCGCCGCGCTCGGTCCACAGCCGCTGCGCGTCGCGTCCGAAGCCGAACTGGGGCGCCACGGCGACCAGCAGCAGGATCGCGAAGATCGCGAGCGCGGGCCCGGTGAAGCGTGTGAGACGGGTCGTCACCTTCATGCGCATCCTCCCTGAGGCCGGCATTACCTCGCCGGGCCAACGTCCAGAAAGGTAGCGAGCGCCGATGAGACGATCGTGAAGGGCGGATGAGAATGGTCTTATGTACATGGGGGCCCCGACATGGCCCCCACACCCCCGAACGCTCGGGCCGCCGCGGCGGAGCCGTGGCGGCCCTCGTCAGCCCGTATACGCCGACCGCGCGACTGCCGGCTACTGCTTGACGGCGCCGAAGG